>JABNAD010000721.1_pt1 | contig 16428 bp, 10 predicted proteins | sample 7240381 | NCBI WGS metagenome assembly JABNAD01 (sample SAMN11332834, study PRJNA596920) | anaerobic digester metagenome | biome: digested sludge; isolation source: digested sewage sludge-derived enrichment culture grown on H2/CO2 | place: Germany: Goettingen
ATAATATAATGTTGCTTAAACTTTTTGGTTACACTATATTTTTGCAATTTTAATATAAAGAATTTTTTGGAGTAATTTCGTCCAAAATAAAATACACTATTCACTAACTTATTAAAATAATAAAAAAACAGCGAAAGCTTTATATTACAACAACAATTAATAAAAAAGCACATACTTAAAAGGAGGTATTCTGAGCCATAAGCAATATGCCATTTTAGGATTTTACAGGATAGTTAGCCCTCAAAAACTAAATTACATAATTTCGCAAAAAAATATAAATCAGTTTTATTTATTATCTCATCAATTCAATATATTGTTTTGAAAAGGAAAATACATTGAATTGTATTGAGAACGATACTTACACTTATATTGCGAACAAATATGGCAAACATCACATTTATTATACGGTATTGCATCAATGATCCCATTCAATGGCTAACAAACAAAATATGAATCGGACTTACACCTAACTAAGAATGCTTGAAAATCCATAAAACGATTGCATCTGAATTCTGGATCCACATAAGCATCCGCCGATTCAGCGTATTATTCATTAAAAAACAAAGGAGCGTACAGCATGTTAAAAACTGCGAAACTTAAAACAAAAATTGTGCTTTTATTTGGCGCAATCATCCTAATAACAATCTTTCTTCAAGGCACGGTATCATTTATACAACTTACTAAATCCCATAATACAATCATTAATGCATATAAAGAGGACTTTGACACATTAATTGAATTAAGTGTGAACAATTTAATTAGTGTTTTAGATGTAAATCATCAACGCTATCTTGATGGTGAAATTACCCATGAAGAAGAAATGAAAACCGCCGAAAAAATTGTTCGAGATGCCCGATACAATAACGGAGAAGGATATTTTTGGGCAGACTTAGAAAATGGTGTTTGCGCCATACATAAGAATCCGCAATTTGAAGGTACGCAACGGCTGCAGGATCAAGATAAAGCCGGAAACTACTATATTAAAAATTTGATTGCCGTAGGAAATCAACCCAATGGGGGATTCACAGAATATTACTTCCCCAAGCCAAACGAGGATGGTGTCTTTAAAAAACGAGGCTATACAAAAAAATATGAGCCTTATGGTTGGTATATCAGCGCAGCCAATTTCTATGACGATATTGATAAAATCATTGCACAATATAAGAAAGAAAAATACATATCTCTTCTTAGTCTCGCCGCTTGCGGAGCAGTCGCTGGTGCTTTCGGTATCTTCTGGATGTTTGTTGTTGCTGGAAGAATAACAGGGCATTTAAAGCGATTCACAGACCGTTTAACCCTTCTCAGCCAAGGAGATTTACATTCTCCTGTGATTGAAGTGCACACTGGGGATGAATTTGAAACTTTATCTCTGGCCACAAAACAAACGGTGGATAGCTTAAGCGGAATTATGCATGATATTCATGAAGTGATGAAAAGATTTTCTGACGGAAACTTTGTTCTCAATTCAACATTAGAGTACAAGGGTGATTTGGCAGGAATCAATGATTCCATTCAAAGTTTCTCCGCCAATATATCTAGCACATTGGCACAAATTAATGCAACTTCAACAGAAGTTGCTCGGGGCTCCAGTCAGGTTTCAGAAGGTGCTCAAGTCCTTGCTCAAGGAGCCACGGAGCAAGCCGCATCTATTCAAGAGTTAGCAGAACTTACTAATGGCATGACAACCACGATTCACCAAACCGCCAATGATGCCGCACAAGCAAAGCAAATTGCCATAGACTCCAATCATTCTTCTGCCCAAGGCCAGCAACAAATGCAAGAGATGATTGAAGCAATGGAAAAAATCAGTAATGCTTCAAATGAAATTGGTAAAATTATTAAAAACATTGATGATATTGCATTTCAAACAAATATCCTTGCCTTAAATGCAGCCGTTGAAGCAGCACGGGCAGGAGAAGCAGGAAAAGGGTTTGCCGTGGTTGCAGATGAGGTTCGTAATCTTGCAGGTAAGTCTGCTGAAAGTGCCAAACTTACCTCCCAGTTAATTGAAAACTCTATCGCAGCAATTGCAAATGGTTCAAAAATAGTCTCAGAAACAGCAGGTTCCTTAAACAATATTATTTTAAACTCTGAAAAAACTGCTGATGTCATTCAAAGTATAGCAGATGCAGCCATTCAGCAAAAACATTCTATGGATGAAGTAAGTAATAGCCTTGCACAAGTGTCCAGTGTAATTCAAATAAACAGTGCAACCTCCGAGGAAAGTGCCGCTGCCAGCGAAGAGATATCCAGCCAGGCAGAAATATTGAAGGATTTAATTAATCATTTTCAGTTTGAAAATCATGACTCCTCCTTTACAGAATAATTTTTCGTTTTCAAAATAGTAACTTAACAATTTTATCGTTGTTACATTCTTTCATTTAGAAGAAATTTTCTTTCCCTCCTCCTGGATCTTTAAGAAAAATATCTTATCAATAATGGATACAATACTATGAAAACTGCCTAGTCCACGGTATTGTTAAGAAAAAACCACCTTGTCATCAAGGTGGTTTTTTTATTTCTGATTTGCGTTCAATTTCAACAAACCTGTAAAACTTTTTATTCCCCTTTGTTATATCTGGATCCGCAGGTTTATAATATTTTTTATTTGCCCTAAGCAGATTCCCCTGCTATTTAAACCAAATTAGTATAGCCCATCAGGGTTTCATCCACTTCTCTTGCCACACTGCGTCCTTCTTTAATTGCCCAAACTACTAGGGACTGCCCTCTATGCATATCTCCCGTAACAAATACCTTTGGGACATTGGTATGAAAGCTGTTTTCAGACGTTTTGACATTGGTTCGCTCATTCAGCTCAATTTTAAATGCCTGTGCCACATAGGTTTCGGCACCAACAAAGCCTGCTGCAATCAACACCAAATCCACATCAATTGTCTTTTCACTACCCTTCACATGACCAAAGGATACTGCTCCGTTTTTATCCACCTTTTTCTCTAATTTTACAATTTTTGCTTTTACAACATTACTGTCCTTATCCAAAACAAATTCTGTTACCGTTGTTTCGTATAGACGAGGGTCTCGGCCGAAAACAGCAATTGCTTCCTGTTGCCCATAGTCGGTTTTTAAAACCTTTGGCCATTCCGGCCAGCTGTTATCATCAGCTCTTTCCACAGGTGGCCTTGGCATCATTTCAAGCTGAACCACACTTTTTGCACCGTGGCGGATAGACGTTCCCACACAGTCATTCCCTGTGTCACCACCGCCGATAACCAAAACATTTTTACCCTTTGCAGAAATATATTTGCCATCTTTTAAATCGGTGTCTAAAAGGCTTTTGGTTGTAGCTTTCAAAAAATCAACTGCAAAATAAATGCCTTTTCCATCTCTGCCAGGCACCTTAATATCCCTTGGATTCGATGCACCGCAAGCAAGAATGACGGAATCATATTCTTTAATTAATTTATCCGCCTTTATGGCGTTTCCGATGTCCGCATTGGTAACAAATTCGATGCCCTCCGCCTTCATGATATTTATTTTGCGGTCAATGACGTTTTTTTCCAGCTTCATGTTGGGAATGCCATACATCAACAACCCCCCCACTCTGTCATTACGTTCAAACACTACAACACTATGCCCTCTTTTATTCAGCTGATCCGCCGCCGCAAGGCCTGATGGTCCACTGCCAACCACTGCAATTTTCTTGCCCGTTCTTACCTTGGGTGGGTTTGGCTGAATCAACCCATTTGCATATCCATTTTCAATAATGCTCCACTCATTCTCTTTGATGGTAACAGGTGTATCATTTAGTCCACAAGTACAAGCTGCTTCGCAAGGTGCAGGACAAACTCTGCTTGTAAATTCAGGGAAGCTGTTTGTTTTTAGAAGTCGGCCCAAAGCCCGATCGGGCTTTTCCAAATAAATTAAATCATTCCATTCTGGAATCAAATTATTCAAAGGACAGCCCGAGGTCATTCCCTTTATCATCATTCCACTTTGACAGAAGGGTACGCCGCAGTCCATACATCTTGCCGCCTGCTGTTCTTGCTCTCTTTTTAACAAATGCTCATGAAAATCCTGAAAGTGTTTTATTCTTTCCTTAGGGCTTGTTTCGCCCCCGGATTTTCTTTCAAATTCTAAAAATCCTGTTGCTTTTCCCATGCATAATCCCCCCTGTCTTATTTATTTGAATAGAATGCATAAAATGCCTCAATCAACGCCTCATCACCGCTCAGCCCTTTTTCCTCCAAACGAAGGGTGGCCTTATGCATCTTATCGAAATCATGGGGCAAAACCTTTTTAAACTTAGGAAGATAATTTGCAAAATCCTCAAGGATTTCCTTGCCCTTTTTGGAGCCCGTCAGCTTCACATGGTTCGATAGCATTTCCTTCAACACGGTAACATCCTGCTTATGCAAAATTTCCTCCAAGGACACTAGCTCCTTGTTTACTCTGGTATAAAAATCTCTGTTTTCATCTAAAACGTAGGCAACGCCACCGCTCATACCTGCGGCAAAATTTTTGCCTGTATTCCCAATGATAATGGCAATTCCACCTGTCATGTATTCACAGCCATGGTCACCAACGCCCTCAACAACGGCTCTGGAACCGGAATTACGAACGCAGAAGCGCTCTCCCGCAACGCCATTGATATAAGCCTCACCATCTGTTGCGCCATACAGTGCAACATTGCCAATAATAATATTTTCATCCTCTTTCAGCTTGCTTTTTCTTGGTGGATACACGACTAATTTGCCACCGGAAAGGCCTTTTCCGAAATAGTCGTTACTGTCCCCTTCCAATTCTAGGGTTAAGCCCTTTGGAATAAAAGCCCCAAAGCTCTGTCCTCCTGCACCGTTGCATTTAACATGTATTGTGTTATCTGCAAGGCCTTCAGGATATCTCTTTGTTATTTCAGAGCCTAAAATGGTGCCCACGGTACGGTCCGTATTTTTTACGTCCACCTCAATAAAAGCAGGGGCTTTGCTTTCTATGGAACCTTTTAGCTTTGGATATAAAACCTTTAAGTCTAAGGAATCTTCCAAATGGTAATCGTAAACCTGCTTTGGATCAAATCCAAAGTGCTGCCCCGGTTTTGCAAAAGGATTGTTGATAATTCTTGCCAGTTCAACCTTCGTGGTCCTTGTTCTTGCACCATCACGAATTTTTAACAGGTCACTACGCCCAACCATTTCCCCAATAGTTCTAAAGCCCAGCTTCGCCATATACTCTCTTAATTCTTGGGCAATAAAATACATAAAGTTCACAACATATTCGGGTTTGCCTTTGAATCTTTTTCGGAGCTCTGGGTTTTGGGTAGCTACACCCACAGGACACGTATCCAAATTGCAAACACGCATCATTACACAGCCCATGGTCACCAATGGCGCTGTTGCAAACCCAAATTCTTCTGCCCCCATTAATGCGGCTAGGGCAACATCCCTACCACTCATAAGCTTTCCGTCGGTTTCCAATGTAACCTTATTTCTAAGTCCATTGCGAATCAAGGTTTGATGGGTTTCTGTTAAACCCAGTTCCCAAGGAATCCCTGCATGCTGAATAGAGGTTCTGGGTGCCGCTCCCGTGCCGCCGTCATAGCCTGAAATCAGGATAACTTGAGCCCCTGCTTTTGCAACGCCTGCGGCAATGGTACCTACCCCCGCCTCAGCACAAAGCTTTACAGTGACTCTTGCATCACGGTTGGCATTTTTTAGATCGTAAATCAACTGTGCCAAATCCTCAATGGAGTAAATATCGTGGTGAGGAGGAGGGGATATTAAACCAACTCCAGGGGTGGAGTGTCTTGTTTTCGCAATCCATGGGTATACCTTTTCCGCAGGCAAATGGCCACCTTCCCCCGGCTTTGCACCTTGAGCCATTTTGATTTGGATTTCCTTTGCACTCACCAAATATCTGCTGGTTACACCAAAACGACCAGACGCAACCTGCTTAATTGCTGAGCATCGGCTATCTCCGTTGGGGTCAGGGGACAAACGGTCAATGCTTTCTCCCCCCTCCCCACTGTTGCTTTTGCCGCCAATACGATTCATGGCAATGGCAAGGGTTTCATGTGCCTCCTGGCTAATGGAGCCATAACTCATTGCTCCTGTTTTGAAACGCTTCACAATAGACTCAACGCTCTCCACTTCTTCAATGGGAATAGGATTTTCCAAAAACTTAAATCCCATTAACCCTCGCAACGTCACCTTCGCTTCGTCATTCACCATGCGGGTATATTCTTTAAAAAGGTTATAGTCCCCCGTTCTGGTAGCTTCCTGCAGGAGGTGAATGGTTTGGGGATTATACAAATGCTTTGACTTATTGCTTCTGAATTTATGACTTCCCACGCTATCAAGAGTAAGGTCTGTGTCCAAGCCCAAGGGGTCAAATGCGCTGTTGTGCCACTCGTGAAACTCCTTTTGAATGTCATCTAAATCAACACCTTCTATTCTGGTAACGGTATTAGTGAAATATTTATCCACAACCTTTGAGTCAATGCCCACCGCTTCAAAAATTTGCGCACCTTGATAGGACTGTATTGTGGAAATGCCCATTTTAGAGGCAATTTTTACAATACCATGAAGAATAGCCCCGTTATAATCATTCACCGCTGCATAATAATCCTTATCTAAAATATCATCATCAATTAAATTTGCAATGGTATCTTGAGCTAAATAAGGATTTACCGCACAAGCACCATAACCCAATAATGTGGCAAAATGATGCACCTCTCTTGGTTCCGCTGTTTCTAAAATTAAGGCAATGCTGGTTTTCTTTTTTGTCTTTACCAGATATTTGCTAACAGCCGAAACTGCCAATAGGGAAGGAATAGACACATGGTTTTCGTCCACATCACGGTCAGATAGAATAATGATATTCGTTCCTTCTCTGTAAGCCCGATCCACCTCTACAAATAGCCGGTCAATGGCCCTTTCCAACTGGGTATTTTTGTAATAGGTGATTGGAATTACCTTTGACTTAAATCCCTCAATATCCAAATCTCTGATTTTCATCAGGTCGGTGTTGGTGAGAATCGGATTATTGACACGGATAACCTTGCAGTTTTCCGGCTTTTCTTCCAAAATATTTCCTGCACCACCAATGTACACCGTAGTACTTGTTACAATCTCCTCTCGAATTGCGTCAATAGGAGGATTCGTTACCTGAGCAAACATTTGCTTAAAATAATTAAATAATGGTTTTTTTGTTTCTGAAAGCACAGCCAATGGCGTATCTGTACCCATGGAGGCAATGGCTTCTTCCCCTGTTTTTGCCATAGGTAGGATTGCTGTCATTACCTCTTCATAGGTATAGCCAAAGGTTTTTTGCAATCTTGCCAGTTCTTCCTTGGTATACTGGGGTGTTTTCTTATTTGGAATGGAAATATCCTTTAAGTGAACAAGGTTTTTGTCAATCCATTCACCATAGGGTTGTCGTGTGGCATATTGTTCCTTCAAATCTTCGTCATCTATAATGGTGCCCTTTGTCGTATCCACAAGTAGCATTTTTCCCGGGCGTAAACGGTCTTTTTTAATGATTTTTTCCACGGGAATATCCAAAACACCAACCTCAGAGGATAAAATTAATCTATCATCATCAGTAATGTAATAACGGGAAGGCCTTAAGCCATTTCTATCTAATACCGCCCCCAATACCTCACCATCGGAAAACAAAATAGACGCAGGGCCATCCCAAGGCTCCAACATTGTGGCATAATACTGATAAAAATCCTTTTTTGCTCGACTAATATGCTTATTGTTGCTCCAAGGCTCAGGAATGGTAACCATAACCGCCAAAGGCAAATCCATACCACTCATGGCAAGGAACTCCAACGTATTATCCAACATGGCACTATCCGAGCCTGATTGATTGATAATTGGTAAAACCTTGTGCATTTCTCCCTTGAAAACATCAGCCGCCATGGTTTCCTCACGGGCAAGCATCAGGTCAGAGTTCCCACGAATTGTGTTAATTTCTCCGTTATGTAAAATATAGCGGTTGGGGTGCGCCCGATCCCAGCTTGGTGTGGTGTTTGTGCTAAAACGAGAATGCACCATACCAATGGCAGATTCATAGTCTCTATCCTGCAAATCCAAGAAAAACAAACGTAACTGATTAACCAAAAACATACCCTTATATACGATGGTTCGTGTGGATAAAGAAACCACATACGAATCGTCATTACTTTGTTCAAAAACACGCCTTGCTACATATACCTTGCGTTCAAATTCCAAACCTTTTTTTGTGTCACCTTTTCTTTTGATAAAGCATTGTAAAATATATGGCTTACAATCCAAAGCCTGCTTTCCCAGAATTGAAGCATTGGTAGGAACTTCCCGCCATCCCACAAACTCTAATTCTTCTTTCTCAACAATGATTTCAAACATTTTTTTTGCACGGTTTCTCTCCAGCTCTCCTTTGGGCAAAAAAAACATGCCCACCGCATAATTCCCTTCTTCGCCAATGCAGTATCCCAATTTTTTTGCCTCTTTTGAGAAGAACTTGTGAGAAATTTGCAATAAAATTCCTACACCATCTCCTGTTTTGCCCACTCCATCCTTACCTGCCCTGTGTTCCAAGTTTTCTACAATTTTTAAAGCATCTTCTACAGTTTGGTGGCTTTTAATGCCTTTTATATTAACTATTGCACCAATCCCACAGTTATCATGCTCAAAGCTTGGGTCATACAGTCCCATGGCTTCGTTAGGTTGCTGAAACAAATTGTTCCCCATACTCCTCATCCTTTCAAAACTTCATCTGCGTTCTTCACGTTTTTTACTTAGGTGTCCATTATCCTTCAAAACGTTTATCACTTATATCCCTATTTTTTCGGAAAAAAAATTTCCCCATTTTATTTGGAGAAAAAAAAAAGCCCTTAAACACGCAGAACGCTACGCTGTTTAAGAACTCCTTTGATCTTGGGCACAATTATAATACATTTTTTTTGTCATTGCAATGATGAAAAAATCTGTAAAAAGGCATAAAAGAGAAAAGTATAAAAAACTAAACATATGTAACCAAACCCTTTGCTGCAAAGGAAATTTTCATTGGATATAATTATTAAAAAATATTACAGTGTTTCATAAAATATATGAATAATTACATAGGTCATGAGAAAAAACGACTGATAGTTTTTTTTGCATTCCATTGCAGGCACACAAATGTTTTTAAGATATGAACAAGTATTGACTCCTTTTCCCACCATTACTATCATTTATTCCTGCAATATACCCAACGCATTTCTAATTCCAATGCTAATAACAACAAAAAAACGTTACCTTTTTTATAAGATAACGTCTTTTCTGTATTGTTTTAATTTTTTTTCAAAGATTATTTTACGTCCTTTGCATCGCTCCAAACATGATCCAGACCATAAAAATCTCTTTGTTCCTTATTAAACAAATGAATCAAGAGGTTTCCATAATCCAGCAAAATCCATGTAGCGCCACTATATCCTTCAGAATGATGTAGCTTTACATCTTCCAGTGTCAGCTTACGTACGATTTCATCTGCCATACCTCTTAAATGATTTACATTATTACCGCTTGCAATTACAAAGCAGTCTGCAATATTCGATAATCCTCTCAAATCTAATACCCGAATATCCTGTCCTAATTTATCTTCCAATGCCTCCTGGGCAATTTTCGCAGCTTCCATTGCATCCATGTTATTCCTCCTTAACAATCCTTATAATATTCTATTGCTTCTAACGAAAGAGGGTGTATTTCCCGCCCTTTGGTTTTTACATATTCAATTGTTTCTTGTAAAATGTATTTCATAGCCATATTTAGATCTAAATATGCCAACCTTCTAGCTTCTTCTAACCCATCGAAAGTTTCCCGATTGGGTTCAATATAGTCAGCAATATAGATGATTTTTTCCAGTAAAGACATACCTGCTTTGCCTGTAGTATGAAAGCGAATTGCACCCAAAATTTCTTCATCTGCAACCAAATACTCTCTTTTTGCCACCTCTGCCCCTAAAAAAGGATGAATCAAATCAGGTATTTTTTTCATATATTCATCCACAGGTACTTTATATTCCTTACAAAAACGTTCTCTCATTTCCGTAGGAAAATCCTTGGCGCAATCGTGCAATAAGCCTGCAACTCGGGCCTTTTGCTTGTCCTTTTGGGTTCCATAAATTTCAGCCAAGCGTTCCGCTTCATCGGCAACACCCATAGTATGAATATATCTTTTAATAGACAATGCAGACTGCAATTTTTCCTGCATTACCCCCAAATCCAACATAAATTTCACCTCATCCTTTTCATCGTCCTGATACAAGCAGAATTTATGGATATAGTCCTCCACAGCCTGAGGCAATAAATATTTAATTGGTTCCCCTCTTTTTTCTCGATTTCTGATATCAGAGGAGGAAATGGCCAGTGCAGGTACCTCCATAAAATGGATTCGGCTAGTAAATTTCTCTTTGATTTCCCGAATATCCCCATACAAACGCTCTCTATCATACCCCGGTCTGGTCACCGCAACAAAATCGCATAGCGATAAAAGTCGTTCCGGTTCCTTCCAATTCATGATCTGATGAATGGCATCTGCCCCCGTAATAAAATAAAGCCTGACATCAGGCCGACACATTTGCTTCAGCGCTTCAATGGTATCAATGGTATACGTCATGCCGGGTCGGTCTATTTCAATGCGGGACACTTCAAAATTTTGGTTACGCATAGTTGCCAATACAGTCATCAAATAGCGATGTTCATTTGCTGTTATCTGACGCTTTGCCTTGTGTGCCGGTCTACCAGTAGGAATAAAAATGACCTTGTCCACATTAAAACGATGGCGCACAGCCTCCGCCGTCACCAAATGTCCATTATGGATGGGATCAAAGGTGCCACCCATAATGGCTATGCTTTTGCATTCCTTAAAACTTGCTATTTCACTTCGCATAGAAACGCCTCTTTATCTTTTCTTTTCTAATAGTTTCACTTCAGCCAGCTTTTGCAACGCCAATCCATAATCTCCTGCTGTCTTTCTTGCAGCAACCCATAATAAATGCAGACCTTCAAAGATGATATCTCTTGTTTCTTCATCCTCATCCTTTAAGGTTTGCAAGGTGCGTATCGTATTTTTGGTGGATAAAACCACTTCGCCCTGCTCATCTGCATGGGTAGCAGAAAGCAGTTCGAACAATGCATCCACAAACTTTTCTCGCTTCTGGGGTGTCAGGCTTTTTAACCAGCACTTTAAGGTTCTGTTCCAAAATTTGCTTTCCACAGAAACTGCCTCTAATCGAATAAAATCTGCACCCATAACTTCCCACGAATAAGGATCGTGCTGCATTACGCCTTTTTCTACGCTTTTCACCACAGTATATTCTCCCTGGTGATTCATCAGCATTCCAATAATTGAAGATTGGGGCACAAAGGTATGCACTTTTTCAAGAATATCACGGTATCCTTGAAATCGAAGCATTCCCTCTTGAAAGCCCGGCCCATCATGGTTATATATACATACAATTCGTTCTTGTATTACTTTAGGATTCACCGCAGAGGCAAAAACAGCTAAATTTCCCCCTTTTGAATGTCCTCCAACACGAATCTCACCTGAAAGCCGCTGTGCCACATACAAAAGGTAAGCCGCCGCTGCTGTCTGTGCAGGAACAAGATCCAAAAAGCTCATATTAAAATCCTCTTTCCAGCCAATCAAAGATAAATCCGTCCCTCTATAGGAAACAAAAAAAGTGCCATCTCCCACAAGAACCGTAATAGCAGAGAACTGAGCTTCCTTTTCTATATCTATATGGTCTGCATAAAAACAAACCTTCATATTTTGAAAGCGTGGACTTTTCCCCATTAACTGTAGCAATACAACATCTTGAGGATCTCGTATATGAAGCTTTTCCTGCGGAAGCTCTTTGACTCTTTGGGCCAAATCACCAATGGACACTGACTGAGCATCATATTGCTTTAAGACCTCTGTTAAAAAATGATAGGATAAGCATGTTAAAATAAAGCCATCCACATCCTGAAATGGGGATTGCTCCAACGTTAAATCTCCACGCCAAAGGAGATAATCTAATACGTTAGCCATGGCACCCTCTCCAAAGTATTATTATTTTGATTTAGGCAATTCTATCACAGGCTTGGTCTTTGACTGACGGAATAATACAAATTTATTTCCAATCACCTGTACAACGTCCGCCCCTGTTCTGCTGCCAAGCAGTTCTGCCGCTTCCGCAGCCGATAACATATTATTATCCAGGACGCTGACTTTTATCAATTCTCTTGCTTCCAGCGCATTATGCACCGTATCTCTCAGTTCAGGTGTCACACCGTTTTTCCCTACCTGAAAAATAGCATCTAATCCGTTTGACATGGAACGTAAATATGCTCTTTGCTTACTTGTCAACATAAAATCCTCCAATTTTGAAATACTTATTACCAATTATAAGTGTATTGATAACGAACTCAGAAACCATACTTCTTATGTGTCATAAAACATAATATAGTATAAGCTACTCCTCACAAAACAAAGCTTGGAAAAGTACGTTAAACACCTATAATATACCTTAAACATCATAGCACACAACCCCCTATTTTGCAATCTTCCCCAAGAAAAACCCTATCATCCAGTTATCATGTTATATACTTTTTTCAAAAAAAACATTGTTCCATGAATGTATTGATGATAAACTGTAGTATAATAAATAAAATCACACAATATGGACTTGCTTTGTTGGACAAGCCATGCTATATGTTTATTTACTATTTGAAATTTTGCTTAAATTAACACACAATCAGTACACTGTTCTGGTTTTCATATCTTAAATATTGGAGGAACGCGACATGGATTTTCAAATCGGTTCACGGCTTCGAGAACTGCGTAATAAAAAAAAATTTAGTATTGCTGAACTTTCTAAAATTTCCGAAGTAAGTACCGGCCTAATCAGCCAAATAGAGCGAGATTTGGTTGTGCCCTCAGTGGTCAGCCTCTGGCGATTAGCAAATGCCTTAGAAACAAACATCAATTATTTTTTTGAAGATAAGGAAAAAGAAGATGGTATTCTCATCCGCCGAGGAGATCACAAAATCATTGTGACCCACCACAACAACAGCTTTTATAAGCTATTGTCACCCACTCGTCCTGGCCATTTATTGGATATGACAGAGGTTCGCTTGGAAAAAGGATGCACTTATGAAAAAGAAACCCTTTGTCATGAAGGAGAGGAATGTGGATATGTGCTTAAAGGTACGTTGACCGTCCACTTAAACGGTAATGAGCATGTACTTTACGAAGGTGACAGCATTTATTTCAGCAGTTCTCTTCCCCATAAATATATCAATAACACGGATGAAGAATGCATTTCCATTTGGGCTATGACCCCTCCATTTTTTTAAACACATAAACTACGCTGCAAAAAGAGCAGCGTTTTTTTATTGAAAAAACCGTCCGCTGATACACAAAAAAATAAGACATATCCCTTTTAAAAAGACATGCCTTATTTTACATTTTCGGACTCTAACTGCCCTCTTAAGTTTTTTAAGTAGCAATAAAACTACATCTTCTTTTGTTATAATATCCTATGGTCGGTATTAGCCCAAAACTCTGCGAATCAAGTTAAACCAGTTTCCATAGGAGATCATTTCCAATTCTTTTTCTGTAAAACCCGCGGCTTTCATTTTTAAAAGCATTTCGGGGATCTTAGAGCAATCCTCTAAGCCTACAGTATAGGAGGTATCCTGATCGCTATAGCTTTTCATTGACTCTGTTGAAAGAAATTCGAAGAAATCAAAACCAAAACCAAGATGCTCCACACCAATTTTATCCGCTATGTAGGATGCATGCTTCACTAAGTTATCTACATTTTGCTCGTTCAAATTTTGACTCACAAAAAGATTAAAGGAATTTAACCCAACCAAACCCTTTGTATCACGAATTGCCAATAGTTGTTCATCAGACAGATTCCTTGCGGCAGGCGCCAGTGCCTTTGCATTGGAATGGGATGCCAAGATGGGGCCCTCCGCCATATGTATTACGTCCCAAAAGGAACGCTCATTTAAATGAGAAACATCCATAATCATATGTTTATCCTGTATCATGCGAACTGCCTTTTTCCCCAGTTCTGTAACTCCTCTGGAGGGATCTCCCTGAACTCCTGTGGCCAATAGATTTTGTTCGTTCCATGTCAACATAGCATGGCGCACACCAAAATCATAAAGCATATGAATTTGATCCAAGTCTTCCCCAATTCCGGAAAGACCCTCCATGCCCAGCAAGATAATGAACTTTCCGGCCTTTTGGGCCGCTTCGATTTCAGCCATGTTATGAACCAAAACCGCATCTTCACATTCTGCCATTTCATCCTTTGTTGCCTTTAAAATCTGCTCCAACCTTCTTGATGGTTCTTTGTCAAAAGGTGGATCAATCCAGATGACGAAGCAGCCTCCTTCAACTCCGCCCTTACGCAGTCTTGTTAAATGGTGATTTTTTATAACCTGCGTTTCGCCTAGCAGGCGTTTGATGGTGACATCACTAAAGATGTCAGAATGTCCGTCAAATATCATATTACTCCTCTTTTCGTCTCTTCAAAAAATCTCTTATGCTTATGCGCCTAACAATTGCCCGATAATTGTACCAAGATATGTGCCAATTACATATCCCAATGTACCAACAAGCATGATAGGTCCTACTAATTTAACCCAACCTTTGGAAATTGCCATGGCTGCTGCTGTCGTAGGGCCGCCAATGTTTGCATTGGATGCAAGGATAATATCCTCCAAATTGAACTTAAGCAGTTTACCAAAGATAAAGCAGAACAGCATATTGCCAACAACCATTATCAAGCAGAATACAAATAACATTGGTGCATTCAGAAGAATCTGCTTAATGGATGCGGGAACACCAATTACAAACAAGAACAAGTAAATTAAATATGTACCGATTTCCTGAGCCCCCGCTGTTTTCGCTACATGTTTAGAACCAAAGGTAGCAACTGCCATTGCAACTGTAGTCATAATCAAATACTTATTACCCAATATCGCATTTAACACAACTAACCCATCATTGCTTTTTGGAATAACATCTCCTAAAATCTTCGCAATGGAAAATGAAATCCAAACAATAATTGCACTGATTGCAAAATCAACGGCAATGTCTCTTAAAGAGATAGGTTTTCTTTCCCAGTAAGCAGCCGCCTGTGTCTTTGCCGTTTCATCAACACCAACACTTTCCACTTCATCTAAATGAGGATGTTTAAAAGCCTTACGGAAGAATCCAATACTTGGAATTGCAATTAGTACGAAGAAATAGCAAGCCATTAAAAGGTTATCTGCCACTGTTGTTGCCGCAACTGTCTCACCGGGAATTTCAAAGGAGCCAGCCAGTGTAGCAAAGTTAACACCGCCCCCAATGTAAGAGCCCGTCATCATCGCTGCAACACCTGCTGCATCAGGAACACTGTTCTTCAATAAATTGAACGCCAAAACAGCTGAACATGTAGTACCAATTGATCCAATCAGGAAAATAATCAGCAGCTTTCCCGATTCTTTCCAAATTTTACGAATATCACACTGTAGCAGCAACAGTGGTATTGCCAGTGGAACCACGTAGCCCCAAATAATGTCGTCGAACCATGGTGCGTTTGTGGGGATAATGTTAAAATTTGTTAATAGCAATGCCCCAATCAGCGCAATAATTGCACCGGAAAGCTTAGAGGCCCAAGCCCATGTCTGTTCTGCATAAATGGAAAATGCAACCCAGCCACAAGTGATAGCCATGAGCGCCCACGTGTTGTCAGCACTTATTAAAGTTGTACCCGTCATAATATCTCCTCCTTCAAAAAAATAAATAAGTAAAATTCCAATGCCCATATTTCCATGGCTGCAACACAGAATAACAGGCCAGATTCATGATGAATCGTTCAACATTTTGAATTAATTCAACATATTGAATCTTTGTTCAAAATATACCACCCTTTTTCATACCTGTCAATAACCAAAATAGCAAAATATTACTACCTCCATTATATTTTTTTATATTGAAGTTCATGCTAATACAAAATTTTGCATTCATTAGATCTCTTTTTGTCAGAAAGTTTGTCAATAGTGCTAAAATAATCATTAATATTTATTATTATAGTAGAAAAGTGCCTTTTCTTCATTTTTTTCACTACAAAACTAAAACACATTTGCTTTTTTCTGTAAGACAATTTTTATTTTTCATATTCTATCGCAGTTGATATATAAAGGATTTATTCTTAATTGTAATAACCTAGGATTATTGATTTTCAGGAAAAATACGCCTGTGTTAAGTTCCAAAATCATTTAAAAAAAATATAAGGGGCTTCAGAAAACAGAGCAGGGATTCTTGTAAAGCATTGTGTCATTTGCGTGTCATTTGCGTGTCATTTCCCTTTTTTCATTGCCATATATCATACTGCTGAAGCGAATGAAGACAATCATCACCACCAGCTCAGCTGGTGGTTTGCTCTGCCCCTAGAAGGGGCTTT
>JABNAD010000722.1_pt1 | contig 16412 bp, 15 predicted proteins | sample 7240381 | NCBI WGS metagenome assembly JABNAD01 (sample SAMN11332834, study PRJNA596920) | anaerobic digester metagenome | biome: digested sludge; isolation source: digested sewage sludge-derived enrichment culture grown on H2/CO2 | place: Germany: Goettingen
TACCTTAACTGTTTTTCATAGATCGAGCCTGATGGCTACATCATGACGTTTTTTTTAATCCTATTATGTGATGATATGTTCCCTCCTCCACGGTACGAGTTATGAGACCGAATTGGAGAGTAGAATGTTTCAATCAGCGAAAAAGAGGTTTTAGTGAAAATTCACTACGCGAAACACTCATATTCATATCTCGATTTGGGGGAAATTATCCGAGCAAACCGTTCTTGAAACCTATGTTGGAATGGCTTATTCTTACGATACTACTATCTCTTTTTCAAACGCTTCCAGGTTATTCTCTAACCGGAAAAGAAGATCCGTTTTCTCCTCTTCAGTGAGGAAACTATACCGGATACTGTTCTTATTAATCTCCCGTATCTCGTCATATGACACATCCGGATGATTCAAAGTGAATATAACATACTCCTGGGTGAGATTTGTATATTCAACACCAGGATCATCGGTTGCCAGGACGACCGGAACATCATGAGACAGATATACAGAAACCGGGTGCGTCGGTCCACTGATATTGAGAATCTGTTCATTACTGGTCAGTAAAATCTCAACTGGAATATTGTTCTTTTTCATCAATGCAAGTGTATTCTCCCAGCCCTCTTCTTCTTTGATGGCAACACCGTGCCCGATTCGGGAGGCATTCCCCGTGGTGATTGCATCAGAAATATGGAACCCGAAATCAATTTTCCCTGCAATCTCTTCAGTTAATTCTCCGGCATGAAGTTCAATATGAACATCCGGGTATACTGAATGGAGATACGCAATCATCTCCATGTGAAGATGGTAATCATCTGCGGAATACTGGGCAGCCTCATCTCCGACCAGGGTGATACCGGAAATTACTGGTGATTTATTGGCAATTTCAAATGCCTGGAGGAGATCGGTAAAGACCTCCTTTTTTGGATAAAATCGGAGGGCTTCATAGATATACCGGGTGGTAACGTTTTTTCCATCCGGATGAGAGAGTTCCCCGGATATCTGATCATATGATGAGTGTTTGGCAACTTTTCGTTCAACTATTTCTGCAAGACCGGCCTTCAGGAGATCATATCTGAGCTGGGACAGGTTATCATTCCAATTGACCGCAGATAACACCTTCCGGACATCATCCCCGTTTGTCTGTGAGGTCATCAATTCCAGATAGAGCATGTTCTCATCAGCAGCCTGGTCACGAAGGGTAGCAATAACATCTCCGTCATAGTACGTAACCGGATCAATGAGATCAAATGTGGTGAAAAACCAGTCATGACCAGACTGGGTAGTGTATGGAAAATCTTTCATCGTCCAGAATCGGACAAGGTCTGAATACAGGGTGGAATTATTATATGCAAAGGAGACCGGAACCAAATGCTGTATATCAGTATAATTATATGGCTGTCCGGTCACCAGGTCAACCAGTTGCCCGTCTTTTGGATTAACGTACAATCCATGTCGTACTGATATATTGATGATCTCATCCGGATGCATTGCTCCTGATGCATGGATATGAATATCTCCGCCCTTTGGCATCTTCTTAAAAAAAATCAAGAGATCATCAGGATTCTTTCGAATTGTTTCAAAATATGACGAAACAGCAGTATCCTGATAACCCGAATCAGATATCTGCACTATATATGAATCCTGATTTTCTACGAGAAAAATACCAAAATAACCGAGAAACAGTACAAAAAGGATTGCATTAACTTTTAGAATATTCATGGAAGATATACACTAATTTGACCTGCAGGATGGATGAATGATTCGAAAAAGATGTTACCCTTTTCCTACAAAAAAACTGAGAAAATCAGAGGGATGGAATAGATACGGGAAGTGAATCTGGAATTATTACTAATCCATCATTCCCGGAATCAGGTTTACTATCAATTCCAGGAATGATACCCTGAGCCTTTTGTTCCCTGGAAATCCCAGTCATCAGTGCTTCATTCGCTACTCCTCCATCATGTACACCGGATTCAGAAAAGGATTTAGGTTCTGATTTTAGTTTTATCTGTCCGAAGTAGCGAACCTGGGGCCATTTCAGGGAATAAGTTCCAGTCCAGGGAGCATACCCGTCTTTCCGAAGAGTTATAGTACGGGCTCCACCAGGCACAAGATACCGTGTCATCATATTGGATGTGGTTACCCCGATTTTCTCTCTGTCATCCACCCAAATCTCTGCCTTCGAAGGGATGGAACCGATAAAAATGTAGCAATCCCGTTCAAGGTATCCAGATGGAATGGTAACCATTTTGGTTGTGCTATGGGTTTGTATCCCGTTTGAGACAATCAGGGTTATCGGATATTTTCCAGGTGATTGATACCGGTGAGTGATATTTTGTGTGTAATAATCAGGTTTTGTATCACCATTAACATCCCATTTCCATGAATTTATTCCCTGTCCGGTACTCGTATCCGTACAAGTAATCCTCATGGAATCTTCATGAATCATGAGATTAAAATCTGCTGATAGGGATGGTCCTGAAAATCCGATAAAATAGGGATCCATCACGGCATTCGGATACAGAGAACTCATCATAACATTTTGATTTGATGTTGAATACACAAATCCGGGAATTGAGGTACTCTCACCCTGATTATTCCAGTTACCATCAGGAATCAGGAAATTTTTGGTAACCAGTTGCTGGTTGGTATTGTCTTCCCCCTTAATCACATTAAACCAGATAATCCCCTTGATATTCGGATATTTTTGAAGAGTATTCTTGTTATACAGATATGTGACCTGATTGTTTTTCAAAGATAATTCATCCGCCGAAATTCCGTTGCCATCAGCACTAGTCTCCATGAAGATCATTGGATGATTCCGATCCCGAGCATAATAATTATAAAATCCGGCGAGATCATCCAGAGTCGTGGGACCGTTTTTCCAGGGGTACCAGGTCATCCCGACCCAGTCAACAAAGTCTTCCGCCATCTGATTTCCGTTATCATCCGTCCCGGGCCAATAAAAAATCCGGTCGTTTTTCGTCTGGGCAATATTGCCTGCCCACACCATTTGGACGGATGGATTGGCATGTGCACGGACGATGGTGTATGCTGACCGGAACATCTGTCTCCAAGCTTTTTTGTTTTCGTTGTCTCCAGCATCAATCCCGGTTGGATTTACTATTTTCTGTGTATTAAATTCAAGCCCGAAGCAGAGGAGAATTGTTGCGGGTTTTCCGTTTGAGCCAGCATATTTCTTACTTAATGCATCACATTTCTGGGCAATCTCGGTTATAATAGCAACACCAGTCATAGGAGCATGATATCCATTTTGAGCAGTCAGATCCAAAAGTCCGTTAGTCTGAAGTGCCCAGGGGTAGAGTACCAGGACTGGAATACCATTCTGCTTTAGGTCTTTTTCAGCCCAGATATAGGGAGCGGGAGATTCTGTGTATGGGATTTTTCCATAATCATTATCCGGATAATAATACAGATTGTAATAACGGGAGAAAAGAAGTTGCTTTTTCCCCCCACCAGGTTTCAGTACATCAATAGCTGTTCGAAACGTTTCGATACCGGTGTCTGTCTCTTTTAACTCTTCATTACTATTGCCAGTCTTTTTCTCCCCATATTCCAGGGGATGATCAAGGATCTGGGTTTCATACGGGGCATTGTTGGATTTTCGGTAATAATTGACACACATTGCATTGTTTGCCCCCTGGTTTCCCCCAAGATATGCACCGATATAACATCCAGTATCGTTGAGTAGACCTTCAGCCACAGTTGGAATATGATACCCGGTTCCTGATGCTGATGAAATAATTAACCCAATACTGCAAAGAAGTAGAAAAAACCCGTAGTTTTTATTACTCATACAAAACACCCGATGAGGACACTGTGTATTGCTAAAAGCTCCTTTGGGTGATAAAAATACCTAATAATACCAGGGTGAATCAAATCCTTCTGAATTACCCGGGAAAAAAGATTACTTGGAAAAGGTCATTTGCTCTACTACAGCATCGGACTCAAGGCTTTTTGAGATGGTTGCATTTATCGACAAGCCATCTTCAGCTATGACAAATGTATACCCACCTTTTTCTATCCAGGTTCCGGTATACGACATTCCATCTTCTGATATCGTCCCGTTCATAACTCCGGAATTATCATCAATATCGGTAAGAGGTTCGTTTATTCCAGTAACGACTTGTGATGTAATGCCTGTTTTCGGGACAGAGGATATTCTAACCCCACAGGAAATATCTCTTCAGATTGCAGGGCATATAAATGGATCCTGGATTGTTTGGTTCAAAGGTCTGCCATATACCGGATACGATAAATCTCCGTCCAGTGTGGACAAAATGCACTGAATTTCCTTGAATTGAATGTATCACCGACATGATTCAGAATTTCTTACACTAATAAAGACAACAATTGATATACCTAAAAGTTAAAATGGATAGAATATGGAAGAGATCCTCCTCCATAATTCTTTCATCCTTTTTGAAATTATATGTGTAATTGCTGTTTTTGCAATATTTATTATCCGAAGTAATTATTTTACTGAGATCCTTGAACATCGGCCCAGGATTATCACACAGATTCTCTTTATGGTCTTTTATGGGCTTCTTTCCATAATTGGAACCGTCACGGGAATCGGCCTCTTTGGATCGATTGGAAACGTCCGTGATATCGGCCCGATGATGGCCGGTCTGACCTGTGGTCCGGTGATTGGACTTGGAGCAGGAATAATTGGAGGAGTGTACCGGTTTTTGCAGGGAGGACCGTATATGTATACCGGTCTTTCTGCCCCGATACTCTGTGGGATCCTCGGGGGAGTATTGTATCTTGCAAATAACCGGGAATTTGTGCCAACCTGGATGGCAACACTCTATATGGCGTTATGTGATACCCTCATTTCCATTTATACCCTAACTATCGTAACCCCTCCTGAACAACTCTGGACAATTACCCGCAATATCGCAATTCCAATGATTGTGGGATCTACCGTCGGTGTGTTTATCTTTTCTTATTTTATCCATGCACAGATAGCGGAGAGGAAACGAGATCAGGAATATAAACAATTGGAAAGACAAAACGCTGATAGAAAAAATCTTGAATCAATAATCAATACATTAGCAGATCCTGTTTTTCTCATCGATAAACAGTATACCTGGAGATTAGTGAATGACAGGTTCTGTCAGTTTTTTGGGAAAACCCGGGATAGCCTTATTGGAAGACCTGTTGCAGAATTCCTTCCCGCTGAAGAGTATGAGGTCATCCGCGATCAGAGTGAACGTGTGTTTCATACCGGAAGTTCTCTAGAGACCGAAATGATTGTTACCGGCCTTAATGGTCAGAATTTTACCGTTATTTCTAAAAATACGCTGTATATGGATTCCAATGGTCAGGAATATATTGTCGGGATTATCCGTGATATTTCCATGCGGAAAAAGATGGAGGAAACTATCAAAGAAAGTGAAGCCCGATTATCATCCATATTACAAAGTTCACCCCTGATGCAGTTTGTGATTGATAAAAATCATCGGGTATTATATTGGAATAAGGCCATTGAGACATTTTCAGGTATTTTGGCAAGCAACATAATCGGAACGACAAATCATTGGAACCCCTTTTATCGGAAAGAACGTCCGATGCTTGCTGATTTTCTGGTAGATGAGGATGTTGAGAATATATCCCAGTGGTATAGCGATAGAGTGATAAAGGCACCATATGTGAGTGGATCGTATGAAGGAATAGAATTTATGCCAGATGCAGAATCACCAGGAGGGTGGTTTTATTTTACTGCTGCACCGGTCCGGGATATCAATGGGCGGATCATTGGAGCAGTTGAAACATTTCAGGATATCAGTGAAACTAAAAAGCTTGAATCTGCATTGCAACTCACCCTTAAAAAATTAAATCTCTTATCCAGCATAACCAGGCACGATCTGCTCAATAAATTATCAATTTTTTCAGGACTGTGGTATCTCATCACCGAATATGTACATGATCCGGAGGGAACAGAGATTCTTACAAGAGTTAAGGACACGAATGAATCTATTCAGCGTCAGTTAGCAATGACCCGTGAATACCAGGAGCTCGGAATCAAGGCTCCGGTATGGCAGAACCTATCCGACGTTTTTCATTCAGCGGTCAGGGAACTTGATTCCGGGCCGGTTGTGATTGATATTCCAGAATCTTCGATTGAGATCTTTGCAGATGCTCTCCTTTCAAAAGTTTTTTACAATCTTTTTGAAAATGCAATCCGACATGGAGAGAAAGTCAGTCATATCCGGGTAATGTATGCTATAATTGATAAGGAACTTCACATCACGGTGAACGATGATGGGGTAGGAATACCCTCTGGCGAAAAAGAGTACATCTTTGAACGGGGATATGGTAAAAATACCGGGTGGGGATTGTTCCTTTCAAAAGAGATTCTTGAAATAACCGGAATTACTATCCGGGAAATCGGGACTCCGGGAGAAGGAGCAGTTTTTGAGATCATAGTACCTAAAACGGGGTTCAGGAAAGAGGATTAAGAGGATCCGGGACGGAACGCAATAAGAAATGGTTCAAATCCTTTGGTTTAAATGTTATCTGGAACCATTTCATGAAAATAGCTGTAAAGAAATTACACGGCGAAATGAGATATTCTGAAAATATCTAAAAAAAAAATTACCTGGTGAAGGTCATTTCTTCAGCAATCGCATCAGGTTCAAGGCTCTTGGTGATGGTTACATTCATTGAATTGCCATCATCAGCCATGACAAATGTATACCCACCTTTTTCTATCCAGGTTCCGGTATACGACATCCCATCCTCTGATACGGTTCCGTTCATTACTCCTGGATTATCATTATTATCGGGAAGTGGCTCGTTTGTTCCGGTGATTACGAATCCATCCTGGGTGAGATTATACGATTTCCACTCGGAAACATAATTTCCAGTCCAGGGATTTGCTGGATCTACAATTTCGCCTATCCGTGTCGCATTGCTGGTATACTGTGCTGGTTCGGTCATCGGACCCTGGGGATCGGTACTTCCGTTGATGGTAAATGACATTCGGTCGTTTGAAAAGGTATTTGTACTTTTTCCACTTTCTATCCAAATTCCTGAATAGGTTTTTCCATCGGAAGAGAGGGTTCCTTCAAGATAGCCAGAATCATATTCAAGAAGATCCATGGGAACATACGCCCCTGAAATACCGGACTCGTCCTGATTGATATACATGGTATAATTCGGAGATGACCAGGTTCCGTTCCATGCATATTCTGATGCTGTTTTTATATCGGTTGCGTTCTCTGCGGATACAATCCCTGTAATCAGAATTGATAATACCAAAAATAAGCCAATTTTGCTAATAATCTTCATATACAATCACTTGTTAGTATGCGAAAGGTTATCATATGGGGGGATAAAGGTGTCGGAATACTGTGAGAGTAAAAAAATATGTGATAAAATTACCCTGACTCAGGTGTTCTTATTTGCTTCTCCTTTTAGAGATTTATCATATCCAGGTAGAGATCTCTTCTGCAATATTCTACCCCCAATGAGAGAATTCACGACTTTAAAACATGTAATTCTCGGAATCAGGCCTTCAGATGACAGAGATATAAATAATATTCACTTAAATATCTTCAATCCAAAGAAAATTTATGGAAAACCTGTCGCCATTGTATATATTGAATCGAATATTTCTTTTTATGGTCATCTGCACAATTTCCTTCTCCGGATTCGGTACAGCAGATAGTACGGCTAATGAAGAAGAGATCTCTCTTTATGCCTTAATTCCTACCGGAGAAGATATGTTATCAAAGGGGGAGGCAACGAAAGCGGCTCTGGAAATTGCATCAGAGGATTTGAATACCTTGTATGAAAAGACCGGATCTAAGAAAAGAGTCGTTGTTAATACCACCGATTACACATTAGAACCAGGTTCAGCCCTCGCCGCCATAGAACAATTGAATTCTCTGGGAATTCACATGGTCCTGGGGTATTTTGCCAGTAGCGAACTGACAGAAATCAAACCATTTGCTGATTCACATGACATGCTCATCTTGTCAACAGGGAGCACAGCAACTTCTCTCTCTGTTGATGATAATATACTCCGATTCAATCCTGACGACTCAAACATGGCTGATACAATAGTAATGCTTCTGAAAAATGAGGGCATTCATGATATTGTTCCCCTGGTACGGGATGACATCTGGGGCAATGAACTGAGCTCGTTAATTCATGAAAAAATGGAAACAGATATGACCCTGGATGATATCGTACGATACGATCCTGAAGTAAGTTCCTATGAAGATGTTGTATCCAGGCTTGATACTCAGGTCGGAGCCGTTCTGGCAGAAGAAAAAGCAGAGAATGTGGGGGTGCTGGCACTGACGTTTGGTGAGATAGCACCGATCATGGAGGAGGCATCTGATGCAAAGTATCCAAATATCTCACGTGTCCGATGGTTTGGAACCGATGGAAACACCCTGATTCCTGACATCACGAACTCACGAGTCGCATCGAAATTTGCAGAAGATCAAAAATTTACCGGAACAACATATTCCCGTTTCATTATGGCCCAGGAAACGCCGGTTACGGGTGAATTTATCACGAAAATCGGGTACGACCCTGACGGATATGCATATGGTACCTATGATATGGCGAAAATCGCAGTACAGGCAATCGAACTCAAGGGATCTGATGATGCACGTGCATTAAAGATAGCAGTAACTGCAGTTGCAGATATGTATTCAGGCCCTACTGGTGAAACATCTCTTATTGAAACTGGTGACCGATCTGAGATCCATTATGCATTCTGGACCGTAACAACCGATTCATCTGGAAAGGGTACCTGGGAGTTTGTCGGTGAAGCAAACAAATGGGAAGGCGAATCATCCCCGGTCATCACCATGAAAGAAGATCATTTGAATGAAGAATAACCATCCTTTCTTTTCTTGAGAATCAGATCCAGGGATTAAAAAAGATCCTGGTACTCACACTCGCCGATGTTGATACTACCACCAGTAATACCCACAGATATGCGGGAGATTGTTCATATGAAATCCATGGCAAGTACTGACGTAAATAGAATAATTATGGGATAATTAATTACCTAATGAACCGTATGCTCATATTATCCTATACAAGGAGGAATTCCATGAACAACTCTCTAAAGATTACATTGACAATTTCGATTACTATTTGCTTCATAACCCTTTTGGGAGCAGCCGTCACTCCCGACACTGATCAATATTATGGTGCGATGGAACCATTCATTCCCACGGTCCCCACGATCTCATTTAACGACACCCCGGTTCAATATGCAGAGGTAAACGGAGTAACCCTCGGGTACCGGGAGTTTGGTTCCGGAGAGCCGCTCCTGATGATTGAGGGGTTCGGTGCCACCATGGATAACTGGGGGGAGAGTTTCATTGGCATCCTTTCCTCCAAATACCATGTGTATACCTATGATCACCGGGGAATGGGATATAGTAGTGATGGCGATGTCGCTCCCTCAATGACACAATATGCAGATGATGCTGCAGCCCTGATGTCTGCTCTTGGGCATGAGCGTATGCACGTGTATGGCGCTTCAATGGGCTCCTCGATATCCCAACAACTGGTCATAGATCATCCTGACCGGGTATGGAAATTAATCCTTGATTCAAATACCTATAGTGTCCTAATTCCGGAAACGAAAGCCTTACATGATGTTATCGAGACTGTAGCAAGTAACTTATCAGAACCACAAGGGCTTCGAAATGAAGCTGAAGCAAACCTAAAGTGGAATGGATCCTTTGAGGGTCTTTCAGGGATTGATAATGATGTAATGCTTGTCGTGGGGACTGACGATGTTCTTACTCCGGATAAGGTTTCTCTTCAGATTGCAGGGAGAATCAATGGATCATGGCTTGTGCGATTCAAAGGACTTCCTCATACCGGATACCACAAAGCCCCGATCCAGTACGGACAGAATGCCTTAAATTTCCTTGCAATGAATGAATCGCCCATGTGAATACTAAATTCCCGGTAACAAGTTCTTTTTTGGAATTATGGTACCCGGATCACCTCACCGAACCATTTTTCTCGGGTAATCAGAGAAAAAATCCCTAATTATGGAGTATATGGAGAAATACTCGCCTTTTACAATTCCTTATTTGGTTTTAAATTGACAGTACTGTATGTCTATATGGAAATATGGAATATTCCTAGTCTGTTTATGTTCATTTTTCTTGATTTCTCTCCCGGTTCTGGCTATAGATCCGGGATCAGGAAATCTCACTCAGATCTGGGAGCAAATTCAGGACTACCGTTTTGTGGATCTCACCCATACCTTTGAACCAGGTATCCCACACTGGAAAGGGGATCCTGATGAGACAGTAGAAACCCTCTACTCGTACGAACCAGGGAATGGAACACTCGGTTCAGGTTTTTATATGCAGTATTATTGCCATGTCGGGCAATGGGGAACTCATGTTGACCCTCCGGCACATTTCATAAAAGGACTCCGAACCCTTGATCAGATAAGTCCACGGGAGATGATTCTCCCCCTGGTAGTGATAGATATTCACGAAAAGGTGTATCAAAACCCGGATTATGTTGTCACAATTAATGATGTAAAGGACTGGGAAGAGAAAAATGGTCAGATACCTGAAGGCTCTTTTGTCGCTCTTCGGACCGACTGGTCAAAACGCTGGCCTGACCAAGATGAAATGCAGAATACCGATTCCTTCGGGGTTGCCCACTATCCGGGATGGAGCCAGGAAGTGCTCACCTACCTGTATGAACAACGAAATATTACTGCATCCGGACATGAAACAACCGATACTGACCCAGGTATTGTTGTAAGCCAGGACAAATATCCACTGGAGACCTACGTTCTTTCCCAGAATAAATATCAGGTTGAATTATTGACAAATCTGGATCAGGTTTCTGAAGTTGGAGCTCTGATCGTTGTTGCATTCCCAAAACCTCTCGATGGATCTGGATTCCCAGCCAGAGTTTTTGCTATATGCCCGTAAAAAAGAGAACTGAAATAATGCCTTAATTTTTTAAATCAGTAACTACCCTCCCTTTTCCTATGACGACCTTCTTAAAAAGAAGTACATATATCCATATTCTTTTGAATATTTTCAGTAGATATCCATCTCAATCTCAAATCCCGGGATAATAATATCTTGTGTTTATAAATCATACAGAGATAATCATCATTTCGCTTCTCTCCTGGGTTGAAGAGAGTTGGATATCCATCCAGTCATAAAAGACATATCTGACAGAATTTTTAGAATTAAAGAAAAGAAAATCTTAATATCATCACACCTACATCATCTGAATATCGTTATTATGACATCAACACAGCCCCATGGTTTTTTTGGAGATTATCTCACCCTTTTTGCAGCATGTGAAGTGTATATTTATGTTTTCATGGAGATCGTTACAAAAATTCACGTTGTAGAACAAGTAATCTTTAAAAAGGCAACAATCCGTGACTATACCGGTTTTGTGATAATCTTTGGTTTATTCTCAATTTTTGGCACTTATATCGGTATCCCTGGTGAGGATGGAGTTATTAGTAACATCAGGGATCTGTCACCAATGATCAGCGGGCTTGTGGGTGGCCCATATGTGGGATTCATAGTAGGATTAATCGGAGGAGTTCACCGGTTCTCTCTTGGAGGAGAGACCGCAGTTACCTGTCTGATTGCAACAATTCTGGCAGGGCTCTTTGCAGGTATATTGTATCACTTGAATAAAGGGAAATTACCGGGTATCATCCCTGCTATGGCATTTGCTGCAGCATTTGAAATATTTCATGGATTCATTGGAATGATAATAGTGCAGCCATTGAGTGAAGGAATAGAATTATTCTTCAGGGTAACGCCAAGCATGGTTATTGCAAATGCACTTGGTCTGGCAATCAGTATCATTATTGTGAATAGTAAAATTGAACTTGAGTCCTTTTTACACCCAGAAGTGCAGGAAAATGGAGAAACAGAGTCATGAATCCCAGAGGCACCATTCCGTCAGAGGGAGAGTGAACATAAAAATTAGTACGGTTTTATATTGCCGATGATCAGGTCATACCTGCTCATCAGCCATCTCATACCTATAAAACCGGTGATCATTCCAGAGCCATTCACAAGCCAGCACAGCAGGAACAAACATGGGTTTATACCGAATTCTGATACGAAATCTCTTTTTAGTACGGTCCCGGACAACTCTTTTTCCATGTACCTGTTGATGGCAGGTATGGCAGAGAACACGAAGGTTTCCGGTAGTTGAGTCTCCTCCCATGGAGAGTGGGATGATGTGATGGACCGACAGATCTTTTTGTTCTCCACAGATCTGGCATCGGTATCCATCTCTCTGCAGTATCTGTCGACGGATAACATTCCAATACTGCGGTCGTCTTCCTCTGATGGATGCATGTTCTTGCTCCACCCATGAATAAAAAAGATCCCTACATCGGGGAGAGCAGCATGAATCAAAGGAGTGGTCGGAATCAAGAGGCATCTCACACCAGCGACAAAGTCCTGTGTGCTTTTGGATTGTCTCACCGGATTGATTCATCCAGACAATACATCAACCTGCAAACATATATTATTAACGATTTAACCAATTAAAATCAAAAAAATATATATGGCTATGATATTATTATAGTGAATATATTCTCATGAGAAAAGCACTATCTTTAGTAAATACTATGAAAACAGGCTATGGACCCAACCGCCCTTCCATACCTGGAAGTAGTACAAATCCATGAAAAAAATGCATCTTCCACTTTCCCCCCACGATCTAAGGAAGACAATATTGAGCCGGATGTAAGATGCTCAGCTAGAAACAGGATTGAAACTCATATTCGCCCATATCAAAAGACCTCCCTTGCATGGGAATTGTTGACAAAAGTAAGTCCTATTTCTGTCCTTTGGGACATGGCTGCTTTCACGACCACCAGGCGGCTCAGGATGAATGATCATGGGAGTATCCATGCACAGGTCACTGCTATATCTGCCCTCACCATTCTGGATCTTCTCTCCTCATCAGAGATTGAACCTGACATTATGAAAAAGGGGGGTGATCTGGATGATGCGACGCTTATTGTTCTTGTAAGTGCCGTATGTCATGATATCGGGAATGCTATTCACCGGGATGACCATCTGTCACATTCCATGATGCTGGCTCAGCCAATCCTTGACAATATCCTTCCAGTCATTTATCCAGATCCGAAAACCTCTCTGCTTATCAGAACATTTATTCTATCTGCAATTCATTCACATCATGGAGATCCAAAACCTCTTACTATCGAGGGGAGTATCATCAGTGTCGCTGATGCCTGTGATATGACAAAAGGCCGGGCATATCATTCAACCGATATCTCCACTGCTTCCATGCATGCGATATCCACTTTGGCTATAGATGATGTGAGCATCACCAGAGGGTTGAATCGTCCGGTCGAGATCCAGATTGTTATGTCCCAGATTGCCGGGATGTTCCAGGTCCATGAAACTCTGATACCAAAGATCAACGCAGGATTATTAAAAGAACAGATAAATGTCTATATTCCGCTCCAGGACCAGTATATCTATTAAAAAAGGCAGGATGGGAAAATAATCATCACCGATCTGATCAGGATACCAGATTTTTGCACTAATTATTGCAGAGATTCAGGTGTTTTTGATATTCATCAGAACACTTTTAAGGGCCTGATTATGGGTTCAAAAAATATTAATTGAATAATGACAAACCTGTCTTAAAATGAACCCAATCGTATTTTTGATTTCATTTCTGCCATGGATACTATTCGGATTATTTGCCGGGCATTCTCTGGTTGAACTTGAAACTGCTCTTATTATCTCTTTAGTTATTTCGGTTATCGTCGGATACCGAGATATGCGGGACAAACTCATCGTTCCCTGGGTGACATTCTCCTTCTTTGTAGGAATGGTCGTAGCCCTGATAGTCCTTCAGTGGTATAGTATCATCCCGTATATTGGAATTGCATCAAACACAGCTCTCACGGGAATTGCATTCGGAAGCCTTGCAATTGGTATTCCCTTTACCATCCAGTATGCTAAACGGGATGTTCCCCGCGAACGTTGGGAGAACCCGGTTTTCATTCAGATTAATAAAGTCCTCACCGCATTCTGGGGTATTCTTTTCCTGCTGGGATTACTGCTGAGTATATACAAGTTCTTTTATCCAGATACGCTGGGTATCTTCGGAGATGCGTACATGTGGATATCCATTATCGTCGGGATCGTTTTCACCATGAAATACCCGGCTTATGCGAAAGCCAAAAGTCAGACACAATAAAATACCATGAAATTATCTGCCATACTTTTTGACCGGTTCTACCCATTTAAGGATGTAATTGCAGAGGAACACCGTTTATGAAGGCCCTGTTCCCAGTAGATGAAGAAATCTCTCTCAAATAACAATCAAAAGGGAGAAGGGGTACCCATGCTGGATAACCGGATGACACATTAATCTTCTTCTATTATGTCAGGAAACAGAATGTCTGTAATGATATGGGCGGGAAACAACAATAACCAGAAATACAGAGCCAATGTCGGCTTCATAAACGAGATAGGTATTGAGAGCAGAAAGATGACCGGGCTGATATAATTCTTAAACGTAGTCAGTCTGACAAAATCCTCTGGCAGATCCTTTTTGATATGCAGATATCTCCGCGATGCATAATGCCAGATGAAACCCAGTAATATTCCTGGAGCAGCATACCCCAGTGCAGCAATAATTACCGCCAGCTGGATATGTCCATATTCATTGATGAGTTTCGTAACAAACGGCATCATAATGATAAACAGCAGAAAAAAAGTATTCAGCCGCATCAGGATGCCATCATATCCGGTAATAAACCGGAAGATACGGTGATGATTTGACCAGTATGCAGCAGTTATGATAAAGGTAAGGAAAAAATACAGGAAATGGGAGTATTCATCAACCAGACCCTGGACCAGAAGTGCATCCTGCTGTTTTTGTAGGTCAGGAACTGCAAGGTCAATTGCCAGTAGTGTGAGAGAAAATGCAAAGACCGCATCACTAATCCCGATAATACGATCTAATCCTCGTCTTTCGTAGTAATCACTTTTTTTCATACCTCACTCCGGTTTATAAGATAAGCATACCTACAACTACCCGTATGATGGCTACAGTAAGGGCACTTTTTATCAATAATCAAATTATCTCATGAGATTTTGGTTTCGTTCATTTTATATTTTTTTCCTGATACAATATGCGTGATGAAACTTCCTTTTGTTTCCAGGACGATATACTAAGGAATGAGCCCTATCTTATCTAAGCGGCATTTAGTGGAGGATTTTACTGATTGCTTTGATTTCATTGGAGACCAGTTATCAAAATCCCTCATTCAGGACATTCTTTCAGAATATGAAAAGATATGGGCTGAAGATTCGGAAAGTATTGATATATTGTATGATTGTGAGAGTTTACTTGCTCTTCTCCGTGATCATGAAAAAGCCATCACATTCTTAGATCAAATAGATGGTGAATATGGATCAGGCATGCGTATGCTCAGACGTGCTTCCCATTATGCTGGTTTAAATGATAAAGAAGGAGTGAAAAAATCCCTCTATCCACTTTTTTCTCATCCATGCAATGAACATGAAAAAGAATGTACATTTATAGCTTTTGGTCGTCTAGACGATAAGGTATCTACAGCACGATTATGGAAAGAACTATTAAAAGAGAAAGAACTTGAAAACCAGGTTTTTCATGAGGAAATATTCAGTAATCCAGACTCATATAACTGCCTTTCCCACCTGCATATACGTGAGTGGAATGAGGGAGTCCGCCTCCTCTACCGGTTTGATATCAGGGAAAATCGGGACATTGAATTATATGCCCTGGTCTCAATGATCCATTATCAGGTTGGCATTGTCTATAATTCTATCATAGATATGATTCAGAATTCCGGCCCATATGAGGCATTTACTGGTATGACGGTTGCTCTCGCCATCTCAACCGGAGCTCAGTCCTGGATTACTGAACTCAGAGATATGGTGACCATTGATGAACCGAAAGTATATCAGGAACTGATCCTGAACCTTGAGGGGGTGCGGAAATACCAGACATTCTTTACCATCGGCGAACGATTGCTCACCATACCTACAACCACTTTTCAACCGAATGAGTTATTCCTGTATAATCTAGTCAGAGAGACTGGTGGAGATGTGTATCAGGTGTATACTCTCTTGAATCTTTTCACAGAGGCAGGAAACGACACAGATTATGAACATCTTCTTTACATATTGCTGAATTTGGATCCTGACATCGAGAGAAAAGCGATGATGAGGAGAGAGATGGATGGATACCTTGGACCTCAACCTCCTTTTGATCTTGAATAGGGTATGTGTCAGGAAATGTCTCTGAATTTTTTCAGATAAATTTGTCATGAAAAACCCGGTCAACTAGATCGGGTTAACCAGTTTCTGGGTCTG
>JABNAD010000723.1_pt1 | contig 16380 bp, 15 predicted proteins | sample 7240381 | NCBI WGS metagenome assembly JABNAD01 (sample SAMN11332834, study PRJNA596920) | anaerobic digester metagenome | biome: digested sludge; isolation source: digested sewage sludge-derived enrichment culture grown on H2/CO2 | place: Germany: Goettingen
GTGTCTGCTCTGTCGTGCGTTGGCTTGGTGGCTCTTTTGCATTTTTTTTTTTGGATTTGTGTGTCGGCAAAAATGCAAATGTGCCACCAAAAGCGTTGGCATTATAATTTTATCAGAATGTAGATGAGAATACCTAAAACTATTGTCAACCCAACAATTTGAATTATTCTGTTTGTCTTGACTTCTTTTTTTAACAACTGGTTTTGTTCAGACAACTGTTTAATTATTTCAGCAGTCTTTTCATTTGTGTGCGAAGCAAAATCTGATGTAACTTTTTCCTGAGAATGTTTTATGTAGTCTTTGGTTGAAGAAAACCCACTACTTAAATTATGGTTTGTTTCATCAAATCCCTTTTCAATTTTTTCCTGGGTACGCTGAATAGAAGTTTGAAGATTCCCAATCCCAATATTGATTGAAGAAATTTGATTGTCTATTTTATCTAACCTCTCTGGAAAATTTATTTTTCGTAATTCTGCGAAGTAGTCAGTAATTGACTTTTCTAATTTTTTAGTATCCTCAATAAGCTGACTTAAAAGTTTTGTTTTATCTTTTAAATCGGTCATCATTGACTGCAATTGTTTTTCAATCGAATCAATTTTTTCTTTGAAGTCTTTCTGTAAATTTTTACGGTGGATTTCTTCAATTGATTTTAATTCAGCAAGCAGCACAGAAATATTTTTCAATATATCTGCGGCTGATTTGGCAACTTTTGCAGCTTCATCAATGTGTTTGACAGCTTCGGAAACTGTTTCAAGTTCCGTTTGCAGTTTCTCTAATTTATCAATTACTTGTTGTGATGGCATTATTATAATTTTTTAGAAATTTCGAATTGAACTTTTTAAGCCAGTTTAAATTCTTTGTTGTGTAGTAATCATCATCAACATCTCCAAAGAATTCATTGGGAATTTCTCCTATATGACGTTTGATATTTTTCTTAAACCGGAAAAAGAATTTTTCAAAGTTAAAAGTGTCAGGTTCGAGTTCACTCCAATTATTTATTCCAATTTTTAATTCTTCAATCGCCTCTTTTACCAACTCCGGAGAATTAGGTGAAAGAAGATAAAGAGAATATGATTTTAGAATATTAAATTGGGGTGCACCGCTTGTACCTCTTAGCATTCGCATTGTTGCTCCTCTCAAATGCTTTATGTTGTTTACGATTGCTCCATTATCATCAAAATCAATAATCTTTTCGATGTATTTCCAAATAGTTTCCTCAATTGATAGATTATAAACAAAATCTTTGTTCAAATCAGCATCAACGGTTTCTCCTGTTTCTGTTTGTGCTACGTTTCCGTCTCTTGAATATTTGGCATTGAAATAATAATAGATATTTTCTTTGATTTTCTTTGATTGTTCAATTGGGTCTGCAATAATAATTGTTTCATTGCACAAACCAACCATATCATCAATTGCCCGTTTTCGCTTATCAGCAATTTTCTCGTAAATGAAATTTGTCAGATGCTCCAGACACTTACTTATGACAGTTGCATTTTCGCTTGAATTAAAATCGTTTAAACAATTTTCTTTTAGTTTTCGTGCTTCTTCCTTTGAAGTATATCTTTCAACCAATGATTGATAGTTTGAAAAATACTGGTCATTTGTTTTCTTACTTAGTTTAACCTTGTAAACCTTTTGCTGATATTCTATTGTGTATGTATCTATTATGTTTATGCTGGTTAAACGGTAAATTGCTTTTGCTGTGTCATCTTGATTCCTTGGTATGTAATACCTAACCTTCAACATTTCTGTATCAAGCAAAAGACTTCTGTCCTCTTCATTCGTTAATGGTAGGCTCTGTATAAAATCCTCAAAGCTATTATCCCATTTTATTGCATCTTTGAATTTACTTTTTAAATTTAATTCTGAAATTCTACTGTTTCTCAAAAGCCATTGTATTCGACTGCTTTGTTTGAAATATTCAAAGTGTTTTTCAAATGCAAACTCGTCTGCAATTTCAAATCCGCCTTTTTCATCCTTACAGTAAAACATATTCTTAAACGGTATTGTAATTGGCAATGAGGAATCAAAGTCAACAGCATTTAATAATTGTTCAAGTCCTAAATGTGATTCTGTGTTTGCTGTTTGAGCATTTAAGAAAGTTCTTGTTTCTTCTTTGTTTAAATTTTGAAAATTCGGAATGAACGAATTTACAATTTCAAGATACTCGTTAGCTAATTGCGTGCTTGCAAAATTAGAAGTCGTTTTATTTTGAATATCAATCCGACCTATATTTATGTTTTGACTGTTTTTAATAAAAATAATATGAGTCCAATCTCTATCTGGTGCTCCATTTCTTCCTTGAGTAATTCCTCCTAATTTTAAATCCAATTCATCGTCAAAAACTTCGTTTAATTTGTCATTCAGCAAACGCAGGTTTGTAATGTTTGGGAAGAATATTTTATTTCTTAGTTCCCAAATAACACTTCTTTCTTTATCTGCGCCTTTAAAAGAAGTTTTATAAAAATTATCTAAAACTTGTCTATCTCTTCCAATTTGATTATTGTAAAGAATAATTGATAACGATGTTTTACCGTCTCTACCTGCCCTGCCACTTTCTTGAACAAAAGATTCAATTGAAGAAGAAATGTTACTGTGAATTGTCAAACGAACATTTGGTTTGTCTATTCCCATTCCAAAAGCTTTTGTCGCAATCATTACTGATGCTTCATTTTCTTTAAATAATTTTAGGTTTTCAAAAGATTCTTTGTCCAATATCTCACGATTTACATCATTACCAGCGCCAACGAAGAAAACCAAATTATCATTCGTGCATTTTGGTTTAAGGAAATCTAAATAAGTAAGAACTCCCAATTCGCTTCTATTGCCTCTTGAACTTGGTTTACCTGTATGAGGGCAAAAAACAATTATGCCATAATTATATTTCTCGTTTTCATTTTTTTGAAACGGTAAATCAGTTTCTTTATCCAATAGAATTCTTTCAATTGAATTGTTTATAAACTCATCCTTTGTTATTGCATTCTGCTCTGCACTTGGCAAATAATCTTCGTAAGTCTTTCCGAGAATTGTAGAATATATTTTTGTGTCATTATATTTTAATAACAATTTGTCTATTCTATTAATCCCATTAATTATTGCTTCAGTTCTTATTTGCTTTCCTTCACCAACTGTTTGTATATTTGGCTGTGTAACACCAGGATTGTGTGGAACAATTATGTTATGAATTTGATAATTGATTTCATCACGTACAGTATTCTCATAACGAATAATTGAATTGCCATCATTTCGACTTATTTTCAACTCTCTTTCAATATCAGCTAAAACATCAAAGGATGCTGTTGCAGTCAAACCGAAAATAGGAATATCAGTTTTATTAAATGTTTTACAATATGCGATTGCATTCTCTCCTAAATTCAAATATGGAGTTCTGAAATCGTGCCCCCATTCAGAAACACAATGCGCTTCATCAATCACGCAATAAGAAAAGAAATAACCTTTATCATTTGTCTTGTCAAGTGCCTCTCTAAATTCTTGAATAACTAATCTTTCGGGGGAACAAAAAAGAAATTGAGTTTTTCCATATGGTAAAACTTTATCTTGAACAAAAACTTTTTCTTCTCTTGTTAGGATAGAATTTAAAAAGTCACATTTATCAATACCAATGTCAATAAGCCCTTCATACTGGTCAACCATTAGAGAACGAATAGGGTCAATTATGATTGTAATACCTGGCTGCAGCAAAGCTGCTAACTGATAAGTCAAGGATTTACCACCACCTGTTGGCAACAAACCTATAACAGTTTCATTCTTTAATGCTCTGTTTAAAATTGGAAGTTGTCCTTTCCTGAACTTCTCTTTTTGAAAAATGTTTTGCAAAAAATATTCAATATATGGTATGGCTTCTGCAATCTCTTTATGCTGTTCGTTTCCAACTTCCGTGGTTAAATCTCTGTAATCAATTTTGCTTGAGCAATAGACTTCATTTCGGCAGTCGTGTTCTGTAAAATGTGAACTACGAATTATAACAGCGTTTGATAAACCTTGTAAGTCATTATCTGCTTGAAAAACTCCCGTACGCCATAGAGTAGCAATATCAACTACCAAATCATATTCAGCAGCAACAATATTTTCACTATTAAACTTGCAACCGAAAGGTTGCAATTCTTGATTGAAAAAATTTGCGTCAGCAAATATTGTGACTTCAATTTTTGGAATTATTGTTTGCTTATTTTCAAGCCCTATCAAATTAGCGTAGAGCAAATTCAAATTTTCAACTGCAATGTAACCGCATGGAATGTCTCTTTCAAGAATGGCAACGTTAACTTGGGTTTTGTTTGCTAATTTTAGTTCTTCGAAGTTTACAATTAAGAACTGATTGATAACTTTCTGCAATCTTGCAATTGCAACTGGTGCTAAAACATAGGATTGAAGTTTCTTTATTTCTTCAAAATCTTTATGAATCAAACTGTCAACTATTTTGAAGTAGTCATTTTGTGATAACGTTTCAATAAGGTTTGTTGTATCTTTTCTAGTGTTATCTTCTGTAATTCTTCTGGTTGTGTGTCCAAAATTTGCGGTTTCATAATCCCTGATGTCATCAATTAGAGTGTTGTGGTATCGTTTACCGTCAACTTCAATTATTACGACACTACGTTGTTTTATTTCTTTTTCTTTCTGATAAACAGTTGTCTTTTTTACTTCTTTGAAGTATGGTGCTTCAAAAGAAAAGTCAACTCTACCAGCATCACCTCCATTATTTGTTAGCGTTCTTTTCTCTCTTTGGTGCTGAAAAAATTGAGTGAGATATTTTTTGTTTTGCGGAATGTAGTTTTTGAGAAATGCTCTTTCAAAATTGCTTCCTAAATCCTCACTGTATAACTCTGAAATATTATTTCTTGTGTCAACCAAGTGCAAAGCAGAATAAAAATCTATCGTTGCAAGTCCTGTTGATAATGATTTGAGTTTTGCCGAAATGTCTTTGCTGCAAATTGTAGGGTTACCTCTTGTGATGATATTGTTTGCTACTGCTAAAATCGAATTAATAGAAGTTGGGTTGTCAAGGTCAATATCAGTTAAAGTGTCAAAGGCTGAAATTGATTCAAGCAAGCCAAGAACTTTATACTTGAACTCATTTCCCTCTCGCAAATTGGAAATACTGTCAAATACATTTTTATCAAGAAAGCTTGCTTTATATTGTCGTTTCATTTACAATTAATAGTTTATGGCCAGTAGTGCGGTTGGGCAAAAGCAAATGTGCTGCATTAGGTTGGCTTTGAGCGTGGGGATGCAGCTCTTTTGATTTTGCTGAAGCGTTGGCATTTTGTCTTTCATTTTTCTGTTCGTTATCTGACGGTCGTGTCGTTTTTTAGGGTTGCACACAACTTGTAAATAAACGCATAAACTTATATGATTTAAGCGTTTGCAATTGCTTGTAATCGCTTGTAATCAGATATGATTATACCCGCAACCGTTCTACAATCGCCTGTATAATTACTCACTAGCCAATCCCCGGACCTATTGCAATGTCAGGGTTGTTTTTGGCCATCCAGCTTCCAATTTATTAGTTCACGTTATGCCGCGGCTTCTGCCGCACATTCGTGAGCGCAGCGAACACCATATATTTACCTGTTTTCCAATTAAATCCATTTGCATATTTGCAAAACCACCCCCCACCCCCCAAAAGTATTTTATTACTGTAATTTGTAATAATAATGGTAATCTAATTGGAAAACACAAAGTTATAGAATTACAAATTTATTACAAAATTTCCGGCAATTTGTAATTTTTTCAGGTTTGTAATTTTACTTACCTGTAAAAGTAGCTTAAAATTTGAACCTTACAAACTTCTGTAATTTTGTAATGCTTGATAATCAGTGCAATAGAAATGTCTTACAAATCGGGTTGTAATTTGTAATAATCTTAATATCAAATATATAGAACCATATTCAAGGGTAAATTACAAAATTTTGCCTGTTTTCAGGACTTTTAACAGGGGTGTGTTTTTTGAGTTAACATGTTAATCCTTTAGCCTGTCAAAACTTGACAGAATCTGCAAAGTGATTTTATATTTACGCATGTTCACTTTGTTGCTCCCTACTAAACCTTACGTACATCAGTTTCTGACCCAGAACTATGGTAACCCGGCAGATATCTCTGCAGATCCACGCCTCCAGAATTACCTTCGCCGGTGCCTGAGAAAACCATCCCGCCGGCGCCATGTAAACTATGCCAGGTTAAAACTGGCAAAGTATTCCTGCGAGTCCAGGATATTGATTTCTTCTGATGATTTTTACCGGTATGGCTGGGAGCTCACCAGGACTGATTCTATCTCATTCAACCGCGAGCTGGAGAACCGGGCAAAATTCTTTATGCGGAACATGGTTTCCCTGTATGTTTCGTTCATGAACCTGAAAGATGCCATCCTGCTGTTTCAGGAAAATTTCAATTATCCTGAAGACACCTGGAGTTATGATTCCATCCGGAAGGACTTCGACCGCCACGGGAGTTTTCCGGCAACATCTTTTGCCGCTCATTTAATAGAAAAAACAGAAAGCATTTTTTTGGACAATTTGTCGGAATTGGGGACAATTTGCCCGCAATTCAAAAAGAACTATGAAAAGCGTAAACAAGCAATCTGATCAGCTCAGCGGTCACCTTGAGGTTCTGGCGGTCCCACAGTCAAACATTGCCGGAATATCGGGTTCCCAGATCACCCTCCGGGATCCTGAATTTGTGTTTGAACTGATCTGTGCCAGGGAAAGCATAAAGCTTCAGTTACCATCCGAATACTCTCAACCTGGCAACGCTTACAAGCCTGTTATTTCAGGCTTTATCCCCGGGAGGTCTTCTGATAATGATACCATTCTTGATCTGATGCTCCGGTTCCGGTTTGTGGTTGTGCTCCGGAATGCAGATGGCAAATACACGCGAACAGGGGATCTGAACCATGCCCTTAAATTCGGTTATGAGTACTCAACCTCTCCGGACCCTGCCGGCCAGCACGGTTATACTTTCTCATTTTCCGGTGCTGTTTTAACTCCACAAAAGTCTGTCAAATTGCCGTTTTCAACGGAATAACCTGTTTTTCTATCTCCTTTTTGTCCTTTTTAACGACAGCTGACGGGCAGTATCATTGCAGAAAAATACTGCAATGGCGAAGAAAATTTTAATTATTGATGGCAGCATCGGGCAATATGGCTACTCAAAACAGTGGCTCAATTATATGCTCAACGGTGCCGATAACGATGAAATTGAGGTTCAGATCTCGAGCCTCGGAGGTTCTGTAGATCATGCAATTTCAATGCATGACCGCCTTGCTTCCCATGGCAATGTAACCGCTATCCTTACCGGTATGGTTGCCAGCTCTGCAACTATTATTGCCCTGGGTGCAAAATCTACCCGCATGAGTCAGAATTCAATGTACCTGATCCATAAGGCCATGATCTGGATCGATGAATGGGGCACATTGAATGAAGATGATATCGATGAACTCATTGCCAAACTCGAGAAGGAGAAAAATGAAGTTGCGAAAGTAACCCTGTTGGTTGCGAAAATGTATGCAACCAAATCTGGTAAAGGGGTCAAAGATATCCTGGACCTCATGAAAAAGGAAACCTGGCTTACCGCTGATGAAGCAAAGAGCTGGGGCTTCATCGATGAAGTTTACGCGCCGTCAAAAGTCGTCAACTTCGCTGAGGATCTCTCCATTGTTGCCATGCTGCATGCCAACGGTCTCCCGGTGCCGGCGCAAACCGGGGAGATCAGAATCGATGAAGAATCCCTCTTCAATCGTCTGTCTGGCCGCCTTGCTGAATTTTTCAAACCCAAACATAATTCCGAAAATTCAATGAAGAAGCAATTCCTGAACCTGAACAAGGTTCTGAAAGTGGATAAGCTGGAAGCTTCAGCAGAAGGTGTTTACCTGAATGAAGATCAGCTTTCAGCCATCGATCAGGATCTTGCTGCACATGCCCGGGCCGAAACTGCCAGGACTACTGCTGAAACCTCCCTTACCAATGCAACAACCGCATTGGATTCCATCGATGAGTCTGTAAGAAATGCAGACACACTCGAGAACAAAGTAGCCGCAATCAAAACCCTCCTGGCCTCGAAACCTGGCAGCAAGCCTGCCGGCGTTCAGGGAAAAAAGGATAATGATCCGAAGGACGACGGTGTCGACTGGGATACCCTTAACAGCCTGCCCCACATGCAGGATATTGACTAATCTTTAAATCCGCAGAAATGGACGTAAGTGAAATTGTAACCGCGTTCGGGGCATATTATGAGAAAAGTGCCCAGAACAAAAACCGTATCCTGGGAATGCTTACCCAGGGGTTGGTAACCCCCGGGATCTGTACTCCCATCAAGACTGATGATACAATTTATAAGCTGGCCCAGCTTACTATCCAGAAAATCGTTCAGTCATTCCAGAAGGGTTGGACCCCAAAGCATGCAACAGCATTCACCCCCAACGAGCTGAAGCTTTTCCACTTTAAAGTGGATGAAGATATCTGGCCTGATGATGTTGAAGCCAGCTGGCTCGGGTTTCTTGCCTCAGAAGCCGTCAGCCGTGCTGAATGGCCTCTTATCAAGTACCTTATCGAGCATCCTGATCAGGGTTACCTGGCCAAGATCAATTCCGATATGGAACTTGAAGAATACGGTAAGGGTGTTTACCAGGATCCGACCCCCGGAACCCCCGGTGATACCGGTAAATCTATGAACGGCCTCATTCATCAGCTTCAGGCTGGTGTTGAAGCTGAAACCATCAACTCCATCAACATCGGTGCGCTCAGTGCTGATACCATCTTCGACCAGGTTGAATTGTTTGTGGATGGCATTGCTGAAGTTTATCAGCATGTAAAAATGGATGTCTGCCTTTCTCCCCGTTGGTACAAAGCGTACTTCCGCGATAAGCGTGCAAACGGATTCTATGACTACAAGTCGAGTCGTGATATCAATGCTGAAATCGACTTTACTCCCCAGCAGGTAAAGGCGCTGCCCTCCATCTCCGGGACTGATACCATTTTCGCAACTCCGAAGAACAATCTGCTTCATCTGACCAAGAAATCCAAGAACAAAACCAATATCAAAATTGAAGAGTACCGCAGAAATGTGAGCTTCTACTGCGACTGGTGGGAAGGAATTGGTTTTGGAATGGATGCTGCTGTTTGGACCAACCTTCAGAAACAGGCAGGCTGATCTGACCTGAGTTCATGTTAACGCCCCCCTTCACCGGGGGGCTTATTTACAAACCTTTAATCAAGAGCAACGTGGATTTTACTGATATTCTTAAAGATCTGCCCGATGGCGAAAACATGGGTGGTCTTCCCCAAAAAGTTTATTTCGGTTTTCATGCCGATGTAGCAACCTGGCCAACCAAGCCGGCTGCCCCTGTGGCCATCGACGAACAGGCGGTGTTGACCGGTGATGTTACAATGAAAGAAGGCAAGCGCATGTTTGAAATGTACATGACTGATGATACCGGTGAGTTCAAGATTGAACCCGTTGGCGAATCAGACGGCAAGTCGTTTGTAGCCAGGCTTTCCTTCTTCCATCCCGGTCTCTCTCCCAAAATTCTGGGGTTCATGAATGCCGCGAAGAACGAAAACCTGGTATTCATTGTCCCTGATAATAACGGAAACATGTACCTGATGGGTGATTCACTGCGCCCTGCAACCTATTCAGGGTCCCCCGATGGTGTTGGCACATCAAAGGAAACTGCCGGCCGCCGGGGTGCTTCCATGGAGTTTACTTACAAAACCTCCAACATCTATTTGTATGAAGGGAGCATTCCGTTAACCATTGCTGTTGCACCGTGATAGTACATAAGTACTTTAAGTTGAAAGGTATTGAACCCGGGCGGGTAGTTACCAGGCAGTTCGGTGTGCTGGACTTTCGCGAGAAGATCCCTCTGCCGGTGCTTAAGCAACTCTACTCATCCGGGTTCCCATACCTGGAGCTGACCAATGAGGGCGCAAAAAGGTTGGCCCCGAAATCCGAAAATAATTCATAGCCCTGCAATCCAGGGCTTTTTCATTAAAACCTGCAACATGAAAGAAAAAGTAATGCAATGGATCCGGCTGGGTTGTAATTTCAACCTCGGCTTATACCTGCTTGCCGAGATAGGCAAGAATAAACAGCTCCCCAGGATAATGGCCGGCAATGAGAAAAGATATGCCGGTAAACTCTTTTATGAGTTATGTAAGGCTGCCGGCTACACAATACAGGAGTACCAGGAATTAAAGGACGAGCTTCAGAACATCGTTGAACAGCTTGCCCTGGAGTCCGGGGATGGCAACCCGCCTGAAGGTGGGGTAACAACCGGTGAAACATCTGCAGGAGATCCGCCTGCAGGGGATGCATCAACCGGAGAAAGATCAGATGGAGGACTGACTTCAGAAGGCCTGCCATCAACAGATCCTCCTGCAGTTGACCCGCCAATAGATGAAGTGCCGGAAATTGAGGTTCCCGCAACTGGCCAGCTGCCTGAAAGCGTTGAGAAAGTAATCAGGGAGCATGCGGACCTTTTCAAGCTTCGCGCCCAGCTGCACGAGCAAATGGCCGGCCTCCCTGAAAGCAATGATGATGAAACTGTAAAAAAGCGCAGGAACCTTTCTGATTCCATTGCCCTCATTTCCCCCCGTATCGATCTGATGTTTGCCGCAAAGGAGGCCTTTTATAATGAAGGTATACTGCCTGATATTTCTGTGTTGTTCCCCGAACCGGCCCAGGATCCGCCGGCAGGTCCGGAGGATAACCTGCCAGCTGATGCTGCCGGTCTGAAGAAAATGAAAAAGAACCTGCAAACTGCCAATACAAAGGATCAGAACCAGCTGGAGTACCAGGAGGCGAAGAAAGGTGCAAAACCCAATCCTATGCCTGCCGGTCCGAAACGAATCAGGATTGAAAAAAGGATCACCGAAAGGAATGAACAAATTGAAAAAATTGACTTCAAACTCCTGAGCATTGATTGTAAAGACTAGAGATAATCCTGGTGTACAGCAGCAATTATCCGACTTCAAAGGCTCTGCTGTTATAGTAAATAATTCCGGGTCAGTCAGATTCCTGGCTGATCCGGATGAGTTATTAACCCGCTCAATTGGAACCTTGGAAAGCGGAAAGAACATCCATTTCTACAGCTGGGCAAACTTTAACCTTGTTAAACTTATTCTCTATTTGCTAAAGCAAACCGGACCCGCTAGTCTGATGATGACTTCTTATAGTTTTAGTCAGAAAAGTATTGAAGCGCTCAACGCGAGAAAGGTCTCAGGGCTGATTAGGGACATAAAGGTTTTGGTTGACAATCGGGTAAAAGTTATGAGTCCTAAGCCATTTCAGATGCTTGCCGGGTCTTTTGAGTACAGGTGCACTTCGGTCCATGCTAAAGTTGCCCTGATCTGGAATGATAAATGGAGGATCAGTATAATAACCAGTCAGAATGCTACCGATAATCCAAAACTTGAACGCGGGGTTATTTATACAGACCCCAAGGTTTTTGAATTCGACTTTAATACGCTATCAGATGAATTTAACAGAGGATCAGCTTAAAGAAATTGAAAGCATGGCATCCCTTTTCTTTTCCCCGGAAGAGATTGCCCAGAATATTGAAGTGGATCCGGATGAGTTTCTTTTGCTGTTAAAATCTCAAGCCGGAGAAGCTTTTACCAGATATATGCGCGGGAGGCTTAGCAGTGAAGTGGATCTTCGCCGGGCAATTCAACAAGCTGCCCTCCATGGTTCTACACCCGCCCAGCAAATGATGCGCGACTGGCATAACCGTTCTAAATATGAGTAGGAAAGCACTTGAAGACACACGCTTTGAGCTTATAAAAGCCCACATCCTGGAGCCTGATCATTCTCCGCTGAATCCTGAGCAGCAGGAGATCCTGAACAGGGTGATATCCATTGCCAAAGTCCTGGATAAAAATCCTATACAGAAACAAGCTGTCGCAATTCATCAGGTGAAGTTTCCCGAGCTTTCGCGCTCCCAGGCTTATGAAGATCTTCGCCTGGCCATGCGACTATTCAATACCATCCACACGTTCGATTATGATTTCTGGCAAACCTGGACCATTAACGATATTGTCAGGAATATTGAGCGTTGCCGGAATAATGCCACGCCGCAGGCTTACCGGGTTATCGCCATGGAGCATGCGAATCTTATCAAGATTCTGGGCGAACGGCCAACCGAACTGGAGGATCCCCGCAGGACTGAAAAACATTCATTCTACATCCTGGTGCAGAATAACAATACCTCGGTCAAGATTGACATGAATAACCTGGAGAAATTGCCTGCAGGGACTCTTCAGGAACTTAACCGGGCTTTGTTTGGTGGAAAAGAGATAACAGAAGCTGAAGCTGAAGAATTGTTCAGGACATGATCAATGAATTAATCTCCCTTAATAACCCTCAGCAGATTTCCGTTATTAATAACCCGGTTTCAGAAGTTGATATCTGGGGACGTGGTACCGGTAAATCTTTTATTGTTGGCTGGGAAATTAACCAGATAAACCGGAACATGCCAAGGGCTGTTACCGGTATCACGGGGCAGACTTATGGGCAGCTGTTAACACGAACGCTGCCATCTACTTTTAAATTTCTGGAATCACTCGGTTATGAAAAGGACAAGGATTATCTTATCGGCCGCAAACCCCCGAAAGGTTGGGGGCTTTCGCCTTATGAGAGGATCCTGAAATATGACAATTTTATCAGCTTCCGGAACGGAAACGGGTATCTCATGCTTTCTCAGGATCGCTCCGGTTCTGCCCGTGGTCCCAACCTGGACAGGGAAATAGTGGATGAAGCTCTTACCATTGATAAAACCCAGTATGATCAGGAGGTATCCCCGACATCCCGGGGGAATGAAGAATATTTTGGTTTCAAGTCCCCCAAACCTATCCGGCAACATCACGGCTTCCGGTATGTTTCTTCCATGCCATTCCTTCAGGAACAGAAGTGGCTTTTGGATTATGGCAAGTATTACGAAGAGGAAGCCGGTATCATGCTGTTTGATATCTGGAACCGGGTTGTAAAGCTCCAGCTGGAGCTGATCACTGCTTACCTGGATAAAAAGCCCGCCCTTTTTAAAGATATATGGAATGAAGTGGTCCGGCTCAAGAAGCAGATCACTCCATTTGTGTCAAAAGATGGGATCCTGTTTACCCTGGCAAATGCTTTTGACAATATCTCTAACCTGGGAATGTCATACATTGCCCGGGAGTATAAAAAACAAACCCTGCTTACCTTCCTTATTGAGATCATGAACTGGATCATCGACAGGGTGGAGGACTGTTATTATCATATCGACAGTCAGCGCCATGTTTATTATGATGCTTCTAATGATTCATTTATCCGGGATTATGCCGAGAATACGAATTGGGATTTCAATAAGCTCGGGAAACATGACAGCCGGTTCGACCTGGATTGTGATCCCAATAAACCCCTGGAGATTGTTCCTGATTGGGGCGCCCATATCTGTCTGTTCAGTGTTGGACAGGAACGCAATTATAATTTTGCTACCAAGATCGTTGAGCCGGTAGATTGCGTTATTAATGAGTTTTACAGTAAGCCTGATGATTCTGAAGGGGTGGTGATCGATGATGTCGTGGATAAAGTATGTGAATACTACGAGCATCATGCATGCAAAGAAATGTTTTATTTCCGGGATCGGTATGGAGACAGCCGGCAGCCCAATGCAAAAAAGAGTAAGCCTTATAATGAGCAGGCAATAGAGCGTTTCCAGAAGAATGGCTGGAATGTTTTCCCCCGGGTGCACAAAGGCCAGGAGCCCCCACAGCATGAAAAGTATTTGTTATGGTCCAATATCCTGAAGGGGTCAAATCCTTTGTACCCTAAAGTCATTTTCAACGGCAAGAACTGCAAGTTTACCTTGATCTCAATGAACAATACCAGGGTAATTGAAAAGGATGGCCGGTATGAGAAAGACAAAAGCTCTGAGCGCAAGAAAACTGTCCTTCCGGAGGAAGCCACACATTTTGGTGATGCTGTTGATAAGAGGATCTGGACCAAATACTCATCCAAATTATACAGATCAGGAACTTTTGTGGAGCCGAGAATTTAGGTCTAAAAGAAATAGTTTAACTCTAGTTTTGCAATTGAAAAATTTTATCTAAACCTAATCACTTTTTATTTGTTATTATTGCAGAATATTTGCGTTGGATTACTTCCTTTATTCATTGTACAGTATTAGATTGTTTTTTTTTGCTAATTTTATTTGTGCTAAAGTATAAGTTCTGTTTAATCATTCGTTATTTAGTCAGAGTTTTATTAGTCAAACTCTAATTAAATAATTATAACTTTGCACTCATTTATAAATTTGGCTTTTCTTCAAGTTATCACATGGATAGATGGCCCATAATAAACAAAGCTCCAGTTGTGGTTGCTTTGTTTCAATTGAAATTCAATTCGCCAAGTGTTAAGTTAAGTGATTTCTTAGCTTATGACACTCCTTTAAGACATAATTTTCCTCTTCGTAGAGACAATATTCAAGTTGGTCTTGATCTTGAGAACTCCTCTATCCCATTAGGTGTTTCTAAAATTAGAGGTACTTCTGATGCAAAAATAGGAAGCTATGTATATTCATCAGTTGAACAAAAAATCAAATTAGAAATTTCGGAAAATACAATTACTTTTATAGATGAACGTCCATATACTAATTGGAATGAGTTTAAGAATAAGGCACTAGATTCCTTAATGATTCTTGCTGATGCATTGAAAAATGTTGAAATATCGAGGACTTCAATACGTTTTATTAATAGATTTACCTTTAAGAATTTTGACAATCCGCAAGAATACTTCAATGTGCTTATTTCTAGTGGACAAGGTAAGGATTTGCCGTATCCTCTCCGCCAATATGGATTTCGACTCTTGATGGAAGTGCCTGATACTGACATACATTCAATTGTAAATCAGAATGTTGAATCTTCTCAACCGGACTTGTATTTCTACACTTTCGATATCGACGTCTTGGATAAGCAACATCTTATTTTTGACAGAGAAACTCTTTCAATGATTACTGAGAATTTGAGAGAAGTCAAGAATCAGATCTTTTTTAACAATGTAACACAAAAAACTTTGGATCTATGCAGTTAGTCAGTTTGTCAAATAAGATTAAACCAATAACATTAACCATTAGCATTGGTTTGTTGTCGACAACATCTGCATTCTCTTATTCAGATATTGATGCATTTACAGGTATTCCTTCAGTAACCTCAAATAATGTGACAACCGAATATATGAAGACTGTAGATAAAAGTGATATTGGGCATTTACTACAAAAATTTAAATTTCATGATCATTTGTTGAAATGGGAAAGGAGTACTTTTCTTAATTCTTCAGTAAAAGCTATTATTGAAAATTCTGATTTTCAGGCAATAGTTTCTATGAAGCATTCGGCTGTTCCTTTAATTATTGAAGAAATTGAGAAAAAACCATCTTTACTTGTATGGGCATTGAATATGATTTATGAGCGTAAGATTACCAATGATTCTAATGCTACAATTACTGAGGCATGTAAATTATGGGTGAAAGAATTGAAGAAATAAAGAGTAACATAACTCAAAAGTTTCCTAAGCTTTTAGAAGACGAAAAATTTGAAATCACAAGTAATGCAACCCCAGATTATAATTGCATTGCTTGGGCATGTTTATACAACGAACGCTGGATTCAACCTCCCTTTGATGGGCGGCCTGATCTAGATTGTGTAACTTGGTGGCCTCCAAATGTCCAAGCTGGTTTGGCGCCAGTTTATTTAATTAAATTGTTTGAACACTTTGGTTATGAAGTATGTGATTCTTATAATCATGAAGATGGTTATAGGAAGGTTGCTCTATACTATGATGATCAAAAAAATGTATGGACTCATGCGGCAAGAGAATTATCTAATGGATTTTGGACGAGTAAGTTGGGGCCTTACAATGATATTCAGCATTGTACACCCCTTGAGCTTGAAAGTGATGAATATGGTATAGTTTATTGTTATATGAAAAAGCGACTTACTTAAGAACACTTAAATTTATAGCATAGAATGCAAAAGTTATTAACTATTGTATTTTCTTAAGCGGCATCTATTTCTCATATTGCTCTCATGTTTATTCCCATTGTGAATCAGATTATTCGTATTTTCAGGTAATGCGTTATCGTATTGATGCCTGTATCTGTTTTATGCTGCAAACTTCATAATAGACTATATGGTGCAAAGCTTCCGTTCCTCCAGCTTTGCGACACAATAGGACTGCCCGCAGGACAGAGGATCCCACAGGCAGAAAAACACATGCAAGCGGCAGGCATATTTCCTGTCTTTTCTGCCTGTTTTTCTGCCTGCGGGGATAGGGCAGGCTCGGCTGAATAATCCGGACTAAAGTAGGCCACCCATTCCGGAGCAAAGTAGGCCAGTTA
>JABNAD010000725.1_pt1 | contig 16302 bp, 17 predicted proteins | sample 7240381 | NCBI WGS metagenome assembly JABNAD01 (sample SAMN11332834, study PRJNA596920) | anaerobic digester metagenome | biome: digested sludge; isolation source: digested sewage sludge-derived enrichment culture grown on H2/CO2 | place: Germany: Goettingen
GTACTGCACTCCGGCAGCACCGGTAGTAATATTTTTGCAAAAAAAACAATGCCATGATTGAAACTGATATCAAGGAACTGAACGACCGCATCCAGAAGGAAAGTGCTTTTATTGATCTCATTGAGATGGAGATGCACAAAGTTATCGTTGGGCAGAAACATATGGTGGAGCGACTCCTGATCGGATTGTTGTCGAACGGTCATATTTTGCTGGAAGGAGTTCCGGGCCTCGCCAAAACGCTGGCCATTAAATCATTGGCCAACATCATAGAAGCCAGGTTCAGCCGGATCCAGTTTACCCCTGACCTGTTGCCTGCCGACCTGATCGGAACCATGATCTACAGCCAGAAAAAGGAAGAATTTCTGGTCCGGAAAGGCCCCATATTTGCCAACTTTATCCTGGCAGATGAAATCAACAGGTCGCCTGCCAAGGTTCAGAGTGCACTGCTGGAAGCTATGCAGGAGAGGCAGGTAACCATTGGAGAAAACTCATATCCGCTTTCAGAACCTTTCCTGGTACTTGCCACGCAAAACCCAATTGAGCAGGAAGGAACCTATCCTTTGCCTGAAGCCCAGGTTGACCGTTTCATGCTGAAGGTAATCATTGGTTACCCCAGCCGTGAAGAGGAAAAGCTTATCATGCGCCAGAATATGTCGGGCAGCTTTCCGGAAACGAAAACAATCATTTCACCTGAACAGATCCTGAAAGCAAGAAATCTGACCCGGGAAGTGTATCTTGATGAAAAAATTGAAAACTATATTACCGATATTGTTTTTTCCACGAGATTTCCCGCTGAAAACAAGCTAAAGAAATTTGAAGGACTGATCGCTTACGGAGCCTCACCCCGTGCAAGCATCAACCTGGCGCTGGCTGCAAAAGCCTATGCCTTCATCAAACGTCGTGGCTATGTTATTCCTGAAGATGTCCGTGCCGTTGCCCACGATGTAATGCGGCACAGAATCGGGCTTACCTATGAAGCAGAGGCCGAAAACATCACCACCAATGATATCATCAACGAAATACTCAATACGGTTGAAGTTCCTTAAACAATCAGGTATGACACGGAAATCAATCAAACATTAAGTTAATTTCTGATGGAAACCAGCGATATCCTAAAAAAAGTCCGCAAGATTGAGATCAAGTCCAGAGGCCTGTCCAACCAGATTTTCTCCGGACAATATCACAGTGCGTTCAAGGGTCGCGGCATGGCTTTCAGCGAAGTAAGGGAATACCAGTACGGCGATGACATCAGAAATATCGACTGGAATGTTACGGCGCGGTTCAATCATCCTTACATCAAAATTTTCGACGAGGAGCGGGAACTCACGGTTACTTTGCTGATTGATGTGAGCGGATCCAACGAATTCGGCAGCCGGCAGTGGCTCAAAGAGGAAATGATGACCGAAATTGCTGCCGTGCTTGCTTTTTCGGCAATACAAAACAACGACAAAGTCGGGGTCATTTTTTTCAGCGATAAGGTTGAAAAATTTATTCCGCCCAAAAAAGGGCTGAGCCACATCCTGCGCATCATCAGGGAACTGATTGATTTCAAGCCGGAAAGTCAGAAGACCAATATTTCGGAAGCCCTGAGGTTCCTGACAAATGCCATGAAGAAGCGTTGCACGGCGTTTCTGATTTCAGATTTTATGGACAGCGGATTCGAGGATGCCCTCAGAATAGCCGGAAACAAGCATGATCTTGCGGCCCTGCACATCATCGACGAAAGGGATTTAATCATCCCTGACATGGGCCTTGTAAGGATGTACAGCAAAGAGGCCGATAAAGCGATCTGGGTCGACACTTCAAGCAGGGCCGTCAGAAATGATTATGCCGCTTACGCCGAAAGCAGGATGAAGATGCTTGATATGGCATTCCGCAAAAGCGGGGTGGATGTTGCGCGTTTCAGAACCGGACAGGATTATGTCAAGCCTTTGCTTGGACTTTTTAAAGCAAGAGAATCAAGAAGATAAGCAGACCACAGTTAATGCAGGATGGAGATGAAGGGAGCGTTAATCATTAAAAACACCGGTAAGCTGACGGGATTGTTTATTCTGCTGCTGCTTTGCCCGTTTCACGGCATAGGGCAGAAAGTCATGCCCGACACAACCAGATTCCTGATCGGACAGCAGATCAACATTACATTGGAATTGCAGGTGCAGGAAGGCACGCTGGTTAACTGGCCGGTTTTCGGGGATACGCTTACAAAGTCACTCGAAATAATATCCGTCTCCGGAATCGATTCGCTGAAACAGGAAAACACAAACAACATTTTGCTTCGTCAGATCATCAGAATTACATCATTCGACAGCGGCTACCATGTACTCCCCCCTGTTTCATTTGCCATTAAGGAAGCCGGATCCAATGAATTTAAAAACCTGCTTTCAGAAGCATCCCTGCTGGAAGTAATGAATGTGGCCGTTGATTTATCTGCCGATATCAAAGACATTAAACCGGTGATGAAAGCGCCTTACACGCTCCGCGACTTTCTGCCGTACTTTTTAATACTGCTGGGGCTTGGGCTGGCGGGGCTGCTTTTATGGTACTACCTGCAGAACCGGAAAAAGAACAAACCTCTGATCAGATTCCCTTCGAAACCGGACAAGCCGGCCCACCTGGTTGCCATTGAACAACTTGAAGAACTGAAAAGGGAACAACTCTGGCAAAAGGGACAGGTAAAAGAATATTACACCCGGCTTACCGATATTCTGAGGACATATTTTGAGGCACGTTTTCAGGTGGACGCTATGGAAAAAACCTCTGATGAGATCCTGGATGCCATGCGCGATCACCTTGCTGATGCAGGAAGAATGGAAGATCTGCGGAAAATTCTGATGCTTTCGGATATGGCAAAATTTGCCAGGGCCCGGCCATTGGGCGCTGACAATGAACTCAGCCATACCCTGGCTGTTTCGGTGGTCAACAGCTCCATCCCTGCTCCATCGCGGCCGGAAACGGGCGCTGTTCAACAACCTGAAAAAAATGAGCAATCAGATACAAATATCAATCACTGACAGTCATGTTTGAGCACTTAAAATTTGCCAATCCTGAAGCGTTGTATCTCCTGCTGCTGATTCCTGCTGCCATCGCCTGGTACTGGTTCAGGGGACAGGATACCAAAGCACGGTTACAGGTCAGTGATTTCGGGGCGTTCCTCAATAAGCGGAAAACCCTGAGGCAACGGTTGCGTCACCTGACTTTCATCCTGAAGGTAATCGCTTTCTCGCTGCTGATCATCTCCCTGGCCCGTCCGCAGTCCAGCACTTCGCGACAAAACGTCAGCGTGGAAGGAATAGATATTGTGCTGGCTATGGATATCTCAGGCAGTATGCTGGCCGAGGATTTTAAGCCAAATCGCCTGGTAGCGGCCAAAGAAGTGGCGAAGGATTTCATCAAAGGACGGCCCAGCGACAGGATCGGCCTGGTTGTATTCAGCGGTGAAAGTTTCACACAGTGCCCGCTCACTACTGACCATGCAATACTATTAAATCTGCTTGATGAGATCAAAAGCGGAATGATCGAGGATGGCACAGCCATCGGTGATGGCCTGGCAACGGCTGTAAGCCGGCTCAAAGAGAGTTCCGCGGTGAGTAAAGTCATTATACTTCTCACCGATGGCGAAAACAACCGGGGCTTTATCGATCCCGCATCAGCCGCTGAAATTGCAAAGGTATTCGGACTCAGGGTTTATACCATCGGCGTGGGCACCATCGGCACGGCGCCTTATCCGGTTCAAACCCCGTTCGGGATGCAATACCAGCAGATGGAAGTAAGGATAGATGAACCGCTGCTCAGACAGATAGCTGAAATGACAAACGGCCGGTATTACAGGGCGACAAATGCCGGCAAGCTGAAAGAGATTTACCAGGAGATCGATCAGCTCGAAAAATCCAAAGTCGATGTAACCGAATTCCGGAAGAAAACCGAAGAATTTTTGCCTTTTACGCTGGCAGCGCTGGTTTTGCTGCTGCTTGATTTTGTCCTGGGTATCTCTTTTTTCAGAAAATTTCCCTGACAGTAAATTTTAATATTAAAGACAGGAAGAGACAATGTTTAGATTCGAACATCCTGAATATTTAAACCTGCTTATACTGCTTCCCTTACTGCTGGTAGCTTACCTGCTCTACCTGCGATGGAAGAAACGAGCTGCGCTCAGGTTTGGAGAAAAACCATTGGTTACACGGCTGACACCGGATGTTTCGCCTGGCAGGTCACACATAAGATTTTTACTGCTTTCACTGACCATCGCCTCAGTATTGCTGGCGCTGGCGAATCCTCAGATCGGCTCAAAGCTTGAAAAGGTGCAGCGCAAGGGCGTTGACCTTGTTATCGCCCTGGATGTATCAAACAGCATGCTGGCACAGGATATTCAACCCAGCCGGATTGAACGGGCCAAACAATCCATTTCGAGGCTGATCGACGAACTGGAAAACGACCGGATCGGACTGATCGTTTTTGCCGGGAAGGCATATACCCAGCTCCCCATTACCACAGATTACGGTGCAGCCAAGCTTATGCTCTCCACGGTAAAACCCGATATGGTTCCCGTTCAGGGCACGGCCATAGGGCAGGCAATAGAAATGGCCATGGCATCGTTTAAAGAAGAAGATGCAGGAAAAGCCATCATCATCATCACCGATGGGGAAAACCACGAAGACGATGCGGTGGAGAAAGCTGCCGAAGCAGCACAAAGAGGCATCAAAGTATATACAATCGGCATGGGCCTTGCCGAAGGGGCCCCGATTCCGGTTTACCGCGACAATCAGCTGGCGGGGTTTAAAAAGGACAGAAGCGGGAGTACCATCATAACCCGCCTTGACGAAACCATGCTGCAGCAGATTGCGCAGGCCGGCGAAGGTATTTATGTGCGGGCAAGCAACACCCAGGCCGGGCTACGTAAGGTATTCGAGGAAATCAGCAACCTTGAAAAAAACACCTATGACACGAAAAGTTTTTCCGATTACGAAGACCGGTTTCAGTACTTTGTGGCATTGGCGATTGTACTAATGGTCCTGAATTTCCTGCTTAATGAGCGTAAAAGCCGCTGGGCGGGAAAATTCCGGATTTTTAAACCTGAACAGCCTGTCAGATTATGAAAAAATTGATCCTAATATCCTTTTTAGCTTCAATCTGCACGTTTTCATACGGGCAGAAGGAAAATCCCTTTATCAGAAAGGGCAATAAGTTGTATGATAACGGTAAATTTAATGAAGCCGAGATCGATTACCGCAAAGCAATGGAGGTGGCGCCAGCCTCTGCCAAAAGTACATTTAATCTTGGCAATTCACTTTACAGGCAGGAGAATTACGAAGAAGCTGAGCGGAATTTCATCAATGCAGCCGGATTATTGAAGCCCGCTGATCAGGCAGCCAGAGCCGGCGCCTTTCATAACCTGGGCAATACCTACCTGAAAGCAGAAAAGTACCGCGAAAGCGTTGAAGCATATAAACAAGCCCTGCGTTTGAACCCGGATGATGAAGATACCCGCTATAACCTGGCCTATGCCCAGCGGAAACTGATGCAACAGCAGCAACAGCAGCAGCAACAACAAAATAATGACAAGAAGGACAACAAGGACGAGAAAAATCAACAGCCTCAGCAAGATCAGTCAGATCAGCAGGACCAGAAGGAGCAGCAACAGCAGCAAAAGCCCCAGATATCTAAACAGGATGCTGAAAGGATGCTCCAGGCATTGAAAAATGATGAACAAAAAACAATTGACAAGGTCAATAAGCAAAAGGTAAAAGCAGTGCCGTCGCAGGTTGAAAAAGATTGGTAACTTGTGCCGGAAAATCAAAGTGGAATTCAATATCAGAACTTAGTTATTTGGCCGATGAAAAAGTTACGATTTTCAGCATTACTGGTTATGTTTACCTGGGCTTCGTTTGCCAGCGGACAGGATCTGGATTTCAGGGCATCTGCCAGAGAAGTAGTTTCCGTCGGCGACCAGTTCCGGCTGATATATTCCATTAACGGGCAGGCTTCCGGTTTCCGCGCCCCGGTTATCAAAGACTTTTCGGTACTAGCCGGACCAAGCCAGTCGACCAGCACCAGCATGCAGATTATCAACAACCAGGTTTCACGGTCGGTTGAGTATTCATTTACCTACATCTTACAGGCCACCAGCGAAGGAACCTTCACCATTCCGCCTGCATCCGTCAATGTGGATGGCAAAGCCTATCAATCCAATCCGGTTACCATCAAAGTGGTAAAGGGCAGCGCACCTGCATCATCCGGAGCACAACAACAGACCCAGCCCCAGGGTGGGGAAATCACCGCCAAAGACCTTTTTGTAAGGGCTTCAGTCAATAAATCAAATCCTTACCAGGGAGAACAGGTAATCATTACCTACAAAATTTATACCCGTGTTCCGGTTGCTGAATACAGCATTACACGTACTCCATCCACTGCCGGATTCTGGTCGCAGGACCTGATCAAAGACAACACAAAACTGAATCAATACCGCGAAACGGTTGACGGCAGCGAATATGTCGTGGCGGAGATTAAAAAAGAGGCGCTGTTTGCGCAGAAAAGCGGCAACCTCACCATCGAACCCCTTGAAATGGACGTGGTGGCACAAATTCAGCGGAAGGCAAGCCGCAGAGGATTCAATGACCCCTTCTTCGACAGTTTTTTCAATGACAGTTTTCTAGGAAGCACTTACCAGAATGTAAGGAAAACACTTCGTTCCAATCAGCTGAATATCAATGTAAGGCCATTGCCATCGACAAACAGGCCCAGCGAATTCACCGGGGCTGTCGGAAATTTCAGCATCAGCAGTTCCATCGACCGGGAACAGCTAAAGGCCAATGAAGCATTAACGCTTAAATTCACCATAACCGGTAAAGGCAATATTAAACTGGTAGAAAAACCCAATCTGGTTTTTCCCAGCGACTTTGAGGTTTATGACCCAAGGATTACCGATAATATCACTGCTTCTCAGGCCGGTGTATCCGGGTCACGTACGTTTGAGTACCTGGTTATTCCGCGTAATCCGGGTGATTTCACGATAAAATCTTCCCGTTTCGCCTTCTTCGATATCGAATCCGGAACATATAAAACGCTGAATTCTCCCGACTTCAGGATAAAAGTTGAAAAAGGAACAGGCAATGAAGCAAACGTGGTTGCCGGCAGCTCAAATAAAGAGGACTTCAAATATATCGGCACCGATATAAGATTTATCAAAACAAGTCCTCTGAAATTAAGACCGGTGAACAGTTACTTTTTAAGTCAGCCGTTATTCCCTTTGTGGCTGGCCATCCCTCCGGTGCTGCTCGCGGCATTTATGCTGATCTGGCGGAATGAACTCAGGAAAAGAAACAACCTGGCGCTGATGCGCAACCGGAAGGCTACACGGGTAGCCAGAAAGCGGCTGAAAGCAGCGGAACAATTCCTGAAGCAAAAAAATCAGGATGCTTTCTGGGCCGAGGTTTCAAATGCATTATGGGGGTATATCAGTGATAAATTCAATATCCCCGGATCAACGTTATCGATGGATTCGGTGAATCAGGCCCTTAAAAACAAGAACGTGGATGAAGAACTGATTACCCAGTTTATTTCCGCGCTTAACAACTGCGAGTTCGCAAGATTCGCACCCGGAGATAAGTCGCAGGCAATGGACAAACTTTACAGTGAAGCCATTGAGGTAATCACAAACACTGAACAGCATTTAAAATAAAGGCAGGCAACACAAGTTTAACGACATGAAACTCAAGACAGCTATCGTTATTGTATTGGCGGGTTTTTACCTCACGCTTTCGGCCAATCCACAGGCGGATTATGAGAAAGCCAACAAAGCGTATATGGCCGGGTTTTATGAGAATGCCATCTCAATATATGAAAGAATCCTGGAAAATGGCGTTGCCGCGCCCGATCTCTATTACAACCTTGGAAATGCCTATTTCAAAATTGACGATATCCCGTCAGCTATACTGAATTATGAAAGAGCGCTGAAATTGGATCCGGGGAACGAAGATTACCAGTACAATCTCAGGGTGGCGAACAACAAAATTGTTGATAAGATAGATGTATTGCCCGAATTGTTCTATATCCGCTGGTGGAAAGGTTTAAAACTCCTGCTCTCGCCTGACGGATGGGCAAAACTGGCCCTGACAACCTTTACCCTTATTTTTATTACTGTTGCTGTCTTCCTTCTTTCAAGCCGGATGTGGGCCCGCAAGCTGATTTTTTCATTCGGTTTATTGCTCCTTTTAATTAACCTGATTTCCGGAATAATTGCCTGGCAAACATACAGGGATGCCAAGGATCAGAAAACCGCCATCATCTTCACGCCCACCCTGCCGGTAAAAAGCTCGCCCGACGAAAGCAGCATCGATCTTTTTGTCATTCACGAAGGGCTTAAGGTAACGGTAATTGATAAAATCGGTGACTGGCAGGAGATCAGGATTGCCAACGGCAGCAAGGGCTGGATAAAAGCCGGGCAAATCAAACCCATATAATCCGGAACATGCTGCAGGCAGCAGGCTTCATTGCAGTTATCCACCTGCGCAGAACATGGCGCATTGTTACTGCGCTCGGACTTTTCCGGGCCATCTTCCTGCTGGTGCTGATCGTTTTTGGATTTGTTTCAACATTGAGACCGGGGATGCTTCCGCTGCAGGCTGCACTGATACTATCATTGGTTGCGCAGGCGCATCTGACCCGGAAAGACCATAGTTTACTGATGAGCCTTTCTTTAAACAGGCCGGCCTTTTTCGTCATAATGTACAGCCTGATGGCCGGACCTTTTTTATTGTTGTATCTCTTTTTCCGGGATTTTTATGCATTTCTTATACTTGCCGGTGGATTGTGTCTTATTTCGCTCTGCAACAAACCGGTTAAATTCAGAAAAAGAAAAATTCATCTTTCCTTTCCCTTTATTCCTGTTGATGCCTGGGAATGGCGCGCCGGACTGAAAAATTCATGGTTAATTCTTTTGCTTTCATGGCTGATTCTGTTGATCTTCTACCGTCATGATTTCCTTTTTCCAGGGAGTATCATATTATTTTCACTGCTGGCTGCGGGCTTCCAGATGAATCATGAAAGCGTGGCAATGGTCAGGGCGCTTGGATTAAACAGCCGGCAATTTCTGATCCGGAAAATCCTTCTCCAGCTAATGCTTTTTCTGGCCATTTCAGCCCCCTCTATAATTTTCGGTATGATTATTCATCCTGAAGGTAATATCGCTTTGCTGATGGTCACACTGAACAGCCTGCTGGTTCAGGCATTTGCGGTTGCCATAAAATATTCAGGTTACAGGCAGGGGCAGCACACCCAATATCAGATGTCCATCATTTTCATTTTAAATATTGCATTTGCCATCCCTGTACTTCTCCCCCTTCCGCTGATTATGCTGGCTATTTATCTGCGCAGGGCCGGTTTACAGTTAAAAACAGTATTGTATGCTTAAACTGGAAGACCTTTGCTTCAGCTATGAAAAAGCGGTTGTTATAAACCATTTAAGCTGGGCGCTGGAGCCCGGAAAGGTGCATGGACTTGTTGGCATGAACGGGTCCGGTAAAACCACCCTGTTCAATATTCTATCCGGGATGCTTGTGCCGCAATCCGGCTCCGCGATTTTCAACGATCAGCCACTGCACCCGGATAAATGCGCGATCATGGATACTACTCCATTTTTCTACCCAATGATCAGCGGCAAGGAATATCTTGAAATCTTCAGACTGAAAAATCCCGGCTTTGACATAACCGCATGGAATGGTCTTTTTCGCCTTCCCCTGACAGAGGTGGTTGACAACTACTCGACAGGCATGCAGAAAAGACTCGCCCTGCTGGGACTCATTGCTACGGGCCGCTTACTGCTGATTCTGGATGAGCCCTTCAACGGACTTGATTTTGAAGCAGTAAGAATGGTACAACAGATCATTCCCGCACTAGCCGCCAAAGGAAAAACCATATTGCTGAGCTCACATATACCGGAATCATTAACTTCAGTTTGCCATACCATCAGCTTTATTCGGGATGGAAAAATTGATTTCACCCTCCAAAAGGATGAATTCGGAAAACTACCGGAGCTTATTGATGCTGAAAGTAAAATACCCGGCGACATTCTGCAGAACATGAACTGATTAGATTCATTCACCCGGTTCAGACGAAATCCCGCTATTGACAACAATGAAAATATCCTTATATTTACAGAAAATACGATAGCCTGATGAAGTGGGCCTGGTTTCTGATGCTCTGTCTGTTTCCATGCTTTGTTGCTGTATCCCAGGAATATATACATATTCAACCTGCAGGTGGCAAAGGGCAGTTGCGGCACTTTATTGATCAGGAACTGGTTTATCCTGAAACATGTCTGGCCTCAGGCACTGAGGGTAGGGTAATAATCGCATTCAAAGCCTCGGAAAAAGGACAAATCGAACTTATCAGGTATCATCAGAAACTCAGCCCCGCCTGCGACCGTGAAGCAATGAGAATATTCAGGATGATTGAATGGCATCCCGCGACGAATCTGGGCGTCCCCATTGCAGATTCAGGCATGTTTGAAATTGAGTTCAACATTAAGAAATACAAGAGATTGTGTAAAAGCCGGGGGTATTCCGGACATTTTTACCCGTTTGAGCCGACCGACACGTCCGGAATCGTTTATTACTACCGCAACCTTGAAACAGCCCCCCGCCCGATTTTTACCAATGACAAGATCAACCTGGCCGCATTTATCGCCGCCAACCTCAGGTACCCCGATGCAGCCATCAAACAAAACCTGAGCGGGGTTGTTAAGGTTGGTTTTATTGTTGAGCCTCACGGCCGGCCATCAAACATTCAAATCCTGAATTCGCTAGGAGCCGGCTGCAATGAGGAAGCCATCAGAATTGTCAGGCTGATCAAATGGATGCCGGGAACGGTCAACCACCTGGCAGTGAGGACAAGAATGAGCATTTCTATCAACTTCAGCCTGGAACCGGGTAGCGACGGAAATGCAATACCTAATATCAGATCAAGTTACGGAGGTTAAAAACCATTAAAAACTAAAAACCACAACCATGCGAAAAACATTGTTCTTATTGCTGCCATTGATTTTTTTTATTTCACCGGACTCCTTCTCCCAGAAGGCTGACACTACCGGCATCTGGACCCGGGGAATGAAAGCTTCCTTTGCCTTTAACCAGGTATCGCTTACCAACTGGGCCGCCGGCGGAGAAAACAGCCTCGGTGGTAATTCATTCCTGAATCTCTTTGCCAACCTGAAGCAGGGCAAGTCTACCTGGGACAACTCCCTCGACCTGGCCTACGGCCTTGTTAAACTGGGAGATGCAAAAATCAGAAAAAGCGACGACAAGATTGATTTCGTGTCGAAATACGGGCATAACGTAATTCATAAGAACCTCTTTCTGAGCGCCAACCTGAGCTTTAAATCCCAGTTCACCGAAGGCTACAATTATCCGAACGACTCCGTGATGATTTCCAACTTCATGGCCCCCGGTTATCTGATGCTCGGTTTTGGTATGGACTGGAAACCTTATCCTTACCTGTCGGTATCTTTTTTGCCGCTTACCGGAAGACTTACCTTCGTTACCGATCAGATATTGTCAGATGCAGGCGCTTATGGTGTCGACCCCGGCAAGCATGTCAGACCTGAATTCGGCGCCGCTTTCAAAGTGGTATTTGACAAAGACCTGGTTGAAAATGTAAATCTAAAGAGCAAGCTTGAGTTGTTCTCCAATTACCTGGATAAACCCCAGAACATCGACATTAACTGGGAAGCAATGCTCATGCTGAAGGTGAATAAATTCCTTTCCACCTTTATCGGATTACAGACCATTTATGACCATGACATCCTGATTGCAGACAAAAACGGTAACCTGGCCCCCCGCACCCAGTTCAAACAGACTTTTGGCGTCGGACTTACCTACACCGTTTCCGGAATTCATGCCTACGTAAAACCATAACAAACCCAATAAAACCATCTATTAACCCTTAACACACACAAGATGAAACTTTTAGACGAATTCAAATCATTTGCCATGCGTGGCAATGTAGTTGACATGGCTGTTGGTATCATCATCGGCGGCGCTTTTGGTAAGATCATTTCTTCATTTGTTTCCGACGTCCTGATGCCTCCGCTCGGCCTGTTGCTTGGAGGCATTGATTTCAAGGATATGATGTTTGAGATGAAAGCGGCTGTGATGGAAGGTGCCGAAGTAGTGACCCCGGCCGTTACGCTGAACTATGGATTGTTTATCCAGAATGTTGTGGATTTCCTGATCATCGCGTTTGCAATTTTCATGGCCATCAAAGCAATGAATTCGCTGAAGAAGAAAGAAGAAGAAGCGCCCGCCGCACCGCCGGCACCAACCAAAGACCAGGAACTGCTTTCAGAAATCCGTGATCTGCTCAAAAACAAATAAACTGCTACTGATTATAGACCGGCCTGCTGAAAAGCAGGCTTTTTTTTGCACTACAGCTTTCCTGACTTTATTAATCCGGCACTTAATGAGGTCATAATCCTTATAAACGCAGCTAAAGAAGATTTTCTTAACTTTGTACAAAACACCGTTTATGCAGCTTCTGTCTTTTAATATCGCTGCCTTTTCAGCGTCAAATCATAAATTAATCCAGTATATCGTAGTCGCGTTAATCATCGGTTTAGTTGCCGTAATTCTTTCGCGCATACTTCAAAAACTGATGAAGGTCTACTTTGAGCGTTCGAGCCTTGTGCTGAAGGTGGATCCGACACGGTACAAGTTTCTCAGGAACGCCGTAAGCTTCGTGATTTTTATGCTGGCGGTGACGCTGATTTTTTACACAATTCCCGGCTTGCGCACCATTGGCATCACATTGTTTGCCGGAGCCGGAATCTTTGCTGCAATTATCGGCTTTGCATCCCAGGAAGCATTTTCTAACATTGTCAGCGGCATTTTTATTGTGATTTTCAAGCCTTTCAGGGTTGGCGACAACATCAGGATAGGAGATCTTCACCAGGGGACCGTGGAGGATATCACCCTCAGGCACACCATTATCAATAATTTTGAAAATCGCCGGATAATTATTCCGAATACGGTCATCAGCGGGCAAACCATCATCAACTCAACCATTGAGGATGAAAAGGTGTGCACATTTATTGAATTGGGCATCAGTTACGACTCCGATCTTGAAAAAGCCATTGAGATACTGCGTGATGAAACTGAAAAGCATCCCAACTGTATCGACAACCGGAATCAGGAAGATAAAGAGAAAGGCATCCCGAAAGTTGTTGTCAGGGTGCTTGGTTACGGCGATTCGGCCATTAACCTGCGCGCCTATGCCTGGTCAGTCAATTCGGGCGAAGGTTTTGTAATGAAATGCGATATTTTTGAATCACTTAAAAAAAAGTTCAACGCCCAGGGAATTGAAATCCCTTATCCTCACAGAACTCTGGTTTTTAAGAATCAGCCCCCTAAAACAATCCCCTGAACATGGCTGCAGAAAAAATAAGAAACTACCGCAAGAAAGCAGGTCTCCCACCCGGTTCCCTTGTCTATACCGGATCGGTTGAAAGCGAATCAAAACTGGATATCTTCAGTTTCGATCCGGAATCAATTGAAAGAACGCAAAGCGATGATGTTGAACATATTATAAACGGAATATCAGAGGACAGAAACTACTGGATCAACATTACCGGCCTGAACAATACAAGCATTATCAGCAAGCTTGGCATCCATCACAACATTCATCCGCTCCTGCTCGAAGATGTGCTGAATACGGAGTCGGTTCCGAAAATTGAAAATACCGGCGATATGCTTTTCATCTGCATGAAGATGCTCAGCTGGAATAATAAATCTGCCCGCATTGATGCAGAACAGATCAGTTTCATCATCGGTGAAAAATACCTGTTGTCATTCCAGGAACGCGAAGGGGATGTGTTTAATCCCGTGAGGGAGCGCCTGCTCAATGGACTAAGCAAAGCCCGCGAGAAGGGCATCGACTTCCTTGCATATATCCTGATAGATAAAATCATTGACAACTATTTTCTGGTTCTCGAAAAAATCGAAGACCGGATAGAGCAGACTGAAATGGAGCTGCTGCGGGACACCGACCGCATTACGCCCCTGGAGATGATGCACCTCAAAAAGCAACTGATTCTGCTGAGGAAATACGTCTATCCTTTGCGCGACGAAATCCGTAAACTTCAGCGCGACGATTCAAAACTCATCGACCGGAAGACCATTAAATATATCAACGACCTTTATGATCACCTGCAGAACATCGTTCAGAACATCGAGGGTTTTCGCGACACCATCACCGGATTGATGGAGCTTTATGCTGCCAGCCTGTCGAACCGCATGAACAGCGTAATGAAAACCCTTACGATGATAGGTGCAATTTTTATTCCCCTGACATTTATCGCAGGAATCTACGGGATGAATTTCCATTACATGCCTGAACTCACTTATCCATGGGCTTATCCGGCAGTGATGCTGTTCATGCTTGCCCTGGCTTTGGGCATGTTTTTCTATATGAAGTCAAGGAAATGGTTTTGAACATCTATGATAAATTCAGGGAATATCTGACCAATTCGGCAGGTTCTGTTTTGCAATTTTTAACATCCATACGGAATGATTTTTGTGGAAATCACTGATAATTCGTAATTTTATCCGTCAATTATTCCTGTTATGATGCATATTCGTTTTCTTGTGACACTAATATTTATTCCGGCGACTTCGCTGCTGGCTCAAACCTTGAGCAGCAGAGCTTTCAGCCCGTTTTCCCCGGGGGCAGGATTACCGCTGTGGACAACACAAACCATGCCTGCATTCAGTTTACAAACAGGTGCGGAATTTGGCATGTTCAACAACGGAAGCATGCTTAACACCTATCTGGCCCCGGTTTTCAGCCAGCCCTTGGGAAAAAGGCTAACCCTGTCGGCAGGCGCTATGATCAGTAACACGACTTTTAACAATGCATGGATGTTTGATCCGGCAGGAGAGTTTTCAGGTTTCAGCGGTAACATTACCACCACAACCCTTTTCGGAAGTGGTTCATACCAGGTGAATGAACGGCTGACGGTGACAGGCGCCGCCTACAAAACCATCAATCCGGCGTTCAACAGCCGGCTGAGCCCTGACAAACTGCGGATGGAAGCACAGGGAGTCAGTATGGGCGTGGGATACCGTATTAACGACAATCTGCATATCGGGGCTGAAATCAGGATGCAGCAGGGAAATTCCAACTTCTACACGCCATTGGCAAATCCTGCATCTCCCTTCCGGAATAGCATATATGGATTCTGAATAGTCCATCATTAACACTGAAAAAACATCAGATGCTGATCATTATCTCTCCCAGCAAAACCCTTGATTTTGAAAGCAAAACACGCATCAGAAACGGTGCTGAACCGGAAATGATCAACCGTGCGAAAAAACTGGTTTCGTTGCTGAAGAAAAAAACGCCCCGGCAATTGGCTGAATTGATGGATATCAGTCTGAAATTGGCCGAACTTAACGCGCTTCGCTACAGCGAATGGACGTTCCCCTTTCCTGAAGGGAAAAGCCGGCCGGCCTTGGCTGCCTTCAAGGGCGATGTTTATGAAGGGCTCAAAGCATGGGAGCTGACAGACGGACAAACAGACTTTGCAGACGACCATCTGCGGATACTTTCCGGCCTTTACGGCATCCTGAAGCCGACTGACATGATACTCCCCTACCGGCTTGAGATGGGCACAGCGTTGGAAGGAAAAGACCATAAAAACCTTTATCAGTTCTGGGGTGATTCAATCACAAAAAGCACCAGGAAGGCATTGAAAGATTCAGGTTCTGACACACTGGTTAATCTTGCTTCTGATGAGTATTCAAAAGTAATTGATTTCAAGTCCCTTAAAGCAAGGATTATAACGCCCGTATTTAAAGAATTCCGCGATGGTGATTATAAGTTTGTAAGTTTCAATGCCAAGCGCGCCCGCGGCCTGATGACGCGCTTCGCGATTGACCGCCGGATCAGCAATCCTGAAGACTTCAAACACTTTGATTATGAAGGCTATGGCTATATGGAAGGGCTTTCAAAAACAGATCAGTGGGTATTTGTCAGATAGCGATTTAATCCCGGTATTGGTTGGTTTAAGCAGATAAACACCTGAAATCCACCGGGAATACCCTCTTCCGGAATACATTTGAGATTCAGCAGAAGTATAAGTTTACCCGGCCCAGGCAAGTCGAATAATACATAAGATCAGGACATCATCCGGGGGCTGATGTTTTGATCAGCAGGCAGGAAAGCCAGTGCATGGATTACCAGTTCAAAAGGGATTACCTGCGGTGATCCCCGAGGGAGGGGGCTTCAGACAATCAGGACATCAGCCGGGGGCTGATG
>JABNAD010000483.1_pt2 | contig 16295 bp, 19 predicted proteins | sample 7240381 | NCBI WGS metagenome assembly JABNAD01 (sample SAMN11332834, study PRJNA596920) | anaerobic digester metagenome | biome: digested sludge; isolation source: digested sewage sludge-derived enrichment culture grown on H2/CO2 | place: Germany: Goettingen
CCCAGGGGGCTCTTGTCGGTGTTGCGGCTGCTTATGGCCTGTCGCAATCGAGTGACTGACAGATTGTAATTCCGGGTGACCAAAATCAGTGGAAGGGAATCCTGCAGGAGGAATCAAGTTCGAGCATTCTCTTTTGATGGCAGACAAGAATAGCCACAGGCGAGCAGGGATGCTGTCCTGTGGCTGGTATGCGTCTGGTTCTATCAGGGATAGGTGAATGATTTGCTGAATGGATGGTAAATGGACCAGCTCCAGGGAATGCCGACTGAGCCAGTCATTCGGGTCTTTGAGCCGATCGATACAAACAGTTTCTAGATCTGTCCCGGTTCCGGCAATTCGATCTTGTAGCCTTTTCCCCAGATGGTCTGGATCATGTTGCGATAAGGCCCCAGTTTGTTGCGAAGACTCTTGACGTGTGTGTCGATGGTTCTGGAATCACCAAGGAAATCATAGCCCCAGACCTGGATTAGCAGAGTCTCCCGGCTAAAGTAATTGCCTGTGCGCGTGATAAGAAAGACCAAAAGATCAAATTCTTTCGGCGTCAGCTTTACTTCCTTGCCTTCAAGGTTGAATCGCTTCTGGTAATAGTCTATTTCCATCCCCATAAGTCGGAAATAGCGGGGGTCATCACTGGTTCCGAAATGATGGAAGCTCTGTCGGTCCACAAGCTGCCGGATGGTGTTCATATCGTCCGTTTTCTCGAAAAAATCGATAAAGGGAAATTCTTCCGCCAGGTTGAAGTCTTCGGGGGCTCCATAAACCAGAATTGGATGGATTGAGAGGTGTTCGAACCGTTTGAAAAAATCCTTTTCTGAGATGAAGGGCATTTCGCAATTAATCAGATAAATGGAAATCAGTTCCCGGTTGCTGATCTCGATGGCCTCAATGCCATTGTCCGCTTCATAAACCTTATAGGAATCCTGAAGTACATTTCTTATTTTGCGCCGGATGTCTCCGTCTCGTTCCGCTACTAAAATACTCAGCAAAATTTTCACCGCCTGTCATGATGTCTTTCGTTAATAGGTCAAAGTAAGATGAATAAAAATTCTTATTCCATTATATCTCATAGTTATCAAAAAAGCTTTGGTATGCCAAAGATTAGTCTATGTTATAATAATCGTATAGTATAAACAAATTATAAAGAGGAGCGGGCTCGAAAGGCCTGCCGGGAGGGAAGCATGAAGTTAAAAAGCAAAATGCTCATCGTACTGGGAGCTATGGCAGCCGGTGCCATGGTTCAAAAGTATGTCCAGGACCACAAGGCTGAGCTGGACCAATTCGTGAATGACTATGGCGCCATGATCGAAGAAAACTATCAGGAAGATGATTTAATCGAGCCTTCCGCCAGATCCTAGCATATCAGACACTTCACAGACAGGGTGGCTTCATCAGCTCTGTCTATTTTTTTTTGGCATCAGAGTGAAAAAGCCGTTCGTTATAGTTGTGAAGAAATCTTTATAAATAAAAGTAATTTAAAACAATTAATATTTATCGATTTAGAACAACTAATAAACCTTAAGTATTTCACCGTTCTTTTCTTTATACTTTTCACATATTGGCTTCGCTATGAATAATTCTGGTATGCACGGCCTGACTTTCTGATATCTCTCGATAAGAATTCAAGTCCTTCATGATCTCCCGATCAAAAGCGGACATGAGGTCCAGCAGGATGGGAAGACGGGCGGACTGAAACGGATGCTCGCCAATGCTTCGAATGGGAAGAATCTTCGGCGACGTCCCGCTGACAAAGGCCCCCTGGAAGGAAGTGACCGAATCTGCTGGTATGAGTTCTTCCCGGACGGGTATGCCCTGCGCCTGAGCGGTTGAGATGATCCGTTGGCGGGTCACGCCGGGAAGGACGCTATGCAGGGGCGGGGTGATCAGGGAAGTGCCATCGGTGAAAAATACATTGGAACGGGAGCCTTCCGTGATGAAGCCATGGCGATCCACCAGAATCAGCTCGTAAGCGCCCGTTTCCCGCCGTCTGGCTTCCGCAAGATTTGTCAGTTCCGGGTTCGTAATCTTTGCATTCGGGTCGGACCGGTCATAAGGCATCAGTTCGGTATGAACTCCGGATTCATACAGGCTTTTTTCGGGATAGGACGATGGACTTTCAAACAGATAGACGTCCTGGTTTTTCACATCCAGGATCACCTTCACATTGAAACTGGATTTGTCCTGAGCCTGAATAAAGTGATCGGTCATCGCAAGGAATGAGGAGAAGGACATGAAGTCAGTGATTCCTTTTTTTCGTGCCGTGCTGCAGAATCGATCATAATGCTCCCGAAAAAACAGGGCAGCCCGGTCGATCACCCGGATCACTTCGTAGACCAGGCCGGAGCCCTGCGGAATGGTCAGGTGAGCTTTCTCGTAAAGGCGGTTGTTCTTCATGATTTTTTCCGTCATAGGGATCTCCTTTCCGGCTAACTCCAGTGAAGCACTGGAAAATATGGGTTTTTTTTATGATTTATCAGATAGGCCTGTCCCATCCGATCCATGAGCGGCTTGTCGCTGAGCGAGTCTGAATACATGACAGACTCGCTCCAGTCGATTGGGTCCTGTCCCAGGTATTCCATCAGGCGGTGTATTTTTTCATCGCCCTTATTGTTTCGACCGATCATTTTTCCGGTGAATATTCCATCCTTGATCTCAAATCGGGTGCCCATGGCTTTTTCAATATAAGGCGAGCGCTCAAATTCTTTGATATAGAATTCCGGGGAAGCGGAGATCAGAATCACTCGCATGCCTTCCTCGTGATGCTTCTTCAGGCGCCGGATTCCGTCCTGATAGAGCATGGGCTTGACGCTTTCTTCCATGAAGCGGCGGGAAAGCTGGTTCAGGTCTGATTCGGTCAGACCCCGCAGCACTTTCAGGTTTTGTTCTTTCGACGCCTTCTCATCATGAAACCCCAGGAGAAAACCCAGAGCAGCTAACGCGCTGTTTGGCAAATAGAGGGCTTTTCGAGGGTCATGGCGGATCAGAAATTTTATGAGCTCCACCTGGGTCTCGCGTTTTGTAAGGGTGTAATCCACATCAAAGATTGCTAAGCGATCCATAGCTTGCCTCCTGTCTGATTCATTGAAAAAAGGCTGGGCATTCAGTGCCACAGCCCTTGTGATTACTTCGAGACTGGTCAGGGATTACTTATCCTCGTCCTCTGCTTCGTCCATTTCGTCATATTCCTGTTCGAATTCACCGTTCTCATGAACGTTGTCATCGTCATGGAAGTCAGCATCCAGGTCGTCGTCGTCTTCATCTTCATCTTCGTCGTCGTCTTCATCACCGAATTCATCCATGAATTCGTTGTAGGCCGCAGCGACTTCGTTGAATTCGTCTTCCGTCAGGAATTCGAGATCGCCTTCTTCGCCTACGGAGCGAAGGGGCGTTACGGTTCCATCCGGGTTTTCAACCAGTACGTACACGGAATCATTGTATTCGAACTCATCAACCACCGGATATTCTTCCGAGGTGCCGTCCTCATTTTCCATCATCACAGTGACGCCATGCTCGTGCTCATGGTCATGGTCGTGATTGCAGTGTTCATCGTGAACATGGTCATGGTCGTGATTGCAATGTTCATCATGAACATGCTCTTCTCCGTGTACGTTCTTATCTTTCATATCTTCAGACATATAATGATCCTCCGCTTTCAAATGATTAGTATTAGTATAGCTTATTCTTCCCCCTGCATAAAGTAAATAATGTGAGAACAAGCAGGGAGATCAACCTCTTTTTTTATTCATGACCACTGAAGTCAGTACCGGAATGACCTGTTTTTTCCGGGACAGGACGCCGGGCAGATCGATGGAATTGTTCTGGATTGTCTGGTTGAAGGCCTTTTCAATCAATCCTTTCTCAGGACCGGTCACGACCAGTTCGGAGGATTCCTTGAAAATGTCTGTGATCAGCAGGCCGTATATCGTATAACCGGCCTCTCTGGCTCTGGTGTCCATCAGCTGGAGGAGTTCGTCCTTCATACTGGAAAGGGCAGAGGAATCCAGGGAATATACCTGGGATATGCCGATTTTCTGGTCGTCCACGGTGAAGGTCTTGAAATCCTGGGCCAGCAGATCCTTCGGGGTTCTCCCTTCCAAAGAAGTTCCGGCCCGGAACATGTCCATGGCGAAGGGCTCGGGATTCAGATCCGCGATTTTTGCCAGGCGTTCCAGCGTCAGTCGGTCTGCCTGCGTGGACGTGGGGGACTTGAAGAACAAGGTATCCGATATGATCGCTGCGCAGAGCAGGCCGGCAATCTTGCGGGACGGGCGGATGCCGTTCTCGAAGAAAATATTGGCAATGATGGTTGAAGTGGAACCTACCGGCTCGTTCCTGAAATAGATCGGCGAACCCGTTGCTACATCCGCCACCCGGTGGTGATCGATGATTTCGAGAATCTCTGCGTTCTCCAGTCCGTCCACGCTTTGGCTGCGCTCATTGTGATCGACCAGGATGACTTTCTTCTTCTGGGAAGAAATCAGATGGTAGCGGGACAATGTCCCCTTGACCCGTTTTTCTGCTGTGACGATGGGATAGCTGCGAAAGCGAGTTTCTGCCATGACGGGGGATACATCTTCGATAAAGTCGTCCTGAGTGAAATAGATGATATGATCCTTTGTCATGACGTATTCCACTGGCACCGCCTGAGGCAGGAGACGGGCGGCGGTAAAGGTATCGTAGGGGGTCTGGAGAACGGTGACTTGGCGCTGTTCTGCCAGTTCGCGAATGCCCTCGCTCATGTGATGATTGCCGGTAATGATCAGGAAGGCGGCACCGCCTTCTATGGCGGTCTGCTGCAGATCCCCCAGATTGCCGGTGATGGCGGCATCACCGTCTTCGATCATGATCTGAGCGTCGTCCGGATGGAGGTTGACGACTACCATCTTGCCGGTAATGGGACGGGGGGATTCCGGGATGTAGAGAGGGACAGCGGATAAGGTGTCAAGAATGTTCTCCAGGGGAGTATATGACTTGGACAGCACGTTGGTATCCCACACGTCCATATAGGAGCGGGTGACGTTGGAGATGGATACCACGCCCTTGAGCAGTTCCTCTTCGTCCACGACGACCAGGCTGTTGACCGCGTTTTTGTTCATCAGATTCCATGCCATTTTCAGCGAAATATCTGCTTCGACCGGCTGGGTTGTATCATAGGACAGATCCCCGACCCGCAGCTTCATGGTTTCCATGTACTGAGGTTCACCGACGCCAAAGTAATCCAGGATGAACCGGGTTTCGCGATTGATCGCCCCCAGGCGGATCGGGACGGCCTGGACATGTCCCTGCTTGTTTTTATATTCCGCATAGGCAATCGCCGCAATAATGGAATCCGTGTCCGGATTCTTATGGCCTGTGATATAGACTGTTTCTTTCACGATGCAAACTCCTCTCATTGACTGATCCGTCTGAATATTTTATTTTTCAGTAAGAAAAAAGTACCTGTGCAGGTACTTTGTCCTAGGTGCGCTGACGCTTAATGTTTCCTTTGATGTTGCGGATGATTTCATCCACCGATAGATCGCCTTCCACCAGCTGGGTCCGATCTGTGATATTCACCACGTTCATGATCGTGACAACTTCAGAGGCATCCTTGCCTTTTTCACCCTTCAATCCCTGGACCAGCACTTCATTCCCCTGACGGATACTGATAAAAGCCGGTTCTTTAAAGCCGGACTTCTTGTACTGGCAACGGGTAACGTTTCTGGATCCGACCGGTTTTACTACCATGCTGACATTGAGCACATTCCAAAACAGAAATTTTTTCGTCCGGTCTATTTTTACAGATAAAACATTTCCATAAACCGGGGTAATCCGGTCGCCATGCTGCTCCATGAAAGTTTCCATCTGATATTCTTCGAACTTGTTTTTTATTCCCATAGTGATTTCCTTTCATCGAGAGGTAGATATCCTAGAAATTATAACATAAAACCGCAGCGGGATTCCTTAATTTAGTTCCATGGTTGAAAAATGTTGACAGATTTGTGACTTTTCACGGAATGAGTTGCTATAGTGCGTGTTGTACCATTTACTTTTTCGATACACTTAACTGGTATAATAGAGAAAACGACGCGTTGAAAAGAGGTTTATTATGGAATATTCGAAACATCAGCTGGCACAATTGATGGATCATACCCTGCTGAAGGCGGATGCCACCAAAGAACAGCTCAGACAGCTCTGTGACGAAGCCAGGACCTACCATACCTGGTCCGTCTGCATCAATCCCTCCAACCTGGAACAGGCGAAAGAATACCTTGAGGGCAGTGAGGTCAAACTGTGTACGGTGGTTGGATTCCCGCTGGGACAAATGACCAGCGAAGCGAAGGCTTATGAGACAGCCGAAGCAGTTTTTCGGGGAGCTGACGAAATCGATATGGTGATTAATGTCGGCCGCGTGAAAGACGGTGACTATGACTATGTCCGGGAGGACATCCAGGCGGTGGTCAATGCGGCTCAGGATAAACTGACCAAGGTCATTCTGGAAACCTGTCTGCTGGAACAGGATGAGATTGTGAAGGTCTGCCAGATTGCCAAAGCGGCAGGAGCTGACTTTGTCAAAACCAGTACCGGCTTTTCCACAGCCGGCGCCAAAGCGGAGGATGTCCGGCTGATGCGGGAGACAGTGGGACCGGAAATGGGCGTCAAAGCCTCCGGCGGCATCAGAACTCTTGCCGATGCAATCACCATGATCGATGCAGGCGCGACTCGCCTGGGCGTGTCGGCCAGCGTAAAAATACTGGAAGGTGTAAGCGATGACACTAAGGAAAACTTTTAAAGCGGGATTATTAAAAGATATCATTAAGCTGCCGGACGATATCCAGGAGGACACCCTGGTGGAAATTACCGTTCGGGAAGTTCATCCGGCAGGAGTCCATAAGGATCAGGATGATCACAAGAAAACCTTTGAAGAGATGAAAAACCTGTTCGAATCCAGGATTCGGGCCGCTTCGGCCCAGCTCAACTTCACGGAGGAAGTGTTCCTGCTGGATGAAGTGGAGTGGCAGGATTTGAATGAGATTAAATCGTACTTTGAAAGCCAGGGATATGGTGTCCGGATCGATCAGCAGGATCGACGGGTCAGAATCAAGATCCTCTGGCGCTATGCATAGAATCACTGACCAAAGTTTTTTTGAGCAGGATGCGATTGCCCTGGCCCGGGATCTGCTGGGCAAGCTGATCGTCCATCAAGTCAACGGACAGTCCCTCATTCTGCGCATTACCGAGACGGAAGCCTACATGGGAGCGGAAGATCTTGCCAGCCACAGCCGCGGCGGCCGAATCACCCCACGAAACCGGGTTATGTTCGGAGACGCCGGAAGGGCCTACCTGTTCCTGATCTACGGTCTTCACTGGTGCTTCAACATCACGGCAAACCGGCCGGGCTTGCACGAAGCCGTGCTGATTCGGGCCGGAGTGCCGGTAATGGGAGAAGAGGTGATGGCGGCCCATCGCATGACAAGCGGATCAGGATTGTCCGGTTCCCGGCAGATTGCCAATGGTCCGGGCAAGCTCTGCCAGGCTTTGGGATTGAATCGGACGCATTACGGCATAGATTTAAAGGATCAAGCCAATGAACTCCTCTGGATCGCATCGGATGATTATGTGGCGGAAGCCATTGAAGAGGATGTTCGGATCGGCATCGATTATGCCGGGAAAGACCGGGACCGACCGTGGCGGTTTTATATTAACAATGAGCCGGTCAGTCTCACCCGCGAGCAGCGGGAGAAAAGACATAAAGGAAAACGCAGGACAGGAAGAAGAGGATAAGATGCTTTTACAAAGACGAAAGATGAACGCCCGAGTTGGAGTAGAGCCGAATATTGACAATGTGGCAGATGACCTGCTCCTCAGGATGGAGGGCCGCTGGTATCTGGCCTATTCAGGCTGTCCGCTGTGGCAGAAGCCTGAAATCAATACGGTGAGCTTCAATTTTCATCCCCGCCATCTGGGGGAAGAACTGGTTCTGGAGGACCGGGTGGAATACATAAAGAACGGCAAAATGAGATTTCGACTGGGTTTTGACTATCCCGTCGAAGGCATTTTCAATACCTTTCGCTGGAAGGGCAAGGGGGTCAATCGAACATTCCGCAACCATTTTGAAGTCACCCTGATTACGGAAGACTTTATGGTTCTGTTTTTCGAAAAAACACTGACCAGTCCGACTTCCATCGATATCCTCACCCGGGAGAGGCTGGCTGGAAAAGACTTGATGGAACGGATTTTTGATCAGATCCGGAACAATGAGACCATCTCAGCTTACCTCAAAGATGTCCGCCAAGTGCGGCAGACTCAGCAATTATGAGGTGTTTGATTGGCCTTGTGCCTTGAGTTATCGGCCAATAAAGGGTAAAATAGAACTAACAACAAAATACTAAACGAGGTGACAGATATGAAAGGATCAATTTACTTCAAGGACATGCGGAATTCTGACGCACTGGAAGATCTGATGGTCAAGAAACTGTCCAAGCTTGATAAATACTTCAAGTCAGAGGCAGATGCCAAAGTCACCATGTCCACGATCAAAAAGACGAACTTCAAGGTAGAAGTATTGATACCCTTCAATGGTTTGTTTTTAAGAGCTGAGGAAACCACCGATGATATGCATAAATCCATCGATCGGGTGGTTGAAAAAATTGAACGTCAGCTCAGAAGATACAAAACAAAGATTGAAAAACGCCACACCAAAGAATCGGTTCGTTTCCCTGATTTCAACCAGGCGGCCTTTGCTGAAAATGCAGAACCTGTGCCAGGTGAGGAAGAACCAAGAATTGTCCGGACCAAGAGTTTCGAACTGAAGCCCATGACGGAAGAGGAAGCAATCCTTCAGATGGAGTTGCTTGGCCATGATTTCTATGTCTTTGAAGATCTCAGCGGCATCACCAGCGTGATCTACAAGCGGAAAGATGGAAATTACGGTTTAATTGAACGAGCCACCATCTAGTCCCAAGACCAGCATGTAAAGCAGCTCCCCGGCTCAGTCCGGGGAGCTTTCCTGTTTCCGGGGGGCAGATCCAACCAAAGTGATCGCAGGTTCAGCTGCCGGAACGCGAATAAAATTACAATTTATTTTATAAATATACTTTACGAACCCCGATCCCTGTGATAGAGTGAATGGCATAGCAGAAAAGCTTTGATAAGAACCAGTAACCTGTAATGACCAGATGAAGAGAATGTGCGGTTGGTGCGAGCACATGGAGGTCTGCCGGTGAACACGTCTTTGAGCTGACGGGCGAACCCTCGAATGGGGCAGTAGTCTGATCCGGATCCTCGCACCCGTTACCGTGCAAAAGTATGATTGTACTTGATGAGGTTGACATCGTGAGGTGTCGATAAATGAGAGGTGGAACCACGTGAGCAGCGCTCCCGTCCTCTGGCATAGATTGCCAGAGAACGGGAGCTTTTTGATTGTCTCAGACCGAACAATAAAGACCGTTGGACTCAGAGTGAGACGGATTTTCGAGACAGATGGACTCAAGAAACAGGAGGGCATAGGAACATGCATCATACGAATTACAGAACAGCTCGATAGAAGTCGATTCGATCAGAACCATACCAGGAAATATGAACTAAAACCAAGCAAAGGGGAGAAACAAATGAAAAACCAAATAAAAAACCAAATGAAAAACCAAATGAAAAAGCAATGGAAACAGAACCTGGTGAGCGTGATCACCGGACTGGTCATGATGGGGATTTTGAGCAGCTGTTCGTCTCTCAATCCGGCTCAGTCAATTGGGAAAAACGCCAGCCGGCTGGAAGCCATCAAAGCCAAAGGGGTATTGTCGGTGGCGATGGAGCCATACTTTGCGCCGAATGAGTTTATCGACCCATCCAAGACCGGGGATGACAGGTACGTCGGCAGCGACGTTGAAATGGCGAAGTATATTGCTCAGAAGCTCGGCGTCGAGCTGGAGATCGTTCCGCTTGAATTTTCTGCCGTTCTCTCCAGCATTACGGAAGGTAAGTATGATCTGGCCATCAGCGCACTGGCCTACACTCCGGCCCGGGCTCAGGCGATGATTCTGTCCGATGGCTATTACTTTTCCGAGGATTCACCGGGCTACGGACTGGTGATCCGCTCAGAGGACAAGGGAGTCATCAAATCGGCTGCCGATCTGGCGAATCAAGTGGTGGTGGCTCAGTCCGGCTCGCTGCAGGAACTCTTTGCCAACGACCAGATTCCGGTGAAAAAAGAGCTGAAGCGGGTTTCCTCAACCACAGACGGCCTGCTGATGGTTCAGGAAAACAAAGCGGACGCCATCGTCGTTGCCAAATCCATGGCGCAGCTCTACATTGATGCGAATAAGGGCTGCGGCCTGGAAATTGTTCAGGGATTTGAATTTACAGTGGACAAAGCTCTGGACGGAACCCGGGTGGGGATCCCGCTCGGAGAGGAAGAACTGGCGGCTGAAGTCAATCGCATCATTGCCGAGCTGCTGGCATCCGGGCAGTACGAAAAGTGGTACAACGATTATTCCGAATACGCCAAAAAACTCGGTCTGTAATGACGCTGAAGGCTGCAGCGATGAAAAGATAAGGTGAGGTAAAATGCTAGATACATTGATCCAGCTCTGGAACAAATACAATTATGTTTACATCGACGGTCTGGTGGGAACCTTGTCTTTGGCCGCGGTGACTGTACTGGCCGCAACGCTGCTGGGAACTGTCATCGCAATCATGAAGCTTTCCCGGTTTAGGATCTGTCATCTCATCACTGGAACCTATATCAGTGTTCTGCGTGGAACCCCGATTCTCCTGCAGCTGTATTTCTTCTGGCTGCTCCTGCCGAAAGTCCTTCCTTTTGACATCACCGACATGGCCTGCATCATTATTGCCCTGATCATCAACGCCAGTTCCTATGTGGCGGAAATTGTCCGGGCTGGCATTCAGGCGGTGGACAGGGGCCAGGTGGAAGCAGCCCGCTCCCTGGGAATTACCGCGGTTAATACGATGCGGACCATTGTCCTGCCTCAGGCAGTCAAGAACATCCTGCCGGCTCTGGGCAATGAATACATTAATATGGTCAAGCAGACTTCACTGGCTTCCGTCTTTTTCGTGCCCGAACTGATGACATCTTACAAGACCGTCCAATCCGCCACGTTTCTGGCCGTGCCGTCGCTCATCATTGTTGGAATGATTTACTTTGTTTTGATCAAGCTGCTGGAACAAGGGCTTGATCTGGTGGAAAGGAGGCTGGCCCGCAATGAAGCCTGAAGCACTGATCCAGGTTGAGCACCTGAATAAATTCTTTGGCAAGCTGCAGGTTCTGAAGGATATCAGTGAGACGATCCGAGAAGGGGAAATTGTCTCCATCATCGGCCCGTCCGGCAGCGGTAAGAGTACATTTTTGCGGTGTCTGAATTTGCTGGAACGCCCCACTTCAGGCAAAGTCCTGTTTGAAGGCGTTGATCTGGCGGACAAGAACATAGATCTGGATCGTCACCGGCAGGACATTGGCATGGTGTTCCAGCAGTTCAATGTATTTCCGCACCTCAAGGTCATCGACAACATTACGCTGGCACCAATGCTGGAGAAAAAAATGTCCCGGCAGGACGCACAAGCCAGAGCCAGCGAGCTGCTGGACCGGGTAGGTCTCCTCGACAAGCGGGATGAATACCCCACCCGGATCTCCGGGGGCCAGAAGCAGCGCCTGGCGATTGTCCGAGCCCTGGCCATGGATCCGAAGGTCATGCTCTTTGATGAACCAACCAGCGCACTGGATCCGGAGATGGTCAAGGAAGTCCTGGACGTGATCAAGGAACTGACCCGGACTGGCATGACCATCGTTATTGTCACTCATGAAATGGGCTTTGCCCGTGAGGTGAGCGACCGGATTCTGTTTATGGATGAAGGAGTCATTCAGGAACAGGGGACACCGGACATGATATTTAACCACCCGCAAAATCCCCGTACGAAAGAATTTTTGAGCAAGATGCTCTGATCAGGAGAAGAAGCGATGAGACCATTGATACAAATTGATCGAACAATCACCAGCAAAACCGAACTCCTGCTGAATCTGAGCGACCGGATCTGGCGCCTGGCGGAGCTGCCCTATGAGGAATTCGAATCCGCGGCGCTGCTTCAGCAGGCGCTGGGAGCCGAAGGATTTGCCGTCGAGACCGGGACAGCCCTCATGCCGACAGCTTTCATTGCCCGCTGGGGGCAGGGCAGCCCGGTCATGGGGTTTCTGGGAGAGTATGACGCCCTGGATGGTCTGAGTCAGCAGGCGGGACTCACCCAGCCCGAACCCCTGGGGAATTGCTCTGCCGGTCATGGCTGCGGGCACAATGCCTTGGGTGTTGGATCGCTGGGAGCTGCCCTGGCACTCAAGGAATACCTGGAATCCAATCAACTGTCGGGAACCGTCGTATATTATGGCTGTCCCGCGGAAGAAGGGGCCGGCAGCAAGCAGTTTCTGGCCCGAGCCGGTGTATTTGATCCGGTGGATTTTATTTACACCTGGCATCCGTCAGATCTCAATCAAGTCCAGTCCACCCGGACGGTGGCCATCATGGGCGCGAATTTCAGTTTCAAAGGGATAACAGCGCATGCCGGAAGTACGCCTCATCTGGGGCGGAGCGCACTGGACGCGGCCGAGCTTATGAGTGTCGGGGTCAATTACCTGCGGGAGCATATGATCGACGGAGCCAGGATTCACTACGCCTATGCCTATGCCGGCGGCACAGCTCCCAATGTGGTCCAGGATCGGGCCACCGTCAAGTATGAAGTCCGCTCGCCCAAAGTCAGTCAGGTCAAGGAGCTGTTTGAGCGGGTTGCTGACGTTTCGCGGGGAGCTGCTCTCATGACGGGCACCCAGACAGAATACGAGATTACCATGGGCTTTTCGGATTACATTCCCAATGAACCACTGGCAGCCATTGCCAGCGAAGCCTTCCTGGAGGTTGGTGCTCCGCCCTGGGATGAAGCAGACTTTGCGCTTGCCCGAGCCTATCGGGACAGTTTCAGCGAGACGACCCGTCAGAGCATGAAGGAATCAATTCGGGAGATGTTCGGCGAGGACCGGCTGGCAGAAATCCAGAGCAATCCGCTGGACACCGAAGTTCATCCTTATTCGGCAGGTCCGACCCGCTACGTGTCTGGCTCAACGGACGTAGGTGACGTCTGTTATGTCGCCCCCACGGTGAATTTCAATGTAGCCGCAGCATTCATTGGTAATGTCGGTCACACCTGGCAGATGACGGGACAGTCTGGGAGTACCCTGGCCCGGAAAGGGATGCTGACGGCGGCCCGCGTGATGGCTCTGGCCGCAGTGAAGACGATGGAGCAGCCAGAAGTGATCGCCAGGGCAAAGGAATTTGTGCGCAAACAGAACGGCGGAGCCTATCGCTGCCCCTTGCCGGAGGAACTTCAGCCTCCAGTGGGGCGGTACTGATTCCATTGACACAGACCTTCACAAGACCCGATCCCGGAGCTGCCGGGATCGGGTCTTGTCAGTTGAAGCCATTCCCTAATCTCTGCATCGTCGTATGTAGTGAAGCAAGGGAAATCAAACGATGATGATCAGGCGATAAAAATCAAACGATGGAAATCAGGCGATAAGAATTGAGAGATGACGTTGAGGCAGATAATCAGGGTTTGAACAAATGAGAGATTTTGACAGGGCAAGAAAAGAGGTTGACGTCAATCGGGAGAACCTGATATATTAACATTAGTTACATAAAGTAATCAACGAATGATAAATAACAATAGTTAATGCGAAACAAAGGAGAAACCAATGAGGGTTATAGATCATAAAACCATGGGCAGCAGTGATTTGGGCTGGCTGCAGAGTATTTTTCATTTTTCGTTTGCTGAATACCGGAATCCGGAGAAGGTTCAGTTTGGCGCACTGCGCGTCATCAATGACGATCTCATTCATCCCCACACCGGCTTTGAGAAGCATCCGCACCGTGATATGGAGATCATCTCCTACGTCGTTGAGGGAGAACTTTCTCATAAGGACAGCATTGGCAATGAAAGCGTACTGAAACGAGGCGAGGTCCAGTATATGAGTGCCGGAACCGGCGTTTATCACAGCGAACATAACCGGGGAGACGAAATGCTCCGAATCCTTCAGATCTGGGTATTTCCGGATCAGCGCAATCATCAGCCAAATTACGGCGAATATCGCTTCCCCTGGGAAGACAGAGTCAATCGCTGGCTCCCGCTGGTTTCATCGCAAACCGGGCAGGCGCCGATCCGGATTCATCAGGATGCCGCATTCCATGTCATCAGCCTGGAGGCTGGCAAGGAAGCTTATTTTGCGGTAGGTGCCGGCCGGCAGGCTTATCTGATTCAGATGGAAGGCGAGTCGGTCATTAACGGTGAGCTGGTTGGCGAGAAGAATGCCGTGGAAAGCCAGGAAGAGGATTTTACCATCAAAGCGCGTACAACTTCTCATATCCTGGTGATCGAGCTGGCAATGAGCTGATCGTCAGACGGGAGTGGACGAACCCCATATTCTTGGCGGAATCCGGTGAGGGATCGCACCCTTTGGCATATGTTATAAAATAAAAAAGTTATAAAAACATGCTAAGCTCCAGTTGACAATCATTATCAGTTATGTTTAAATCAGATTAGAGGTTACGAATGGTAACAGAAAGACGATTAGTAACTTAGTTACATCAAAATACATCAAAATACATCAAAATACATCAAAATACAGTAAATCAATACGAAATCTTAAGGAGTCCAACAATATGAACACAGTATTAAACGCCATCAGCAAGAGAAGATCCCAGTACGCCATTTCCCCGAAGTCGCCGATTTCAGAAGCCCGAGTTTCCGAAATTGTGAAGACCGCGGTCAAATATGTCCCTTCCGCCTTCAACTCACAGCAGCACCGCGTGATTGTCCTGTTCGGGGAGCAGAACCATAAGCTCTGGGAGATCACCAAAGAGGAACTCAAATTGATTGTACCGGCGGATCAGTTTGGCCCGACGGAACAGAAGATCAATAGTTTCCAGAACTCTTTCGGAACTGTGGTGTTCTTCGAAGAGAACTCCGTGGTCACCGGTCTGGCGGAGCAGTTTCCGACCTATGCCCACAATTTCCCCATCTGGTCCGAGCAGTCCAACGGAATGCTGCAGTCTGCAATCTGGAATGCACTGGCAGAAGAGGGACTGGGTGCTTCTCTCCAGCACTACAACGAAGTTATTTCGGACTCAGTCAAGAGTGAATGGAACATCCCGGCCAGCTGGAGAATGGTTGCCCAGATGCCCTTCGGAGCACCTGTTGCGGAGCCCGGTGAGAAAGCTTACCCGGATGCGGATGCCTTCGTCAAGATCTACCAGTAAATAATCAGATATGGATAACGGAGCCGGTGAACGCCGGCTCCGTTTTAGTCCTTGAGGGAGATATTCCGCAAGATCTGGCGCTCCCTTCATTCGCCGAAATGATCGGCCGATTGCTCAATTGAATGGAGGGGGTTAAAATGAGAAGAAACAGCCAGCATCTGCTGTTGATCACAGCGGCGGAAATCAGAACTAAAATTTGGCAAATTTGCGCAGGAGGAGAACGTTATGAATGCGATCCTTACAGGACTTAAAAAAAGAAGATCCCGCTATGAGCTGAAGCCTGACATTCCGATCAGTGATGACCAGCTCGCAGAGCTGATTGGCAATATATTCAAGACCATGCCTTCACCGATGAACAGCCAATCCTCCCGGGCAGTCCTTCTCTTTGGGGAGGACCATCTGAAGCTGTGGCGAATCACTTTGGAAGAAATGAAGAAAACTGCTTCGGAAGCCGGATATGCCAAAGGTTTGAAGAAAGTTGAAACGTCGTTCCAAAGCGGTTATGGTACCATACTCTTCTATGAGGATGGGGCAATCGTCAGAGAGCTGGAGGAGAAGTACCCCAAGTACGCCCACAACTTCCCAGTCTGGTCAGCCCAGACCAGCGGGATGCACCAGATTGCAGTCTGGTCGGCACTGGCGGATGAGGGGATTGGTGCTTCGCTCCAGCATTATAATGAACTGATCGACGAACGGGTTCGGATGGAATGGAATATACCGGACCAGTGGAAGCTGTACGCTCAGATGCCCTTTGGCCGGGCAGTGGATGTACCAAAGGAAAAGGACATCAAGCCCCTGGAGGAACGAGTGATCATTCATCGAGGCTGATTGATGCAGAAGAGCCCACCTTGGACATCCGTCGCCCTCAGTGTCTGCCCTGCAGTATGAGATCCCCCTGAATCATCCCTTGAAGAGCGGTTTTCTGCCGGTCGCGATGGTTCAGGGGGTTTTATGCTTTCACCAGGATGTGACAGCAGACTGGATTGAATGAAATGTTTCAGATTGAAT
>JABNAD010000727.1_pt1 | contig 16285 bp, 15 predicted proteins | sample 7240381 | NCBI WGS metagenome assembly JABNAD01 (sample SAMN11332834, study PRJNA596920) | anaerobic digester metagenome | biome: digested sludge; isolation source: digested sewage sludge-derived enrichment culture grown on H2/CO2 | place: Germany: Goettingen
CCGGCAATCTTACCGAAGCCTTCACCCCTGGCAACCTGATGCAGCAATTCCATGGCATCGTCGGCATTTCCGAAGTTCAGTTTAAGGCCGCCGGTGCGCTCTACATTGAGAACCCCTGCTTCGTAGCACTCCATAACAAATCCAAGGATGGTTCCCCACGAAATGGTGCAAATGCCATAAGTGTCGCAATAGAAGTTGCCCTCTATGGTGAAGTCGGGATTAAAGATACCGGCAATGGAGCCAAGGGAAGAAGCGGTTTCATATTCCGGTCCGTCGACAATCACTTTGGATCCTTTGTAGGGGCCCGAGCGCAGCTCATAATTATCCACGCCCTTGGCGCATGACATGTTGCATCCTATCCAGCAACCATCGGGAACGCCTTGGGTAAATCTTTCCTTGTATACCTCGGAGTGAATTTTTATTGCATCCGGATGGCTTCCGAACTTGAAGTTATTTGTAGGCAGCAGGTCATAATCGTTCATGATATTGGTAAGGTGAGCCGTGCCTTTTGAGCGCATCTCGCACTGTTTGTCATCAAGTTCACGCATTTCACGGTTGAACCGGCGTCCGCGCTCCATGATGGCATCAAGATCTACTACATTGTTAAGGTTCCCTTTTACTCCCTTGGCTTTGGCTACCAGGGCAAGAATCCCTTTGTCGCGGAATACGGTTCCGATTCCGCCCCGACCGGCTTGTTTCAGCCTCACAACTTTACGTTTTGAATCGAAGAAGCTGAAATTAAGCATGCCAATAAGTGAATGCTCTGCCGCTGTTCCTGCCGAAACAACAGAAACATTTTTGCGTCCGCTTTCATCCTCGGCAAACAATTCGGTGAGTTTCTCAGCCAGCAGATGACTGTCGCCCGGGAGGTCAATGGTTTCATAGATCTCAATTACTTCACGGGTTTCGTCGAACAGGATTACCAGATCCTTTTCACTTTTACCCTGAAGCTCCAAAGCATCGAAACCGCAGAATTTGAGAAAAGGGCCAAAGTAACCACCAACATTACTGTCAATTACAATGTCGGTTTGAGGTGAGATGGTAACCACCAGTGACTTTCCGGTTCCGGAATATTGCGTAATTCCGCAGATTGGCCCCATGCCGATCACGATCTCATTGTCGGGATCGTTCCAACGGGTTGTGGGTGTAGTAGCATCCCACAAAAGCCTTAGTCCAAAACCTTTGCCACCGATGAATTTTTCTTTCATCTGAGGGGTAACCGGCTTTTCAAGAATGGTGTGGGTCCCAACATTCACATAAGCCGTTCTGTTGTTGTATCCTTTTTCAATCGGGGCCCATGAATAGCGGTACTCCTTGATCAATCGCAGTGAGTCTTTTAAAACTGTAAGGTCCATAGAAATATTTTGATTTTGGGTTTCCTGTTATTCGGTTCACAAATGTACAAAGTTTTATAAATGCCCAACCTTTATTGATTGAAAATTAGCGATATGACTACGTTTTCATATCCGGGGGCTTATGCAGAATATTTGATTCCTGACTTCAAGAAAGTGTGCTTTTTGATATTCTTAAAGAGAGTTATCCATAGACTAATTTTTCTATTTTTGCATTAGAGGGAACAGCTATAACTGAAAACGGATTGAATATGTCATTTGAAAGAGCTGCCGAGATCAGTAATTATCTGAAAAAGTATACAGTTGGAATTGCAGGCTGTGGCGGCTTGGGATCGAATTGCGCTGTCGCTTTGGCGCGTGCCGGCGTTGGCAGACTGGTTATAGCTGATTATGACATTGTAACCACTCATAATCTGAACCGGCAGTATTACTTCCATGACCAGATCGGCAGGCTGAAAGTACATGCACTCAGGGAAAATATTCAAAGAATCAATCCTGATATTTCCGTTAAGGCATTTGATCTTAAACTTTGTACTTCTGATATTGTGGATTTGTATTCCAAATGTGATGTTATCGTTGAAGCTTTTGACAAAGCAGAGATGAAGTATATGATCATTGAAACCGTTCTGACAAAAATCCCGGGCAAACCGCTTGTCGTCGGTGTTGGTATGGCTGGATGGGGAAATACAAATTTTTTGCATTGCAGATATTCCGAAAATCTGATTATCTGCGGGGACGAGTCTTCTGAAGTCTCGGAATCACTGCCGGTGTTGGCTCCCAGGGTAGGTGTCGTTGCGAATATGCAGGCCAATGAAGTCCTGAAAATCCTGCTGAAGGAGTTTAAACCGGTTCACGAATAAGGGAATTATCATGAAAATCTTGCTCAATAACAAGCCTGAGACGTTCGATAAAGAGCAGTTAACCATATCGGAGCTGCTCGCTGTGAAGAATTTCACTTTTAAAATGCTTGTGGTGAAGATTAACGGCGAGCTTGTCAGGCGTCATGAATTTGACAAGTCGATTGTCAGAGACGGGGATGATGTAATGGTTTTGCACCTTGTATCCGGTGGCTGATATCAGATAACTTCCGCCACCACAAAAGCACTGCCGCCTATAAAAACCAGATCATTATCAGCAGCCGCACCAACAGCTGCATGATAGGCATCTGCCACTGACATATAGCTGTCGCCAAAAAGCTCAAACTCAAGGGCCTTTGCCTGGAGTTCTTTAGCATCGAGTCCCCTAGGAATATCAGCTTTACAGAAATAGTACCTGGCATTCATAGGCAGGAGTGAAAGCATTTTAGCGATGTCCTTGTCGTTGACAACCCCGATAACGAAATGCAACTGGTTGAACTCCATGCTGTTCAGCTGATGTACTATTTCGCTGATCCCGTCGGGATTATGACCGATATCGCAAATGGTAAGCGGTTTCTCCTTAAGCACCTGCCACCGCCCGGCCAATCCCGTGTTCTGAATGGTTTTGTGAATACCTGCGGAGACCATAAGGTTGGCAAAAGATGCATAGGTGGTTTGAAGCAGGTCGGTAGCTGCAATAACAGTTGCAATGTTCTTTAACTGATAATTCCCGGTAAGTGGTGATTTAAGAATGCTTTTCTTTAAAGAATGAAATGCAGTCACCATCATTTCTCCTGCTACCGGATGCCTGCCGTCTTTAACAACCTTAACGACTTCATCCGCGAAAATAATGGGTGAATTATTTTTTGCTGCTGTTTCCCGGAACACATCCGCTGATCCCGGCAGGGTTTCTCCGATTACCACAGGCACTTCGGATTTGATGATTCCTGCCTTTTCAGCGGCGATCTCTGCCAGTGTCTTTCCCAGGAATTGGGTGTGATCATACCCCACGTTGGTGATAATTGAAAGCAATGGAGTGATCACATTGGTGGAGTCCAGACGGCCGCCCATGCCCGTTTCAATGATGGCAATGTCAACCTGCATTTCTTCGAACCAGCACATGGCCATGACAAAGGTCATTTCGAAGAATGAGGGCTTGATCTTTTCAAAATCCTGCTTGTACTTTTCGATGAACCCGGTTACAAAATCCCGGGAAACCATTTGCCCGTCTACCTTGATCCGTTCCCTGAAATCTTTAAGGTGCGGAGAAGTAAATAATCCGGTTTTCAGGCCATTTTCCTGCATAATGGAGGCAAGCATATGCGAAACAGATCCTTTGCCATTGGTCCCGGCTACATGAACAGACCTGAATTTCCGGTAAGGATGTCCTGTGAGTTCGCACAAGGCCAGGGTGTTATCCAGATTTGCCTTGTATGCTGCTGCTCCGATACGCTGAAACATGGGCAACCTGCTGAACATGTAATCCAGGGTTTGCTGGTAATTCATACAGAATGAATTTAGTTCAACTCGAAAATATATGTAATCGTTCCCATTTGTTCTTCAGGTGCATCTGCTTTAGCACTGAAACGGGCTTTCATAGCTGCTTCTTTTGCAAGGCGGATAAGTTCGGCATTTGAAGTTGTACTGCCCCTGGAAGGTGCACTGATACGGGTTACTTCTCCGGCTCTGTTTACATAGATGGTAACCACTACAGTTCCCCTGTCACGGAAAGTATTGGGCGGCGGAGGTATTTGTCTGCGGGTGCGTCCTTCAAGGCTAAAGGAAACACCGCCACCGGCACCGCCGCTTCCATCGTACCCCTGGGCATTAGGATCTCCGGTGGGCTTCCCCTGATCGCCCGGTTTCCCGGTTGAGCCCTGATTGCCTCCCTGACTGGAAGAGCCCTTCATTCCCTTGAACAAAGCATTCTGATTGACAACCGGTTGCGGTTCGGGCTTGGGTTCAGGCTTTACAGCCGGCTTAGGCTCGGTTTTAACAACTTCGGCCGGCTTTTCTTTTCTTACCGGTTGTATGGCGGGAACTTCCTCTGTTTCTTCTGTTACAATATCCTCATTTGAAACTGCAGGCTGCGATGGAGTGGGAATCGCCTCTCCCATGGCCAATTCACGCGGTTGCAGGTCGCCCATGCCTTCATCGGAATAGCCCAGGCTTACTTCAACCCCGGTCTCTTCAGGTAGGGGAAGGGGGGTTCGCAATGCCAGAAAGATAAGCATGACCAGCAGCAACGCATGAAATATCACCGTTCCCGCTATGCCCTTTATTTTATCTCTGTCCATACAATCAGTCTGTCCGGAATTTATAACAAAAATACTGCCACAATTACCCGGCTCATTTGGCCGGCTTGGTGGCGAGGATTACTTTATGCCTGGTGTTGGTCAGTTCATTTACCTGGTTAACAGCATCTATTAAAGTTACTACATACTGAACCGGGACACTCTGATCAGCCCTGAGAACGACGGAGGCGTCATGTTGCCCCTGAAGTTTGTTGCCGATTGTTTCGACCAGAAACTCCGGGTTTACCGGCGTTTCTTCAACAAAATAGTTATTCGTTGCGTCAATATATACCGTAAGCGACTGCTTGGCCATTGTCTTGCTCGAGCTGGATGGCAGCAACAGTTTGATGGCGTTTGGACTGACCAGTGTGGATGTAAGCATGAAAAAGATCAGCAGCAGGAAAACAAGATCCGACATGGATGCTGTACTAAACTCCGCGCTTATTTTATTTCTGGATTTGATTGCCATATTTTTCCGATGAAAATCAGTTTTTGAAAGAGATATGATCAGTCTGAAATTCAGGATGCCGGTTCGTGCAACAGATCAATGAATTCTGTAGCCCTGGCTTCGAGAATGAATACAACTTTTTCAACCCTTGCAACCAGGATGTTATAGCAGATGTAGGCAATAATACCTACGATAAGGCCCGCAACAGTGGTGATCATTGCCTGGTAGATTCCGCCGGAAAGCAAACCGATATCAATGTTGTTGCCGGCCATTGACATATCGTAAAACGCCCTCACCATACCGATTACAGTTCCCAGAAACCCTATCATGGGGGCAGCTCCGGCTACCGTAGCAAGTCCGGCTATGTTTTTTTCGAGTTTGGCGACTTCAAGTTTGCCCACATTTTCAATCGCTGCATTGACATCGTTCAACGGTTTGCCGATTCTTATAATTCCCTTTTCTATCATTCTGGCAATCGGACTGTGGTTGTTTTTACAAAGGGAAAGCGCTGAATCAATCCTGCCATTATGGATAAAATCGCGTATGTTATTCATGAAATTGTTCTCTTCGCGGGATGCCCGGTTGATAATGATGTACCGTTCGATGAAAATATAAACGGCAAAAAGAGACATCAGTGCCAGCGGCAACATGATCCATCCCCCTTTAAGGGAAAGTTCCCAGATTGAAAGTTTGATCTCTCCGGTTGTTGCGGTTTGCAAGGCTCCGGTTGAAAGTGTATCTGCAAGAACGCCTGCGGGCTGAGTGATTTGTAGAAGAATTCCTGAAATCATTGTGATGAAGTTTTTATCAGGGTAAAAATAATGTTTATAATGAGCAGGATTGTTGCATCTGGATTTATTCTATCAACATCCTGATGTTAATATTTAACTCATAAAACCGACAAATATTTTATCAGATAAAAATGAAGCAGGAGAAAACGATGCTATGGTTTTCTCCTGCTAAACAGATAATATTGTAATTATTACATTAACAGTGATATAACTACTTTCAGCAGCAGTGATATCCCGATCAGGATAGCCAGAATAATGAGAAACGGCTTAAATCCTGACATGCCTGATTTTTCTGAACTTTCAGTTGACATAGTCGTGTGAATTAAATGATGAATCCTTTGAAAACCAATTCTTAAAATTGGTGTGAAGCCGGAAACCGGCAAAGAAGAATGGATTCTATATTCTCAACACACAGAAAAGATTGAGGAGTTCCTTCGATACAGGAAAAGTAATGTTGGTCCGGAAGGGTTCGGGAGCCAGCGTTAAAAGTTTGTGATAATCATGGCCGGGTCTGAGAAAGACGGCGACAGTTGAAATCTCCTGCCAGAGCGGGGCTTTTTCAAATTTTGCCTCCCTGTTTTCGTGACAGATGGGGAGGAGTGCGAAGTTTTTCTGTCCGTATACAAGATTTGAGTCACACAGGTGATCTCCCGGCAAATCAGGATAGGCCACATGCAGCGACAGGTGAAATGCGGCAAACAAAAGAAGAAAATGTAATGCTTTACTGCAGGGTTTCATCTGAATGCTCCATCGGTTAATGAACAGGAGGGTGCAAAGTTAATAATAATTTAACCAGAGACTCTTCCTTATGCACTAGTTTTCCGTTATTTGCAGGGGTTGTATTTCTTATCAGGAAATCAATATTCTACATTTTTTCTGACCGGTGAAACCGGGTTTGTGTAGATATCTTTATTCAGGTGCGCAAGTTTTTTGATTCAAATCTGTCAAAATAATAATGTAAATTTCGTTATCCAAAAGAGCATTATTTAAAAAGATGACCGACAGTGAATTACTTTCAGGCCTTACTGCCGGAGACCCTGACGCAGGGCGGATCCTGGTTGAAAGACATCAGCTGCACGTCATCAATGTTTGCCTGGGGTTGCTGCATAATCCGCACGATGCTGAGGATGTTGCTCAGGATGTGTTTGTGGAAGCTTTCAGGAATGTACAACGATTCAGGGGAGATTCAAAAATCAGTACATGGCTCTACCGCATAGCAGTTAACCGGTCACTCAACCATCTCAGAAACAATAAAAAAAGCAGGTTTTTATATGAAATCGGGTCTGTATTCATACTGGTTGATGGAGATACAAAAAGTATATTCAGGGAGCCTTTTGCAGAGGAGAATAAGCTTGAATCGGACGAATTAAGGCAGACCCTGAAATCCGCTATTGATAGTTTGCCGGAGAATCAAAGGGTGGCTTTTACACTCAATAAATTTGAGGAGCTTCCGTATGCTGAAATTGCGGAAGTTATGCAAATCAGCCTGTCGGCTGTTGAATCACTGATTCACAGGGCTAAGATTAATCTTCAGAAAAAACTCAGGCATTATAATGATTCATAGTTCAGCGCAAGTAATCACCATAATTTGTGTCAAATTTAAAAGTTCAAACAGATGAAATGCCGCGATGCTCAGAAATTGATTCTTGATTACACTGCCACAAAAGGATTCCGGCAGGATAATCCGGATTTGAACCGGCACCTTCAGCAATGCGCTGCCTGTCGCAGGATGTCTGAGATGTATTCATCTGCCTTTCAGGCTTTCGCCGCTGACAGGATTACAGTGCCGGATCATGACTTCTATAATAAGGTAATTCAGCGGATGGAGTCGGGTGTTGCCCATCCGGCAAAGCAAGCATGGTCTCCGCAAATGACCTTTCAACTGGGCCGGTCACTTGCCGGACTTGCGGCAGCAATTTTTCTGGGAATATGGCTCGGGAGCAGGGTCCTGAATCCTTTTCTCAGCGGGTCCGTCATCCCAGATGTTGCCACCATCACTATGCAGGATTCTTATGCACAGGAAATCAGCCTTCAGGACGAGACGGTTGAACGCCTGGAATCATATTTCTTTGATAATACTAACAGTGAGAACAAATGATAACAAACAGGAGCAGCAGAATAATCCTGCTTATCATCATCATATTGACCGTGGTAAACCTTGCAGCCGTATTTACAGTCTATCTCAGGGTGAGACAAACGGAAACTGTGAGGGGTCAGGTAGCAGACAGCAGCCTGAGGGTTGGAGAAGGCAGAATGCCTCGCCCGGCTATGCTTATTCGTGAAGCCGGATTTGATGAAGTACAGGCCCGGTTGGTTCATGAGTCAAGGCTCAGACAACGTGACAATGTTGCCTCTTTATTTGCAGAGTTGAAAGATCTGAACAGCGAGTTGATTGCCGAAGTGATGAAAGATCAACCTGATTCCCTCAGAATAGAACAGCTTTGCTTTTTAATCGGTGACCTTCATGCTGGTATCAAGCTTCAAACAGTCAGGCATATGCGCGATGTGTGGGATATAGCCCGGCCTGATCAACGCGGGAAACTTGTTATATTCTACCATGAGTTGCTTAAAGGAGATGGTCCGCCGGCCGGCAGGGGAGAAGGGTACAGGCATCGCAGAGGAAGAGGAAATTGAAGAAACAGTCATACAATTACAGTTTAATTTTTTAAAATTATGAAAATCAATAAAATGAATTTTCTTGCCCTGATTGCCGGAATGGCATTGGTAAGTTTTGCAACGATGGACCTTTCAGCCCAGAGGCCTGGTCGTGGTTACAGGGGCGGATATAGTCCTGGAGAAGGTCAGGGATTGCAACGCCCTGCCAGGGATTATGTGGCAGCTGATATTCCGGGATTGACGGAAGAACAGAAAGCCAGCATCGACAAGTTGAGAACCGCTCATTTTCGCAAAGCGGAATTGTTGCGTGCGGAAATCGGTGAGAAACAGGCAAGACTACGTACACTTCAGCTTGCTGAAAAACAAGATGAAAATGCAATAGATAAAGCGATTGACGAGATATCCAAACTTCGCGGTGACATCATGAAGGAAAGAGAGGCTCACCGCCGCAGCATTAAAGCGCTGCTGAATGATGATCAGAAAGCCTGGTATGATAGACATTGCGGTCGCGGTTACGGCAGAGGCATGAACAGCGACAACATGAAGACTGGTCGCAGGGGCATGGGCCCGCACTACAGAAGAAATTGCCCATTCTATGATTAACGGTTAGATTGAAATTATCCTGAAGTAACAGCAGTGCAACATTGTGCTGCTGTTACTGTTTTATGGAAAACGCATCTCTTCCGTTCATACTGCCAATGTACATTGCTTCCTGAATCTGCATGATTGCTCCACCCCAATGGTTGTGATCGTATATGAATGGTGTCTCAAACCAGCTTTCAATATGCATGGTCAGGATTAATTCAGTAATGCCTTCATTAGCTATGGAGAACGGCCCCCCGTTTGGGTTTACCGTAAAATGATTATGAACAAATCCGGTAATGTCACTCACCTGTCCGGAATTATTCTCATAAATTTGCCCGATGCCGAGGTGAAAATTAAACGGTTTTCTGACTTGCTGAACATCTGTCCACCAACCGTTCAGCATCAGATAATGGTATCCGCCTCCCAACACCTCGGGCCACGCCATATTTACTTCCGGCGGATTAACAAACATAAAGGATTGATTCTGTTCTTCGGATAAGCCAAATGTAAATGTCAGGCTGTCATACTTCCCGGAAGGTATGTTTTTCCCGGCAAGCCACTCAAGGGTTGATGGGATATTGGTATCGGTATAATGGATGCCTTCCCATTCTGATGGTTTTATGATCCTGCCGTCGTTGTGGTAGAGCGTCAGATCTGAGATGAAATACATGATCTCGGTCACTTCATAGGGATTTCCGGCTGCGTTTTCATAAATCATCTGATCGGTAATCAGCGGCTTATTATCTGCCTGATGGCTGAAGATGATTTTTAATCCGTTTTCAGGTGCCGGCGGATCTTTTTCGGTGCATGCGATCATCGAAATGGCCAGGAGTAAAACAAGTATTCCAAAGTGGGGTCGCATAATCGCCGGATTTAGTTAGATGTTGATTTTGAGATTAATATAAAAAGACCTGCCCGGTTCATACAATTTCTCGTTGCTTCCAAGCAATCTGCGGTTGAGGTGGTCGTAGTATGCGGTATTAAAGAGATTACTTATACCGGTTGCGAGTGTAACTGATTTGTGCGGATAATAATTCAATGCCAGATCGGTAATCACATACCCAGGAGACTTTTCTTCATAATATGACAAAGATACACGGTTTTGCGCAGCAACGGCCCTTACGGTCAGTTGGGGTTTTAACATGGGTTTCCGGAATTTGTATGAGAAAATCATTGTGGCATCCAGGGCCGGAATCTCCGGGACCGGATCATTTTTAATAACCTCTGTTCCTGCAAGCTGGTTGTTTTTCAATATGATTCTTTCGGTTTCTGTAAAGAATGCATAGGTATAAGCAGCCGAAATACCAACGTTTGAGTTTTTGAAGGGTATCCATGAAAACGTTGCCTCAAATCCTGTAAAGTACGCATCGTTAATATTTTGGAACTGTTTCACACCCGGAGCTCCCTGGCTCAGCGGCCGCGCAACATTTGGCGGGACCAGGGTGCCTGCGATGTAATTGTTGATTTTTGAGATAAATACATTAAAAAGGAGCTCCGCTTTCCCGGGCCTGTAAGTCAGCATCAGGTCTGCCTGATGGTTGGTCTCGGGCTTCAGCTGAGGATTGCCAAGGTAGTCATAACGGTCATAACCGGTTGCAAGGAATTTTATAAACCTCTCCTGCATATCTCCGGTTCGCTGGCTTCTTGCCAGGCCCAGCCCGATTGTCGTATTCCTTGAGGTCCTGTAAGTGAAATTCCCTGATATACTGAACAACACCTGATTGACCGGGGTGCTTTTATACCAGATATTCCCTTCTTTTTCAACAACAAGGGTATCTCCTGATTCCGCGTGGTTTAAATCAACCCGGACCCCCAGGGATGCTTCGGTTTTTCCTTTTTTCCATGTTGTTGAGGTAAAAAAGCCGGTATTAATAATGAGCGCATCCCTCCACAGATTAATGTTTTTTTCGGAGGTATATTCCTGTCCGTCCATGGTCATAATCATGCGCATATTTCTTGTACCATCTTTCATAGTAATTCTGGTATCAACCCCGTGAAGCATATTCAGGTTCCCGGAAGGGTAGGAGACAGAGAGTCTGCCACCGGAAGATAAAGCGTTGGCAATGGCGGTTGCCTGCATAATGCCGTTGTAGGGTGGAACTATCTGGGTGTATTGCGGCCTGAAGCTGTTATCCATCACATGATATACCCTCGAATGGTATGCCGACAATGTCAGCCGTTTTCCCGGATTTGCCGGATTGTATCTTTCGAAATATCCGGAAAAGATGTTGGTGTTGCCTTTTGTTTCATCCATGGGGAGGGCAGGGAAAAGGATGTCTTTGCCATACGATCCCCTGTATGAAAGGATCAGGAATCCTGATTCGCCGGTTTTGAAGCCTGCATCCGCGGAAATATCTCTCTTCGAAAAAGAGGAATTCCATTCCTTGCCATTGCCGTCAGTATAATTGTTATATTCTTTTATTCCGCCGCCTAAACTCAGGAATGCTTTTTCAGCAGAATGAAGCAGGCTGATGTGCTGTTTGAAACCATCCCGTCCGGCATCATATCCTGATTGGGAAGCAGCATGAAACCCCCGGTTAAATGCCGATTGATCAGGCCTGGTTTTAATATGAATGCTTGCGGAAGGCGCCGGGCCGTATTGCAGCAGATAAGGGCCTTTCACGATCTCCAGGCTGTGCACCTGTTCAGGCTCGATGTGGGCTAACACGGGATCCATACGATTGGGACATCCGCCTTCTACATGAATCCCTTCATCCAGAAATATACTGATCTGTGAATACCTGAATCCCCTTACAACAGGATCTATCGCATAACCTCCGCGCCGGATTCCGCTGACATTCGTTTGCTTCCTCAGAATTTCCCCCAGATCCGCTTCCTTTATCTGCTCAAGCAAACCTGAATTTATGATCGAAACGGGCATCCTTCGCTGAACAGAGGTGTCGGTTAGCTCAAACACCGGTAATTGCACGATACTGTCCTCATACTGCGCTGCAAGATCTGCGGTTAACATGAAGAATGCAGCGGTAACTGCTATCAGGCATTTTATAAATGTCCGTGGCCTGATCACGGAAACATTGCTAACTCTGTTAACCCCCATCTGATATAAAGCAATTGCAGTTGATTGCAGAAATGACCATAATGAGATCAATGTGTGAATACACCATTCAAATTAAAAGCCCAGTCATCTGTCATATCAAAGATAACAAATTTATCCGGCGATACAGGGCTATCCGGTTATGGATGGTATTCCCGTTCGGTTCAGGAAATTGTTGTCAATGTCAAAATTATATAATTACGAGCGATTGTTCATAATTATCAACCTTGGAAAATGATCCTGGTTATTTTATCCCAGATTAAGCCTTTGACAATGCTCAAACGATTAAATGTTTGTAATCAGCACAATAAGAATTTTACTAACAAACACTAAAATCTGAATCAGCCTTATAAAATCAAAAGTTCAGCCCTGTCTGACTATCTGTCGGTTAATCCGGGAAAATTTGTCGGACCGGCAATTTCAGACTTCATAAATTGCTCCTCCGATGCTGTCGGAAGCAGCACCTGTCACAGATGCCAGGCAATTAGGGATATTTTTATACCGAAGAACTCCCAGCAGCGCAAATATCAAGGCTTCTTTATAGTCAATTATTTCCGGCTCAGGAATTTCGATGCTGCATGAGGACAAATTCCTGATTTTCTCAACCAGAAAATCGTTATGAACGCCGCCACCTGTAAGCAAAACTTTACCAGTAGGCTTTTCGGGAAGAGCTTTGCTGATTTGCTCAGCGATATGTAACGTCAGTGTATGAAGAATGCCGGGAATGTCATCGAGGGATTTATCAGCCAGGGGATAAATGTTTGCTTCCACCCATTCCCGTCCAAGTGATTTGGGCGGTTTCGCCGAATAATAATCCAGTCTGTTCAGATGCTGAAAGAGCCCGGCTATCAGATTCCCGCTTCCGGCGATTTTGCCGGAATCATCATATTTCAGGCCCAGTAAACCTGCATAATGATTCAATACATAGTTTGCCGGGCAGATATCCCAGGCAATCCTGTTCCCGGCGGATTCCATGGAAATATTGGAGAAACCTCCGATATTAACACATGCTTCATATTTGCCAAAGAGCAGGCGATCGCCAATAGGGACAAGCGGGGCGCCCTGTCCTCCGTAAGCGACGTCAACCGAACGGAAGTCGCAAACCGTTCTGATTCCGGTTATTGCGGCAATCTGCGCTCCGTTACCGGCCTGAACGGTAAAGCCTTCTTCCGGCCTGTGAAAAACCGTATGGCCATGACTGGCAATCAGCAGGGGATTCAGGTGATGTCTTCCGATAAAATCACGCACAACCTCGCCGGCCCATTGCCCATATGCATTGTGGATTCTGAAGAATTCAAGCGCACTGGTATTTTCCGTCTGCCTGAGTCTTGATATCATTGCAGGCTGATAAGGGATGGTTTCGGCACAATCAATGGAAAAACTGATTTTATCGCCTGTGAAACCGAATGTGCAGCAAGCAATATCAAGACCGTCAAGCGAGGTGCCTGACATCAGGCCGATGGCCTGAACCCTCTCTTCTCTTTCAGAGTGCATCGGTAATGGTTTCAAGTTTCATGCCCCGTGATCCCTTGATCAGGATGTTCTCACCGGATAACGGATTGCTCAGCAGGTATAATCTGAGATCTTCAACGGAAGGGAACGCAAGCACATCAACTGCAGATTCAGCGGCTTTGTGAAACTCTGGTCCGGCTGTGATAATCCTGCGAAATCCGCAGGAAACAGCGAGTTCCAGAATGCTGTTATGCTCTTGTTCCGATGCAGCGCCAAGCTCAAACATATCGCCAAGAATAAGTACTTTTTTATCAGGGCTTTTTGCAGAAAAATTGCTGATGGCTGCTGTCATACTTGAAGGATTGGCATTATACGCATCAAGCACAATGGTATTTTTGCCGGTATGAACCACTTGTGAACGGTTCATTTTAGGTTCGTAAGCTTCTATTGCTGCAACAGCATCGTTCAGGTTTACCCTGAAGTGACCTGCAATACTGATTGCAGCCATCACATTTGAGAAATTATAGCCACCGCATAGCCTGGTTTGGACCAGTATTGAAAGAGGTTTATGTAGTTTTACGGTTAAAAATGGATCTGCTTCAATTAATTCACCGGTATAGTTTTCGTTACCACCACTCCCGTATGTAATACGGGGCAGATTCCCTGATAAGTCCTTCAGCAGTTTGTCGGTTTCATGAACAAATGCAGTTCCCCCGTTCGCACTTAAATGATCATAAAGCTCTTTTTTTGCCTTTATTACACCTTCGGGGCTGCCAAATCCTTCGAGATGGGCTTTGCCGATGTTGGTAATCAGGCCATGGGTGGGTCTGGCAATCCTGCAGAGCGTTGCAATTTCCCCGATATGATTGGCACCCATTTCAACAATTGCAATCTCTGTATCCGGTTTTATATTCAGCAATGTTACAGGAACGCCGATATGATTGTTGAAATTACCGGAAGTGGCGTAGGTTTTGAATTTGGAGGAAAGAGCCGTAAAAATAAGTTCCTTGGAGGTGGTTTTGCCATTGGTTCCGGTAATGCCGATTACAGGTATGTTCAGGCTTTTGCGATAGTCTGCGGCAAGTTGCTGTAACGCTGTCAAAACATCACTGGTCAGCAGGGTCTTTTCTCCCGAATAGTATTCAGGATCATCTATGATCGCATAGGCAGCTCCATGTTCAAGCGCTTGCTTTGCATACTGATTACCGTTGAAGTTTTCGCCTTTCAGGGCAAAAAACAGGCTTCCAGGCTGTGTTTTTCGCGAATCAAGACTGATGTAGGGGTGCTGTTTGAAATGATGAAAGATTTCGTCAGAACTGGATATCCGCATATTGATTTTTTAATCAGGTCAGTGTTACTGCATTTGTTTGATTGCCGAAAGTAACAAATATGGCCGGGATTTAATGAAATGCAGCCAATAAAAAAAGTCCATTCGCCGGGCAAATGGACTTTTTTAAACAGTATGGTGATTTATTTTCTTTTGCTTGTAGAATAAGCGCCTCCGACCTTACCCATGGCACAACGGAACCCGATATAATTGGTAGAAAGATTCTGATCCAGGTAACGGCGGGTAGCAGGGCTGAGATAATAAGCCGGATCCCTCCAAGATCCTCCCTTATAAACCCTTGACTTATCGGATACCAGTGATGTTTTGGCATATTCATACATCATATTGGTGGTATTCACACTGTCGGCGGGTACGGTTGACCAGTCGGGATTGATGGTTGATTGATAATCACCATCAAGGTAGTTGATCTGATTTGCACTTCTGTAGTTGAAACGGTCTTTGCTTTCTTCAGTGGTTACCTCGCGGTACTTAATCCGGCCAAGGCTGTCTTTCGGTGCAAGGAAGCCTTCTTCATCCGTTAATTTGGTTGTAAAAACATTTCCACGGTATGGGGCATAATCGGCCATGTCTTCGAAGGTAAGCGGACGATAAACATCAAGCACCCATTCGGCAACATTGCCGGCCATGTTGTACAATCCATAATCATTCGGCCAGTATGAAGCGACTTCGGCAGGAAGGTCAGCGCCGTCGTTCAGGCTGCCGGCTACACCCATATAGTCGCCACGTCCTCTTTTGAAATTGGCAAGGAACTGACCATAATATTTTTTCTGATCTGAACGAACAATGGTTCCATTCCATGGATAAACCCTGCGTTCAACAACGCGTTCGTAAACGGTATTACCCACAAGTCCCAAAGCGGCAAATTCCCATTCGGCTTCAGTTGGAAGTCTGTATTTAGGAACCATAATGCCATCTTCAAGCCTGGCACGGCGTTCGCCTGTTCCGCTCGGGTTCAGATCTTTTAAAGGCTTATTGACAAGTCCTTCATATTGGCCAGCCAGGTAGGCTTCTGTGTTGAAATTGTTTTCATTGCGCTGATCCGGGTCGAAATCCAGAATGCCTTCACGGATAAGCAGCATTTCATTCACGCGGTCGGTCCTCCAGAGACAGTATTCATTTGCCTGAACCCAGCTGACACCTACAACAGGATAATTTCTGTAAGCCGGATGACGGAAATAGGTTTCAACCAGGGGTTCGTTATACGCCAGTTTTTCCCGCCAAACGAGGGTGTCGGGCAGTGCTTTGCGGTAAACCTCCGGATAATCGGTTCCGAATACACGGCTTAACCAATAAAGATATTCTACATAATCAACATTGGCAACCTCTGTTTCATCAATGTAGAATGAAGGTACGGTAACCCTTCTGGGGATATTGTCCCAGTCATACATCGGATTGTCGCTGGTACGGCCCATGGTGAATGTGCCGCCTTCAACCAGTTTGAGGCCCGGGCCAACCGGCTGTTCTCCGTATTTGGTATTAACCTGAAA
>JABNAD010000728.1_pt1 | contig 16277 bp, 13 predicted proteins | sample 7240381 | NCBI WGS metagenome assembly JABNAD01 (sample SAMN11332834, study PRJNA596920) | anaerobic digester metagenome | biome: digested sludge; isolation source: digested sewage sludge-derived enrichment culture grown on H2/CO2 | place: Germany: Goettingen
TCCATAGGAAGAATGATGAACAGTTGTATAGATAATCACAACAATCAGGGTGGCAACATACAACCATTTAAACCGGGAGATATTCTTTACATCCTTAAACAGTAAAATACCAAGAAAATAAAAGGGAACTACAAACCAGAGCCTGGCGGCCAGGAATTTGAAAGAAACCAAAGGCATCTCACTGGTAATGCTCGTTATCAGCAGCCACACCAGGTTAAAAAAAACGGCGATGGTAAGGGGATGCGTAAGTATTTTCCTGTCGTACTGGCCGTTGAAGAGCGTTTTAAGGATAAATATTACCAGCACGCCTACCATCAGCGGTTCTGATGGTAAAGATATTCCTATACCCAGTTCGCTGTCGGCAATGTTGACAGCCAGCGGAGTTACGAGGACTATAAGCAGCAACAGCTTATCCAGCCAGAAAAGGTACATTAGGGCAACTACGATGGCAACCGGAATGGCAATACCCCAATAAAACTCCTTTACCAAAAGCAGGGAGTTCAGCAGGATAAACAATCCGCTGAGAAGGTAAAACCATCTTAATTTAGGGTCAGCCAGCGCCTTGAGCATGGTAATATGTAAAAAAATACTGAATCAGGAATTAATCAGGTCTTTCATTTCCTGATTGATCCTTTTGTTTTCAATAACGGAAATCACGACAATGGAGAAAAATAAAGCGGCTGCCACCGAATAAAGTACGATAAGCCAGCGTACCGGGGAAGACTTTTTATCCGCAATCACCGGGGGAGTAACCACATTGGTAAATGTGAATACTTTATCCGCATCATACACTGCCCTGTCATAAACCAGTTCAAACTCGGAATAGATTCGGAGGATATCATTGCGACGCTGGGTGAGAATCGCCATCTGACCTGCTTTGCTCTCGAAGTTCTCCTTCATGCGGAGTACATCCTTCATATTGATATTGGTACTGTTTGAACCATCAACTGTCCGGAGATAACCACGGGTAATTTCCCTTGCCTGCGCTTCATAATCAATCAGTTCATAATTCTGACGGAGTTCCGAAAGCGCTTTTTCAACACTGTCGAGTTGCGCCTTTTTCTCTTGCATGGTTTTTTCCATGCTGCTGACCACCTCGGTATATTTGTCGCGATGGATTTTCCGGATTTTAAGATTGCAGAAATCAATGATTGCCAGGACCATATCCCGTGCAATCACCGGATCTGTATCCATCACCACAATTTCTATTGACTCATACTGTGTTTTACTGATCTTTACATTCTTATTGTAAAGATGCTGCATTGTTGACTGGAAATATTTGTAAGAACTATCGATGCGGTAATGCTCTGCCAGATTGAATTTCCGGATAATACTGTCTCTGATATCCTGGGACTGAAGCCACTGTAACATCTGTTCACTTTCACTCTCGTCTGAATATGGTGCTATGTTCGAAGGATAGACCAATGCATAGGATTTGAATTTCGGTTTAATAAAGAAAGAACCCGAAAATACAGCAGCGAGCAATGCCGCAACAACCGCTATGGAAAGGAGATGCCATTTCCACCTGAAGAAGATCTTCATCATGTGGATGTTACTGAAATAGTTCTCCGTAGTGGGCCTGATGTTGTCCATTATGTTGAAATTAAAGCTTATTTTTTTGAAAAGGAGTTTTTTTTTAAGGCATTGAATGCCGGCATTTTTTCGATAGTGATGATCACAATCACCGAGATCAGAAATGCAGCAAGGGTTGAAACGAGAACGATAATCCACCGGACAGGATAAGACTTCTTTTCAGCTTTGTATGCTGACTCAACAACAAATTTTTGCGGCAGGGTCTCTGTGGCATCTACTTTAGCCTCTTCATATCTAGCTTTTAGATAACTCAATTGCTTTTTCTCATGTTCAAGCATGTCGCGTAAGGAAACATAAGCACCGCCATACTTTGCAAGCAGGTTCAGCTTACTCTCAAGCGAGGCTATCCCCCTTTCGTTTCCCCTGGCGATTTCAATGGCAAGCTGCTGATTGAACATTTCCGATTGGGATTCATAATCGTAAACACCCATTTCACGTATCACCCGCAGCGAATCTTCCATTTTTGCGATATCATCACGCAACTTCAAGTATTCCTGTTCGACTATGGCAAAGCCTTTCATTGCCCGTTCGCGTTGCATGGCATTCTTCGTAGAATCGAGCAGTTCGGAGATCGTATTGGCTATATCGGCTGCCATCTGGGGGTCGCGGTCGAGCACCGATATCCTGACTGCCATGAATTCCGTTCTTCTGAAAGTAATGTTGCTCTCGTATTGTCTGTGAAGCTCGGTATTCTTATATTTTGACCTTGGATTGATCCTGTAGTGCTTCATCAGGTCAAACTTTTCAACGACCTTATCACGGATTTTGCTCGAACTGAGAATCTGGAGCATCTGCTCTGTCTGCTCGTCTTCGCCAAACTCAAGGATATCGGTTTTAGCAGCAGGCTGATCGGTAAGCAATGCCCTGGAAACAGAATTGCTTGACACCGGGAAAAGGACAACTGTTGAACGGTAAAGCGGCGTTATAAAAAGGCTGGAGGAAAAAACCGCAGCCAAAATGGCGGCACTTAAACTTATAATTATCAGGTGCTTACGCCAGGAGAAAAGGAACATTCCGAGGCTTGTGGAATCAAAATCCCTGATTTCTGATAGCTTATTCTCCGACATAATGGAATGTTGGTTCGTTTTAGGTTGTCAAAGATATAGAAAAATAGATCACAATAAAAATATCAACCCCCGATAAAATATGCAGTTCTACCCAGCCGGCGAGGCAATCAGGCGGATAAAATAGCGCAGGTTCAGCAATCGCAAAACTAGAGCCAGAAAAACAGACAGGAAAATTGCGAGTACGAGAGACTGTAACCAATGCAAGGGAAGACTGACAGCTACCCTGTTGATGAGAACAACGCCGATGACAAAAACTACCAGTGCGCCAAGAAACTTCGGATTGAATTTAAACCTGAAGAAGATCAACACCAGAATAATCTGCGCTACGGCCATAATTCCCTGCGTAATCAGGCTGGTCCAGGCTGATCCCAATGCCCCGAAGCGGGGAATAAGCAGCACATTGAGACTGATATTCAGGAGCATTCCCCCGGCTGCTATCAGGTTAAGCTGCTTCAGATTTCCGTTGGCCGTCAGAAGGGTACCGAAAACATAGGTAGTTGAGATGGCTATGAAACATCCCATCAGTACCCCGAATACCGAAGCTGATTCTGAGATAAAGTGATCATACATCAGGTCCATGATCTCAAACCTGTAAAACCAGGAGACTGCTGCCAGAAGCACAGAAACAACAAAGAGCAGCGTAAACGACAAACGAACAAGGTTTTCGACCTTCTCCCCTGATTTAATCTGTCGCGCGAACAAAGGCAATAACAACACAGAAAACAGGTAGGCTATATTATTAGACGCATCGAGCAGCCGGTAGGCATGGGCGTAAATGCCCGATTGCTCCTTTCCCTGAACCCCACCGATCATGCGCTCAATCATCACTGAATCAATCCTGTTGTAGAAGGTCATAAGCAATACCAGAATCGCGAACGGAAGGCTTTGCCTGATGATCATCAGAAAAAACGGAAAGTTCCAGTTCAACCGCCTGAAAGAGGCTTTTTTGACTACGATCAGCAAAGCGATTAATGCAGTGAGCGCATAGGAAACTGTCTGCGCGTATACAAACCATTCTATCCTGAACGTCTGGTCTGTAATCCTGCCCCACAGCAATACACTGCATATCGCGATCATCAGTATCCGGTCGAGCACCGATAGCAGGCTGTCGGTCTTGAAAAGGAGCAGTGCTGAAACATTTGACCTGAGATAAAGGATGAAGGATATCAGAAATTGATTGATCCCAAGCAGGCCAAGCATCCATAATTCATTCCCCCTGTAGCCCCATATTATTCCGACTGAAAAAGTGACAATAAAATAAATCACCGCCAGCAGAAATTTCAGGATGATTATGCTGGAAAAATGTTTGTTCAGCAACTGGTTGTTCTGGGCAATATTACGGTTGTTGAAATTGGTAATTCCAAAATCAAACAGAATATTAAAAAGAAAGGAAAAGTTAAAAATGGCAAAATAAAAACCAAAGTCCTCAGCCCCCACCACATTCTGCACAGTCCTGTCGATGCCGAAAATCCAGAAAGGTTTGATCAGCAGGTTAAGAAATAACAGAAAACCCAGATTGGTAAGAAATTTACGTTGCATACCGGAAACCGTAAATCTTGCTGGCAAATTCCTCACCGGTGGGGAATGCAACTGAAAACCTCATCCGGTAAGCGATTATGTGTTAAATTTGCGCAAAAATATCATTATTCTTGCAATATTCACTGCAGGTGGCTGAATAAAAGCCTCATCAAAACAAAATTGATTTGAAGATCGCTGTCAATACCAGATTGCTGTTACATGGAAGACTCGAAGGCATCGGGTGGTTCAGCTATGAGAACCTTAAAAGAATCACAACAGACCATCCTGAACACCAGTTTTATTTCCTTTTTGATCGTCCTTACCACAGGGATTTTATTTTCAGCGACAATGTCATCCCCGTGGTAGCCGGCCCTCCCGCCCGTCATCCCGTGCTGTATTATATCTGGTTCGAGTTTACCGTTCGCCGCCTGCTCAAAAAGATCGGAGCCGACCTTTTCCTTTCTCCTGACGGTTATCTTTCGCTGGGATCAAAGGTACCTTCCGTTGCTGTAATCCACGACCTGAATTTCGAGCACTACCCCGGCGACCTCCCCCTGGCGGAGCGCTGGTATTACAGGACCTTTTTCAGAAAATATGCTGCGAAAGCGACCAGAATAGCAACGGTTTCCGGATTTTCGAAGGCAGACATCACAAGACAATACGGTACGGATCCCGGAAAAATTGATGTGGTTTATAACGGGGCAAACGAGGAATACCTTCCTGTTGATGAATCCGTGAAATCAGAAACCATAAAAAAGTACACCGGGGGGCGCCCGTATTTCTTTTTCGTAGGATCGTTGCATCCCCGCAAAAATCTGGTCAACCTTTTCAGGGCCTTTGACCTTTTTAAAAGGACAGACCGGGAAAACACCGTGTTGCTCCTTGCCGGCGCCCGAAAATGGTGGACAGGTGAGATCGCTTCCGTTTATGAAAGCATGGAATTCAAAGACGATGTAATTTTTTCTGGCAGACTGGAAACCAGCGAAATGCGCAATGTGATGGGATCTGCCATCGCGCTTACCTATGTTTCCTATTTTGAAGGGTTCGGCATACCCATCGTGGAAGCTTTCCGCTGCGGGACCCCGGTGATTACATCCAATATCACTTCCATGCCTGAAGTAGGCGGAGAAGCTGCCCTTTATGCCGATCCTTTTAAACCGGGGGAAATTGCTGATGCCATGATAAAAATCGCAAACGACAGCAACCTCCGCGAACAACTGATCACTGCAGGGGCAGAAAGGGCCGGAATATTTACCTGGGATCAATCAGCCCGGAGGTTGTGGCAAACTATTGAGAAAGTACTAACAGCTCAGGCAGATTTATCAGCGCGCTTGTAGGTGCACAGGCTGACAAGCCACACTGCTGCGAAAGCAAGCACAAAGGATGCGAACCGCACACTGATTGCCTGATCGAGATAAGTAATTTCGGACCAGATTATTGTTGAAAAAGAGCCTGTTAACATACCTGCAAGCACCCCCTGCCAGGTTGTTTTCTTCCATTTAAGCAACAGCAGCAGCGCCGGGCCAAACGATGCCCCCAGACCCGACCATGCATAGGATACCATGGAAAAAATCAGCTTTTGCGACGTTACCGCGATGGCAAATGCAGCCAACCCGACCAACAGGGTTACAATCCGGCTGAGATTGACCATAGCCCTGGAGCTGATGTTGATATTCAAAATGTTATGAAACAAATCTTCCGACACCACAGATGATATCACCAGCAGCTGCCCGTCGGCGGTTGACATCATGGCAGCGATGGCTGCAGAAATCAGAATACCGGCAACCCAGGCCGGCAGCAGACTGTTGGCAAGGTGGGGCATCACTTTCTCAACATCATCAAAGGCCCCTTGTCCATATAAAGCCAGGCCCACAAGACCTATCACAAAAGCTCCCGCAAATGCAGGAACTGCCCAGAAAAATGCGATGCGACGGCTTTTTTTCATTCTGGCGGGATCCTTGATGGACATAAACTTGGTAAGCAGGTGGGGCTGTCCCATATATCCGAAAGCCCAGCTCAGGCCGCCAATGATTGTCGCCACCGCGGCCCAGCCTGTTTTGCCGCCCGAGAGGCTCAGGTAAGTTCCCCCGGCAGCGTTGAGCGCCGATCCCAGCGAATGTCCTCCGGCAGATACTTCGAGCAATCCTGCAAGCGGGAGCAACACCAGTGCGCCGAACATCAGCAGGGCCTGAACAAAGTCAGTCCAAACCACCGCGTGAAACCCGCCGAGCATCGTGTAAAGAATAATTACCGCGGCGCCGATCACCATGCCGGTAAAGGGGGCGATACCAAATGTCACATTGAGCACCTTGCCGGCTCCGTTAAACTGTGCCGCCAGGTAAAACGTAAAGAAGAATATAATGATCAGCATGGCAGTTAACCTGATCCATAGCCCTCCCCTACTGAATTGCTTTGAAAAAACATCAGGCAGGGTGATGGCGTTAAAGCGCTCCGACTGCCGCCGGATGTCCTCTGCCACCGCATACCAATAAAAGAAAATACCGATCAGGCAACCCAGGGCAGTCCAAACCTCAACAATTCCCAATGCCAGCGCTGCACCGGGAAGCCCAAGCAGCAGCCAGGCCGATTCTCCCGACGAACGTTCGGATAGTGCTACCACCCATGCATTCATCTTCCTGCCGCCAAGAAAATAATCGGCATTCGACTCATTGCGACGATACATGTATATTCCGATGCCCAACATGGCAATCAGGTAAACGATGAAACCAATCAGGGTTGTGCTCATAAATGCCTCAGATTTGGAATAAATGATTAACAGGAAACACTGTTGTCCGGTTAAATATAAGATTCCTCTCCCGCAAAATGCGGGATCAGAATTACTATAACTTACTTGGATTTGAGGGGTAGTGGGTTTGGTGGCGGCTTTGCCGCCACCAAGCTCACTTTGATTATTGTTAATGTATTGTCATTCTGAATCCCGCACGTGCGGGATAGTGAAGTGAAGAATCTCATAACTCCTTCCAAAGGTTTATCAGACAATAATGAATAGGATATGCTAATATACGGCAATATGATAAAACCGGTCAACCATCCGGTGCTTTTATCACCGGGTTTCTGAATATTTGAAAAATACGCGGGCCGGCAGAGAAATAATGATAATGAGGTAAGGTGAACGCCCGGGATGATTCCTCGGTAATTTCCCGCAGCAAATGAACTAAAGAATATTTACTTCAGGCTCCAGTATCACTTCAAATCCGGAGTAAACCGAATCAATAATTCTCTTTGAAAGATCAAGTATCTGCATTCCGGTAGCCTTGCCATAATTGACGAGCACCAGGGCCTGCCGGTCATGCACCCCTGCATCGCCATCCCGGTAACCTTTCCATCCGCATTGTTCAATCAGCCAGCCGGCAGCCAGTTTAACGCCATGTTCACCCGGATATGCAGGAATTTCAGGATGATCGCTTTTCAACTTTTCAAAATAAGCATGGCTCACAACCGGATTCTTAAAAAAGCTTCCGGCATTCCCGATCACCGAAGGATCAGGTAGTTTACTGCGCCTGATATTGCACACAGCTTTCGCAATGGCCTTTACCGAGGGCGCTTCTCCCAAGGCTTCAAGTTCTGCAGCAATAGCGCCGTAAGCCGTATTCAGCAACGGACGTTTTCTTAGGCGGAATGTTACCGACAAAATCAGGTACTGTCCCTTTAATTCATTTTTAAAAACGCTGCTCCGGTATCCGAAACCACAATCCTCAGCAAAAAACTCACGAAATTCTCCTGTGCGCAGCGAAACAGCGTCCAGCATATAAAAAGTATCTTTTAATTCAACCCCGTATGCACCGATGTTCTGTATCGGGCTGCTTCCGACATTACCTGGAATCAGGCTCAGGTTTTCAAGTCCACCGAAGTTATGCCTTACACAGTATTGCACAAAATCGTCCCAGTTTTCACCGGCCATTCCGCGCACATAAACGAATTCTTCATCCTGGTCGATAACCTCAATACCTTTGGTTGCGACCCCGACCACCATTCCGTCAAAATCCCTGGTAAAAAGGATATTGCTGCCTCCTCCCAGAAACAGTAAGGGAGCGCCGGCCTGATTAATCATTCTGAGCAGTGCCGGAAGCTCACTTTCTTCCGTCAGCTTTGTGAATATAGCCGCTTTTACATCCATACCGAATGTATTGAAGGGCTTCAGGCTGTAATTGAATTTCTGTTCCGGAACAGGATGTGTTATCATGGGGGCAAAGTTAAGGAGATCGTTCCGACATTCCGGGGGCATTCAACGAATTATTTACCGGCCGGTTTCTTCGTACTGGTCGTACCTTACCATAAAAACCAGAAAGATTAAAATATCAGATAAACCCGGATCAGGCATTTGACATTGCTTAAGTGATCAAATACTTGTAATCAGCACATTTCCACTCCCGCCAGATTAATGCAAATCAGATGGCATGCCTTAGCAGTGATTCCAAAAATTCAGGTATTTTTGCAACCACCAAAATACCTGACTACCTGCCTTGAAGAAAGTCATTGTTACCGTTACCAATGATTTAAGCACCGACCAGCGCGTTGATAAGTCATGCCGCACACTCATCAACATGGGTTTCAGCGTATTGCTTGTCGGCCGCAGGTTACCGGGCAGCCTTGAACTGACCGGGCGTCCTTACGCTGTAAAGCGGATGAAGCTATTGTTCCGCAGGGGACCACTCTTTTATGCCGAATACAACATCAGGCTTCTTTGGTTGCTGATCACCCACCGTTGCCATTTAATTGTTTCCAACGACCTCGACACCCTCCCGGCCGGCTTTCTGGCGCACAGACTGAAGCGGGTACCCCTGGTTTACGACAGCCATGAATTTTACACCGGAACGCCCGAGCTGGTTGACCGGCCTTTTGTTCAGGGAGTATGGGAGCGCATTGAAGCATATATATTTCCCGGGCTCACTGATATCATAACCGTTAACGGCAGTATCGCCAGGTTATATGAAGAGAAATACCATAAAAAGCTTCATGTGGTAAGGAATATTCCGCGTCGCCTGAAGGAGGAAAAAACATACAGCCGGGCAGACCTGGGCTTGCCTGAAGACCGGAAAATCATCCTGTTGCAGGGAGCTGGCATCAACATTCAGCGGGGCGCTGAAGAAGCGATTGAAGCGGTCGGGCATTGCGGGGACGCCCTCCTGCTCATTATCGGCAGCGGGGATGTGATTGGCATACTCAAAGAAAAAGCAGAACAGGCTGAATACAGGAACAGGGTAATGTTCCTGCCAAAGATGCCGTATGATGAAATGATGCGCTATACAAGGCTGGCAGACATAGGGCTCACCCTGGACAAAGACACCAATATCAACTACCGTTACAGCTTGCCTAACAAGCTTTTTGACTATATTCACGCCCGCATTCCCGTGCTTGCTTCGCGCTTGCCCGAGATTGCCGCAATTGTTGAGGGATATGACATAGGGATGATTACCGATAGTCATGAACCGGAACACATTGCGATAAAATTCAGAGAGATGCTTGACCATCCTGAACGAACAATCAGGTGGAAAAATAATCTGGACAAAGCCGCTGAAGCGCTTTGCTGGGAAAAGGAAGAACTTATCCTGAAAGATGTCTATCAAAAATATGTCTGACCGCCACCTGCATATTGTTTCATTCGATGTGCCCTTTCCGCCCAACTACGGCGGAGTAATCGACGTCTTTTATAAAATCAGGGCGTTGCACAAACACGGCATCCGTCTGCACCTGCATATCTTTGAATACCCCGGACGCGACCGGGCAACTGAACTTGAAGACTACTGCGAAGAGGTACACTATTATTCGAGGAAAACCGGCATTGCGTCAGCTTTCAGCTTTATACCCTATATCGTGAAGAGCCGCCGTTCCGAATCCCTGATGAGCAATCTTCTGAAAGACAATTACCCGGTGCTTTTCGAGGGCATGCATTCATGCTATTATCTTGACGACCCGCGGCTCCGCAACCGCAAACTGATATATCGCGAAAGCAACATCGAACATGAATATTACATCAATCTCTTTGCCGCAGAGCATAACCTGGTGAAAAAAGCCTACTTCCTTGTGGAAAGCCTGAAGCTCAGGTATTTTCAGCGCAAGCTGAAACATGCCGGCCTGATGCTTGTGGTATCGGAATGTGATACAGATTACCTTAAAAAAGTATTTCCCGGAAAAGATATCCGGTTTCTGCCAAGCTTTCATGCAAATGACACATTCAATATTGAAGCAGGCAGTGGTGATTATGCACTCTATCATGGAAATATTGAAGTGCCTGAAAATGAGGCGGCAGTGGAATTTCTTATCAGAAAGGTCTTTGCCGGCAGCAAGCTCCGGCTTATCATTGCCGGAATGAATCCGCAGAAGAGGATTTTTGGTCTTGCGCAACCCTACGACAACATCCGTATTATTGCAAATCCGGACGATGATAAACTCTTTACACTGATTCGCAATGCCCACGTGAATGTGTTGGTCACCTTTCAGGCTACAGGCTTGAAACTGAAATTGCTGAACACCCTGTACAATGGCAGGCATTGCCTTGTAAATCCTGTAATGCTTAACGGAACGGGGCTTGAACCATTGTGTACAATAGCTGAAACAGCGGAAGATTTCAGGAAAAAGCTGGAAGAATTGCAGAATGTCCCCTTTACGGTTTCAGAAGCAGAAAAAAGGCACGAATTACTTAACCGCACATTTTCAAATTCAGGCAATGCTGCCCGGTTGGCCGAAGCCGTTTTCGGAAGTTAATACCTTACCTGCTTCACATTTCAGGGTACGTGTGGGAAATTTCTCCATCAGCGCGTAATTGTGGGTCGCCATCAGCACTGCGCGCCCTGAACGGCTGATTTCAAACAAGAGAGCCATAATACCTTCCGAAGTTTCGGGATCCAGATTGCCGGTAGGCTCATCTGCCAGGATCAACTCGGGGTCGTTTAGCAGTGCTCGGGCAATCGCAACACGCTGCTGTTCCCCTCCCGACAGCTGGTGGGGCATCTTAAATCCTTTGGTTTTCAGCCCTACCTTTTCGAGTACATCTTTGATCCTTTCATCCGCCGCCTCTTTATCTTTCCAACCTGTAGCCTTCAGCACAAACATCAGATTATCATTTACACTGCGATCGGAAAGCAACTGAAAATCCTGGAAAACGATCCCTATTTTCCGGCGCAGGTATGGCACTTCCTTCTGCTTGATATTCCTCAGATTATATCCGACTACTTCGGCTTCTCCTTCATTCACGGGCAGATCAGCATACAGTGTTTTTAATAGGCTGCTCTTTCCGGTTCCTGTTTTACCGATCAGATACACAAATTCCCCTTTACCGATGGAGAGGGTAACCTCAGACAATACAAGGATATTGCGCTGGTAAACGCTCAGATTGTTCAGATCAATAATGGTATCAAGTGCCATGCATCAGTGCTTTGTGTGCAAAGATAGGGCTACTTTTCTAATGAAAGCGGGAATTTTACAATTAATGCAGAACGCAGTTACCTGAGCGAATGATAAGGATTCCTGCTAACGGATAAGGCTGCCCGCATGCTTGTTTTCAACCGGGGGAGTGATAAAAAGCAATATAAATACACCTGCATATGTTCGTCATGAAATTACCTGTGCAGTCATTTTATTCCGGCAGGAATACAACTGCAGCTGAATTCACAAGCCCTTTTTATCCGGTATATACCTGTCGATCATTGCAAGAAATGTATCGCGCTTCAAAGGCTTACTCACATAATCGACACACCCGCTTGCCAGCGCTTTTTGCCTGTCCTCCTCAAATGCATACGCAGTGAGGGCGATCACCGGCAATTCTTTCCTGATTTCAAGGATCTGACGGGTTGCTTCATATCCATCCAGCAGGGGCATCTTGATATCCATCAGCACAAGGGAAATATTCGGATTTTCTCTGCATTGCATTACTGCCTCCTCCCCGTTCAGCGCTCTGATCAGTTTTACCTGTCTGCCTGCCAGCAACTTGTTCAGGTAGTAATAACTGATATCGTCATCTTCAGCAACAAGGATCAGATCACCTGCCGGCGGCTCCCCGGCCAATTCATGAATTATGTCATGCGTGGTATGATCTTCGTCAGCCGGCAAATAAGGCAATGTAAAAATAAAAACAGAGCCTTTTCCCACTTCCGATTCCACCATGATATCCCCGCCCATCATTCCGGCATAAGCTTTACAAATCGACAAGCCAAGGCCGGAACCTTCATAATCGCGTGAATAAGAAACATCTGCCTGCACAAAACGCTCAAATATACGCTGCAGTCTGTCGGCAGGAATGCCCTTTCCGGTATCGGAAATACGGAATTCAAGCATGGAATCATCCACCAGCCTGTAACTCAGCTTAACTGAACCCCGGCGGGTGAATTTAAGCGCATTTTTGATCAGATTTGTAAGGATTGACTCAAGTTTGACATGATCTGAACTCACCCAGGCATGGTCTTCATCCAGTTTTTGTTCAATTGAAAAATCCAATCCTTTCTCATCAGCCTCATACCTGAAAAATTTATACAACCTGTCTATCAGTTGGTTGACATTTGTACGTGTATAATTTACAACTGCCTGACCTGATTCAATTTTAGAAATATCTATAATATCATTGATGGTGCTCAATAAGCGTTCCCCACTCGATTTCACAATGCCGATGTACTCGGCCCGGAGTTCCCTTCCGAGGTCAGGCTCCTGCAAAAGGTCCATAAATCCGATAATCCCGTTCATCGGCGTTCTGATTTCATGACTCATATTTGCCAGAAAGGCCGATTTAAGCTTGTCACTTTCTTCAGCTTTTTCCTTGGCAGCTTTCAGTTCAGTAATCATCCTTTTCTGAGCAGTAATATCTTCAAGAATGATCACATAATGGCTGATCTGATGCTCCGTATCAAAAACCGGAGAGACCAAAGCATTCTCCCAGAACGTTCCGCCGTTTTTACGACGCTCAGGATACTCTCCGCTCCATTCCTTACCGGCACCGATGGCTGACCAGACTTCTTCAACCTGATGAAGATCTCCTGACTGACGATTCAGCAAAGACGGAATAAATCCGATCAGCTCTCCTGATTCTAGTCCTGACATCTGCAGATATTTTGGATTAACAAACTCAATAATACCATGAGGGTTTGTAATTATTATCCCTACGGGGCTTTGTTCTATTGAACGGATCAAAAGGTTTATGCGCTGCTCGGCAAACTTTTTGGCTGACACATCATGTACAATGGAATGTAAAAATTCTTTACCCGAAATCATAATACTGCTGCTGAAAACTTCTACATCGCTGACAGAACCATCCTTGTGACGATGCCGGAACTCAAAATGCGTGCGCGTGTTGATCCTGACATTTTCCATTTCCGCCTTAAGCTTTTCATCTGACAGGGTATTTATCTGATTGATGTTCATACTGGTAAGCTCCTCATGGGTCCATCCGTAATAGGCAGTAGCTGACGCATTTGCATCCGTAATCTGTCCGGATGACGCATCGATCAGTAACTTTACTGCGGAATGATTTTCAAAAAGATTCCGGAATTTCTCCTCGCTTTTCTGAAGGGCCTGTTCTGCCAGTTTTCGTTCGGTAATATCATCGACCATAACATGTCTGGCCATTCTGCCATCAAAAGTTACCAGATGAGACACAATAATAACCCAGATTACATCGCCATTCTTCTTCAGATGCTTCCATTCCCCTGCGTGATTCAAATCAAAACTGGTGGAAGCAATATTATCCATCAGCCGGTCAATTTCTTCTGCAGGCCTGATATCCTTGATGGTCATCGAGAGAAACTCATCATGGCTGTAACCATACTTTTCAATTGCGGCCTCATTGACTTCAAGAAACCTGAGACTTTCCAGGTCATAAATCCACATTGGCTGGGGATTTTCGACAAACATACGGCGGTATCTCGCTTCACTCGATTCGAGGGCTGCCTGGTAATTACGCTGCTGGGTCTGATCATGAAAAACCAGCACGGCTCCCTTGATCTGTCCTGATTCATTCCTGATAGGCGCCCCGCTGTCTGCGATGGGAATTTTTCTGCCATCCCGTGACAGCAGGAGTGTATGGTTTGCCAGACCAACAACTATACCTGAAGTCAGCACTTTTTCAACCGGGTTGGGAACTTCGTCATCCGTGTCTTCACTGACAATACGGAATACCTCAGATATCCTGCGGTTTAGTGCATCGGACTCCTTCCATCCTGTCAGCGATTCAGCAACAGGATTCATATTCTGTATCAATCCCGCCTTATCGGTGATAATGACTCCATCTCCGATGCTATAGATCGTAGTTCTGAACTCTTCCCGGGCATGAAGCAACGATGCAAGCATCCTGCGTTGCCGCTCCGCATTATACAGCCAGAAAACCGCAGCAAGAAAAAAGCCCACCAAAACGAGCAGAAACAAAACCAGGGTAACCTCCTTCCGGAGGCCTGAATAAAGCTCATGCTTGTCAATCTTGGTAATCAGGTACCATGACGTTCCTTCAACAGGACATAAATACGCAAAAATATCAACCCCGCGATAGTCCCTGCCCTCCACAATTCCTTTAAAATCATCACCTGCCAGCGCTGCCTGTCCTCTAAACTCAGGAAAAGGGATTTTTTTGTTCAGAGCAGCCCCTTCTTCAAAGCGCAGGTTGCTTAACACCATCACCTGACCTCCCTCCTTCGTAAACAGCACTGATTCGGAAGACTTACCCGGCGAAGGATAGAAAGACAGTAGCGGATATAAATAATCATAAGGGTCAATGCTCAACACGATCGCGCTCTGGTATTCCCCTTCCGGTAAAGCCAGCGGCGCGATAAAATCTATCCTGGGCCCACCGTAAGCAGAACTCTTGTAAAGATCGGTACATACAACCTTCTTTTCCCTTACGGCCTCTTTGATAAAATCAACCAAAATAGTGTCTGGTCCGGTATAATCAGCATCTGTGGATAAACGCAACTTTCCTTCAGCATCAGTGAGAAAGATTTCACTATATCCGTGTTCGGTCTTCAGGTCATTCAGGAAAACAATCAGATCATTTCCGGTAACCTCATCCCCGGTACTGATGCTTTTTAAATATACCGAATGGAGAAAGGTATTGGCCGATATTACGGCAGCATCATTGATTTCATCCAGGTACCATTCTGTAATACCGTTTCGTTTCAATTCAGCAATCGAAACCAGTTCATTTCCCATTTTCATTTTAACCGATGCGATTCCATTGCGGATATAAAAAATTGCCGCTACAATCAGCATCATGAAAATCAGTCCGATTGCCAGAATAAAAACAGATTTACCACGATCCGGAAGTAAACTTTTTTGCCTGAGATTTTCCATATTCTGACCTGATTAAAACATAAGATATACTATATAAACAGATAAAAGCAAACAACTATACCAATCACGCACGATAAACACATAATATCCTGCCTGCTGTTCCTTTGACCTTTCGGGAGGCTCCCGGCTTCTTTGCAAAAGGCTAAAATAAACAAAAAAAAACATGACCGCCACTACAGGCACCAAATAAATGACAACCAAAGAAGTAGAGCACATATTCTTACCCGGAGATACATGTTTTATAACAGCTTCGGATATTTAACCAGAATTGAAGGACGGCCATCGGCCCAATTTTAATTTCCGGGGGCTTCCAGTATTTTTTTTTAAAGTTGACCAGTCCGTTTTCCAGGTCGGGGCCCGGCATACCTTCCATATCCATAAAGAGCAACATCAGGTTCATGGGATAGTTCATTCTGCCGCTGAATTCTTATCCATATTTAGGTCCTTCAGGGACAATACGCTGAAATTATCCTGATTTTTCAGGTATCTGGCATAATCAAAAACTTCTGATTTTGTCTTGTTCACAGTAATTTCATGTTCAAGTGAATATTCTTTCCTAACAAAAACCGCCACAATCAGCATCAGGGCAACCAATGCAAGAATCAACAAAAGAATGCGTTTCAGGATTTTCATAAGGATTGGCTTTGGTGAATGAATAATAAGTGATTGACGATTCCGCTGACCGGCTGACAAATTAAATTGATCTGACAACTTGTTTTGCACTAAGAAACCATTTTTGTTTTATGAACATCTGCTGTTTACAAAAACTGTTTTAAACTTTTGCTGAATCCCGAAAATTCCTGTACGTTT
>JABNAD010000729.1_pt1 | contig 16275 bp, 20 predicted proteins | sample 7240381 | NCBI WGS metagenome assembly JABNAD01 (sample SAMN11332834, study PRJNA596920) | anaerobic digester metagenome | biome: digested sludge; isolation source: digested sewage sludge-derived enrichment culture grown on H2/CO2 | place: Germany: Goettingen
GAGGACGCGGCGGGAGGGGCGGGTGCATCGTAGCGGGGGTGGCGGCGTCGGGGGTGTCGAGTCACCCGTCACGGCTAGGATCGGTGCCGGCATGGCGATTGTCAACGCGCGGATACTCTTCGAGTGTGCCTGCACACGGACCGACTGCAAGGCATACGAACTCTGCCGCCCGGACGGCTTGATCGAGGGGGACCGATACCTCGTCGGCGAGGTATTGGGAAATTCCCCGACCCCGTGCGAACGGGGCCGCGCATTGAAACTGGTCGAGCTTCGTCCGATTACCTGATCGTTCTTCCCATGCGGGCAAGGGCCTGGGCAAGTTCGAACAGACGTCTTTTCTTCTCCAGGGGAGCGATCCAGTCGGCCGGGATCGCCTGGACTCCGTGCTCGGCGCCGGCGAGCGCTCCCACAACCGCTCCGAGGGTATCGGTATCGCCTTCCATATTCACTGCCCGCTCGACCGCCTCGCGAAAGGAACGTGCGGTCATCGCGATCGAGACGGCGGCATGTGAGAGAAACAGTGCATCGAGAGAGGCCGAAACGGGGTGGGCGCGCCATTCTCCGAGAATCCTGATCACCTCGGGCTCCCGGCACCCCGCGAGGGCGGCTCCAAGAGCCTCCCGTCTCGTGCGTCCCCGGCAGAGCTCGCTGACCATTCGATTGACGAACCCGGATGAGGCTCCGGCCACCGGGTCGTGGTGCGTCAGCTTTGAAGCTGCCATCGAGACCTCCTCGACCATTCGGCCCGCGAAGACGATCCCAATCGGCGCTCCGCGCATCACCGGCCCGTTGGTTCGACTCCCTCCACACTGCTCGTGTGCGAGGCGCACCGCTCGCTGGACGGGCATGCCGGTCTCGATCAGCGAGAAGACCGTGCTCGAGGTGGGTCCGTAATACTCGGGGTGGGCCTGAAAGCCTGTCCGGAACCGTTCGGTCATATCCGGCCCCGAAAACCCCCGGGTGGCAACGAGCGACTCGGCAACGGCGATCGCCTGGAGGGTGTCGTCCGTCACCGTACCCGCCCTTCTCGCCAGCCGACCCCCGGGCTCCATCCTCCTGCTCCAGTGGTCTCTGCGACCTGTGCCTTCGAATGGTGCGCCGAGAGCGTCACCCACCGCCAGCCCAATGAGAGTTCCTTCGGCCCGTCCCTCTGGTAATATAAACATCACCCATAAAATATTTCCCTCAATGGGAAAATATTACACTCTGTCGAGAGGTGGTAGGGTGCAAAAGGAGGAGCTGCTCCATCTGCATATGCTGATGGTCCATATAAAAAAATATTACGAGTCCACCACGGGAGAATCGATCAACACTTCCCGGTATGTAGGTCTCGAGGTCTCGCCTGTGCACATTCACAAAAACAAAAAATCCCATAAAGAGGCCCTTCTGGTCCTGGGTGAAGAGATCGTTGACCAGATGAAGGGCCAGAAACGTCCCGTCTTCGAACTCGTGGGTAAACCGCGGGTTGAATCGGCTTCTGTCGAACACTAATACTTCATGGACGAATCCACTCTTTTTCGGGAGATTGCCTCCCGGATAGCTCAGGATATATCAACTGATATCCAGACTATCAAGCGGCGGGCGGCCCATGAATTCCACCTCTCCGCTGTGCCCCGTAACTCCGCGATTCTGGCCGCCGCCTCTCCAAAGGACTATCCGATCGTCCGTGGCCGGCTCCTCGTGAAACCCACCAGAACGCTCTCTGGCGTGGCGCCGGTTGCCGTGATGACCTCCCCGGCCCCCTGTCCGCATGGCAAGTGCCTTCCCTGCCCGGGAGGACCCGATCACGCATTTGCATCCCCGCAGTCCTACACCGGGGAAGAGCCGGCCGCTCGACGGGCGCGGGAGTATGACTACGACCCGTACGGCCAGGTCCAGGGACGTCTTGGCCACTATCAGGTCCTGGGCCACCATGTTGACAAGGCCGAGCTGATCGTTATGGGAGGTACCATCACAGCCCGCATCCCCGAGTACCAGGCATGGTTCGTGGGCCGTTGCCTCGCGGCGATGAACGATCACGGCACGGGCATCGTTACGGGAGGGACGGACCCCCTGGCGGAAGCGGCACGGAACGAGACGGCGGCGGTACGGTGCATCGGGCTGACATTCGAGACCAGGCCTGACTGTGCCCCTCGCGACATGATTGACCGGATGCTGGAACTGGGCGTCACCAAGGTGGAGATCGGGGTGCAGCATCTCTCGAACCGTATACTTGAGCTGATCCGCCGGGGGCATACCGTCGAGGAGACGGTACGGGCGAACACTGAGCTGCGGGATGCCGGCCTGAAGGTCGGGTTTCACATGATGCCGAACCTGCCTGGCTCTTCGCTGGAATGTGACAGGGCTGTCTACAGGGCGCTCTTCGACGACCCCCGGTTCAGGCCGGACTTTCTCAAGCTCTATCCGACTCTCGTGACACCTGGAGCTGAGCTCGAGGCGCTCTACGATCGTGGTGAGTATACACCCTACGACGAAGAGACCCTCATCGGCCTCATCGCTGAGATCAAGGGTTTGCTCCCGGAGTATGTCCGGCTCCAGCGGGTCCAGCGCGACATCCCGGCAAAGCTGATCGTGGCCGGTTCACGCCACGGCAACTTCCGGCAACTCGCTGCGGAGCGACTGCATGCCTCTGGCAGGGCGTGCAGGTGCATCCGGTGCCGCGAGGTGGGGCGGCGGGACGCTGTCGGTGGGTCCCCTTCCATTTCGACCCTCACCTACGACTGCTGCGGCGGTGAGGAACGGTTCATTCAGGCAACCACGGGCGGCTCGCTGATCGGGTTCGTCCGGCTACGGTTCCCGGGCACGACGTGGAGGCGTGAGCTGGGAGGTGCGGCACTCATCCGCGAACTCCATGTCTACGGGGCACAGGTGCGTCTGGGCTCCGGGGCGGAGAGAGAGGAGTGGCAGCATCGGAACTACGGCCGGGAGCTTCTCGCCGAGGCCGAGCGGCAGGCTGGTGAGGCCGGGTTCGGCCTCGCTGCGATCATGAGCGGCATCGGAGTCCGGCCCTATTACCGCCGGCAGGGGTATATCAGGGATGGGCCGTATATGGTTAAGCGGATCAGGTGATGCGTCCGGCAACGGTTGAGTTCCTCCGACAGCGGTTCCTCTCGTACTACGCCTCGGCGCAGGTCATCGCCCCGAATTCGCTGCAGCAGCGTGAATGGGGCTTTCTCTTCTTCTCCAGCTCCGGCAGCACCGGTATGCGCAGGCACGTTGGGTTCGGAAGCCGCGACGAGATCACCGAGTACCTCAGGACCATGGCACCTGCACACGTCTTCTTCTCCACCGCGTATTATGAAGATCCGGGTGCGCCGACCATGGCTGCCAAGGGATGGGCGGGCGCGGACCTGATCTTCGACCTGGACGCAGATCACATCGTGGACCCACGTACCACCACCTATCCGGCGATGCTGGCCCGTGTCCGGGATGAGACTGTGCGGCTCATCACGGTGCTGACAGACGAACTGGGCTTCGCAGAGCGAGAGCTCCAGGTGGTCTTTTCTGGGGGCAGGGGGTATCATATCCACGTGAAGGACCTGGCAGTGCGGCAGTTCTCCAGCGCCGAACGAAGGGAGCTGATCAACTACGTCTGCGGAATCGGTCTCGACCCAGCCCTGCTCCTCCGCCCCACGGCAAACCCGGAACGCGGGTGGCAGGGTCGGCAGCGGCGATCTCTCCGGGAGTACCTCGCCTGGCTCGACTCCATCGGGGAGAAGAGTGCCATCGCTCACATATCATCTCTGCCTGGAATTGGGACGGGCCTCGCACGCAGGATCTGGGACCGGCGGGGCCACTTGGGGTTGGGAGAGGGTGACACCGTGGAACGACGCCTCCTGCGTACCCTTCTCTCATCGGAAAACCCGGACTGGCGGCACCGGCTCAAGGAAGCAGGCATCCAGGCGGACGAACCGGTGACGACCGACATCAAGCGCCTGATCCGGACTCCGGGATCGCTTCACGGCGGCAGCGGTCTTCGCGTGACGCCCCTTGACGTCCGCGACCTTCCCATGTTCGATCCGCTGGTCGATGCCGTTGTATTCTCGGACCGCGAGGTCCCAGTCGATATTCTTCGGCCGTGCCAGGTCCCCCTCCTCGGATCTGACATCAGGCTGCCTGAAGGCCCGGCCACGGTCACCGAGTCCTCGGCGGTCTTCCTCTGTGCGCGCGGCCTTGCCGAGATGGGGGGGGCGCACGTATGACCCGCCCCGCGGATCACTCGGCGGTCCTCGACAGCCTCCAGCTCGTCGTCTCCGGGGAGCGCGATGCGGTGGGAACCTTGACGGCGGTGCCGGCAGACATCTTTCAACGAGCAGAGGAGGAGATCCGGGTCCTTCGACGGGTCTTCTCCGCCTGTTCGGACCCGTTGACCGGGCCGTTCCGAACGGCCACGGAGCGGATCGAGGCACTCCAGCAGCACCTCGAGGATCTCGTCCGCATGCGTTCGCAGAAGATCCTCTTGCTCGCCCTGTCGAAGGCGGAAGGGCGTGCGGTTGATCGGGACGAGATGAAGCGGATGCTTCCCACCGAGCTGGTGCTCTTCGAGGCGGTCTATGCCTCGCTCGAGGAGTACCGCCGGGTCACGATCGCCGATCTCCATTCCGATGGCAGCGATCCCATCGATGCCGATGGTGCCGTATGCGCTGACGCGATCGCGGCGGCGGGAGTGCCGCGGGAGGCTGTAACACCAGCCACCGTCCTCGCCCGGGTCCTCGCTCCGGTAGAGCCTTTTCTCGGCTTCGACGGCCAGGTCTATGCGCTCGAACCCGAGGATGTCGTGACGCTTCCCCCGGAAAACGCCGCGGTTTTGATGGAACGCAACATAATATTAAGTATATTCCCGGACCAATGATGATGCTGTTTTTGCCAGCAGTCAAGAGGGCTTAATATGAAGATGCCAGGAAAGTTTAGAGCCTACTGTCCGTTCTGTCTCTCCCATCAGGAGCACGAGGTCGAGCGCGTGAAGCGTGGTAAGACCACGGGCCTCCACTGGATCGACCGGCAGAAGGGACGCAGAGGCGGCGTGGGTAACATGGGAAAATTCTCCAAGGTACCCGGTGGTGACAAGCCCACCAAGCGCATCAACGTCCGGTATCGCTGCACAACCTGCCACAAGGCGCACCTGCGGCCCGGATTCCGCATTGCAAAGTTCGAACTGACGGAGTGAGAAGGTATGGTACGTCTCTATCGCGAGAACCGTTCCCGGTTCCTCCGGGTCAAATGCCCGGACTGTGAGAATGAACAGATCGTCTTTGAGAAGGCGAGCACTACGGTCGGCTGCGTTGTCTGCGGGCGCGTCCTCGCGGAACCGCGCGGCGGCCGCGCGGACATCAGGGCCGAGATCCTGGCAGCCCTCGAGTGACGTCATGAACGAGAGATCATGGCCTGAGGAGGGCGAACTGGTCGTCTGCACCGTGACACAGGTCAAAGACTTCGTCGCGTTCGTGCAGCTCGATGAGTACGAGGGACGCGAGGGGCTGATCCCGATCTCCGAGATCGCGACCGGCTGGATCAAATACATCCGCGACCACATCTCCGAGGGACAGAAGATCGTCTGTAAGGTCCTGCATGTGGACCCGACACGTGGTCACATCGATCTCTCGAAGAAGGACGTCAACGACCATCAGCGGTCCGAAAAGATCCGTGAGTGGAAGAGCGAGCAGAAAGCCCGCATGTGGATCGGTTTTGCATCCACCACGTCGGGCGTTCCCGAGCCCGATATCGTCGCAGCGCTGCTCAAGGAGTACTCCCTTCTCTACGAGGCCTTCGAGGATCTCGTCATCGACGAGGAGGGGTTCCGCTCCCGCATCTCGCTGCCGGAGATGGCGCTCGATGCGGTGGTCGCCGTCGGCAAGGAGAACGTCAAGATCCCAAGGGTGACGGTGACCGGTGTCTTGACGCTCAGCTCCCCCAAACCTGACGGTGTGAACGTAATCCGTCGGGCCCTTCGCTCGGCTGAACCGAAGATCGAGGGGGTCGATGTCGACCTCTATTACATCGGTGCTCCCAAGTATGGTATCAAGATCACCGCCCCTGACTACAAGACGGCGCAGAAGGCCATAGAGAAGGCCGCTGCTTCGGCGGTCGGCGTGATGGAACGGTCCGGCGGCGAGGCGAAGTTCGCCCGGAAGCAGAAGTCCGGCAAGACCGTATGAGGGGTCTCATGCGGTTCTGCCGCCGCGACGGCGTATACACGCTGGGTGAGCAGTGCCCCGTCTGTGGGATGTCGACCGGTCCTGCTCATCCTCCGCGATTTTCTCCGCAGGATCGGTATGGGCATCTCCGCAGGATGGTGAGGTGAGTGGAACCGGTCTTGGTTCGATACCTTATCGACGGGCCATTCGAGGGTCCTGCGATCTTGATCGGAGGTTTACCTGGCATCGGCCAGGTGGGCAAGGTTGTCGTCGACTATATCCTTCATGAGCTCTCCGCCGAGAAGGTGGCCGAGATCCACTCCTGTTTCTTCCCACCCCAGGTCGTGATCGGCCCGGATGGTACCTGTCGTCTGGTCAACAACGAGGTCTGGCGGTACCGATCCTCCTCGACGACTTACTTCTTCCTGGTTGGTGACTGCCAGAGTCTCTCGTCCGAGGGGCACTACGTCCTGACCGGCGAGTACCTCGATTGCGCTGAAAGGCTCGGCGTCACGAAGATCTATACACTCGGCGGGTACGGTGTTGGCCGGCTGGTCGACACACCTCGTATTCTCTCCGCCGTGACTCACCCCCACCTTCGTCCCGTTGTGGAGGAGGCAGGCGGCGTCTTCGAGCGAGATGAGCCGGGGGGTGGGATCGTCGGTGCCGCGGGCATGCTGCTCGGTCTTGGCGCTCAGCGTGGGTTTGAGGGGATCTGCTTGATGGGCGAGACATCGGGGTACCTCGTCGACCCGAAATCGGCCCATGCCCTCCTCCAGGTCCTCTGCCGCCTGACAGGCCTCGAGATCAACCCGGATCGCCTGCAGGGCCGGGCCGAGGATATGGAACAGGTTCTTGAACAGGTGCGGCAGTCTGAACGGGTCCGCCAGAACGACGAACTCTCCTACATCGGTTGAGGATGGAGCTGAACACCGACCTCCATCTCCACTCTCCATACGCCCGTGGCGTGAGCCCCCGGATGCAGCCCGAGACATTGATCGCTGCCTCCGCCCGAAAGGGGATCGGGGCGATCGGGACAGGTGACGCGCTCCATCCTGCCTGGAGGAAGGCATGGGCATCGCAGCTCGAGAACGACCAGATGGTCGTGGTGGTCCCCACGGTCGAAGTCCAGGCAGAACGGCGGGTTCATCACCTGGCGGTCTTCCCGGACTTCGAGGCGGTCGAGGTCTTTGGCGACCTTCTTGCACCGCATGGATGCCGATTCGAGAGCGATGGACGTCCCCATATCCGCCGAAGTGGAGGCGAGGTGATTTCCGCCGCCCACGAGGCGGGCGGGATCGCAGGGCCGGCCCATGCCTTCACACCGTGGACCGGCTGTTTCGCTGCCTTTTCAAGTATACGTGAATGCTACGGTGACGAATCGATCGACTTTCTCGAACTCGGCCTCTCGGCCGATTCCTCGTATGGCGCTGGGATCTCCGATCTCCACGACGTCCCGTTCATCTCGTCCTCCGATGCTCACTCCCCCGAACTTCACCGCATCGGGAGGGAGTTCACGCGCCTCGAGGTGCAGGTGGCGTCCGCCGCAGGCGTGTTGGATGCCCTTCGCCGGGGGCGCGTGGTCATGAATGTCGGCCTCTTCCCGGAGGAGGGAAAGTACAACGAGACGGCCTGCACGAGGTGCGGTCGGCATGTCCCCCTCTCCGATGCGATCGAACTCCGCTGGCGATGTCCCGGCGACGGTGGCCTGCTGAAGAAGGGGGTGCGGGACCGTGCCCACGAACTCTGGGACGACGAACCCCGTCCCCGCCCTCCGTACATTCATCTGATACCGCTGGGAGAGGTGATCGCCGTGGTACTCGGCGTCGTCTCTCCCAATGCCAGGAGAGTTCGCCTGGTGCACGAGGCCTTTCTCGAGCGTTTCTCCACGGAGATCGCCGTCCTGGTGGACGAACCGATCAACGCGCTCATGGAGGTCCATCCGGCGGTCGGCAGGGCGATCGGCGCCCTGCGCGAGGGCCTGGTGTCCCTTCACCCGGGCGGTGGCGGCCGTTACGGCACCTTTGAGCTCCTGGTTGCCTGATCCGGGCATACAGGGGTACGCATAGACTTTTCCTCCGGCGGGGCCAAATAAGAAGGCATGCTCGTGATCAGGAGGGACGTCTGCGGATATTGTGGTTGCTGCGTCTCCGTCTGTCCTCAGGGAGCGCTCGAGTTGATCGATGCCTATCTCTCGGTCGAAGGAGAGTGTTCCAGTTGTGGGGTCTGTGCCAGGGCCTGTCCCCTCGGCGCGCTGGAGGTCGCTGATGAAGCCTGAATACGACCTTCTTGTGATCGGCGGGGGACCCGGAGGGGCTCTCGCTGCAAGGACCGCGGCCGAAATGGGTCTCTCGGTTGGCCTGGTGGAGAAGCGTCCGGCGATCGGCGTGCCTGTCAGGTGTGCAGAAGGAGTCGGCCGGGATCTGCTCGAGGAGTTCATGGATCCGGATCCAGCCTGGATCTCCGCCGAGATCGACCGTGCGGTGATCGTGGCGCCTGACGGCTACCGGATGTCCCTCGAACCCTCGATGGCGGGGAGTGAGGTCGGATACGTGGTCGACCGAAAGCGGTTCGACCGGGACCTGGTGATACAGGCGGCGAAGGCCGGCGCTGATATCCAGGTCAAGACACGTGCGGTCTCTCCAATCATCGAGAACGGCACGGTCTCAGGTGCCCGCATCGAGCAGAACGGCCAGGTGCAGGACGTTCGAGCCCGGGTGGTCGTGGCTGCGGACGGCATCGAGTCCAAGTTCTCACGGTGGTGCGGAGTTGACACCACCGTACCCCTGGGCGAGATCGAGACCTGTGTCCAGTACCTGATGACCGGGATCGATATCGATGAGGCTGCGACAGTCTTCTACCTGGGCAACGAGGTCGCCCCGGAGGGGTACGTCTGGGTCTTTCCGAAGGGGCCCCGTACCGCGAACGTCGGGATCGGGATCAGCGGGAGAAAGAGTCGCACCGGCAACCGCCCACTCGATTACCTGAACCGGTTCGTCCGGTCGAACTTCCCCAACGGGCGCGTGGTCGAATGGATCATGGGGGGTGTCTCGGTCTGCCCCCCCCTCGAGAGGACTGTGGCCGACGGTCTGGTGATCGTGGGGGACGCCGCGCGTGTCTCGGACCCGATAACGGGCGGAGGCATCTACAACGCGATGTACACCGGCCGTCTCGCGGCCCAGGTAGCCGCCGACGCCATCGCAAAGGGTGATGTCTCGGCTGCATCGTTGATGCCCTACGACGCCGCGTGGCGAGCGTCGAAGCTCGGCTCGGCGCTCCAGCGCAATTACGGGATCAAGGAGTACTTCATCCACCTCTCGGACGACAAGTTGAACCGTCTTGTGCATTCCATCTCCAGGCTCGACCTCTCGAAGTTCTCGACCCTGGAGATCATCAAGGAACTGATCAAGCACGACCCGAGTCTTCTTCTCGAGCTGAAGGCGATCCGCGACCTTCTCTGAACGGGCGATGATCGCTGGTGTCGACGAGGCGGGCAAGGGGGCTGTCCTTGGCCCGCTCGTTGTCGCCGCCCTCGCCGCCCCCGACTGGGAGGCCGTGCGAGAGGTTGGGCGGCGTGACTCGAAGGCGCTGACTCCCCGGCAGCGCGATGTCCTGTACGACGAGATCATCGGCGTCCTCCCGTTCGCAGTGGTGGAGAGGACCGCCGCCGAGATTGATTCCGGGCGCCGAACAGAGAGTATGAACGCGATCGTTGCCGGGGCGCACGCCTCCGCTCTTCGCCAGCTGGTCTCGAGCGGCCTTGCGATCAGGGTCGCCTATCTCGATGCGTGCGATGTGCGAGAAGGGAGGTACGCGACCGAGGTGGGACGCCGGATCGGCGGAGGTTGCACCGTCCTGGCGTCGCACCGGGCCGACAGCACGCTCCCGATTGTCGCGTCAGCTTCGATCGTTGCGAAGGTGCGCCGTGACCGGGCGATCGAAGCCCTTTCGACCGAGTACGGTCCGATCGGGAGCGGGTACCCGTCGGACCCCGTGACTCGCCGGTTTATCGACGCCCTCCTCAAAGAGCAGGCCCCCCTCCCTTCAATGGTCCGTGCCAGCTGGCGCACTATCTCGGACCGTCGTCCAGCCCCAGGTCAGACGATGCTCGTATGACAGGAGCCCACCTTTTATATCAGACGTTCGACTATGCTTGAGGGAATGGACTGGGTCACGGGTGCCGCCGGGGCACTCACATCGCCCCTGGGCCAGCTCGCGCTGATCCTCGTTGTACTCTACGTTGTTCTGGTCGCCTACCTGAAGTGGTCCGGGCGGTTTGCAGACCATGTCATGTTCTTCGGCCCGATCCTTGCCCTGAGGACGACGCGTGTGGCGTTTTTCGATATCTTTCGAAAGATCTCCTGGCCGCTCAGGATCTACGCGAGTCTCGGCGTGGTCGCCGTCGGGTTTGTTTCGTTCTTCGTCGCACTCAGTCTCCTCTTCTCGTTCCAGATTCTCCTCCTGACACGCCCTGAGCCGACGCAGATCATTGCCCCGCAGAACATCCTTCTGATCCCGGGCGTCAACGAGTTCGTGCCGGGCACGATCGCCGTCTGGCTCGCGCTCGTCATCACGCTCGTGGTCCATGAGTTTGGGCACGGCATCCTCTCCCGGGTCGAGGGGATCCGCGTGAAGGCGGCGGGCGTACTTCTGGCGGTCATTCCAATAGGGGCGTTCGTCGAGCCGGACGAAGAGGAACTCGAGAAGGCCCCACGGGGTGCCAAGATGCGCATGTACGGCGCCGGTATCACCAACAACTTCGTGGTCGGCCTCCTGAGCATCTTTCTCATGATCGCACTCGTGGGTATGGCCTCTCCCGTCAGTACGCCGATCATCCACGGTGTCTACAAAGATTCCCCGGCGTTCAACGCCTCGGTACCGTCGAATGCCGTCGTCCTCGCGCTCAACGGGACGCCGGTAAACGATCGCGATGAGGTTGGTCGGCTCCTCGCCGCGAGCCGCCCGGGAGACACGACGCTCCTCTCCGTCGACGCATCCGGGAATCGATCGACGCATTCTCTCGTCCTGGCGCCATGGCCGGAGAACGTCTCGTCGTCCGGATTCATGGGGATAGAGTACTACGACGGTGTTGCCCTCCAGGCCTTCGTTAAGCAGTCCTTCAACCCGCTGGGGATCCTGCAGTACCTCTTCATGCCGTTCAACCCCTCTTCTGACGCCCGGGCTCTCCGAATCCTTGGATTCCCCGGTGCTTCCGCCTCCGCCTATCTCGAGGCGCCCTTCGTCGGGTTCTGGACCCTCGTCCATCTATGCTTCTGGTCGGGCTGGATCAACCTGAACGTCGGGATCTTCAACGCCCTGCCGATGTTGCCGTTCGATGGGGGTTACATCTTCAAGGAGGGGGTTGGCAGTCTCCTTGCACGTATTCGTCTGGAGCGTCTCTCCCCGTATATCGTCGGCGGCCTTTCGTGGTTGATGGCGGTGACCATGATCTCGCTGATCGCATTGCCGTACCTGTTCCAGTTCTTCTGAAGGTTCCTCAAACCCTCCTTTTTTCTTTCGGCACGCCTTTTCATCAGCCCTCCGCAACCCCTCGACGGAACGATGGTCGAATCGGTGACCGGGATGAGTATGTTTTTATCGTCCCTGCTCTCCTGTGATAGTACCCGGATGGTAGGACGGATCTCCCCACTGACGGACTGGGGTCCTCCATTCTATCGAAACCGGGTTCTCGAGGGTGATGGCACGGTGGTACGGTGGCATTGGGATCGCGGGCTCCAGGTGAGGATGGTCATCACGGTTCTTCTGCTTGCGGCGGTCTACCTTCTCTTCATCGGGTTCCTTGCCACGCTGGGGGTCGGAACCCTTCTCATCCTTGCAATCGTTGCGATGGCTCTCCTCGTCCAGTACTTCTTCTCTGACAGGATGGTCCTCTCCTCGATGGGAGCGCGGATTGTCTCCGAGGCGGAAGAGCCTCATCTCTACCAGGTCCTGACGCGCCTCTGTTCAATCTCCGGGATGCCCCGCCCCGGGCTCGCGATCGTGAACTCAAACATACCCAACGCGTTCGCCACAGGGCGTTCGCCCTCTCGCTCGGTCGTTGCGGTGACGACAGGACTCCTTAAAACGCTCAACCAGGACGAGCTCGAGGCGGTGATCGCTCATGAATTGAGTCACGTCAGGAACCGCGATATGATGGTGATCACCCTCGCGGCGTTCCTGTCGACTGTCGCCTTTACCATCTTCAGGAGCTGGTTCCTGTTCGGGGGAGGTGGGGATCGAGAAGGCAAAGAGACCACGCTCGCACTCCTCCCGCTGGTCGCCGCCCTGGTCTGGGCGGTAAGTTATCTCCTGATCCAGGCCCTCTCGCGGTACCGTGAGTTTTCTGCCGACCGGGGCTCGGCAGTCATGACCGGTCGCCCCTCTCACCTTGCCTCAGCGCTCTCCAAGATCAGTGGTCTCATGGATCGGGTTCCGACGCGGGACCTTCGGGAGGTCGAGGGGATGAATGCGTTCTTTATTATCCCTGCGATCTCTGGATCCTCCATATTCAACCTCTTTGCGACCCATCCTCCGGTGGAGGCACGGATTGCAGCGCTTGCCAGGATCGAGCAGGAGATGGAGGACTGAGGGATGGGATTTCGCGATCTTCTCAATGCGGTGCTCGGCACGACCCGTCTTCCCGAAGCGGACAGCGACCGGCTCTTTGCTATCTCGACGGCGGTGGTATCGATGCAGGTTTCGCTCGACCTCGTCCCGTCCGGCTCAGCAGGGCTCTGTTTCAAACCGATTGAATCATCGCGGTACGACTCTGTTCGGGCCGAGATCGAGGAGCTGCTTCTCTTCGCTGCACAAGAGACAAACAGTGTATTCAGGATCGAGACGGACGCCTATCGTTTTACATGGGTGATCCTGGAGGACCCCGACTTTGAGGATCTGGTCGCCGGCATTCATCTCGCCAGCCAGACCCTCATCGAGAGGGGTTTCGGTCCCTACCTGCTCTGCGCAGTCTTTCGGTTCGGACGCGAAAAAAGAGTCTACTGGATTTACCACTTCAAGCAGGGGCGATTTTACCCGTTTGTGCCCCTCTCCGAATCGACACGGGATGGCGCATTCGAGTTCCGGCTTCGCTCCCTGTTTGAACGGGAACTCCCCCTCGAGCGGGAGGTCGAGAGGTGGTACCCACTCTGGGGGATACCGCTCTAGGGACGTCCCTGCGCGATCCGGGCCGATATCGCTTCGAGAACGAGCGACTCTTCAACCTTCGAAGATTCCGGTCCCCGTGAAGACGTCCCTCGCCTCGACCAGGATCATGTCTGCGGGGGGAACGATGACGTCTGATTCAACCAGTTCCAAGTCTGATACTCGCTGTCCCTCCTTCTGGATCAGTCCGATGAGGTCGGAAAGCCTCTTCTTGAACTGCTCATCGTCTCCTCTCTGAACTATCTCAACAATCTCGTTGTCGATCGCGTTCAATGCATCGAAGAGGCTGCTGTTCACCGTGTACTGTCCGTCTCCCATGATCCGGATGATCATCTTCCTTCCTCCGTCTTCAACCTCGACAGTTCGTCCTCAACCCGCGTCTTCGAGCTGATCGCCGCCAGTTCACGTCCGATCTCATCCTGTCGCCCTGTGATGTCCTCGAGTGTTCCCTTCTCAATCAGCTCGTCCAGGGCGGCTGAACGAGCTTTCATGTCGTTTGTCTTGTTTTCGGCCCGTTCGATCGAGACCCCGATATCGGCCATCTCTTCGCTGATCCCAGAGACGGACTCGCTGATCTTGACCTGCGCCTCCGCGGCGGAGTACTGCGCTTTTATTGTCTCCTTTCTGGTCCGGAAGACTTCAACCTTGGTCGCGAGCCTCTTCTCTGCCGCCACCAGTTTTTCCTCCTCGGTCTCGAGGGTAGCGATCTCCTGGTCGAGATCGGCCACCTGTCCGTCGATCGCGCTCTTCCGTTCGAGCGCGAGACGGGCGAGGTCCTCCCGATCGCCCCGCAGCGCTTCGCGCGCCTGCTTCTCCAGGGTCTCGCTGCTCTGGAGCAACTTCGCCCGTTGCAGCTGGAGCCTCTTTTTCGAAGTGGCGACGTCGGCGACGCCCCGCTTGACGTTCTGGAGCAGTTCGAGCTGTTTCTCGTACGAGTAATCAAGCGTCTCACGCGGGTCCTCTGCTGCGTCGATCAGCTTGCTCATCTTTGCCTTGACCACGGTTCCCATGCGGTTCAGTAAACCCACTCTCTCAACCTCCAACGTCTGTCGCGCAACAGCTGCGACCATCTGGAGTTACGAACGAGGCGTGTGATATATCTTTGCCTGCTCTCGAGGTCCGGGGGAGGGGTCGTGGTGCTCCGAAAAGGTTGTGGCTGTTTCACCCTGCACCCAGTCGGAGTGAGAAGAGCGAGTCATCCATCACCGACCCCTGTTGGCCACACCGACCTTAATGGATAGTCCTGAACGGACGGTGTAAAAGCATTCGTATGGAAACGATGTTCTCTCGTCCTGTACCGGGGCAGGGCACTGGAACAAACGGTGAGAATGTCCTTGCCCGTACGATGAGGGGGTTCGGATGGGAGACCAGATCCACCGGAAGGGGGGTTACTGTCGTATCCGATCCCGTTCGGTCCGCTCCCCGTCATTCCGGGAGGGATGAAAAACCGGAAACCGGGGTTTCAACCTCATCGAGCGGATTTATCGGGTCCTCTTTTCCCTTCTCTCGGTACTCCGGTGTCTCGGGCACAGAACGCTGGACGTCCTCAAGGATCTCACGGACCTCATCGCTTCGAGGGATCGTTCCCAGGATGGACTCCTCGAGAATGGATGTCTCTCCCTCCTCTGCCGGCGGCAGTTCTTCGTCTGCCAGCCCCAGGTACTTCGCTGATTGTCGGATCAGGCTTGAGAACTCGAACGGAAAGATTATCTTCGTTGCCTGGCCGTCGGCCATCGTCTTGAGTGCATCGAGCGAGAGAACCGTGATCGAGCGTCGGTCGAGAGGACGGGCGCCGAGCGCGACTATCCGGAGCCCCTGCGCCTGGCCCTGGGCCTCGAGGATCCGTGACTGCCTCTCCCCCTCTGCCTTGAGGATCTTGGATTGTCTCTCTCCCTCGGCCTCCAGAATCATCGACTGCCGGAGCCCTTCGGCCTTCAGGATCGCCGACCGCTTCTCACCGTCGGCCCTCAGGATCGCGGCACGACGCTCACGCTCCGCCGCCGTCTGCTCGGTCATGGCCTGCTTGACGGCGCCGATCGGGTCGACCTCCTTGATCTCGACCCGTTCGACCTTGACCCCCCACTGGTCGGTCTCTCGGTCGAGCATGTCCCTCAGGCGGGCGTTGATCACATCCCGGTTGTAAAGGACCTCGTCCAATTCCATGTCGCCGATCACTCCGCGGAGTGTGGTCTGGGCGAGCGCCACGGTGGCCGTACGGTAGTTCCCTACTTCGAAGAAGGCCTTTTCGGGGTCCATCACGCGAATGAAGACGATCGCATCGACGTTGGTCGGCGAGTTGTCCTTGGTGATCACCTCCTGGCTCGGGACATCGACCACCTGTGTGCGCAGGTCCAGTTTCTCCACGCGGGTGATCAGGGGGACCACCCAGCGGAAACCGGGATTGAGCCGGCCGATGTACTTCCCGAGGCGTATCTGAAGACCCTGCTGATACGGCTGGACGATGACGACTCCGCGAGCGAAGATGAAGATGATCACAAGGATCAGGATGATCGAGATGAGTGTGGTGAGTACTGCCATTGAATCAGACCTCCTCGACGATGATGTGTACGCCCTCGGAACCGACGACCCGGACTGTCGTTCCCTCCTCGATCAGTGTCCCTGTCGAGTGGGCTGACCAGTCATGACCTTCGACGCGCACTTTTCCGCTGAGGGAATAATTATCGACCGTTTTCGTAACTCTCCCCGTCCGACCGACCACCGAGTCCCGGGACATGGTTGTTGGTGAGTCGTCGGGTGTGATCCGGGAGTAGAACCAGACCGTGAGGATCGCTGTCGCAAGGGCGACGACGACCCCGAGCACGATTCCCCAGACCGAGGAGAAGATGTCGATGCCGAGAACGAGCAGTACGCCGAGGATCACCATGACCGTACCGGGCACCGTCATGAAGAACCCGGGGGAGTAGGCCTCGAACAGGAGAACGAGGGCGCCGATTACGATCAGCAACCATCCCAGCTCCAC
>JABNAD010000363.1_pt1 | contig 16239 bp, 14 predicted proteins | sample 7240381 | NCBI WGS metagenome assembly JABNAD01 (sample SAMN11332834, study PRJNA596920) | anaerobic digester metagenome | biome: digested sludge; isolation source: digested sewage sludge-derived enrichment culture grown on H2/CO2 | place: Germany: Goettingen
CGGCTGACAATACTTTCAGTGCTCCCGGTACTTATACAGTAACTGTGACTGCGGCCAACGGATGCACCGATACTGAGTTCATTACTATTAACCAGAATATCACACCTCCGGTAGCAGTTATTGAAACACCAACATCTACAGTTCTGACCTGCTCAGTAACTTCAATTACCCTGACAGCCTCGGGCGGCGTAAGCTACTCATGGTCAGACGGAATCAATGTCGTCGGAACTTCAGCCACGCTGAATGTGACCCAACCCGGAACCTACACCGTTACGGTGACAGCTGATAACGGTTGTACCAGTGCTTCAAGCATTGAGATTAACCAGGACGATGATGCTCCAACAGTATCTATCACAAACAATACTGGAACCAACGTACTTACCTGTACGACCACCTCGATCAACCTGACAGCCGCGGGAGGTGTAAGCTATTCATGGTCAGACGGTACCAATGTCGTTGGAACTTCAGCCACGCTGAATGTGACCCAACCCGGAACCTACACCGTTATAGTGACAGCTGCCAATGGATGCACCGATACTGAGTTCATTACTATTAACCAGAATATCACGCCTCCGGTCGCAGTTATTGAAACACCAGCAACCACAGTCCTGACCTGCACGGTAACTTCAATTACCCTGACGGCCACCGGCGGTGGAAGCTATTCATGGTCTGACGGAACCAATGTCGTCGGAACTTCAGCAACCCTCAATGTGACCCAACCGGGAACCTACACCGTTACGGTGACAGCTGATAACGGTTGTACCAGTGCTTCAAGCATTGAGATTAACCAGGACGATGATGCTCCAACAGTATCTATCACAAACAATACTGGAACCAACGTACTTACCTGTACGACCACCTCGATCAACCTGACAGCCGCGGGAGGTGTAAGCTATTCATGGTCAGACGGTACCAATGTCGTTGGAACTTCAGCCACGCTGAATGTGACCCAACCCGGAACCTACACCGTTACAGTGACAGCTGCCAACGGATGTTCTGACACGGAAAGCATCACAATTACACAGAACATTACACCTCCCTCTGTAGAGATTGCAGACCAGACAAATGTACTTTGCTTCGGCGAAGCCACAGGAAGCGCAACAGCAACTGTAACCGGCGGAACTTCTCCATATACCTACCTGTGGGATGATCCTGCAGCCCAGACAACTGCAACAGCAAACGGGTTGGCAGCTGGTACCTATGCGGTAACCGTTACCGATGAAAATGGTTGTACAGCCACTGCTCAGGTTGTAATAACCCAGCCATCCGCCGTCACCCTCCTCAGCGCAACCGCCGTTAATCCGGTGAACTGGGGCGATAATGGAACCATTACCATCCTGGCTACCGGCGGCACGGGAACTTTGCATTACACCATTGGTTCAGAAACCAATACCACTGGCGTATTTTTACGCCCGTCGGGTAACTGGGAATATAGAGTTACCGATGACAATGCCTGTGGACCTTTGGTAGGTGTAGTAACAGTAGGTGATCCTGATACCAGGCAATTAAACATCAAGCTGTATCTCGAAGGGTTCTACACCAAAGCCACCAATACGATGGTTAGTCCTCTGGGTGAAGGCCCTGGCGGAAATTGCGACTATATCACCGTAAAACTTCACAATGCCAATGATTATTCCATTGTTGAATACACCGCTGCCAATGTATTTATCAAGAGGGACGGGACAATCAGTATTACGCTACCCTCTTCACTCAACGGGAACTATTATTTATCGATTGTCCACCGTAATAGTTTAAAAACCGTCAGTGGATTTCCGGTCCCATTTGTAGGTGAAATTGTCAGCTATGATTTTTCAGACAACGCATCAAAAGCATATGGAAACAAAATGATCGAGGTAAATAGCGGAATATGGGCCATTTATGCCGGAGATGTAGACCAAAACGGAATCATAGATACCAACGATATGACCCCGGTTGACAATGATTCTGCCGGCTTCAATACAGGCTACCTGACCACTGATATAAACGGCGACGGAATTGTTGATACCGCAGATATGACCTTTGTAGATAACAACAGTGCATCGTTTGTTACATCATCAACACCCTGATTATATGAAAATGAGCACACTCTTTTCATATGGAAGGGACCAACAAGTGATATCTTCAGTTGAAGAAGGTTCGCTGCATGCATAAAGCCGGTGAAAGCTTAAATCAGCGGTTAATGGATTAACCGCTGGTTTTTCAGCAGTTAATGCTGTATATTTGATCGGTCAACCGATCAGGCATGTTCTTAGTACAGGTATTTGCAGGTAAGCAATAAAATGGTTGATCAGGGGAAGCCTCTAATAGCATGGGAGAAGGATCATAAGTTAAGATTGTTACCCTGATGAATTCTATTAGAAAAATAAACTGCCATGATACAACGAACGATCATTTCCTTTGTACTGATTCTACTTTCGTGCATTGTAAAACCCCAGAATGCACCAGTCACCCATATCGGAGAATTTTACAACCAGATTCCGGGTGAAATCACAGTCCCTGTGACCGTGGAAGGGTTCAGCAATGTCGGCGTCATTTCACTTTCACTGGATTACGATCCCGCTGTACTTACTTTTCTGGAAGGGACCCTCAATCCCTCCCTGATCGGCATGGGTGCAATAAATAATATTATTCTTCCTTCAGGAATGCACCGGATTATTATCGGATGGTATGGTAACGGACTAACACTTACTGATGGTTCAACGCTGATCGGACTTCATTTTAATTTTCTTGGGGGAACAACTGAACTTACCTGGTTCGACGACGGGGCTTCCTGCGAATACGGAGATGCGGCCTACAACACCCTCAACGACTTCCCTTATGCTTGCTATTATTCCAATGGAATCATAACCTCCGCCAAAAGGCTTAATCTTACACTCTTGCTGGAGGGCTTATACAACCCCGCCACACAACGGATGAATTCCCCTTTAGGATTTTCCTCAGGTCCTTGTACTGATGGAATAGCTGACAATATGCTGGTAGAACTGCGCAGCGGTAACGATTATTCAGAAATTATTTTCGCATCAGACAACAGCCAGCTGAGCATGCAGGGTCAATCCGGAATTCTGGTGCCGGCTGATCTCAATGGCAATTACTATATAACCGTCAGGCACAGGAATTCAATTGCAACAGTCAGCGCAAACCCTGTTTCCTTTGCGGGGAGTGAGGTCAGCTATGATTTTACCACCCACGCATCCAAAGCATATGGGAACAATATGAAACAGATGGCGGATGGCAGATGGGCGTTCTTTGGCGGGGATGTAAATCAGGACGGGGTGGTGGATACTGCTGATATGTCGCCGGCGGATAATGATGCCGGCACATTTGCCAGTGGATACCTGGCAACGGATGTAAACGGAGATAATATTACAGATACTGCCGATATGTCAATCATCGACAATAATGCTTCCGTGTTTATCGGCAGCATTACGCCATAGAAATGCATTCACCCGCACCATTTTTCGTATTTTCTATGCCGGAACCATACCTTACCCTCACCACCCTGCCTCTTTACTAAGCAGAAACTTTCCGGATGGTAAATCCATAAATCAATATTATCCGGTTTCCGGGTCTATGCTTCCCGCCTGACCGGTATCCGGCAGTAAATCCAGGGCAGAGTTACAAATATGTGAAGCAGCTATACCCTGAAAAATGTTGCCCCTGACGTCGTGTATTTTGACAATAAACTGCTGAAAAAAGCCGGATCCTGAAACATTCGATTTCACCCTTGCGTTGGATCAGTCATGTTTCAGGATCAGAACCTTATGCGGACTTAAACTTTTTCAACCTGTGATAAAGAAGCAATGTGCTCCGGTGTGGCAGCAGATAAAAACTGCAACCGCTACAACTCCGGCCCGGCCGCAACCAGTCGCTTGCCTTCTTCGTTATCAGTATATTTATCAAAATTATCGATAAACTTTTTCGCGAGGTCTCGGGCCTTTTCATTCCATATTTCTGCCGAAGGGTAGGTGTCGCGCGGATCAAGTACGCCGGGATTCACCCCATGCAGTTCGGTGGGCACTTCCAGGTTAAAATAAGGAATCATCTTTGTCGGTGCATGATCAATGGATCCGTCGAGAATAGCATCGATGATGGCGCGCGTATCTTTGATTGAAATGCGCTTGCCGGTGCCGTTCCAGCCGGTGTTGACCAGATATGCTTTTGCCCCTGATTGTTTCATCCGCTTCACCAGCTCAAGGGCATACTTTGTCGGGTGCAGCGCAAGAAACGCATTACCAAAGCAGGCTGAAAAGGTAGGCTGCGGCGTGGTAACGCCACGTTCGGTTCCGGCAAGTTTTGCAGTAAATCCGGACAGGAAGTGATATTCCGTCTGATCGGCCGTGAGTTTTGAAACCGGAGGAAGAACGCCGAATGCATCCGCCGTAAGGAAGATAACCTTGGATGCATGACCGCCTTTGGAAACCGGTTTTACGATATTATCAATATGATAAATGGGATAGGAAACCCTTGTATTCTCCGTTTTGGAAGCATCCGCGAAATCAATGGTGCCATCAGGCAACACCACCAGGTTCTCAAGCAGTGCATCACGGCGGATGGCATGGTAGATATCCGGTTCATTTTCCTCGCTCAGGTTGATACATTTTGCATAACATCCGCCCTCGAAGTTAAACACGCCGTCATCATCCCATCCGTGCTCATCATCACCGATCAGGGCGCGCTTGGGATCGGCCGAAAGGGTTGTTTTCCCGGTTCCTGAAAGCCCGAAAAAGATCGCTACATCCCCCTCCTTGCCCATATTGGCGGAACAATGCATGGCGGCAATGCCCTTCAAAGGGAGATAGTAATTCATCAAAGTGAAGATTCCCTTCTTTATCTCTCCGCCATACCAAGTGCCTCCGATGATCTGTATGCGCTCCTTAAGGTTGAAAACCACGAAGTTTTCCGAGTTCATCCCCTGCTCCTTCCATTGAGGATTCGTTGCCTTCGACCCGTTCATCAGGATAAAGTCAGGCTTGAAAACCTTCAGTTCCTCTTCGCTGGGCCGGATAAACATATTTTTAATAAAATGCGCCTGCCAGGCAACTTCAACGATGAAACGGATGCTCAGTCTTGAATCCGGATTGGCGCCGGCAAAAGCATCCAGCACATACAACTTTTTCCCCGACAACTGCCTCACTACAATTCCCTTGAGGTGATCCCATATGGCGGGATCCAAAGGCCGGTTGTCGTTCTTCCCTATGGTTGACCACCAGACGGTATCTTCACTGACCTCATCACGGACCATATACTTGTCCTTGGGTGAACGCCCTGTAAATACACCGGTATCAACGGAAACGGCCCCCGATTTGGTCAGCACACCGCGCTCAAAACCTTCAAGCGCAGGATCCATTTCATGCTCAAACAATAATTCATAGGAAGGATTGTAAATAATCTCCTTTACGTCTGTGATCCCGTATCGGGAAAGATCAATCGATTTCACGATTTCTGCCGGCATACTGTGTGGTTGGTTGGTCATTGTTTTGGTGGTTTGATATTAAGCGGTTATATTAATTCATCTAAATATGACAGTTCAATCCATAGGGGTTATTTCAAACGATTGCAAAGTTATAAATAAATACAAAAGAGGCAGCCCAAAATTTGGCTGCCTCCTTAAATTTCAGTTGTCAGAAAAGGGGATTATTTTTTCTTTTTGGCTGCTTTCTTGCCTTTCCCTTCTTCTTTTTTGGCTTTTTTGGGTTTTGATTCAGCCTTTTTTGGTTTCGCTGCAGCGGCTTCTTCCTTAATTACGGCCTGTGCGGCAGCCAGACGGGCGATGGGCACACGGTAAGGTGAGCAGCTTACATAGTTCATACCTACCGAGTGGCAGAACTCAACTGATGAAGGCTCTCCACCGTGCTCACCGCAGATCCCGACTTTCAGGTTGGGACGGGTGCTGCGGCCACGCTCAACGCCCATGCGTACAAGCTGTCCGACACCTTCCTGATCAAGAATCTGGAACGGATCGTGTTTCAGGATTCCCTTTTCATAATATACCGGAAGGAATTTACCAGCGTCATCGCGGGAGTAACCAAAAGTCATCTGGGTGAGGTCGTTGGTACCGAACGAGAAGAACTCGGCCGATTCGGCGATGCGGTCAGCGATCAGCGCTGCACGCGGAATTTCGATCATGGTACCTACCAGATAATCGATCTTCTCCTTGCGCTCTGCAAACACCTGTTCTGCTGTTTCGCGAACAATCTTCTCCTGTAACTTCATCTCCTCCAGGGTTCCCGTGAGGGGAATCATAATCTCGGGAATAGCCTTGATTCCCTTCTTCTTCAGGTTCAGTGCGGCCTCGATAATTGCACGGGCCTGCATTTCCGAAATTTCGGGATAGGTATTTCCAAGACGGCATCCGCGGTGACCAAGCATGGGATTGAATTCTGCAAGGTCGTGCACTTTCTGTTTCACTTCCTCCACAGAAATGCCCATCTCTTTTGCCATTTCCTTCTGGTTTGCTTCTTCGTGAGGCACAAATTCATGCAAAGGAGGATCGAGCAAACGAACGGTTACCGGCAGGTCCTGCATGGCTTCGAAAATACCTTCAAAGTCGGCACGCTGGATCGGGAGCAGCTTCTTGAGCGCTTTGCGACGGCCTTCTTCGTCGTTGGCCAGGATCATTTCGCGCATGGCTTTGATGCGGTCACCTTCGAAGAACATATGTTCGGTACGGCAAAGGCCGATTCCTTTTGCACCGAAATTACGGGCAACCTCTGAATCGCGCGGAGTATCGGCATTGGTGCGCACCAGCATCCGTGAATATTTGTCGGCCAGTTTCATCAGCTTGCCAAAATCACCGCTGAGTTCCGGATCGCGTGTTTCGATCTTTCCGTCGTACACCTCTCCGGTGCTTCCGTTGAGCGAAATCCAGTCGCCTTCCTTATGTTTAACTCCGTCGATGGTAAGGGTACGGGCTTTATAATCAATCTTAAGGTTACCGGCGCCAGAAACACAGCACTTGCCCATTCCGCGGGCAACAACAGCAGCGTGCGAGGTCATGCCGCCACGGGCGGTGAGGATACCTTCGGCTACATTCATCCCCTTGAGGTCTTCAGGAGAAGTCTCGATACGCACCAGCACCACTTTATGTCCTTTTTCCACCCATTTCTCGGCTTCATCGGCATGGAACACAACCTGACCGGTTGCAGCGCCGGGAGAAGCGGGAAGGCCTTTAGCCAGAACCCTGGCTTTCTTCACGGCGGCGGGATCAAATACGGGGTGCAGCAGTTCGTCGAGCTTGGCCGGTTCGCAGCGGAGCAGGGCTTCCTTCTCGGTAAGGATGCCCTGTTTCAGCATGTCCATGGCGATTTTCACCATGGCAGCACCGGTACGCTTCCCGTTACGGGTCTGCAGCATCCACAGTTTGCCATCCTGAATGGTAAACTCGAGGTCCTGCATATCGCGGTAGTGGTCTTCAAGTTTCTGCTGGATTTCGAGCAATTCCTTGTAAATGGCAGGCATAGCCTCTTCAAGAGAAGGATATTTGGAAGCGCGTTCTTTTTCAGATACGTTGGCCAGTTTTGCCCAACGTTTTGAACCCTCTTTGGTAATCTGCTGAGGGGTACGGATACCGGCTACCACGTCTTCGCCCTGGGCGTCGATCAGGTACTCACCGTTGAAGATATCTTCGCCGGTAGCGGCATCGCGGGTAAAGGCAACACCGGTTCCGGAATTCTGGCCCATGTTTCCGAATACCATCGCTTGTACATTCACGGCAGTTCCCCATTCAGCGGGGATATTGTTCAGCTTGCGGTAATAAACAGCCCGTTCGTTCATCCAGCTGTCGAAAACAGCCATTACGGAGCCCCAGAGCTGCTCCCACGGATCGGTGGGGAAGTCATGGCCGGTTACTTTTTTCACAGCCTTCTTAAAGCGTTTTACCAACTCTTTGAGATCTGCAACGGTGAACTCGGTATCCAGGTGAATGCCCTTCTCCTCTTTCATGTGCTCCATGATCTCCTCGAACGGATCAATATCTTCCTTCGAAGCGGGTTTCATGCCAAGTACCACATCGCCGAACATCTGGACGAAACGGCGGTATGAGTCCCATGCAAAGCGCTCGTTGCCTGATTTTTTTGCAATGCTTTCAACGGCTTCATCATTAAGACCAAGATTCAATACAGTATCCATCATGCCGGGCATCGAAGCGCGGGCACCTGAGCGTACGGAAAGCAGCAGGGGGTTCTTTTTGTCGCCAAAGCCTGAACCCATAATCTTTTCAACATATTTAACAGCGGCTTCCACCTCGGGGCGGATCATTTCAACTACTTTCTCACGGCCGTATTTGTTGTAATCGGTGCACACTTCGGTGGTGATGGTGAATCCCGGAGGTACAGGAACCCCTATAAGGTTCATCTCGGCAAGGTTGGCACCTTTACCACCCAGCAGGTTCTTCATGCGGGCATCACCTTCGGCTTTCTTGTTGCCGAAAGTATAAACCGATTTTCTGGTCTTCTCTTTTGCCATTTTTCTTTGTTTTTATTGAATTAAGGTTAGTAATATCAAAGCTTGATTTATTGCAGGTTAACCCCGCGCAAACGCGGGTGCAAAGGTATGAAAAAAAAATTCAGGGAATTATCAAAATCAGCCTGTTAAAGACTGTTAAAAAAGCAAAAACAAAAGCCGGGATAAATTTTCCCGGCCCTGGTTAACTTGAAAAAAATCAGCTTGTATCACCTGCGAAAACCATTGATGTATTCATCGAGTTCCTCGATGGTTGATTCAAAGGTGAAAGCATCGTTAAGTTTGTAATAATTTCCGATGTCGTAGGTGTATCCATAGGCATATTTTGCGAGGTCGAGACGGGTATCCTCGAATGAGAAGAGGAGCATAATTTCTTTGACCTGCGCACTGAGCAGGCAGTTGGATGCAATAACCTGTTTGGCGATTCTTAACCTTGTACCGTCAAACGACTTGCTTTCAACAGATCTCTTTACTTCCTGAAATTCAGACGGATGCATAGGATACGGACACCCTACGGGACCATTATACCCCGGCATCACATACGCCTGCTGCTGAGGCGGGACCGGTTCCTGGTAATACCCGCCGGAAGCGGTGGTAGTGGTGGAGTATGTGGTAGTGGTAGTTTGGGTAGTAACTGCCTGCGAACCTGACGGAATGGCCCCTCCGACATTGATGTTCATATTCACGCCCAGTTCCGGATCATTGATGCTGATGCCCATGGAAACATTGCCCTGTGGCTCGCCGGTTGTTTCCGTGTAGGTAGTGGTTGTCTGGGTGACCGTGGAGGGCGCCGGCGGCTGGGTGGTGTAAACAACCACCTGCTGCCCCGTGGCCGGCGGCAAAGCCTGCTCTATGGGCACCTCATTCATCCAGCGCATCACATACTCGTTTTTGTTGTTACGCTTAATGGTGAATGTAGTTTCAGTTCCCTGATTAAATGTAAGGGTCTTATCCAGATCAGGAATCCCCTGCTGATCGAAAATGATCTTAACCTTATAGGTTGGAGCTATCAGATCGGTTACCTTCACATTGGTCTCCGGTACCGGATTCTGGCGGATACCGTTCAGGATCAGGGTAAACCTTTCGCCCTGCTCAGTAAAAAATACAAGATTGGTTTTGAGTTGTGCAAAGGCACTGAGATTAAGGGATAGCGCTGCAATGATCAGCAGTAAGGGAAATTTTTGCTTCATGTGGGTCAGAGCGTTTGATGAATATGAATTATAATAAACAGATTTCAGAAGACAGATATTAATACCCGTCGATTCCATTCGTAATCCCGTGTGGTAAAAATTTTATTCAAATATAGTGCCGTTGGCTGAGTTCAGAAAAAATACCGGTCGTTTCAATCAGATGTTTTCAAAACTTTACCTGCTCCAGCTGGTTCATCACCCGCATAATCCGCTGTTGTTTCCGCTGAATATAAGCCGTTGGCGCGGCAGGGCTCCAGCGGCGGGGATTGGGCAGCACGGCGGCAATCATCGCGGCCTCGGCGCGGTTAAGGTCTGACGCGGGTTTCCGGTAATACTTGCCGGCGGCCCTTTCCACACCATATATGCCGTCGCCCATCTCAATTACATTGAGGTACACCTCCATTATGCGCCGCTTCCCCCAAAATATTTCAATCAGTCCGGTGAAATAAACCTCCAGCCCCTTCCTGAGCCAGGTCCGGTCGGGCCACAGAAAAACATTCTTGGCCGTCTGCTGCGAAATGGTGCTCGCCCCCAGCTTGTTTTTCCTCTTTTTATTGAGTTCCCTGGCTTTTTTGATCGCTTCCAGGTCAAAACCATGATGCTTCATGAAATTGTTGTCCTCAGCAGCAACCACCGCCTGAACCATGTGCGGGGAAATATCCCTGAGTTTCACCCAGTCGCGGCTCATCTTCACCTTTTCGCCTTGTGCAATGTGTTCAGCAACCCTGATCAGTTGCAATGGAGTCACGGGAGGTCTTACAAACCTGTAGATAATGGTAACAAGAACCGTGGAAAAGAAAAAGAAGAAAACGGCAAAGCGGATCAGACGGAAGAGTTTTCTAATAAAGGACTTTGCGGTAATCATCAATTTGCCGATAATATTGGATGGTGCAAACCTATAAAAAAAAATCCAGCCTTAAAATGGGATTCACTCAATATTTGCCCTTGCAGGCATTGGTAGCGGGAGTCAGGGCGCTGGTGCTCACCTGAAAAGCAAACCGGGACTGTTGCACAAACAGATTACATTGCCTTACTTTGCCCGAAAAAAGATGCAGTCATTTTTCCGCCTCCTGATCACGGCAACCTGTAGCCTGTTATTGAGTTTCAATCAGCTGTCAGCCCAGCAGGAAAGCAGCCCCTACAGCCTTCGTTTTGCCGGATTTGTCAGGGCAGATGCAATTTTCGACAGCCGTCAGGTGGTGGAAGCGCGTGAGGGATTTTTGCTGTTCTACCCCAAAAAACCAGTTTACGACCGGAACGGAAATGATCTGAACGCGCACCCGACTTTTAACCAGTACGCCATGACTACCCGCATCAATGCCCGGGCAACCGGACCTGATGTATTGGGAGCGAAAGTGCTGGGATTTATCGAAGCGGATTTCACCGGGGCCTCCAACAGCGAAAACAACAGCCTGCGCCTGCGCCATGGTTACATTTCACTGCAATGGAAGAAAACGCGGCTGCTGGCCGGACAATACTGGCATCCCCTCGACCTTCCTGAAATGATCCCCAACGTGCTCTCGCTCAATACCGGCGCGCCATTTCACTCCTTCAGCCGCCAGCCTCAAATACGGATAGATTATAAGACCGGAAAATTTAATATGGTGGCAGTGGCTGCCTCACAACGTGATTATGTCAACAACGGTCCCCAGGGCAGCACTTCCGTTTACCTGAGAAACAGCGTAATCCCCAACCTGCACGGACAGATTCAGGTTAAGACAGAAAAAATATTTGCCGGAGCAGGAATTGATTTTAAAAAACTGACACCTCGCCTGGTTACCGACAGCTTGTATAAAGCTGACGAATCCCTGAACTGCCTTTCATACACCGTCTTCATTTCATGGAATCCCGGAAAGGCAGCCATTAAAACTCAGTACGTTTACGGACAGGCGTTGAACGACCACCTGATGATGGGTGGTTTCGGGGTGAGTAAAACCGATCCGCTGACAAAGCAGCGGGAGTATAGCCCATTGAATTATCATTCCGTTTGGATAAATACACAGCTCAACCTCGGGCGGTGCCAACCTTCGCTGTTTGCCGGCTTCACCAAAAACGACGGTTCCGCTAAGGAGCTGACGGGTCCCGTTTACGCCCGCGATGCCGATATCGGGTACGTATACCGTTTAGCACCTATGATAACCTATATTACCGGAAAATTCAGCCTGATCGCCGAGATGGAATATACTATAGCCGCATATGGGGAGAATGATGAAAAATACAGGGTGATCAAAAGCAGCGAAACCGGCAACCTCCGCATCGGACTGGGAGCGGTTTACAGTTTCTGAGTATCGCCTTGCGAGGCCGCTATGGCCGGCAATAACTTCAGACCACGCTGAACTCCCGCTGCCGCATGGCTTCAAAAACCAACACCGCAGTTGAAACCGACACATTCAGCGAGTCGATGCTGCCCAGCATGGGAATGATGATGCGCTCATCGCAGAAGTCAACCCATTTCTGTGTAAGCCCGTCGGCTTCCGTCCCCATCACAAAGGCGGTTGGCCCCTGGTAGTTATGAAGATGGTATTGAGAAGAGGCCTTCAATTCAGCGGCATAACTCCGGATTCCTTTCTCCTTCAGCCATTGCTGTGCGTCTTCCGTGGAGCAGGCTACCACCTGTCTCGAAAACACGCAACCCACGCCTGAACGGATCACGTTAGGATTGTATATATCGGTCAAGGGATCGCACACAATCACGGCATCCAGCCCGGCGGCATCGGCAGTGCGCAGGATTGCGCCCAGATTGCCTGGCTTTTCCACTGATTCAAGGATCACCACCAGGGGGTCAGGACGCAGTTTTACCTCGCCGATTTTCAGCCAGCGCGGCTCAAACAGTGCAATACAGCCATCGGAGCCTTCGCGGTAGGCCAGTTTTTCAAATACGGCAGCGCTCAGCTCCGTAACCTTTGCTTTGCCAATCAACGGCATATAATCAGCCGGGTTGCCGATCTCCGGGCAAACGAAAAATTCCGTTATCCTGAAACCGTTTTCCACTGCAATGGCAATTTCACGCAGCCCTTCAACCACCACCAGATTCTGCTTCCGGCGCTCCCGCGATTTCTGCTGAAGCAACAAAAGATTTTTGATCCTCGGATTCTGCGGGCTGGTAATAAGTTCTGACATCGGGCGGGGAATTGACAGGACAAAGTTAGGGAAAATTCGCATCTTTGCAGTTGCGAAGGGGTTACGGACCCCGGATCAGAAAAAAAACGGGACTATGATAAAACTGCTCTCCCCCGAAAACTGGAAAGATTACGAGTTGCTGGATTCCGGCAATTTTGAGAAGCTGGAACGTTTCGGCAGCCAGGTGCTGATACGCCCTGAACCGCAGGCGGTATGGGACAAATCGATGACAGGTGAAGAGTGGGCAGCGCGTTCACAGGCTATTTTCAGCAAAGAAAAAAACGATCCCGAAAAAGGGAAATGGATCCTCAGAAAAGGTTGCCGGGAGCAGTGGCAGATCGGCTACAGCTATAAAAAGATGAACCTGAAGATGCGGCTGGGGCTGACCAGTTTCAGGCACATCGGTGTTTTCCCGGAGCAGGGCGACAACTGGGATTTTATTTATGACCGCATCAGCGCGATGAAAACAGCCCGCCCGAAAGTGCTGAACCTGTTTGCCTATACAGGCGGCGCCTCCCTGGCGGCCTGCGCGGCAGGCGCCGAAGTTGTGCATGTGGATTCGGTTAAGCCGGTAATCACATGGGCCCGTGAAAATATGGAACTCAGCGGACTAGACGGAATCCGCTGGGTGGTTGAAGATGCTTTGAAATTCGTAAAACGTGAAGTCCGCCGCGGAAACAGCTACCAGGGAATTATACTCGATCCGCCCGCTTACGGCCGCGGGGCGGACGGCGAGAAATGGGTGCTTGAGGAGCATATCAATGAAATGATCAAGCAGTGCAGTGAATTGCTCGACAAACATGAAAGCTTCCTGATTATGAGCCTCTATTCAATGGGATTTTCCTCGCTGATCAGTGAGAATCTGATCAGGTCAGCTTTTGGAAGCAGGGAAACCATGGAATCGGGGGAACTTTACCTGGCCGATAACTTTGGTAAAAAACTGCCCCTGGGGACTGTGTTAAGGTTTTAAACGGCGCTCAGTTTAATCAGAATGGCGTAAACTACCGGACATATCTCAGCATTTTTCAGTGAAAGCTTCAGCAACTGGTAAAACCGGCTTCGGTCAGTATGCGGATATTCCCTGCACGCTTTCGGCCGGTGGGTGTAAATGCTGCAATAATTTTCCCCGTCAATAAACGGACACGGCGCCGATTGAAATACAAAATCCCCGTCGCTGTCTGTCTTCAGATATTTTTCAACGACTTCCGAAGGCTTAATTCTCAGCTTCTTTGCCATATCATCCACATCGCTGTAGCGGATTGCAGGGCTGATGCTGCGGCAGCAGTTGGCACACGAAAGGCAATCGTAAAAACCAAAGGCCTGATCATGCATGGAATGAACTACGGAATCCAGTATCCGCGGGTTGATTTTTGCCAGTCTCTTTGTGGCTTTCAGCAACAGGGACTGATTGTCGCGAAATAATATTTTAAGTTGATCAGGCCGGGGCACATCGGCCTCAACAATCTTCAGATCAGTTAAATCCGCGCTGCTGCTTGATTTCATTGTAAGCCTGGTTCAATTGCTGGAATTTCTCTTTTGCCGCCTTCTGCACATCCTCTCCCAGATGGGCCACTTTATCCGGATGATATTTTAGTGCCATCTTGCGGTAGGCTTTCTTCACCTCTTCATCGCTGGCATCGGGCGTAATTTCAAGGATGCGGTAAGCGCTGCCGGTATCTTTGATAAACATGGCCTTGATGGAGTCGAAATCCTTCTGCCTGATACCCATATGGAGACAGATGCGCTTCAGCAATTCCGCTTCGGCGGCATGGGGTTCGCCGTCGGCGGCGGCAACTCCAAAAAGAAAATGGACAAGCTGAAGCCTCGAAGGATATTCCATGTTCTCCTGGATCTGTTCGCAGATTTCATCTACGTCCAGTTCCTGCCGGAGTATCTCCCTGAGCAGCAGCAGCAACCGCTCAGCCTCCTGCTCCCCGAACTGACCCAGAAAAAACCGTTTCACATACTCCAGCTCTGACTTCATAATCCTGCCATCGGCCTTCATGATGGCGGCAATCATTACCAGAAGGCTGACCTTGAAATCTCCTTCCTGGGTCGGCGTAAACCCCTTGTGTTCATACTGACCGCTTTGCATGCTGTCGAAAATCGAACCGAACACAAAACCAAGAACTCCTCCGATGGGGCCGCCAAGTGCCCAACCCAGACCGCCTCCGATCCATTTGCCAAATGATGCCATTAATCTTTGAATGTAGAAATCAGAAAAATGTTATAACTATCATGATATCACCGGGTAAAACAATCATTAAAACCTTTGCCGCAAGTCTCCGGCTGTTCAATAAGGGCCTTCTTGTATCCGTAATACCTGGTTCAGGTGCAAAGGTATTAAAAGTTAAAGCAGTCAGCAGAATCGAAGGCGAAGATTAAATTTATCTTCAGAAAATCCGGCAAGGCTGTATCAAAAGAGGTAAGAATATCCCAGCTTATGATTCCGGAATAATAAAAGTGTTTGCAGGACCGGTTTGAGTCATCCTGGATTCCATTAGCTTTGCATACTCAAATGCCGTTTTTATGGAGTGCCGCCCCGGATGCGCCGCCTGCTGTATCTTTCCTTCCATCAGTTCCTCCATCCCCGGTATGCCCGGCGGTAAACCTGCCTTTGTAAGATGTGTACAGCTTACCGATGACCTGAAATGCGCGATTTTCGGCAAACCCGAGCGCCCCGCCGTTTGTTCGGGTTTTAAGCCTGAAGCAGCGTTCTGTGGCGCTTCTGCGGCCGATGCAGAAAAAAATTTCCGATGGCTGCTTGATGCTGACTGAAATAACAGGTATTCCATGCTGACAAAGGTTACAGGCTGATCAATATATGTTCATTTCCGCCCTTTCCCATAAGTTTGGTCAAACAGGATCGAACTTAAATTTGATTTCCCTGTTTTTTTTACTATATTTGTGTTGTTAATCTCTAATTTTCAATTGTTATGCCTACCGGTAAAGTAAAATTCTTCAATGAGCGCAAAGGCTTTGGTTTTATTATCGACGATGAAACCCAGCATGATGTTTTTGTTCATGCCACAGGCCTTACTGAGAAAGTAAATGAAAATGATCTCGTTTCTTTCGAAATTGCCGAGGACAAAAGAGGAAAGAAAGCTGTTGACGTTAAAAAGATTTAGTTTTTCTTTTCAGTTCTGCTAAAAAGCCTCATACCCTGAGGCTTTTTGCTTTAGCCCCCATCCACTCAGTCAATATCCGATTGGCCGATAAAGCGTATCTTTGCCGCTGCTAAAACCACATCCGTTGAATTATCTTCTTGTAGAACAACTCAGTAAATCATACGGTGAGAAGGAACTATTTTCCGAAATCACATTTGGAATCGACCAGGGATCCAAAGTAGCGCTTATTGCACGCAACGGCGCAGGGAAGAGCAGCCTGCTGAACATTATCTGCGGCAAGGAGCTCCCCGACAGCGGTGCGGTAACCTTCCGCCGCGACATCAGGTGGGCGTACCTTCCGC
>JABNAD010000730.1_pt1 | contig 16225 bp, 7 predicted proteins | sample 7240381 | NCBI WGS metagenome assembly JABNAD01 (sample SAMN11332834, study PRJNA596920) | anaerobic digester metagenome | biome: digested sludge; isolation source: digested sewage sludge-derived enrichment culture grown on H2/CO2 | place: Germany: Goettingen
GGATTGATCAGTATAAGAAAGTCGGGTCTCAGCACGGATTCCACTCCGTGCTCAATCATCACAGAATCATAATGTACTCCCAGTGTGGCTGCCAGATGTCCACCCGCAGAAAAGCCCATGATACCAACCTTTGACGGATCAATCCCCCAGGAAGCGGCATTTTCACGCACCATCTGTATGGCGCGCTGCGCATCTTTCAGGGGAGCGAAGGGATCGGTAACTCCGGTTTCTTTTCCGGGAAGCCTGTATTTGAGCACAAAGGCGGCAATACCTTTTCCGGCAAATTCCTGTGCCACCTGACTCCCTTCTCTTTCCATGAGAAGCGTATGATAACCTCCTCCCGGACAGATAATCACGGCACTTTTTTTTTCATTTTCATTTTTCGGCACGTAGGCGGTGAGTGTGGGATTGGTCACCTTGCTTACCAGTAATCCAAAGAGGGTGTCGTTACGATGTACCTCTGGCTGCACCTCTTTCACCGGTGGAAAAAGCGAATGGATTACCGGTTTAACCTGCCATGCCAATCGCGGTGCTTCAGGGACCTCCATCTGCTCAATGATCAGATCTCCTGCCCCGTCAAAACCGGAGACGCTGTGGGTTAAAAACAGGGATAGGGTTAAAAGAATGGATAAACGTTTCGGTAAAATCATCATTTGAGTTTAACTTGTAGGGTTATTAGTATTTAATAGCGGTAAATCATGATGTCTCCCGGCAGGACTGTCATCGTACCTGTATAATTGTTCGCCGGTACAACGGAGCCGTCTTTCAGTATTCTTTTCATGCTCTCGTCGGCCACGAAGGTTAACTTCATTTCCTGCTGAAAATCCCTGTTGACGATGACAATGTATTTCTTGTCCCGGTTTTCCAGTATAGAAACAATGGCTCCGGAACCGTGTGTATCCAGCGCTTTTACTTTGTCGGGTAGCAGGGTCAGCCGCCGTGTTTTGACCGGTATTTGATTGCCTGTATGGTGTACAGAGAGGACTTTTGCTCCCAGGAACACGGTTGCGATTTTCTGTATCTCCTGGTTCATCTCCTTTACCAGGTCGTATACTTCGGTCCGTTTCCCGTCCAGTCCGATGGGGCCATGTTGGAAATCCCAGAAAGAATTGTCACGTGGTGTCCAGTAGGTAAAGTATTGCAACCCCTGCGCTCCGTAGGCCAGGTTGCTGTACATCTGAAGCCGCAGCATCGCTAAGGTGGGGACGGGGTATACTCCACCGGGAATACGGTGTGTGGTGGCAAGGGCAAAGGCCCAGAAATTTTTGCCGGCTTTTCTTGCTTCGTCCGAAAATTCTTCCAGATTCTCGTACCACTCGGTTTTGATGGAATCATTGATGATGGGATAATGATCAAAGGATAGGAAGGGTAAGGGAACCTCTTTGTCAAAGCGGGAAATATACTCCCTGTAGTCTTTGACGCCTAGGGCATCGAAATGTTCTTTCCCCCCTGTCGGAAACAGGTTGAGGTAGCAGAATTTTTCGTTGTCCACAGATTGAATTCTCTTGGCCCATTCTCCCAACTCTGCAAATTCAGAAACTAAAGGCTCATCTTTCAGAAAATAGCCGGCTACGGCAGGATGGTTCATAAACCTCCTGACCGTTTTTTCCGGTTCCCGGCGCAATTCCGGCGTAGAGATAATCAGCTGTATGCCTGCTTTGTGAGCGGCATCGAGTGCATCTTTTAATTTCTCGTTATTTGCACAGGTACTGAAATTGATGGTGAACCCGGCTTCTTTTTGTTCCCGGAATCTCTCCTCAGTCATTTCGTCACAATAGATTCCGTGCCAGGCAATTATCGGTATCTCTCCGGACGTTTTGATTTTCTCCTGCGGATAAAGCGGCGATGAAACGATCAGGAACAACAGCAAAAGGGTGAATTTGTTTTTGTCGGTCATTGAATTGAAGGTTGTTTTATTTTTTTGTTACGCTGAACTGGTATTCTCCCGGTTGGAGCTTTACAATAACTTTCCCGTTTTCTTTTCCGGTTATTTCAATATGACGGGATGGAGCAAGGGGTTTATTCCCTACCCGTATCGAGTCGATGCTTGAGGCCTGAAGAAACAACGTGGCGGTTGTATTTGCCGGCACCTTAAAGCGGTAATCACATCTGTTGCCGGAGAGTTGCCATTCACTTTCTATTCGTCCGTAAGCAGAGTCATAGCTTCCTTTTGCCCAGGTCATTCCGCCCGTCGGATCGGGCTCGGGCTGTAGGATAAAGTGTTTGAATCCAGGGTGGTTTTCGTCCCGTTCGATGCCAAGTGAATGATTGAGCATCCACGATCCGATTGCGCCAAACGAATAGTGATTGAATGAGTTCATGGAGTTATTTCCACTGAAGCCATGTTCTTTGGTATAGGAGTTGAGCCGTTCCCAGATGGTGGTAGCTCCCTGTTCCACGGAATAAAGCCACGAAGGGTAATCGGTTTGTTGCAGTATCCGGTAGGCTGTTTCGGAGTGTCCCAGGCCGGATAAAACCGGATTAAGCCATGCCGTGCCAATAAAACCGGTCATCAGCGAGTAGGGAGCGTAGGCCTCCGCTCCGCTTGCCGGGCTTTCGTTTTCGATGCGGGTTAATAACTGGGCAATTACCCGGTCTTTCACCGCTTCGTTACAAATATCAAAGGCGAGGGGAAGCAGGTAGGATGTCTGTGTTCCGATTATTTCCCCCTTCCGGTGAGGTTCCTTGAACCCCGAGTGAATCGTGTTCCCGTTTTCCGAATCGAGGTAGGTCTGATTAAAAAACTGTTTCCTTTCCGCATGAAGTTTACGGAACCATTCTGCATCTTCGGGTTTATTCAAAATGGTGGCTACACGTTGCATGAGTTGCAGGTCGTAAATGAAATAGGCTTCCCACAGCAGGGAGTTGTCATTTTTCTGCTGTTCCGGCCCCAGCCAGTCGCCCAGGTTCCCTTCAGTCATGATTCCTGTCTTGGGGTCGATATATTGCAACAAGTAGCGGATATATGCTTTCATCGCATCGTAATGTTCGTCGAGCATTCTCTTGTCGTTGTATTGCATGTAACTTTCCCAAGCTACGGTAATGCCTGCACTGCCCCACAGGATTCCCCCGAATCCTCCGCCAACGGGAGCCACGTCGGCAAACCGGCCGTCTTCCCGTTGCGTGTCGCGCATCGCCAGCATGTGACGGCGCAGGAACTGAGGCAGGTCGGCCATATAGGTGGCTGTGCGGGAGAAGACAGAAATGTCGCCGCTCCAACCCATGCGTTCGTTGCGTTGCGGACAATCGGTAGGAATGGATAAGAAGTTTCCCCTGCTGGACCACTGGATGTTTTCCCACAGTTTGTTGATTTTCGTATTGGAAGTTTCGTAGGTTGATGCCGGTTCATGAATGGAGCTGAGCACTATACCCCTTACCGCTTCGAGGGGCAAAGGATTGTCTATTCCCGTGATTTCGATATATCGATAACCGTGAAACGTGAATCGGGGTTGGATTACCTCCTTGTTTCCTTTGGTGATGTAGGTGTCCTGTGCCATGGCTCCCCTGATGTTCTCTAGCATGATCATCCCCACGTTTTCTTTGAATTCCGGGAGGTCGGGATATTTTACTTCCGCGTACCGCAATTTGATCTCTTTTCCGGACGGCATCCCGGCCAGTTCAATATGTGGAATGCCCACCATGTTTTGTCCCATGTCGTACACAAAGACTCCGGGTCTGACCTCTTCCATAGCTATTGCAACCAGTTCGCCTATTTTTTTTACGGTTTGTCCCTGTTGTCCGATCAGTTTCAAATCGGAGAAATCATTCACCACCGGCATTCGGTTCTGTTCGATCGCTTTATCGCGAACAATGGCTCTTTCCGGATTGATTTCAACTGCCTTTTTCCATGCCGAGGCATCGTATTCGCTTTCGCTCCACCCTTCGGTTAGTGATTCTTTTCGAGCATCATATACTTCCCCTTGGAAAAAGCTGCTATAGACTACCGGCCCTTTGTCGTAATAGTGCCATGATTCGGGATTTGAGACCACCGTTTCTTCCGTACCATCGGTATAGGTGATGACCAGCATGGATAAGAGCGATTGCCTGTCGCCAAACAGGTTCCACAGGTAGCCCATATAGGTGATGGCGCCGCTCCACCATCCTTCGCCCATGATTACCCCCATGGCGTTGTTACCCGGTTGGAGATGGTCCGTCACGTCGTAGGTCTGATACATGTGGTGTTTGTTGTATTGTGTCAGGCCCGGGTTAAAATAGTCTTCCCCTATACGTTTCCCGTTCATGTAGACTTCGTAGACTCCTCGTGAAGTGATGTACAGGCGTGCCTTCGCAATTGCCGATCCATTGGGTTGGAAGGTGGTCCGCAACATGGGCATCGATTTCCGTCGAATATCGGCGGTGATGAAGGCGCCCGAATCGTTTCCCTTTATTTCAAACGATCCGTCCCGATAAGTGATGTGATTACTTTTCAGGAAGGGAGCCCATTGCTCCCGGTACTCCGGGGTCGTTGCAAAGAGCAGACGGTTGGGAACACGGTAGTTCGCTACTTCTACCTTTGTGAATTTAGCGGTTTGATCGGGTCTGGCGGCAAATCCGATCTCACAAAGCAGGGGAAAGGTGATGAAGTCCCAGCTACTGCCGATCGGGTTGATGGTTACCGTCCCTGCTTTGTTGGCTTCTTCCTCGCCATCAATGTAGAAGTCGGTCACACTGTACATGGTCTTCAGGTAAATGGTGTGTGGTTCGTACCGGTTCTGGCGACTGATAAGTGATGGGGATACCGGCAGCCGTTGCAAGGGTATATCTTTGTGATCACCCGGGGCATATCCTACCCGGTAAATGTTTAGGAAGGCCGTTTTCCCCTGGTCCAACCCCGATATATCCAGTTCTACTTCCACATAGGACTCGTCTTTACCATACTGCAGGTTGTAGATATTCATGTTTCGGTTCATCAGCCGGGGATCATTTGCCCCGAAAAGGAAACCGGCCTTTGTAGTGCCGCTTTCCTGATCCAGACGGACGGTATAGTTGATGTTGAATACGGGAAGGTAATTGGGGTAAAGGACCAGGTCATTGTCTCCGCCACCAATCCATTTTGCATCGTTCCATGCCCGGATGGAAGGATTCATCAGTCCGGTCTCGAACCAAGAGGCTGCCGATAGCTTTTTACCTTCCTGGTTCCACACCGTCACTCTCCACCGGTAGCCTGTTTGCGGTTGTAATGGCTTTCCGGCATAGGGTATATTCAACGATAGGTCAGAAGGCACTTTGCCGCTGTTCCATACTTCTTCTCCTGCCTCGTCGGTAACCACAACCTGATAAGCCCGTTGTGACTGGCCCTGTCCGGAGGATTCCATCTGCCAGCTGAATCGGGGCTGCTCGACATCGATCCCCAGCGGAGTCTCTTCATATTCCACCTTCAGGGATGTCACTTTCGCGGCCGAACAGGTGATTGACACAAACAGGAGTGCCAGTACTGTGATCCCGACCACTACTCCCCGGTTTTTTTGCCCGGGAAATTTGCTTTTTACATTGTTTTCAGTAATGATCTGTTTTTTCTTCATTTTGGTGAATTTTTTGTTACAGCCCCAACTGTAATCGTTTTGACGGTTACCGAGGCGTTGAAGAGTCTCGGTAATCTGGGGGCTCAACCGCAGAGCATGTTGACAGCTTGTTGGAATTACTCCCTATCACATAGTACGGAGCAAGGGCCGCCGCACCTGCAGCAGCCTTTTTCTTCAAAAAATCGCAACGATTTGTCGTGGTGAAACAGGTTGATATCTGTTGCAAAAGTTGTTTCAATTTTTGTATACAAAGTTCATGCGTCCACCGGGGGCAACATCTCCGTTGAGGTACCAGTCCATGGGATCTTCTTGTTGCATGTTGTCACTCCATTTAAACTCAAAATTCAGGGTTCCTTTTTTTTTGGAAATCCATTCAAGCGGGAAGCTGTACATCAGCTTGTTGCCTTCCATTTTTACACGAACCCGGCCGATGGATTCCCATTTTCCAGCATCGTATTTCTGTAACTCCTTCCCTCCGTTGATTCGTAGATCGTAGCCCATCCATCCGGTCGTTTGGTTTCTGTCCGTGTTGATGTAGAGCCTCATCCATGTTTCGTCATTTCCGTATATAATTGGTTGAGCCGTTTCAGCCAGGAAAAAGGCCTCTGTTTTGTTTCGGGCCACTTTTAAGCTTACAAAATCGTTGCGTCCTGTTTTATTGATGTAGTGGTTGGCCGGATTCAGCACGGCTCCTGGATGATCCCTCATTTCCGTGTCTCCCCGGTAATCGGTATAAACCGGTTTTATGTTATCCCAGTCGTTCCATTCAGCAATGTTCTGTCGTTTACTGGCCCGGGGTACCGGATTCATTCCCTTGTATCTGCGGATATTGGCCACCATCTGCATGTAGTAATTGTCCTTCAATCCCGCAGTCAGGGTAGGTTCAACATCCCTGCTGTATTCCGGACTTGCCTGGTCACAGAAGTAGGAGTGTTCCGGGTTATCGTCAGTACTTCCCCATCTGCCGGCGACCCATTCGTTCCATCCCGTGATAAAGATGAAGGGTACATCTTGTTGGAGGGCATAATCCCACTGTTCCTGAAAATTGTACCCGTAGGCGATGTCATTCTTTGGGTTACCTGGTTTTCCATTCCTGAAACTGCGTCCCCAGTTATCGTTGTTCCCGTAAAAGGCGGATCCTCCCATTCCGGCTATGTGATTAGGATGCTGAGATACGGATACATTGATGATTTCCCTTTCCCCTTTCAGGTTCTTATAGACATGCTGAGGCCTGACAAAGTCAATCCAGGGCCAACCGTTCTCTTGCACCGGTTCATTGGGCCATTGTGATTCCCGATAGCTGAAGAAGGTTTCAAAATCCTTCCCTACGGTCTCCTTTGTCCTGCCGATAATCAACGGTTTCCCTTCGAGGGTGTACCATGTCTCCGGATAACGGTAGGAAGCCCCCGGGCGGTAGAAAGCGTCGTAAATCTGTTGCATTCTTACTCCCGATTGCGTGTTGGTATAGTACACCATTCGAGGCGGATTTTTTCCCTGTTTCTGGAGGGTTCGGATAGCTCTCATCAGAGCGTCCGATTGCGTTTCATAGATCAGTGCGTTGGTGGCATCAATCACCAGAAAGTCGACTTGCGCATCGGTCAATAGTTGCATATTCCTCAGGTGAACCCAGTAATCGTCTCCCCTGTAGTATCCGTAGATGGGTTTGCCCCAGTAATAAAAGCGACCCCTTTGAGGTGACCCCCAGTTTTCATGATCCCCATCTTCGAGCACTTCCGGATGATTGGGTATGATTTCATTGAGATCCCATTTTTGTTCAGATACTTTTGAGGCATCGTCGCCTTGCCAGAGGAAATAGAAGATACCGACAGACCTGTCGTCCCTGATATTCCCCACCTCTTCGTGTCCGGGGAGTACCCTGCCCAGCTCATCTGCTCCTGCCAACGGCTGCACGACACTTTTCGTGCTCTTTTGGCTGGATGAGCTGCTGTCTGGCGGGGAGACCGTCTCTGCCCACACGTTATTGCCGGTGAGCAAGAATAGGCAACACAGCGAAAAATGAAGCCAGTAAAACATACCTTTTCCTTTTTTTTTGCATTCTTGCAGTTATTTAACCTGATAGATGTAACTAAAGCGTCCTTCCGGGGCAACATCCCCGTTGAGATACCAGTCCATGGGATCTTCCTGCTGCATGTTGTCGCTCCACTTAAACTCAAAATTCAGAGCCCCGCTTTGTCCGGATATCAGGGCAAGCGGAAAGCTATACATCAGTTTGTTACCTTCTGTTTTTACGCTCACCGGGCTTATGGTTTTCCACTTTCCGGCAGTAAACTTCTGTAATTCCTTACCGCTGTTGATTCTTAAGTCGTAACCCATCCAGCCGGTGGTATGGTTTCTGTCGCTATTGATATACAGCCTCATCCAGGTCGCATCATCTCCCTGGATGATCGGGCCTGCTGTCTCTGCCAGGAAAAAGATATCCTGCTTATCCCTTGCTACTTTCATTGTGACCAGGTCATTTCTTCCGGTAGTGTTGAGATAATGGTTCTGAGGGATAAGTACAGCTCCCGGGTGATCTCTCTTTTCTGTGTCACCGGAATAATCCCGGTAAAGGAGTTTGATTTCTTTCCAATCTTCCCATTTTTTGATGCTTTTTTCCTCGCCCGCTTTTGGCAGCGGATTCATCCCTTTGTATTTACGGATGTTCGCCACCATCTGCATGTAGTAGTTGTCCTTTAATCCTGCAGTCAGTGTAGGTTCAATGTCCCTGCTGTATTCCGGGCTGGCCTGGTCACAAAAATAGGAGTGCTCCGGATTGCCGTCGGTACTGCCCCATCTTCCGGCTATCCATTCGTTCCACCCTGTAATAAAGATAAACGGTACATTCTGCTTAAGGGCCTGATCCCACTGTTCCTGGAAATTGTAACCCTGAAGGATGTCTGTTTCGGGATTTCCCATTTGTCCGTTTCTAAAACTGCGTCCCCAGTTATCCATGTTCCCGTAGAAGGCTGAACCTCCCATCCCGGCAGCGGGGTTGGGATGCTGTGATACGGATACGTTGATGATTTCCCTTTCCCCCTTCAGGTTCTTATAGACATGTTGAGGCCTGACAAAGTCAATCCAGGGCCATCCATTATCCTGATTCGGTTCATTGGGCCATTGCGATTCCCTGAATGTGAAAAAAGAATGGTATTCCTTGCCCTGTGCCTCCTTGGTTCTACCTACAATAAGCGGTTTCCCGTCCAGATAATACCAGGTCTCGGGGTACCTGACAGGGGCCCCCTGGCGGTAGTAGGTATCGTAGATTTTCTGCATTGATTTGCCCGATTCGGTATTGGTGTAGTAGACCAACTTTGGCGGATTCAGTCCCTGCTTTTGGAGGGTGCGGATGGCTTTCATCAGTTCGTGCGATTGTTTTTCGTATATCAGGGCATTGGTCGCATCAATTACTAGAAAATCCACCTGCGCATCGGTCAGTAGTTGCATGTTTCTCAAGTGAACCCAGTAATCATCACCCCGGTAATAGCCATAGATGGGTTCTCCCCAGAAGTAATAGCGGCCTCTTTCCCGCGAACCCCAGTTTTCGTGATCCCCGTCTTCGAGCACCTCCGGGTGACTGGGTATTATTTTGCTGAGGTCCCATTTATTTTCGGAGGTTTTCGACGCTACATCTCCCTGCCAGAGAAAGTAAAAAATTCCCACGTTACGGTTTTTTTTGAGATCTCCGACTTCATCATGGAGGGGAAGTACCCGTCCCAACTCGTCACTTCCGGCCAAAGGTTGGAGTATGCCAGAAGTTTCTTTCCCTGGTTCATTGGTGCCGGGTAAGTTAATTTGGTCGTTTTCCTTGCAGGAACTGCTCATAGTGAGCATGGCTACGAATATAAGAAAAATGGAATGCATTGTTTTCATTTTTTTTGTTTCTTCAGTTTTTATTTCCAAAAATATTTCTTACAGCTTCCAGGTAACCGTATTTCCAGGTAGTGTCGGGTTCCAGGTAACTTCCTTCTGACCATTCGTTCCACGCGTTGATGGTGACCATTTTCGGATAAATGTGGTTATCATCAACATATTTCTTCGCTTTGGAGAGGTACTTCTCGAATTTCTGTGGGGTGGAGTTGTTTATATATCCTGCTTTGAAGGGAAACCGGGGATTGGCATCCCAGCTTACGGTGACATTGGGAAAGTAGGTCATGGAGAACCTGTCTTTGAATCCGGTCCACATATCGGTTGAAGCATCTCCCCAAACTTCATAGTCTCCGTCCGGATTCTGAAGGTGTGCCCAACAGTAGTTGGTCAGGCTTTTAAATCCAAAGAAACTTAATACGTCCTCCTGACTTTTTATCGGATCACCGGGAACACCATCTATGCTCGAAGGCAGCGCTTCCCACAATATACCTTGCAAATGGAGCCCCGGGAATCCTGCTTCGATGGTTTTTTGCCTGAAATGATCGAGGGCCTCTTTTGTCTTTTCTGCTCCTCCCAGACCCTGGATGAGCGTGTTGAGTTCATAAATGCAAAAGACCGGTTCTTCCTCAATTTTCAGGTAGGAGGGGTCCATGAAATACTGCGAGATAACCCTGTCGACCACAATGTCGAACTGTTCCCTGTCCACTTCTCCATCCCAGTAAACAGAATCCACTCTGGGGTTCTTCACGTCCCAGTAGGTAGTAGCGTCGTGATTGGCCCACATCAGGTAGAAGTTCATTCTGCCTTTATTCGCTTTCAGAAAGCCGTCGTTTATGCAACGTTCCAGGAAGGGTGCTTTTTCAAACCAGTACCAGTCGAAGATAAAGGTGTTTACCCCATATTCGAGGGCTGTAGTGATCTTAAGCTCCATATCCTTCGGATTAGCTTCATCCAGATAGCCCCACAGGGGCACCTTGGGTTGTTGATGCCCTTCCTCTTTAGGAACAGCGTTCCGAATAATCTCCCACTCACCGGTTTTCTCCGGGAAGAGGAATTCGGATTTTGGCTCATAATGGTAAGCGGGCCAGTAAAATGCCGCCACCGTGTACTTATCTCCCGTTACCGTCTGTTCTTTTCCTGAATTACAGGCAGGTGTAAGAACAAGGAGGGAGATCCACAGTAAGGAAAGAGAAAGATTTTTCATATCATTAAAATTGATTATTTTTTCCATTTTAACCGGTAGTTAAATCTTCTGTTGGGTGCAGTATCCCCATTGAGTGCGAAGGAAACTGGGTCCTCCAGTTTCTCTGGATTGTCGCTCCATTTGAAATCCATGACCAGGTGATCTCCTTTGACGGACAGCAAGTGAGCGGGGATTTCAATTTCCATCTTATTGCCGTTGTAACGGTAAGCAAGGTCACTGGTTTCAACCCATTTATCCTGTTCGTATTTCATGAGTGTAGTCTGGGTCTCACTCTTTACTCGTCCATTGATCAGGAAATCATAGCCATACCACCCTGTCTCGGGGTTATTGTCAGCATCAATCAGCAGCAACATCCAGTTCGGGTCGGTATAGGGAGTGAGTGGCGCAGCGGTCTCCACGTAAAAGTAGACTTGTTCTTTTGTTAGCGCGGCTTTACTGGTAATGATATCGTTTCTTCCCGATTGATTCACGTAGTTGATGCCTGCATAACCGATGGCATCCCTGTGCCAGGTGTCTCCTTTGGTATCCCTGAATTCATTTTTTACCTTTTCCCAATCCTTGAAGTTCCCGTCGATGCGTATAGCGGTATATCCTTTCTGTTCCGGAATGGGACGTACCCCTTTGTATCTCCTGATGTTCTGCGCCATCTGCATATAGTAATTGTCGGTGTAGCCTCCCTTCATCGGTTGGATGCCACGATTGAATTCGGCATTGTACTGGTCCACGAAAAAGAAAGGATTATCCCTCCCCAGCCATGGAGTGGTGCCACCGTGATCCGGCTGGTATTTTCCGGCAGTCCATTCATTCCAGTCATTGATGTAGAGAAACTCGGGATTGGCCGCCAATGCTTCATCCCACCTTTCCTGGAAATAGATTCCGTAAGCGGTCGGGTTATCGACCTTTTTCTTTAGCCAGGGAACATAGGCCGATTTCGGCATGTCGTATTCATCCAGTTCGGGTTGACCAAATTCACGAGACCAGGATTTGCCCACTCCCATGTTTTCGTCGGTCATGGTGACAGGATGCTGAGCCGTGGTTACTGCGGCCTGCTCTCTCTTGCCGTTGTGAAGGGAGAGAAGTTGTTCCGGGGAGAGGTTTTTTACGCGCGAATCAGCCATGCTATACCCGAAACTCCAGTTGTCTTCGGTTCCAACGAACCTTTTGCCGCCCCATTCGTAATACCCCCACCACATCGTCCTAAGGGTAAAAAAATCTTTTACCTCTTTGGTGTAATCGCTGTAGAATTCCTTTGAGTAATCGGGATCCTGATAATGGGGATGGTTCGGGTCGGTGGCTGCGGCAGGGTCGTAATGCGGGTTGGGATGTTTGATCTCAGAACCATTGGCGTCAAAGGAAGGAGTTCCGTTATAGAGTAAAAGCGGTTTGCCATCCCAGTAGAACCACAAATCCTTGTACTTTTCCTCTTTGTAAACCCTGTCATAAAGATCTTGAACAACGGTGATGGCTGGACCATTAAAGGACCAGAAGGCGAATTTCGGTACTTTGTTGCCCTCTTTTCTCATCTCCTGCATAATGCGGAAGGTGACATCCCATTCGTCCCAATACCTGACGGCATTAGTCACATCCATAATCAGCACATCGACTCCTGCGTCTGCGAGCATGGACATGTCTTTACGGATCACGTAATCATCCTGACTCAAGAAATATCCCATCTCCGGCTCGCCCCAATGATAGGAGCCTGTATACCAGAGGGGGTGATCCGCCTTAAACCGTGCTGTCGGGTCCTTCGCCAGAATTTTTGTGACATCTGCCTCATAGGGTTGCTTCTGTTTAGCTAAATTCTGGGTATGCCAGGTAATGTAAAAGATACCTACCACCCTTCTCTGATCCTTCTTCAGGGGACCAGTCTCCTCGTAATCGGGCATCTCCCGTCCCACACCATCGGTGGCTACCCAAGTGTCGGCGTAGAGGTCTCTGTAATAATCCTCTTCACTCCCGATAACCGTATCGTTTTTTTGCGACTGTTGAGAAAGTCCGCAGGAGAAGAACATCATAGGGACCACGATCGATATAACAAACCAATTTATATTCTTCATATTGTTCGTTTTTTAGCGGGATATAATTTCTGGTTAAATGCTGGTTTATTTATTTTGATACTGCAACGACTGAATTGAGACTGGTCCAAACAGCCCTGAAGGTTGTAATGCACTCTGGGCGTTATACGGGTTGACGTAGCACCAGGTTTCCCTTTGTGCTTCAGGCAGATTGAGATCCCCGATCAACCGGTTCATCCAGTTGTTAACTACCTCTATTTCCAATTCATTTTGACCCGGTTTCATCCATTGTGTAATGTCTAGCTTGTAGGGATAGGTCCAGACCCCTCCGGCATAATTGCCGTTTATTTTCACTTTAGCCATTGCGGTCAGTTTACCCAAGTTTATTTCAATGATTTTGTTATCAGCACTTTCGGGGGCGTTGAATGTTATTGAATAGGTAGCTGTTCCGGAGTAATACTTTACGGAATCGTTCTGGGAGGTAGTCCAGTCGTGCAACGTTTCAAAGATCACCGGATTTGCGGGTCCCCTGAAAGCAGGATCAAAGGCAACGCTCCAGGGTCCTTTCAGTTCTTCAATAATTTCGGGTACCGGATAATTTGCTGTGATGTCGTCCACCGCATTTTTCCCCGCTTTGTTCCTGAATACAATAAATACACTCTCGTAAGGTGCCAGTTTTACGGGCACGGCCGTAAATTCTCCGTTGGCCTCGAATGCGGGAAGTGTCCGGATTGCCCCGCTGGTGGCTTCCCACAGTTCCGGCTGTTTGCCGGTTACCCTGAATTCAGGCCGGATTACAGTTTCCTGATCCGTCTGGTTGGAAAGAAAGTAAATTTCTATCCCTCCCATGGTCCGGTGTCCGTAGTGAATAGAATTGTCTTCCGGCAATTTACAGTCGGGGAGAAGTCCGATCCTGTCGAAAACTTCTTCAAGGGACAAGCCATTCATGATCAGTCCCTTTCCGTAGTTTCGCTGTGTGGTTGTTTCGCCGTCCAGGTCACCCCAAAGTTCGATTGCTAATTGCTGTATCCGGTTGTCTGCCTCCGGTTGGTTCTGCTGGCTGGGTGAGCGTTTTGGCGCCGGCCCCAGTATGCAGGCTCCTTCGTTGACCAGTTCCTTGATTTTTGCCAACAACTCCGGACGCATCGTTTCCTGTTTGGGAAGCACGAGCACCCGGTACTGTGTCCCGTGAGGTAACGTCAACAGCCCATCCTTGACAGTCATGTCTCTCAGGATCACCTCCGCGTTGATGTAATCAAACTGGTAACCCCGTGGGAGAGCAGGATCTGCGATGCCCGTCATTTTTGGCGCATCTTCGCCGATAAAGTATGCTACATCGGCCACATTGAGGCCCTGTTGCAACATGAAATTAGCCCGTTTCAGGTATTGGGTAAACAGATCCATTTGGGAGAACCAACTGTTTTTCCGGTCGAATTCATTCCCAAACCATGCATTCACCCCGGGATTTTTTTCTTCGTAAGGCTGCATGATGTATACATGCAGGAGCGTATTGTTGATCCCTTCGGCAAAGAAACGATCCGTACGCTGTTTCATCATCGCCGGATGCCTGGAATAGGCAGGTCCGCCGGAAGTGTTCGATTCGGCTGAGATTTTGCTTTTTCCGTAGATGTGTCCTGCGGATGTGGCCGCACGGTTTTCGATATCACCCAGTTCACCCTGACTCCAGAATTCACCGCCAATTTCGTCCGACTGACCGCCGTACATCAGGAACTCACCCGGGAATCCCCAGTGCCCGTAATTTTCGAGCCAGGTAGTTAAACCGTGTTGGTGGCTTACTTCTCTCAAACCACCTACATAGTCGTAAGCGACCTTGTCTGCGATCATTCTTCTCAAGTCCCAAAGAAAACGGTCTGATTCCATCCGGCTGTTGACCACGTACCCTCTGAAGACCGGCAGATAGGGAAAAGCATCATATCCGTAGCGCTGTTCGAATTCTTCCAGCATGCCATCGGTGAAATTCTGTCCTCCTGTCTCATAACTATCCTGTACGACTACTTTAAATGTCTTTCTGTCGGCCTCAGGAATTCTCTTCAGGATCTCGCCGATAAAACGGTCGAAATGGACAGCGGTCCATTTTTTACTCATTTTATCTACCTCCAAACCGGTAGCTTCAGGAGAAGCTGGCCCGTTGGTGACCCCGGTGGGAGCCATACCCATCCTTAAAACTATCCATTCTCCTTCCGGTACATCCCAGCTGAGGACTCCCTCAGGGGACAAGTGTTGCGTAATGTCGAGAATCTGCTTATCCTGAATGATCAGGCTCTTATCGTCTACTTCCGGTTGTTCTGGCCAGAGATAATCTTTCCAGTAGGGAAGTGGGGTGGGATGCATCTTGGCCAGTGTCTTTTCACTATACCTTTCCATACGGGGAACACCGCTCAGGTTAACCTCTGCCAGGCCACTTCCTCCAGACCGATAAGTAAGAACTAACCTGAATTCTCTGGATGTGGTGGCCGGTAAGGCAATTGTTACGGGTGCGTATGGATCAAACCCTACGTTTAAAGCAGGATTGGATCGGTTAATAACGAATTGCGAAACGGTGTTATAATTGTTGTTACTCTCCTTGATCTGTAGAACCACATCGGCCATGAACGGTGCCCGAGTTGTCTGGACAGTGAGGCTTCTGGCTGTAAACGGTTTTTCCGATTTGAAACTGATGGACACACTATTTCCCTCCGGCAGGTTTATCCCTGTCTGCGGATCATTGTCCGTCAGTCGTCCAAGGTTGGCAAGGAGAGGGGTACTCTCAATTACTGCATTTTTATGGGTCAACATCAACTCTTCACGCATCACGTTCGGGATAGCGATCACCTTCACGTCCTGAAACTGTTCGTTTGGTTTCTGGAGAAGTTGCGTGATGGTTTGTGGACCTTTCACCACGAGTTCCGATGAGGCCAGGTAGCGCATCGATTGTTCCGGTTTGATCCATGGGCCTCCCGATTGACTCCAACCTGGAGAGTTGAAGATACCGATTTCTATATCCAGTTCCGTAGCTGTTTTCAAAGCCGTATGCAGTATCTCCCACCACGCTTCACTGAACATTTTTATTTTGCCGTAGGGAAGGTCATCAATCCCGATGTTGCCAATGAAGGCGCGGTTGATTCCTGCTTTTTTCATAGCATGAAGGTCTCTTATTGCACCTTCTTTGGAGATATTATCCGAAATCCAGTACCAATATACACTGGTCTGGATGGAATCGGGAGGTGTGATAAATCCTCTCTCCAATTCCTGAGACAATTGTGTAAGGTTAGCGTGTGGATTTTGCTTACACCCAAGCAGGTGCATAATGCTGATCACAGCTAGTAACATCATCATTTTTAGTTTCATACTGTTTTGTTTTATATTAATTGTTCAAATTCTATTTCCTGGGATAAATCGTTGTTTCGCAACGCCTATAAATTTAGAAAAAATTGGGCAAAAAAAGGAAAAACCGGTATTTAATAATTTTTTTTCATAATCCCGGGAAACTTATTGATCCTGGAAAACCAGCTGATAGCTTCCTGATGGGAACGTATAACGGTTCTTATCACCCGTTTTTTCTGTTTTAAGGAATGTACAAAGCTCAATTTCTTCTCCGTTCACAGTGCATTTTCCTC
>JABNAD010000732.1_pt1 | contig 16190 bp, 16 predicted proteins | sample 7240381 | NCBI WGS metagenome assembly JABNAD01 (sample SAMN11332834, study PRJNA596920) | anaerobic digester metagenome | biome: digested sludge; isolation source: digested sewage sludge-derived enrichment culture grown on H2/CO2 | place: Germany: Goettingen
CCCCTGTACTCTCTTCGCCTTTGCCTAGCAAAATACATCGCCCTATGCCCAGCTTGCGGGATAAAGCCGCCAGGGATCCCTCACAAACCACCGCTGCCCGAAGCTTTGTCAACTCTCCCTCAGGCATCTGTGGAAAAAAACGATACATATACTCGCTTACCACCATATCCAAAACGGCATCGCCCAAAAATTCTAACCGTTCGTTATTTTCATGACTGCCCTTTTTCAATTCATTGGCATAGGAGCTGTGGGTCAAAGCTAACACCAATAAGCTTTTATCCGTAAAAGAGTACTCTATCTTTCGCTCGAACTCCTCCAGATTTAAATGATTCATACTTAGTTCTCCAATACATTTTTAATATAGGCAATTGCGTCGCCAATGGATTTGATTTTTTCCGCTTCGTCACTTTCAAATTCCATATCAAAAGCTTCCTCTAAAGCGGAAATTATCTGAAATAAATCTAAAGAATCTGCTCCCAAGTCCGCAAAAACTGTATCCGGTGTTAATGTTTCTGGCGCAATATTCATCTGCTCCGCAATTACATTCATTACTACTGATTCATCCATTTTATTAACCTCCTCAATAAAACTTTATTTTTCTTTCAATACTATAACCCATTTGCTCCCATTTGTCAGTAGAAAACATTAAAATTAGTGAAACTTTTGAGGGGTTTTTCGGCAAAAAAATTGTATAATTTAATCATACATTTCTATAGCATCCTCTTTTTTGATTTTCTATTCTTTTTTGATTTAAAATATCTGAGATTTTAAAAGTTAAAAACTGCCCTCTACAGGGCAGTTTTCATTATTTACTCATTTATGAAAAATATCTTTCATAGTCTTTACCAATTCTTCTGTTGCCCGAATTAATCGATTACCAAATGGTATCCAGAGTATCCAAAAAAGGATAACTGATCCTAAAATTCGAAACAGATATGGATATTCAACGATCAAACGGTCTAAAGGCAACATAACATGCCTCCTCTATTTTAAAAATATACAAATTTAATCGAATGCCTGCCGTCGTTTTATATTTTTTATAAATCAATTATACTATAAATAAATATATAATGTAAATTTATTACATTATAAAACACAAATGTATTATTGATAATATTTCGACAATATTTTACAAGTATACATTTTTATGATTATATTTTTTCTTCATGGTTTTTCATTTCAACGTCCTTCTTTTTTACTATTCAATTTTTATGAAATGCTTGCTTTCATGGGAATCTCCTTTCCCCAGTCAGGAGAAATGCCCCAATCCATTAAACTTAAAATATTCACTATTGAAACCTCCTAAAATATAACCACTCCCATTCATTCAAATGTATCAAAAACCCGAATTATTTAAATGGTAAATAAATAACAAATTGCATATAAAATGAATTATTACATTTATATGTGATATAACAAAAAAAACGTAAAGAATTATTAAAAAATCGTTAAAAATTTATCTGGAAATTTATCTAAAAAAAGGATATACTTTTAATAATAGTTTACGATTTGAGGATGATAACGTGGAAAAGTTTTTAGAAAAGCCAGATTTCCTGCAAGACATCTTTGTTGAGGAATCTTGGAAAAACATTGATAAGATTGACAGCTTCATAGAAGAAAAGGCAAAAGAAGAAGACTTTTCCGTATCCAGGGAAGAGGTAGATGGCTTATTCCGCACCATGCACAGCATAAAAGGCTCTGCATCCATGATGGGATATCCCTCTATTTCAGAAACAGCCCATAGCGCGGAGGACTTGTTCTCTTATTTGCGCGAAGAAGAAAACCCGGCACAAAAAGATTTGAAAACCATCCTACAACTACTGCGTATGGTCTCTGGATTTATGAAACGGGAATTGCGTCGTATGGAAACAGATGAAGAAGTTACCGATTTTGGTTGGGCTGTCGTTCGAAGAATCAAAAATTTTTTGGCTCATGTTGACAACGAAAATGAACCGGAAGGTCCAAGCTACCAAATCGCCTATACGCGTAAGGGTAAACAAATCATTCCTTACACAAATTTTGCTTCCCTCATCCCTCAAATGGAGCGCCTTGCCAGTATCATGGGTAGAGAGCTTTCGAAGGAATTTACAGTTAAAGTTTCAGGGACAGATACAGAAGTTCCAAGGGATATTTTCGATAAAATCTCCATGGCCGTTTTGCAAATGATGAAAAATAGTATGGATCATGGATTAGAAATCACCTCTGTTCGTGAGCAGATGGGAAAAACCCCTATTGGAGAAATTTCTTTAGAAATCCAAAAAGCAGGACAAAGAGTTTTCGTTATTTTCCGAGATGATGGACGAGGTTTAGATAAGCATGGCATTTTGGAGACAGCCCATGAAAAAGGTCTTTTGAAAAAACCTGAGGAAGAATATGAAGATAACGAAATTTTCGCATTTTTGTTGCGTCCGGGCTTCACTACCAAAAGCAGAGCCACTATGTTTTCAGGTAGAGGCGTAGGCCTTGATGTTGTAAACGCAACAATTTCCGCTTTAGGTGGAAGCATCCGCATTGAAAGCCGAGAGTATATGGGTACCACCTTTTTTATGGAATTTCCTGTTATTGCATAACGAAATCATATCAATTATAATTAAGAACCTGCAATTATTTATATAGCAAAAAGATGGGACTTGGCTGAAAAAACGAGTAAATTTCAGCCATTTTTTTATGTCTTTGCCCTTGTACCTGTGGGACATTTTGTTTATAATAATAGAGATGTGGGTAACAAATGAAATTCAACAATCAACTAGGAGGTTTTTTACCGTGGACTTTTTGACACTAATGAAAGAAAAGGCGAGAGCCAATAAGAAAGTAATCGTATTACCTGAATCCTATGAAAAAAGAAATCTTGAAGCAGCAGCTGAATGCTTAAAGGATGGATTAGCAGAAATCGTATTAATCGGTAATAAAGAAAAAATTATGGAAGCAGCAGGCAACTTTGATGTTTCCAAGGCAATTTTCGTTGATCCCGAAATTTATGATAAAATGGATGAAATGGTTGCAGGCCTTGCAGAAGCAAGAAAAAGCAAAGGCATGACATTGGAAGAAGCAAAAAAACTTCTTTTTGATGATTCCATGTTTGTAGGTGTTATGTTGGTTAAAATGGGCGTTGCAGATGGCATGGTTTCCGGCGCAATCCATTCTACCGCTGATACCCTGCGTCCTGCATTGCAGATTTTAAAAACAGCACCCGGCACAGAATTGGTGTCTTCCTTCTTTATTATGGTAACACAGACACCCGAATATGGTGATGACGGTATTTTGTTGTTCGCTGACTGCGCACTCAATCAGAATCCCACTCCCGCAGAATTGGCTTGCATCGCAGGCGACTCCGCAAAATCCTATGCTGCATTTGTAGGCAAGGAAGCAAGAGTTGCAATGCTCAGCCACTCTACAATGGGTTCTGCAAAGCATGCTGATGTTACAAAAGTAGTAGAAGCTGTAAAGATTGCAAAGGAAAAATATCCTGAAATCAAATTGGATGGTGAAATCCAGTTGGATGCAGCAATCGTAAAAGAAGTTGGCGAATTAAAAGCACCTACAAGTCCTGTTGCCGGCAAGGCAAACTGCTTGGTATTCCCCGACATTGACGCTGGTAATATCGGCTATAAATTGGTTCAGAGATTTGGTAAGGCAGAAGCTTTCGGTCCTGTTCTTCAGGGTATCGCAAAGCCTGTAAATGATTTATCCAGAGGCTGCTCTGCAAATGATATTGTAGCAGTTGTGGCTATGACAGCTGTTCAGGCTCATGTAATGGGTAAATAATTCTCCGCTTGTTTCTTGTTCGCTTTTTTAAAGCGATACAATTAATAAATTTTTAAGTAAGAAAAAAGGTAAAAGAATGAAGGAGAGAAAATAATGAAAATTCTTGTATTGAACTGCGGCAGTTCCTCTTTGAAATACCAACTTTTCGACATGGAAGGCGAAGTGGTATTGGCAAAAGGCCTTTGCGAAAGAATCGGTATCGAAGGTTCCAGATTGAAACATCAGCCCACTGATAAAGAGGATGTTGTTTTTAATGATTATTTAGAAAATCATGATATTGCTGTAAGCAAAGTTATGGACGCTTTGACAAACCCTGTATATGGCGTAGTTAAGAGCATGACTGAAATTAATGCAGTTGGTCACCGTGTAGTACATGGTGGTGAATATTTCTCAAGCTCCGTTATCATCGACGATGCAGTAAAAGAAGCTTTGGAAAAATGTAGCGAACTTGCACCTTTGCATAACCCTGCAAACTTAGTTGGTATTGCAGCTTGCGAAAGAATTATGCCTGGCGTACCTCAGGTTGGTGTATTTGATACTGCTTTCCACCAGACAATGCCTGAAAGAGCATACCTGTATGCAATTCCTTACGAATATTACGAAAAATATAAAATCAGAAGATACGGTTTCCACGGGACAAGCCATAGATTTGTTTCCGAAGAAGCTGCAAAAATGTTGGGCAGACCTTACGATCAGACAAAGACCATCACTTGCCATTTGGGCAACGGCGGTTCCATCTGTGCAGTAAGAAATGGTAAATCCATTGATACAACCATGGGCTTTACTCCTTTGGAAGGTCTTGTAATGGGTACCAGAGCTGGTGACGTTGATGCCGCTGTTATCACATTCTTGATGGAAAAAGAAAAACTGACTCCTCAGGAAATGGATAACATCTTAAATAAAAAATCCGGCGTTTTGGGTATCTCTGGCGTATCCAGCGACTTCCGTGATATTGAAGATGCCAGCGAGCATGGAAATGCAAGAGCAGAAGCTGCATTGGAAGTATTCTCTTACAAAGTAGCAAAGAGAATCGGTGCTTATGCTGCAGCAATGAACGGTGTTGATTGCATCGTATTCACAGCTGGTTTAGGCGAAAACTCCGGCCCCACAAGAAGATTGATTTGTGATTACTTGGGTTACCTTGGTGTTCACATCGACTCTTACAACAATTGTTTAAGAGGAAGCGCAATGGAAATCTCTGCTCCTGATTCCAGAGTAAGAGTTTTGGTTATCCCTACCAACGAAGAATTGGTAATTGCAAGAGATACGAAGGAACTTCTTGACAAATAAGAAGCCTTTCAGTATAATATTTTAGGTACGACTATGGGGTGATTTGTATGTTACTTGGAATGGCTCAATTGTTTAGCAAAAACGGATTATCAATTCCTGTTATGCTAACTGAGCAAATCAATGACACGTCGGATTATCCCGATGTTGTGGAATTTTTGCAGCCTGTAAAGTTAGAGGGAACTCTTAAAAACGAAAATGAAACTTTCGTTTTTGAAGCAAAGGGCAATACAGAGGTCAACCTTCGGTGTGACCGTTGTCTTGCACCTGTCAGAAAAGAGCTTTGCTTCGAGATCAAGGAACGTTTTGCTCATACAGGCAGAGGAAACGAAGAGACAGAAACTTTTTCGGGGGATCAAATTGATCTTGCGGACTTTGTCAGAAGGGGTATTCTTTGTGCTTTACCTATGAAGGTTCTTTGTAGCGATCATTGTAAAGGGCTTTGCCCCGTTTGCGGAAAGAATCTAAATGAAGGTTTGTGCGAATGTGATACAACCTATATAGATCCGAGATTTGAAAGTTTAAGGACTCTTTTCAATGTTGACGAGGAGGTGTAGAAATGGCTGTACCCAAGGGACGAGTGTCGAAATCTAAAAGAGATAAGAGAAAAGCACAGAGTTGGAAAATTGCAACTCCTAGCTTGGTAAAATGCAGCAAGTGTGGTGAACTGATGACTCCTCATCAGGTTTGCAAGGCTTGTGGCGCATATAACAAAAAAACAATTATCAAAGTTGACTAATGTCAAACTCGAAAAGACAGCATACATGCTGTCTTTTCTTCTTATGTTTCACAAATTTTTGCAAATTGCATTTCATGTGTAATACAAAGAGGTTGCAATCATTATTCAATCCGAGTAAAATAATAAATACGAAACACCAAAATGAAGGAAGGACTCAGGTGATTTCATGGATAAAAAAGTAATCGTGGCTCTAGATGCCATGGGCGGCGACTTGGCTCCTGTTGAGATCGTAAAAGGTGCCATAGATGCAGTAAAAGAATTAAATGTAGATATAAAGCTTGTTGGTCAGCAAGATAAAATAAATGTCGAACTTGCAAAATACACATATCCAAAAGAACGCATACAAGTGGTTCACGCTGAAGAAGTCATCAGCACGGACGAGGTTCCTACCTCAGCCATCCGTAGGAAAAAAGATTCTTCTTTGGTTGTAGGGTTAAATCTTGCAAAAAGCGGAGAAGCCGATGCTTTTGTTTCTGCCGGAAGTACCGGCGCATTACTTACTGGCGCTTTATTGATTGTAGGCCGCATTGAAGGTGTGGAGCGCCCTGCCCTTGGCACTTGCTTGCCTACAAAAACGGGCTTTACATTTCTCTTGGATAGTGGTGCAAATGTAGATTGTAAAGCTAAATACTTAGAGCAATTTGCTAAAATGGGCTCTGTTTATGTGGAAAATATTTTTGGTATGCAACAACCTAAGGTTGCTTTGGTGAATATCGGTGCAGAAAAAGAAAAAGGAAATGCGCTGACCAAAGAAGCATATGAGTTACTGGAAGTAAGTGAAAATATAAATTTTGTAGGAAACATTGAACCCAGAGATATCCCTTTTGGTGAAGCAGATGTCATTGTTTGCGATGGCTTCGTGGGCAATACAATTCTAAAGCTCAGTGAGGGCTTAAGCAAAACTTTAATTGATATTATTAAAGAAGAAATCACCGCTGGTTCCTATAAATTTGCAGCAGCAATGTTAAAAACACCTTTTCGAAATGTAAAAAAACGCTTCGATTCTGATGAAGTTGGTGGTGCACCATTTATCGGTCTAAAATCTCTCGTTGTGAAAGCCCATGGCAGCTCTAATGCAAGAGCCATCAAAAATGCCATTCGCCAATGTGTATTATTTACGGAAGCCGATATTGTTGGCAAAATAAAAGATAAATTGTAATTTTACATTCAGATACACTATCTACTATAATATATTTGTTTTCCGTACCCGCCTAATTATTATAGGCGGGCTTTTTATTGCAAAGCAATATTACATTCAATCCCCTAATCATTGAAAACAAATAATATAGCCACCAGCTTTCCATGTGATTAATACTCCCTTTGTATCTTAAAAACATCTCCTAACCATGCTCAGCATGAGCTTTCTAAAAGCAGATTAAAAATTTCTAGTAAAAAGCAAACAATAAATTACCTCCCCTCTCCTTCAAGTTTTCTCTAAGAAACAGTATGTTCCATATCAATTTTACCATGTCAAAACTTCCATAATTTATAATGTCGAAAAGCTTTATGCCATTCACTTTCTTTTATATCATCCCATCTTGTCTTTTTATGGTATAATATATATATAAAGTTGAAATACCCTCTGGGAAAAGGAGATGTAAAAATGAAAACACTTGGTATCATCACAGAATATAATCCTTTTCACCTTGGACACCAGCATATGATAGAAGAGGCGAAGAGAAAAAGTGGCGCTGAGCGCGTTGTCGTAGTAATGAGCGGTAGCTTTGTACAAAGAGGTGAACCCGCTTTTTTTGATAAATGGACAAGAGCAAAAGCCGCATTGCTCAATGGTGTGGATATGGTGTTGGAGCTTCCGGTTCTGTTTGCCACCGCAAATGCTGAAACCTTTGCCTCCGCAGCCGTTCGAATTTTACAAGACACAGGAATTGTAGATATTCTAGCCTTTGGTTCAGAAAGCGGAAACCTGCCTGCTCTTCAGGAAGCGGCAAAATTAATGACAAACGAGACTGATGAATATCGTTCTCTCCTAAAAGCCCACCTAGATAATGGTCTGTCCTACCCTAGTGCCCGTGCAAAAGCTATGGAGACTATTTCAAATATCAATAGTGAGATTTTAAGTCAGCCAAATCATATTTTAGCATTGGAATATTTAAAAGCTCTGGAGCGCTACCAATGCAACATGACCCCATTGGCTATCAAACGCGAGGGGGCCGCTTATCATAGCACTACACTTGAAAGTAAATTTTCTTCTGCCTCTGCAATACGAAACGGAATTCTAGAAGAACAGCTAACAGAGTCATTATCTCATGTTCCGGAAAACTGCTCTCCTCTATACAGCAAAGCGCTTTCCCTAGGAACGGCTCCTATCCTCTGGAAAAACTATGCAGGCTCATTAAACTATAAACTAAGAACAATGTCCGTTGATGATTTACGCCAAATTTTTGAAGTAACGGAAGGCTTGGAAAACAGAATTCTCAGAGCAATTGATACTGCCTACGAGATTGAGGATATTATTGAATTTATTAAGTCGAAGCGTTATACACGAACAAAAATTCAGCGAATCCTTCTTCATATTTTATTAGATATCAAAGGCGCAGAGGTTGCCTATTTTATGAAAAAGCCTTATATGCCATATATTCGAGTACTTGGGTTTCGCAAAGAAAGTGCAGAGCTTTTAGGTGATCTTACAATGAACGCAAAATGCCCTGTTCTGACTAATTTGAAAAAGGCTCCTGAAATTCTGAACGAAGACGGTCTGCACCTGCTAGCGCTGGAAAAAACCGCTACTGATTTATATTCAATGGCTTCACCTACCCCATTATATCGTGGTGCCAATCAAGATTTTACTATGCCTATGGCTATCCTATAACAAAATTGTACACAAGCTTGATATACTATTAAAATGGTTAATGCATTCATAATCATTAATTATCAAAGGAGAACTTTTGAACTTAAGTCACCCAGCTTCTTAATCCCATCCACTAGTTTACTTGTAACTTGCCCTCATAGAACAACGTTTTGAGGCATAAATTGTAACAATACATAATGGAAGAAGCATTAAAAAATGAGAAAAAACTCCTTCGTTATCCTTTGTACTTGCTTTTTGATTTTTGCCTTACTGCGCTATCCTCAGGCTATGCTGGCAGCGAGTACAAAGGGTGTCATGCTATGGTTTAATCAAGTCTTGCCCTCCCTATTCCCTTTTATGGTGGCCTGTGGACTGTTGTTGCGGATGGGTGCAGCAGAGACAGTAGGGGAATGGTTAAGACCACTGATGAGGCCTATTTTTGGCCTACCGGGAATAGCTGCATTCCCTTTTTTTCTTGGAATATTTTCTGGTTACCCTATGGGAGCAAAAATTACTGCCACATTGTATACAGAAAAAAAAATATCACTTTCACAGGCGGAGCATATTTTGTCCTTTTCTAATAATCCCGGCCCATTGTTTCTGGTCGGAACAGTAGGTGCCGCTTTTTTTCAAGCGCCCTATTGGGGATACTTCTTCTTGCTATGCTGTTTTTTAGGAGCAGTTGCAACGGGAATATTATTTCGTTTGTTTTATCCACAAAATTCCAGGGATGATTTTGTTCCTTATTGCAAAAAAAGTCCATCTTCAATCAGCCAATGTCTCCCGCAAACCATTGCCGATTCCATGGATACTGTCACACAAATCGGTGGCTATATCATTCTATTTGCCGTTTATGTGGAGGCTTTTCAACAAACAGGGCTACTGCATCTCATTGCAAAAGTCTTTTCGTTCTTACCTTTCTCTGTAGACTTTTTTTCAGGAATATTCGGTGGTTTGTTAGAAATGACCAACGGAGCATTTCTCTTAAGTAGTGCCCCAGACCCATTGATTTATAGACTCACCGCTACCTGTATGTTAATGGCACTGGGAGGTCTTTCTATTTTATTTCAGACTATGGGAATTTTAAGAAATGTGCCCATAAAAAAAAGCCGCTATCTTGCGGCTAAAATTTGTAATAGCATATTCAGCGGTCTATTTTTCTATATTATATTTCCATTCATTGAAAAATGCGTACAAAAAACAGTTCCTACCTTTGCTATGATGGCAGAAACTGAATTTTTCTTTCCTGTTTCATATATAAAATGCAGTCTTTTGTTTCTTTTCTTCGCATTTGTATACGCTCTACGACAAAAACAATAGGATTATTTGCCTAAGCGCAGTTCCTGAATATTCTCAGCTAAAACGTTCAGCGTTTGGGCAAAATAATCATCTGTTTTTATACTTTCACTGTAAACAACGGTTTTTAATTCTTTCAGCTTACCCTCTGCATCAGCCAAAACACCCTCTGCATATTCCATGGCTCCCAATCGCATTTCCTTCGAGGTTTTCTTGGCAGAATCAATAATGGCAGCAGCCTGCTCATAAGCCTTTTTCGTCACCTCATTATCATCAACCATTCTAACCATGCGGTCTTCCGCATTTTTCAATAGCTCATCTGCTTCCCTTTGTGCATCTATCAAAATCTTATTTCTTTCCTCAATGACCCATTTTGATTGCTTTAATTCATTGGGAAGCTTCATGCGGATTTCGCTGATAATATCATAAATTTCGTCTTTATCAACAGATACCTTGTTGCTAAAAGGCACCCCCTTGCTACTATCTAAAATTTCTTCCAATTCGTCTAATAATTGCAAAACAGAATCCATAGCATTCCCTCACTTCTTATATTTTTCTAAAATAAAAGGCTTAATTTGCTGAGGAACCATAAAGTCAATATTCCCACCAAAAACTGCAACTTCTTTAACATTGGTGGAACTTAAGCATAGATGATCCTCATCCGCCGCTAAGAAAACGGTTTCCATATCCTTCCCAAGTTTACGATTGATTAAATACATCTGATACTCCACCGCAAAATCCATGGTATTACGAAGCCCTCTTACTGCGGCTGTTGCGCCAACCTCCTTGGCGAAGTCAGCTAAAAGCCCACGAAAAGAGGCAACCTCAATATTCTCCATTTCAGAAAGAACCAATTCCAATTGTTCTTTTCTCTCTTCTACTGTAAATAAAGAGCATTTATTGGGATTTTCCAATACTGCTACAACCAAACTATCAAACAGCTTTGCCGCTCGCCTGATAATATCCATATGTCCTAATGTGATAGGATCAAAGCTTCCTGCATAAATAGCTTTTCTCATAAATTTTCTTCCTCCAGGCACAGAAACGTCATAACTGTAGTTCTGTACTCTTTTTCGCGCAAAACCCGAAGCCCGGGTATCGGTACAAGGGGGACTTGTGCCGCGCGTTCAACTATTATATAACCATCTTTTTTTAGCAACCCGCCGCTAACTATTTCTGTGAGTGCAGGCTCTGTAAGCCCGGCTGCATAAGGCGGATCCAAAAAAATAATATCAAACATAGCCTCTTCCTTTGAAAGCTGAGCCAAAGCCTGAAGCACTTCCAAGCCCAATACGCGCCCTAGCTTGTCCAATCCGGTATGCAATAAATTTTCTCGAATAATCTGTTGGCACTGTGGATTATTCTCAACAAAGACTGCCTTTGATGCACCTCGGCTTAATGCCTCAATACCAATGGCTCCACTGCCGGAAAACAAGTCCAAAAAATTCACCTCAGGCAAATCAAAGGCAATGATATTAAATAAAGTTTCCTTTATCCTGTCTGTGGTGGGTCTTGTGGATAAACCTTCAATTGTTTGTAGTTTTCGTCCTTTTGCCAACCCGGAGATTACTCTCATATCATACCACCCACTACTTTCCCTTTCGTTACATCATTCTTACTATATCAAAAATCTTTATAAAACACAATAAAAAACTCTTTCATTTTCTTTAACTAAAGGGGTTTTACCTTAATATCCGGTATCTATTTAAAAAACATACCCGTTTATTGATTGTATCAAATATAGATAAAGAAAGCTAAGAAAATAATTTTCCAATCCATCTATTTCATCAATGTCATCTTTCATTCAAACTAAGCACACCGAGTATTTTTTCTTTTACATTAAATAGTTATCAATCTTATCTTTGCTTTCCTGATTTTTCATAAAAAAAGGTCATACCATTCGGTACGACCTTCTATTATAATTATCAATCTTTTTGTTTATCTCCAGGCAATCCTGCATATACAAAGCCTGTTGCAGCGTCTACTGAAATCAAAGCATCACAAGGAATAAAATCAGTAACCTTTGCATTACAAATAATTACTGGAATATTTAGTGCTCTTCCTGCAATTTCAGCGTGGCAGTTGTCACTATGATCCATAGGTCCAACAATAATGGCTGATGCCTTTTGAATATATGGCATAAAATCATTGTCCGTAGATGTTGCAACTAAAATATCACCCTTTTGAAAGTTGCGCTCTATATCTTCCCGAACTTTGATGACTCTAGCCCTCCCGCTGGCCTTTTTTTTGCCAACGCCAATTCCTTTACATAGCACATCTCCAACAATATCCACCCGCAGGGTGTTGGTGGCTCCACTTACACCCAATGGCATACCAAGTGCCATAACAACGGTATCACCGTTTTTCACCAGTCCGCTGTCCTGAATAAGATTCATACCGGTGTCAAAAACTCTACCCTGGGGAAGCTTATCTTTATGCAGCATTGGCTTGCAACCCCAAACCAGGTTAAGCTGACGCCAAACTCTTTCAGACATGGTAGCTGCAACAATAGGACAAACAGGTCTATGTTTGGATATCATTCTAGCTGTAAAGCCCGATTGCGTAATGGTACATATGCACGCAGTGTTTAATTCTGCGGCAGTGCTGCAAGCGGCAAAGCTAATGGCATTGGTGATATTCGTAGTTACACCATCTGGTTGTCTGGTTAATAACTTACTATAGTTAATACTGCTTTCTGTTTTTTCAGCAATACGAGCCATGGTTGCAACCGCTTCAAGGGGATAATTTCCCGCTGCGGTTTCCCCTGAAAGCATAATGGAATCACTGCCGTCAAAAATAGCATTGGCAACATCATTTGCCTCCGCTCGAGTAGGTCTTGGGCTATTCACCATGCTCTCCAGCATTTGTGTTGCTGTGATAACCGGCTTGCTGCGCTGGTTGGCCTTGGCAATCAACTGCTTTTGAACCAAGGGTACTTCTTCAGGATGAATTTCCACACCCAAGTCACCTCTTGCAACCATAATACCATCAGAAACCTCTAAAATTTCATCAATATTGTCCACGCCTTCTTGGTTTTCAATCTTTGCTATAATATGGATACCGTCGCCGCCATTTTTCTCCAACACTCTTCTGATTCTTGTTACATCGCCAGCAGAGCGGATAAAGGATGCTGCTACTATATCAAATCCATTTTTAATACCAAATTTTAAGTCTTCAATGTCCTTATCAGTTAAAGCAGGTAAATTCACTTTTATTCCAGGTAGATTAACGCCTTTTTTGGAACCAACCTTGCCACCGTTAATAACCGTGCATTGTACCTCAGGGCCTACGATGCGATCAACCTTAAGCTCAATCAAGCCATCATCAATCAGAATACGAGAACCAACCTGAACATCTTTTGGTAAATTTAAATAAGTTACAGATACCTTTTCCTTGGTTCCTTCTATGTCCTCCGTGGTTAGCGTAAATTTGTCTCCCTGCTCCAGAATAATTTTACCCTCGGCAAAGGTTTTAATTCTGATTTCAGGGCCTTTTGTGTCCAGTATCAAGGGAATGGGAACGCCCAATTCCTCTCTGGCCTGTTTAAGTTTTTTAATCATTTCCCCATGAGATTCGTAAGTCCCATGGGAAAAATTCACACGAGCGGCGTCCAACCCATTTTGAATTAAACTTTTCATAATCTCAACACCATCCGTTGCCGGCCCCAGTGTGCATACAATTTTTGTCCTGCGCATTGCAGTACCTCCTCTTTCTTTACAATTAATAATATAAAACAATTAAAATCCTTAGACAAAAGAAACCTTAGTCTGCAATTCCCTTTGCAGTGGTCTCTATACTTATTGGACATTTCTTAAATTTCCATTCCCGAAGAAAAATACCCTACGGCTAATAGTTCCAAGTTCTCTTGAAACCGGTAAAATAAAAAAATCCAATAATAAGCAGAATTTTAATTATATAGCAAGAATTTTAATTACGTTGTAGATATCCTTGTCTAAAGTTTTATCCATCCCCAATGATTCTTCAAGACCAATGACTTCATATTGCCCCTTATTAAAGCAAATTACTTGATTCTCTTTCCCTTCCAAAATGGTTTTTACGGCATGATAACCCATCATGGACGCATGCATACGGTCAATTGCAGTGGGACTTCCGCCTCTTTGCAAATGTCCTAATATAGTTGCTCTGGTTTGAATACCCGTGATTTCCTGAATATCATTTGCCAGTTTCTGCGTACCACCAACACCTTCTGCAACCACAATTAAATTGTGCCGCTTGCCAATGCTTCTGTTTTCCAAAATTTGTTGAATTACCTTCTGGCTGTCGATAACACCCTTTGCTTCAGGAAACATAACATCTTCGGCACCGCCAACCATACCACACCATACAGCGATATAGCCGGCATCACGCCCCATAACTTCAACCACTGAACAGCGCTCGTGGGAACTGGATGTATCTCTCAACTTATTTAAAGCATCCATACCAGTATTCACAGCAGTGTCAAAACCTATGGAATACTCCGTGCTATTCATATCTAAATCGATGGTTGCAGGAATGCCAATGCAGTTTACGCCAAGCTTTGCCAGCTCTGCCATGCCTCTGTAAGAGCCATCCCCGCCTATAACCACCAGTGCATCTAAACCTAAAATTTTGTATATTGCTGCGGCTTTGTTCAACCCTTCTTGTGTCATCATTTCAGGGCAACGTGCCGTATGCAAAATAGTACCGCCTAAGTTCATCACATTGGAGACATCCTTGCTGTACATCTCCTTGATTTCACCATTTAAGAGTCCGTTATAGCCTTTGCGGATGCCAATTACCTGAATTTCATGAAAGAGTGCTGTTCTTACAACTGCACGGATCGCAGCATTCATACCGGGAGCATCCCCCCCGCTGGTTAATACACCAATTTTGCGAATCTTTTTCTGCTCCATCTTAAATTCCTCCAATCCCAAATTTATTCCTTCTCAAAATTTTCTGACTGAATCATCCCAAATTGGGTATAAATTTCCGCCTCACCTCTTATTTTAATGGCAGATGTATTCCTGGTAAATTGGGCAATCAGAACCTCGCCCTTGTCGAGTTTTTCCGTATGATGAATTTTGGTGACCTCGCCACGGGTTACTCCAATAATACTTACACCTTTTTCTAAGGCTTTTACGCATATATATGGCGTATTCTCCATGTCTTTTTCATTCATACCCAGCCTCCTAACCTTCTTTCATCACCACGTTACCCTCACCCAGTAAAAGTCTTAACTCTTCCTGTAATTCTAATGAACCATCTACCCAATTTTTTTTATCCGCTTTTCTTTTTTCCTTTGTACTTTCTTGATAAATATAAACAGGAATGTCTCCACGATAACGCCCTAAAATCGCCGTTATCTGCTGTAAAGGTAACTCTCTATCTTTCTCAATTTTAAGCCATACCGCGGCAGGTAGAGTCTCCTCTAAATGTAAAATCTGCATTTTAGATGCAATTACCTTTGCCTCTCCATCTGCCGATACATTTGAGCGTCCTTTTACTAGTATTACCGCTTCTTCTAACAATAGATCAGCATATTGCTGATATACCTTTGGAAATACAACAATCTCCATTGTTCCTTGGAAATCTTCAAGGGTCAGAAAAGCCATTTTATCATTGTTTCTTGTATATTTCACCGAAACCCCTGCAATCATACCGCCAACAATAACCTTCGTTTCATCAGGAATTTGTTGACGCTCCTCGTCTTCTTCCCGCGGCATAAAATCTATACTGCTATGGCTTATTTTTCTTCTTAAACTATTCTCATATTCTGCCAATGGATGTCCGCTTACATAAATACCTAAAACTTCTTTTTCCATTGCAAGCTTATCTCTGGATAAAAACTCAGCCACATTGGGCAGATCATCTTGTAGCTGATAGCTCTCTTCACCCATATCCAGCTCAAACAAATTTAATTGTCCTTCAATATTATTCTTTCTAGCCTGACCAATTCCATCCAAAATACTTTTGTAAATCGCCATATATTGACTTCTGGCACCGCCTAAGGAATCCATTGCACCAGCTTTAATCAGGCTTTCAAAACAACGTTTATTGATTTCACCCGTTTCCATTCGATTGCAAAACTCAGTCATTGACTGAAATAAGCCATCCCTGTCACGCTCGCCAACCAAGGCATTAACAACACCACGTCCAACATTTTTAATAGCTGCAAGTCCAAATCTTATTTTTCCATCAGAAACAGAAAAATGACCATAACCCTCATTAATATCAGGAGGCAGCAAAGCGATACCCATTTTTTTGCATTCTTCAATATATGTTGAAACCTTGCCTGCGTTATCCATAACACTGGTC
>JABNAD010000733.1_pt1 | contig 16190 bp, 13 predicted proteins | sample 7240381 | NCBI WGS metagenome assembly JABNAD01 (sample SAMN11332834, study PRJNA596920) | anaerobic digester metagenome | biome: digested sludge; isolation source: digested sewage sludge-derived enrichment culture grown on H2/CO2 | place: Germany: Goettingen
GTGTATTGGCAGTCCCTTTTGTCCTTTTTGCTTAATTAGAGATATTACAAACTCCCTGTCTTCAACAAAAACGTTATCCCCCACCTGATATTTTTTATCTACCACCCCAAAAAAATCATAAAACGTATCACTGGCTTCCAAAAAAATAATGTCGTCAGTCACAGATATCTTTAAAACATACCCGGGAAGGCTGTTAAACAGCGCTTCCTGTTCCGTAAGAAGCTGTTGGGCTATGCCCTTTTCTGTCTGTATTTCTTTCCAAAGCATCACTGCCATTCTATCACAGTGATCCGAATTTCGGGGAAATATCACGCTTCCTCTAACCCAGCGATATGAACCTTCTTTATTTTGAAGCAGGTAATCATGGCTAATTCTTTGGATTCCTTCATTGTAGTCCATTAAAAGCTGTTCCCTGCTATAAACGCATCTTATTTCAGACTCATGTAGGGGATGTACACACTGATAAAAACGTTCTAACATTTCTTCATAGCTTTTCCCAATAAAAAAGGCATTTCTCCCATCACAATCAGGCAAAAGATTAACATACTCATCCTTCGTCAAATTTACCAAGCAGCTGTGTACATATCCTTCCGATAAAATGATATCAATATTCTCAAGAAGGTTTAAATGTACTGCTGCATTTTCCCCCTGTACAACGGGGGTAATAACCACAGAAAATGCTGGAATGTTTTCTGCTCCCCACTTTATCCTAGTTACCATTAACCTTAAGATTTTCTTTGAATCATCATCAACTATGGTTTTCGTAAAAGATTTGTTTTCTTTTATGTTTTTCGTTACACATTGGTGGCACTGTTTCTCCCATAATTCACGAAGTCTTTTACAAAAGGCATTTCCTTCTTGCCTTTTTGCCTCATCATTGCAACATAGCACTTCGTGGGTATCCTCTTGCACAACAAATACTGCCACTTCCCCCATGGTATTCAATAATAGTTCAAAGCCGTCTTCCCATTTTGTACTCATTGTGGATACCCCTTCCCAGTTTAAGGTCTACACTTCTTTTTCTTTCACAAGTATAATTTCTCTTCTATTTCATTGTCAACAGGATTTAAAATAGTCTTCCTATCCCTTCTAGGGGCATGGGGCAAGGGATGCTTCCTCTTTCCAACGCCCCCCCTCGCCTCCAGCAAAAGAAGCGTACGGTTCAGAATGCAACAAAAAGGGTACTCCATAATCTGTCGAAAGATATGGAATACCCTCTAAAGTTTCAGTTAATAACTTCTTTTAGTCTTCTTTCACCCGAAATGCTGCCTGTTCCAAAGAATGGGCTTTGCTCAAGGTGTTGGAACGTACCGCCTCCAAATTCTTATTTGCGCTTGCCAGCATCAGTTTAATTCTATTCAACTGATTGATTTCACTGGCGCCGGGGTCATAATCAATGGCAACCACATTTGACAGCGGATACTGCTTGCGTAATTCCTTTATTACGCCCTTGCCAACAACATGGTTTGGTAAACACCCGAAGGGCTGGGTACAAACGATATTTGCCACACCGGTATGAATTAATTCTATCATTTCAGCCGTTAAGAACCATCCCTCGCCTGTTTGGTTACACAGCGAAACTACCTTCTCTGCATATTTACCCAGTTCACGAATATCCTGAGGTGAATCAAAGCGCTTGCTCATTTTTAAGGCAGTAATCATAGGTCTTTGATATTGTTCAATGACCTTTGCCACCATATCTGCAATGATTCTGCTTTTTGCAGAGCCCCCAAGATATTTTTCCTTTTGTGTTGCATTATAACAACAATATAATCCAAAGGTAAGCAAGTCAGGCACAACAGCCTCAGCACCCTCTCGTTCCAAGAGATTTACCAAATCGTTATTTGCAGTGGGGTGGAATTTCACCAGAATTTCTCCAACTACACCCACTCTTGGCTTTTTCACATCAATCAATTCCAACTCATCAAACTCTCGAATGATCCCTCGGATATTTTCCGCATAAGTGCGGAATTTTCCAGTGGCAACATCCTTCTTCACTTTTTCATTCCATTTTTCATAAAGTGCGTTAGCAGAACCTTCCACCTTTTCATAGGGACGTGTGCGATATAACACCCGCATAAACACATCGCCATAAACCAAGGCTTGTATCGCCTTATTCGCCATTCCTAAGTCAATTTGAAATCCAGGATTTTTCTCCAATCCAACTGGGTTAAGGGAAATGACAGGAATGTTTGGCATACCTGCATTCTCCAAAGCCTTGCGTATCAAGGCGATATAATTAGTTGCTCTACATCCACCGCCGGTTTGGGAAATCAATAGCGCCGTTCTATTTAGGTCGTATTTGCCTGAAAACAACCCGTTCATCAATTGTCCAATGGTAATCAGTGCAGGATAGCACGCATCGTTGTTTACATATTTTAATCCTGTATCAATGGCACTTCTGTCCATGGCCTCCATAATCTCCAGATTATAGCCACAAGCCCGCATAGCCGGTTGTAAAATATTGAAGTGTATAGGAGACATCTGAGGGCAAAGTATGGTGTACTTTTCTCTCATTTCCTTTGTAAACAACACTCTATGTAGGCTTGCATCCCCTTCCTTCAAACTGACACCTTTTTCTCTTCTGTCCTCCAAAGCAGCAATTAAGGAGCGAATACGGATACGGGCTGCCCCAAGGTTATTTACCTCGTCAATTTTCAACACAGTGTAAATTTTCCCAGAGGCATTCAAAATTGCCTTCACTTCATCTGTGGTAACGGCATCCAGCCCACAACCAAAGGAATTTAGTTGAACATACTCTATGTTCTCCTGAGTTGTTGCAAATGCCGCAGATTCGTACAGCCTGGAGTGATACGTCCATTGATCCCGCACAACGGTAGGACGTTTAGCCTTCCCAAGATGAGCAACACTATCCTCCGTCAATACTGCAATGTTGTAGCCCGCAATCAACTCAGGAATGCCATGGTTAATTTCCGGGTCTGCATGATAGGGGCGTCCGCCCAGAATAATGCCTATCATGCCCTTTTCTTTGATATATTGCAGGGTTTCTTCACCCTTATCGTGCATATCCCGACGGAACTGAGACCATTCATTCCAACCGTCGTAAACCGCTTCTTTGATTTCCTTTTTGTCGCAGCCTAGAGGCTCAAATTCCTCTGTCAAGCGCTTCAAAACAGTCTCTATTTTATCCATAGCTAAGAATGGATTCATAAAAAGGATGTCCTTTTCTTGAAGCTCTTCCATATTGTTCTTAATATTTTCATTGTAAGAGGCAACAATCGGGCAATTATAATTGTTATCCGCGGCAATGCTGTCTCTTCTTTCATAAACTACCCCTGGGTAGAAAATCATATCCACACCTTGTTCAATCAAATACATGATATGCCCATGTACCAGCTTGGCAGGATAGCAAACAGATTCACTGGGGATGGATTCCATACCCTTTTCAAATATGCCCTTTGAAGAATTAGGAGAGAGTACCACTCGATATCCCAGTTTTGTGAAGAAGGTGTACCAAAAAGGATAGTCCTCCCACATATTTAAAACACGGGGTATCCCCACTGTGCCACGTCTTGCTTCCTCTGCCGATAATGGCTCATAGTCAAACAATCTGTGGCGCTTATATTCATAAAGATTAGGTGCCGGATTCTGATTTTTTTCCTTACCCAAACCTCTTTCACAACGGTTTCCTGTAATAAAGCGTCTATCTCCATTAAATCTGTTAATGGTTAAAAGACAATGGTTGGTACACGCCTGACATCTTGCCATAGAAGAATGTACCTCAAGGGTATTCATAGCTTCTCGACTAATCAGCGTGGTTTGGAAACCAGCTTCATATTTATCCCTTGCAATCAAACCTGCGCCAAAGGCACCCATAATGCCTGCAATATCAGGGCGAACTGCTTGCCTGCCGCTAATCATTTCAAAGCTTTTCAAAACAGCGTCATTATAAAAGGTGCCACCTTGCACAACCATAGATTTTCCCATGGATTGCGGGTCAGCAATTTTAATTACCTTTAACAATGCGTTTTTAATAACAGAATATGCTAAGCCCGCGGAGATATCCGAGACATCAGCGCCCTCTTTTTGGGCTTGTTTTACCCTTGAGTTCATAAAAACAGTACAGCGAGAACCCAAATCAATGGGGTGCTTTGCAAACAAAGCAATTTTTGCAAAATCTGCCACTGCATAATTCAGGGATTTTGCAAAGGTTTCAATAAAGGAACCGCAGCCTGAAGAACAAGCCTCATTAAGTAAAACACTATCAATCACATGATCCTTAATTCGGATACACTTCATATCCTGTCCACCGATGTCTAAAATGAAATCTACATCGGGACGGAAAAACTGTGCCGCTTTATAATGTGCAACTGTTTCAATATACCCTAAATCAATCATCAGGGCCTCTTTCAAAAGCCCCTCTCCATAGCCCGTAACGCAGGAATTACGAATCACAACATCCTCGGGCATCAAGTCGTACATTTCATTCAGGCTTTTCGTAACCACCCCTAAAGGGTTTCCTTCATTTCCCGCATAAAAGGAATACAGTAGGCTTCCGTCCTCTGCAACCAAAGCAACCTTTGTTGTGGTTGAGCCTGCATCAATTCCTAAAAAAGCATCTCCATGATATGTAGAAATAGGTGTTCTTTTTACTTTGTTCTGGTCATGTCTATCCTTAAAAATCTCATATTCTCTTTCATTGTGAAACAAAGGCTCCATGCGACCTACCTCTGCCGACATTTCCCCTTTTTCATATAATTTTTTTAAAATAGAGGTGAAGTTAAAATTCGCTTCACCTTTGCAGGAAACCGCCGTACCATAAGCTGCAAACAAATGCGAGTTTTCGGGTATAATGGTCGTTTCCTCCGTTAGCTTCAAGGTCTCAATAAATCTGCCTCTAAGCTCAGACAAAAAGTGTAGCGGGCCTCCCAAAAAAGCAACATGGCCACGAATTGGCTTTCCACAAGCCAATCCTGCAATGGTCTGATTGACTACAGCCTGAAAAATAGATGCTGCCAAGTCCTCCCGCTTTGCCCCCTCATTAATGAGTGGCTGTATATCTGTTTTAGCAAATACGCCACAACGTGAAGCAATGGGATAAATCACCGTCTGACCTTTTGCCAATTCATTTAACCCCGTTGCATCTGTTTGTAAAAGACTTGCCATTTGGTCTATAAAGGAGCCTGTGCCACCTGCACACACACCGTTCATCCTTTGCTCAACATTGCCGTTGTCAAAATATATTATTTTTGCGTCCTCGCCGCCTAGCTCAATGGCGACATCCGTTAATGGCGCCGATGTTTCAAGTGCTCTTGCCGTAGCAACAACTTCTTGAATAAATTCTACTTCAATGCTTTTTGCCAGGGACACGCCACCGCTTCCGGTAATCATCACAGAAAAAGAAGCCTCGCCCAATTCATCCTTCGCTTCTTCTATGATATTCATAACCGTTTTTTTGATTTCAGAGAAATGCCTGCGATAGCAGCAAAATACCATTTTCATCTCCTGGTCAACCAATACAACCTTAACGGTTGTAGAGCCGATATCTATGCCCATTTTATATGTATTGCCCATGCTTGCATCATGATACTTCACTTGTAAAACCCCCTTCAATATACTTCTGCTTTCAGCTTTCAACTGCTGCGCTTCCATATATGTTTTTATATCAATCCTAATTTGGTCTGTATATTTTCCTCAAATTATCTTTCTCAAAGTCAACGGTTCCAAAAAACACAAATCTGCTTCAAAATAACAAATTCCGTCTTATGACATTCTGCTCTCCTCCAACCCCTGACTACGAACTGCTACTTAAAACACCAAATTGCTAAAATGCTTCATTTCCACAAAGCATTTCTTACTAAAATAGACTCACTCTATTCACTTCACAAAATTTCATTAATGACTTTACTTAATTTCATTATATGCACAATCCTAGTAAATTCAATATTTTAGCCCGCTAAAATCCCGTTAAAATTTTTTTACCATGTAAATATCAACCAATTTTTCCAAAGAAAAAGACCATTTCCCTAACAAGGAAATAGTCTTCTTTTCATTCTAGAATAATAATTTCTTCAATTTTTTCAATCTGATGTGCAACAATCTGGTTGTGAGTACGTATGCAGATGAGATTAATTCTATTGATCCCAATCAATTCTCCCTCAATAATCTTTTTCTGGATTGTCGTCACCTTAATACGCATTCCACGGGTAAACTCCCTCCCATGAAATGTAAGGCTTTGTATGGGAAACAACTCCTTGCATTTCTCATAGACCTCAACCATATCCATGTTTTTCACTTTAAAGCTAAGCTCTTCCTCTTGCTTTCCAAAAAGCCTTTGGAAAAGTCGTATTGCAGAAAAAACAATGTAAGCAATACACGCTGCAAGCAACACATCTTTCCAGCCCAACGCTAAAAAGCCTTCCAGCATCCTCAATACCTCTTTTCTATTTCTCTTAATCTCAACAAAATTGCAGTCTGTCGACTTTCTGTTTCTAAATAACGCTTTTATAAAAGCCAAATAATAAAACTTTCTTTATTCTGCCCCATAGCAACAGAATCAAACCAAACTTACAAATTTGCTATAATCTCTTTTCTATTTATGCTACATAAATCAATTTATTCATTGGTTTTATATTCTTTATAAATATCTCGCTTTGAAACCCCTCTGTCCTTTGCCACTTGTTTCATAGCGTCCTTTTCCGTCAGACCCTGCTCCAAATACCGCTGGATATGTTCCGGGATGGAAACTTCTTCCCAGCTAGCCTGGGCCTCTTTTTTTTGCGCCTCCAAAGATAGTCCTTCAATAACCAAAACAAATTCCCCTTTTGGAGCATTTTCTTTAAAGTACGCTATGTGATTTTCTAGGGTTTCCCGTCGAACTTCCTCAAACTTTTTGGTCAATTCTCGAATTACAGCACTTTTCCTATCACCGCCCAACACTGCGGTAAGCTCTTCCAAAGTATCCACTAAGCGATGAGGTGCCTCATAAAATATTATAGTGCGATGTTCTTTTTCCAAGGTCTGAAGCACCAACCGGCGTTCTTTTTTGTCCGATGGCAAAAAACCTTCAAATACAAATCTTCTGGTATTCAAACCCGAAAGCACCAACGCAACCACTGCCGCAGAAGCCCCAGGGGCTACCGTTACAGGCATACCCGCCTCATAGCAAAGCTTCACCAAATCCGCTCCAGGATCCGAGATTCCTGGCATTCCCGCATCAGTAACCAAGGCGATACTTTCACCGTTTAAGAGCTTTTCCACTAAAAAAGGCCCTTTTCCAATTTTATTATGCTCATGGTAGCTTGTCATGGGTGTTTTTATCTCATACCGATTTAAAAGCTTCAAAGTGTTTCTTGTATCCTCAGCCGCAATTACATCTACGCTTTCCAGAAGCTTTAACGTTCTTAGGGTAATATCCTCTAAATTTCCAATGGGCGTTGCACAAAGGTATAATGTTCCTGCTGTATCTTGTTTCATGCCTGCCCCTCCCCATAATAAATATCAAATGCTTCTTGGGTATACTTCCCTGCCTCGCTGTAAATAATCAGCGGTGGATCCACCTTTACCATAGGGTTACCACCCTTTATCCCTTCCACAAGAACCATTGTAGGTGCCTTGTCTCCAAAAGGATGAATGAAACGCAATCTTTTTGGCTCCAGCTTATATTGACGCATAAGCACCAGAATGTCCGTCAGCCTATGGGGGCGGTGAATCATATAAAAACGTCCGCCCTTGTGTAGTACCTTGTCAGCAGCCGCCACAATATCCTCTAAGGAACAAAGAATCTCATGCCTTGCAATTGCCTTAGCACTATGAGGATTCACCAGGCCTCCCCCTTCATTCATATAAGGGGGATTGGAGGTCACAACATCAAAAGTTTGCCTGTAAAAAAGAGTCCCAACCTCTTTAATGTCTCCATGTAAAATAGAAACCCGTTCCTCCAGCTCATTTAAAGCCACACTGCGCAGTGCCATTTCTACGCTTTCTGCCTGTATTTCAAGACCGGTAAATTGTTGCCCCTTGTTTTTTGCGGCAAGCAAAATAGGAATAATCCCCGTGCCTGTCCCCAAATCCAAAACGCACTCCCCTTTTTTTACTCTGGCAAAGCTACTCAGCAATACCGCATCCACACCAAAGCAAAAACGGCTGGGGTCTTGAATGATTTGGTAACCATCACGGTGTAAATCATCCACCCGTTCATAATCGTTGATTTTAATATCAGTCCTCATATGCCTTTAATTCCTCAGGTATTACCTCTTTTTTCTTTTTCTTTGACTTGATTACCTTGATTTCATCTGCGTGATAAAAAGCAATGGTAGGTGGGTCATTTTCTTTCTTTCTCACAGCTGCTTTTACCTGTTGAAGCAACACATTGGTGGAAAGAATTTCTCCGGTTCCTTCTGGTGTTGAGATAATATCACCAACCTTAGGCATTTTTCTGTTTAATTCTTCGTAAACGTCCTCTTCATATTTTAAGCAGCACATCAAACGTCCGCAAATGCCGCTGATCTTCGTCGGATTCAGCGATAGACTTTGTTCCTTTGCCATTTTAATCGAAACAGGCTGAAAGTCCCCCAAAAACGTGGCACAGCACAACGTTCTTCCACAAATGCCAATGCCGTTGAGCATTTTCGCCTCATCACGAACGCCAATTTGGCGCAATTCAATACGGGTACGGAAAGCCGCTGCCAATTCCTTTACCAATTCTCTGAAATCCACTCTACCATCTGAGGTAAAATAAAAAATCAGTTTATTACGGTCAAAGGTCATCTCCACATCCACCAGCTTCATATCCAAACCTAAATGGGCAATATGCCCCAAGCAAATTTGAAAAGCTTCAGCTTCTTTTTTCTCATTATTCTCCACCGTGCGGGCATCATCCTTAGTTGCCTTACGCAAAACCTTTTTCAGCGGGGGCACAATGGTCTCTTCTGGGACATGGGTATTTTCCTTGATTACCTGTCCATATTCCACGCCACGGGCAGTTTCCACAATGGCGTAATCTTCTTTGCTTAAAGTCATTCCATCAGGATCGAAATAATACATCTTTCCTGCTTTTTTAAATCGAATTCCTACCACTTCTATCATTGGGTTCCATTCTCCTTTAGCTCCATCAGCATGACCTCCATGGTCAGCCTGAAATTTCCATTCTGTATTAAACGCTCTTTCGCCTTTGTCACAGCCGCAGATTTATTAGCCAACACTTCCATTGGTTCTTTTGCAGCCGAATATAACAATTCTTTTTTGTCCTTTTGAATGATAAATCGTTCGTCCCTTAAGGCTTTTGCTGCCATCAAATCTCGATACCATAATCCAATGATATCTAAAAAGCGAGCATCGTTTTTGAATACTTCCCACTCCTTTGCCAAAAGCAATGCCTCTGATAGGCGCATAGACTGCAATTGGCTCATTTGCAACAAAATATCCTCCCGCATCTGCCGAAAAGCAGCATCCTCAATTAGCTCTAACGCATGACCAATTTTGCCTTGTCCGTAAGCTGCAAAAAAAGCAGCCTCTTCTGGTGCTACCAAATTTTTTTGCACCAAATATTTATGAATTTCCTCCTCAGAAAGAGGACTGATTTTTAAGGTAACCGTTCTTGATAATATTGTAGGCAAAAAAGTCTCAATACTTTCCGCCAAAAGCAAAAATACAGCGTATTCCGGGGGTTCTTCCAAAGTCTTCAACAATGCATTTTGGGCCTGTACCGTCATAGTATGTGCTTGTTGTATGATATATATTTTCTTATCGTAGTGATAGGGCTTGATATCCACCGTTTCCAATATCTGCCCACGTATTTCATCTACCCCCAGTGTTTTTTTCTGGGAAGTCACATAAATAACGTCGGGATGGTTTCCACTGTCAAATACCCTACAACTTTCACAGGAATCACAAGGTTCATCCTGTTTGGCGGCACACAACAAATATTTGGCAAAAGTATTTGAAATCTTTTTTTTACCTGACCCGCTCCCGCCAACAAATAAATATGCATGGGAAGTCTTTTTGTTTTTCACCGCCATACGCAAATGACGGAGCAGGCGCTGATTGCCCCAAATTTCCTCGAAGCGATACAATGCGCCCCCTCCTTTCCAAAACATAGGCAAATTCACGGGGCACTGCCCCACAGTTTAACTGCAAAAATACCTGATTGAAGAAAACATTACTTATCTTTAAAATTATTGCTTATTAAAACTTTTTAAATTGTTCCACATCCACTACAAACACTGTGGCACCGCCGATATTTACCTCTATAGGTGCCAAAATAAAGCCATGCATTGCACCGCAAGAAGATGGAAGGGTGGCATACTGGGTACGAGACTTACTGTTTTCTTCAATAATCCCCATCGCTTCCTCTACCTTTTCTTCCTCAACACCGGTTAAGAGAGTCGTATTTCCGGCCCTTAAAAAGCCGCCCTTTGTTGCCAGTCTTGTTACCTGAAAGTTCGCTTTATTGAGATTGGAGATAACCTCACCTGCGTCTTCATCTTGAATAATGGCAATAATTAGCTTCATAGAAACTCCTCCCATCCTATATATTCCATTTGACTTGAAACAATATTTATACAAAAATATTGAAAACACACGCTATGAAAAAAGCGTTTTAAAACCCAAATAACCTATCTAATTGCACCTTTATATGAGAGAAAACAGTTTCAATCCCTTCACTTGCATCAACAAGGCAAATACGCTGTCCTTCCATATCACACAAGGTTTTGTAGCCGTTATAAACCCTTTGATGGAATTCCTGTTTTTCCTGCTCCAGTCGATCCATCTCATGGTTTTCTTCCGATTTTTTCCTGGCAATTCCCGTTTCTGGCGAAAGCTCCAAGAAAAACGTAATGTCCGGAGAAATCCCCCCCGTTGCAATACGGTTTACCTCAGCAACAATCTCACCTAAACCACGGCCAAAGCCCTGATAGGCAATGCTGGAATCGGTAAAGCGATCTGTCAATACATGCTTCCCTGCCTGCAAGCTGGGTAATATGAATTCCTCCAAATGTTGAGCTCTGGCAGCCGCATATAAAAGCATTTCTGTTTTCGCTTTCATTTCTCTATGAGAGGGATCCAATAACAACTCCCGTATTTTTTCTGAAATAACAGTTCCTCCTGGTTCTCTGGTAAGAAGAACGTCCTGACTTTTGCTCTTTAAATATGCTTCTATTTTTTTAATCTGTGTGGATTTTCCGCTACCATCGCTTCCCTCCACCGAAATAAAGAATCCTCTCATTTGACACCTCAAAAATCTCTATGAATTCAGCGAAAACATTTTATGCCTTTCAAAGAGTGGCATGTTTAAGCCTTTCCAATTAATTCTCAAACCTTTTCAAGGAAAAGAATAGAAAAATAATTATTTTTTTATTATACCACAAAACCAAATTTGTGCCTATTTTTTTTACTATGGTAATGCTCCATAATTCTCTATATCCCAGATGTGTTGACAGATTTTTTGTAAGATAAAACAATAAATATAGTGAAAATCAGAGGTTTTTCCCACCAGCTTTAAGTAGAATTATAAATAAATCCAAGCGATAGAAGTGGGAATACAAGTTAATAGGCGTACATGGATATTGCCCATAACAATATAAGGGTATATCCGCCAAAGTATATTGTTCCCATTTTTCCAGCTTATTTTACAAATGCACTATTCTTTTGACAGAATGTTAAAAGGTTTTCTAGAAACAGAACAGAATGCATACTAAAAAGGAACGCTAGCCGATAAAGCCATACGTCCCTTTGAAAACAATTTTTATTTTTTATATTTTTTGATAATTCGAATATCATCGCCAAAAAACTTCATTTGCTCAAACTCTCCGAAAAATCTAGAGGTTACACGGTCAGAATAAAGGCTCATCAACTCCGTAGGGCCTAGGTTGGTGGAAATTACAACAGCCCTTTTTGCTAATTTTCTGTCGTTGACGATGCGAAAAAGCTCCGACGTGGTAAATATTGTGGAAAATTCTGTGCCTAAGTCATCAATAATCAAAAGCTCTGCTTCCAAAAGCTCCTGATCCCATTCCTTTGCCTCTTCCTCGTCATCCTCTCTATGAAACCTCTGCTCCTCCAGCTTTCTGAATAACTGCCCTGCTGTAAGATATAAAACGGTATGGCCCTTTGCCAATAAATCCTTGGCAATACAGTTACAAAGAAAGGTCTTTCCTAAGCCCGTTCCTCCGTAAATTAAAAGGTTTGCTCCGTTTCCAAACTCCTCAACAAATGCCAAGGCTCTACGGTACAGTTTTTCTGCATTTGCCTTGGGGGATATTCCTTCTTCCTTTGAAGGAGTGGAGCTATATAAGGCAAAATTAAAGTTATCAAAATTTTCGACTTTAATCGTATCGCGGACATTGGACTGGTCATAGAGTTTGTCCATTAATCGTCTTTTCATACAAAGGCATTGTTCCGTTCCAATGTATCCGGTGTCATTGCATTTTGGGCATGCATATTCTATTTCAAGTATCTGGGGTGTTAAATTGTGGGCGTCCAAAATACGACTACGCTCTTCTTCCAAAACTTTCTGCCCAATTTTTAACTGTTCCATCATATCCTTGGCGTCCACCTTGCCTTGCAAAACCATTCTGGCAGTTTTTGTTCCTAAAAGAGCCATTTCCTGCTCAATTTCAGCCAAGCGGGGCAATCTTTCAAAAAGCACAGCCTTTCTCTCCCGCAGCTCTGCCGCCTTTTTCGTGCGCAAGCTATCGTATTCCCGTAATATTTCACGAAATATCTGTGTTCTTGTTGCCAAAGCTCCCGCCTCCTTTACCATTTATCTCTTTCTTCTCGCTGTAGCTTCTCCAATTTTTCAAAATCCCATTGCCTTTGTGGATAATTGATAAATCGGTTTTGCTTGGGTTGCGTTGTTACAGCCTTTGGCTCTCCGGTCTTTACCGTCTTTTTTGCTGCAAAAGCCCGATCCAAAGTCTCTATATCAGCAGGCGTTTTCACTCCCGCATCTTTCCATTTTCTTAAAATGCTGTCTGCATATGCAAAACTCACTTTGCCAGTCTGCATTACCGTTCTCTCGCATGCCATCTTAATGACATCAATGGATATCTCATACTCTCTCAGCCACTTTTTCATATAGACCTCTTCGCCCTCCACAGGCATTCTGCCACTTTGCCCAAAAGCACGCATGATAGTATGAAAGCTTGTTTTTCTCATTTCTATGTATTCAACAGCCTTGTCCACAGTTTGGATACCTTCTTCTGCCCAAGCCATAGCTACTTTTTCCACATAACGCATCCCCTTAAATCCATCGGAAACGCAGTAGGAAAGCAATACTTCGATCAAATCTATAGAGAAACCCAGCCAATCATACAAACCAAAAATCATACTGATATCCTGCTGAGTTAATGGCTTACCCAGTTTGCGCTGAGCCGTCTGTAATAAGGCTTTCATTTCACCATGCTTCATATATTCGGATAGCTCTGCCACACTGTATTCGGGCTTTTGCTCCATAAACACCCGTGTTTGAACAGTTTCTATTGGCTTTGTTCGTTCCCGGTCGTGCCAGTATTGCCATGCCCGAACCACATCACTTTCCAAAACATTCAGCCTTTGTGCAATGGTTGCTGCATTGACACCCTCCAAGGCTTTTGTCATCAGATAGATAGAGACATACAACGGGGGCGCCAAAGGCAGTTCTTTTTCAATAAATTCATTTGAGAGTGAAACTTCCCGTGACATACGGCAGCCTCCTTTCCATTCTGATATTTTCGTACCTTTTAGTATAACATAGCTTATAGATTAAGAAAAGACTGCCACCGACAAAATATGTCCATGGACAGCCTTTTTTTATTTACTCTTATGTTTTATATGAACATTAAAATAATAAATGATAAAGCTTAACAAAATCACGGTGAGTAATACAACCACAATCACGCCGGAATCTTTAAAGGAAATAAAAATAGCCAAGCAACCTAAACAAAAGCTGATTGCATATAAAATCAATACTGCCTGTTTTTGAGAAAACCCACGGTCAATCAGCCGATGATGCAAATGCCCTCGATCAGGCTGCATAATAGGCTGATGCTTTGCCATTCTGCGAAGCATGGCAAAAATTGTATCAAATACCGGCAGCCCAAGGCATAGCACGCTGACACTCACTGCCAAAAGAGCATATCCTTTAAACACACCAAGAATACTGGTTACCGATAAAACAAACCCAAGAAACGTGGAACCTGTATCGCCCATAAAAATTTCCGCCGGATTAAAGTTTCTGGGCAAAAATCCAAGGCAAGCACCAGCAAGAGCTGCAGTTAAAACCACCGCCGTATTGCTTCCTGTCATAATGCAAAGAACCATAAGGCTTAATGCTGCAATAGAGGAAACCCCTGCCGCCAGACCATCCAAGCCATCAATTAAATTCACCGCATTGGTTACCCCCACAATCCAAACAAGGGTTATAGGAATACTGAATTTCTGCAAAGCCGCAGTTACAGGCCAAAGCACCACATTGATTTGTATTCCGGAAAAAATGACAATCAGTGCCGCAACAATCTGCACGCAGAATTTTAGCTTTGCCGGTAGATTTTTCATATCATCTAAAACACCCAAAGCCGCAATCAAAAGTGCTCCGCTCAAAAAACCCACAAACTGTTTGGTGCTCATCCCCTTGTCAAAAAAGAATATCATCAAAACGGTCACGGTAAAGCCCAACACAATGGCCACACCGCCCATTCTGGGCATTGGTTTTTTATGAACACCTCTGTCCTTTGGATAATCGATGGCGCCGCATTTTATGGAAATCCACTTAGCAAATGGGGTTGCTACCAATGTAATTGCAAAGGCACTAGCAAAAGCCGCTATATATAATAACCAATTATGTTGCATTCAAAAATCCTCTCCTAACAGTTGGAAGAAACTCCCTATACAGGAAAATGGGGATAATCATGTCTCAGTCTGCAAGCAGTTCTCGCCTTCTAAAAAAGGAGGCGTGTATGAATATCCCCTTAACTTATACTATTTATTTTGTTCCAAATATTCTGTCGCCTGCATCACCTAAGCCAGGAACAATATATCCATGATCATTCAACATGTCATCATACGCTGCCGCATAAATATCAACATCAGGGTGAGTCTCCTGAATTTTCTTAACACCGTCGGGAGCAGCAAGAATGCAGAGCATAACAATATTTTTAACGCCCCTGTCCTTCAAAAATCCAATTGCCGCCTCTGCAGTTCCGCCTGTTGCCAGCATAGGATCAGTTAAGAACACAATTCTCTCTTCAATGTCGCTGGGAAGCTTGCAGTAGTATTCCACAGGGTTTAATGTCACTGGGTCACGATACAAACCAATGTGTCCAATTTTTGCAGTAGGCATCAAATTGATAAGCCCGTCTGTCATACCAATTCCTGCTCTTAAAATGGGTACGATTGCCAATTTTGCATCAATCACACGACATTGTGCCATAGCCACAGGTGTTTCCACCTCAATATCTACCAAAGGCAACTCTCTTGTCGCTTCGTAGCATAAAAGCATTGCTACTTCTCCGATAATTTCACGGAATTCCTTTGAACCGGTTTCTTTGTTTCTCAGCATCGCCATCTTGCTTTGAATCATGGGGTGTTCAGATACGAACAGTTTACTCATTTTCGTTCCTTCTTTCTTGTCAGTCTCTTCAGTCTTCAATTTGTTTAATTCTTCTTATATGACGTTCATCATTGGAAAAAGGCGTTTCCAAAAAAGCCTTCACAATTTCCAGAGCAAGACCCGCGCCAGTAACGCGAGCGCCCATAGCAAGAATATTAGCATCATTATGCTCTCTTGTTGCCTTTGCAGAAAAAACATCTCCGCAAAGAGCAGCTCGAATTCCTTTTACTTTGTTTGCGGCAATCGAAATACCAATTCCCGTTCCACAAATTAAAATACCTTGTTCACACTCGCCATCGGCAACCGCATGGGCCACCAGCTTGCCAAACTCAGGATAGTCAACGGATTCCTCAGAAAAGGTACCGAAATTCTTATAAGGAATTTTGTTATCTTCCAAATATCTTATTACTTCTGCCATTAACGGAAATCCGCCATGGTCACAACCTAATGCTAACATCTGCTCACTCCCTATTTTCTTATTCTGCGTCAATTCGGCTGTAGCCTGCCGCTTTATTCAACCGGTTCATAATGGCCAAGCCTTCGCCCTCTTCAGGAAACACCTCGGAATAAACCGTATCTACTCCAAGAAAATCAAATTTTCGTAAAACCTTAAATAGGTTTGCACCAATTTCTTCTGGCT
>JABNAD010000734.1_pt1 | contig 16184 bp, 13 predicted proteins | sample 7240381 | NCBI WGS metagenome assembly JABNAD01 (sample SAMN11332834, study PRJNA596920) | anaerobic digester metagenome | biome: digested sludge; isolation source: digested sewage sludge-derived enrichment culture grown on H2/CO2 | place: Germany: Goettingen
GGGAGGCGGGTGGATCTGCCGAAATGGAGAGCTACCCGGTCGCCCGGCTGGTGAGTGCTTTGACTGCTGCCTGCTGCATCGACGGTGAGTATCTGCTGGTTGTACCGGACGCGGTAGACGGTGTGGGAGCCCATGAAGGTGCGATCGATGACCTGATGCGGGGAAGTGGGGTCAGCTTCCATGATGATATCTTCCGGTCGCAGGAGGTGGATGCCCTGGGGGTCTTCCAGGAAGTTGGACTCGCCCATGAAGGAGGAGGAATAAGGGGAGTTTGGATGATGATAGATCTCTTCCGGGGTGCCGATTTGTCGGACTTCGCCTTTTTCCATCAGGACAATCCGATCGGACAGGGACAGGGCCTCTTCCTGATCGTGGGTGACAAAGAGCATGGTGATGTCCAGCTTGCGTTGGAGTTCTTTCAGCTCTTCCCGCATGCGAACGCGCAGTCCGGCGTCCAGATTGGACAGGGGTTCATCCAGGAGCAGCAGCTTCGGCTGAATGACCATGGAGCGTGCCAGGGCTACGCGCTGCTGCTGGCCGCCGCTCAGTTTCTGAATGGACTGGGTTTCGTATCCCTTGAGTCCTACAATCTCGAGGTACTCATAGGCCCGGGGGAGTGCTTCCTTTTTTGAGAGATGGCGGAAAAAGCGCAGACCGTAGCACACGTTGTCCAGGACATTCATATGGGGGAACAGCGCATAGCTTTGAAACACGGTGGAGATGGGGCGCTCTTCGGGCGGCAGATTGGTGATGTCCTGGCCATCGAGCAGAATCCGTCCGGAATCGGCTCGCAGGAAACCTCCGATCAGGTTCAGCACGGTAGTCTTGCCGCAGCCGGAGGGGCCCAGCAGGGTGATGAATTCACCCTGCTTCACTTCCAGATCGAGTTGACGGACTCCGTTTTCCTGATCATACATTTTGCGCAACTGATGCAATTCCAAAAACATTTAAGTCACCCGCTTTCGATTTTTGATGGCAAGAACAATGACGTTTACCAGGGCAATGACAGCGATCATCATGACAGCCTGAACTGAGGCTACGCCGTAGCGGCCGTTTTCGACGGAGCCGAACAGCTCCATGCTGGCCAGATTCATGCCCGGTGATACGATAAAAGCAATAGCGCCCATGGAGGTCATGCTCGAGGTGAACACAGAGATGAAGCTCGTGAAAAAGATGGGTCTGGTCAGGGGAAGGATCACATTGCCCAGGATCCGGAACTTTGATGCGCCCAGATCGGAAGCGGCGTGTTCCAGCCGGTGATCCAGGGTGACAAAGAAGGAATTGGCTGCTTTGTTGGATACTGAGATCTGGCGGAAAACCATATTGGCTCCCAGGATCAGCCAGGTTCCGCGCAGCATCAGCGGCTGATGGGAAAAGGCGGCAACATAGCCCAGGCCATAGAACGTGCCCGGAATGATGAAGGGGAGGGAGGCGATAAACTCCACGGGCTTCAGGTAATTCAGGCGTCTGCGGTGAACGTAGTAGGAGAGAAGGATTCCCAGTAGGGGGGCGATCAGTCCGGCCAGGGCGGAGAGGGCGATGCTGGCGCGGAAGGATTTGAAAAACGTAAGAGGGAGATCCTTGAAGTACTGGTCAGTCAGGACAATCTTGCCTGTCGAGGTATTGGCGACGGTGGAAAGGAAAATGTTGCCGTATTTGAGCAGCATGATGAAGAAATACAGGCCGACCAGGCTTCCCAGAAAGATCGACAACGGTCTGGGCAGGGGAAAGCGGTAATCGTCGTTCTTCAGCGAGGTGACACCGACGCTGGTCAGATCCGTCCGGCTGAAGCTCTTCTGATAGAAATAAAACGCAACGATGGCCGAAGGCAGCATCAGGACACTGATCGCAGCCGCCTTTCCCAGGTGCGGGGTGGAGATGACCTGGAGATAGGCCTCAGTGGCCAGCACTTTGAAATTCCCGCCGATGACGATGGGGGTCCCAAAGTCCGCGATGTTCATAGTAAACAGGAGGAAGAACACGGACAGCAGGGTGGGACGCAGCAGGGGCAGAACCACGGTTCGAAGGATGGCCCCGGGACGGGCTCCCAGGTCCTGAGCGGCCAGGAGGTGGCGCAGATCGATGCTGCCCAGCGAGTTGAGAACCATCAGGGTTGCAAAGGAAATGCTGCCCAGGACCTGCAGAATGACAATGCCGTGCCAGCCGTAGGGATTGACGCTCAGTCCCAGCCAGCCGTGCGTAATGAGACCCCGCCGGCCGAACAGAATGATGTAGGCCAGAGCTGATACAAAGGGTGGGGAGATCATCGTCACCATCAGAAGGGTTTCGATCCGTTTCTTGACGACAGCAGCCTGTCCAAAGGCAAAGAGGGAAATGGCCAGCGCAATCAGTACAGCGATCCCGGATGAAACAATGCCGATTCGAAGGCTGTTCAGAATCAGCGTGACATTGCGCGGATCGGCCAGGTCCATGTAATTTTGCAGCGTGAAAGTGCCGCGATAATAAAAACTGGTGGCTATGACGGATCCGATGGGATAAAGAATAAACAGCAGGATCCCGGCAATCAGGATGACCCGAAGAGTGGGATCAAACCAGCGGTCGATCCGTCGGGAAGGGGTAGATGAAACCATGGTTACCTCGAAATCGACGGGGAACTGCCAGGCAGTCCCCCGTCCTATTTTTTATTCTATTTTTCCACAAGGGCGGTCCACTTGGCAAGGAGCGCCTCTCTCTGGGAACCAAACAGGGTGATGTCCTGCTTGACGAGCTTGTTGGTGTCGATGTCCTTCATGACATCCGGAATCGCTACATCCTTATGGGTCATGATGCGGGCATCAGCCTTGAGCAGTTCTTCCTGGCCTTCCTTGGAAAGCATGTAGTCCACCAGAACCTTGGCCGCTTCCTTTTTGGTGGAGCTGGCGAAGATTCCGATCGGTGCCGGAGTCCAGGGGATGTAGTCGGAGGGAGCGATGACGGAGACTGGGTACTGGGAAGTCAGTTCATAGGTTCCGCCGGTCAGAGCCAGAACTCCGATGGCGTATTCGCCGGCTCCGGTTTTTGGTGCCGGCTCGCCGCCGCCCTTGGCATAGACTTCGATATTAGCATCGATCTTGGTCCACAGATCCCAGCCTGCTTCCTCGCCCATTGCCTGAATCAGGCCGGCCAGAATCGCGTACTGAGTTCCGGAGATGGCGGGATCCGCCATGATGATTTCACCCTTATACTTGGGATCAGCCAGATCCGCCCAGGTCTTGGGTGCTTCCAGGCCTTTTTCCTTCAGTACATCGTTGTTGACCAGGAATCCGGCGGGTACCAGTGCCAGTCCGGTCCAGTAGCCTTCGGCGTCCTTGAACTGTGGGTCAACGGCTGCCGCTTCGGGAGAAACGTACTTTTCCAGGTAGCCTAAGTCCTTTGCCGCCAGATAGCTGTCAACGCCGCCGCCGAACCAGACGTCTGAAGTGGTCTTGCCGCCTTCCGCCTGCATCTGCGCCAGCGCCTTGCCGGTCGAGATTTCCAAATACTCGATCTTGATGCCGGTCTTCTCCGTGAATTTTTCAAAAGAACGCTGGGCGTTTCCGTAAGCCAGCATGACACTCAGGGTTTCTCCGGCAAAGGGTTTGTCCGTTGCAGAAGTCTGAGCGGTGGTTCCGGCAGCAGTGCCAGCCGTTGTCGATCCGCCGGTTGCCGGGCTGCAGGCAGCCAGCAGGGGCAGAGCCAGAGCAGCTGCCAGCAGAAGATTTGTCATTTTTTTCATGAAAATACCTCCAGATTACACTTTTTATAAATTCAATTTCTCGGATCATGAGGTCCGAGAAGATTTAATTACTAAAACATCATAAATCATTCCACGGAATATATCTAGTACAATCAGTCAATAAGAATAATTTCGATGTATTCCGAATATTAGTTGTTAATTGGTAAAATTAACGATGTGTCACAGTAAGTGGCTTTTCGATAATAGAATTAATATTAATAAACCGGGAAATATCAGGTTGGTCTATATCTGTCAGAATACATTGTAAGTCCAGCGTTAAGAAAGATTATCATCGATAAGTTAGGAAAAAGTGTAAAAGCACCAAAAGCGGTTGTTGAACAGCTTTTGGTGCTTAAAAATAGTATGCTATCAAGCTTTAAAAGTCAGTTAGGGTTTTTAGCCAGTTAGGCTATTAAACCAGATAAGCTTTAAAGCCAGATAGGCTTTACCTGGTTAGGTTTTTATACTAAATAGATTCTGGGACGACTTCCGTGTCTGGCTGGTGCCGGTTCAGGATGTGATCCAAGAGGAGGTGGGCGGATTCGGTTTTTGAGACCAGGGGCAGGGGGGTATCGCCGTCCCGGGTGATCAGGGTCAGGCGGTTGGTATCCCCGGCAAAGCCGGCTCCGGCTTCCCGCAGGCTGTTGGCTGCGATCATATCGATGTTCTTGCGCAAGAGCTTGGCCCGGGAGTTCTCCAGGACGTTGGTCGTTTCCATGGAGAAGCCGCACAGGAACTGATTCGGTGTCCGGTGTGCTCCCAGATAGGCCAGGATATCCTGGGTGCGTTCCAGCGGGATGGAGAGTTCGCCTTCGCCCTTCTTCATCTTGTCATGGGCAATGCGGGCGGGGCGGTAATCTGCCACTGCGGCGGCCTTGATGATGATGTCCTGGGAGGTGCTGCATCGGGTCACTTCCTGGAACATTTCCTCTGCAGTAACCACATCAATGACTTCGACCCGGTAGGGTCGAGGGAGATTGGTTGGACCGGAGACCAGGGTGACCTGGGCACCGCGCGCGGCAGCGGCCTGAGCGATGGCATAGCCCATCTTGCCGGTGGAATGGTTGGTCAGGTAGCGGACGGGGTCCAGGGCTTCCTGGGTGGGGCCGGCTGTCACCAGGACTTTTTTACCGACCATATCCTTTTCGTGAGACAGCTCGTGCAGAATTACTTCCAGCAAAAAGTTTGGCTCCGGCATTTTTCCGGGACCTTCCACTCCGCAGGCCAGGCGTCCGGAGCAGGGGTCAATCACCTGCCAGCCGTACTGTCTGAGTTTTTCCAGATTGTCCTGGGTGGCCTGATTGAGGTACATTCTGGTATTCATGGCCGGCACGATGATTTTCGGGCAGTCGCAGGCCAATACCGTAGTGGTCAGCATGTCGTCCGCCAGCCCGTGGGCCAGCTTGGCAATGACATTGGCTGTGGCGGGAGCGATAAAGACCAGGTCTGCTTCATCCGCCAGAGAGATATGGCCGATCTTGTAGTCAATGTTGCGGTCAAAGGTATGTACCAGTGTCTTCCGGCTGGTTAACGCCTCAAAGGTCAGGGGAGTAATAAACTGGGTGGCGTTTTCCGTCATGACGACCTGGACATTGCAATGCTGCTTGACCAGGGCTGAAACCAGGTTCGGGATTTTATATGCTGCGATTCCGCCGGTGACACCCAGCAGGACTGTTTTTCCATTTAGCATTTCTTGCGCCTCAATTCTTGGATTTTTTCATTCTCAGTATAGTAAACTGCTCAGTTATTGTAAACTTTTTAGTTCCGATTGCATTCACGATTCAGCGAACTTATAATTTTATTGTTTCGCATGGTTCGCTTTACCCAAGGGGAGGCAGAAGATATGCATTGGAAACAAAATAAATGTTTTAGTTGCGCCATATTCTTTGAAATGGCAGCAGGAGGTAAAAAATGAATACCACAAGAAGCTTGTCCCACGGAAGAAACGGGTCGGTCCACGACATGGTGCTCCTGGCATCATTCACTGCAATCATCTTTCTTCTGGCCTTTTCGCCGTTGGGCTACATCCACCTGCCTTTGATCAAGGCAACCATTGTCCATGTACCGGTCATCATGGGTTCTCTGCTGCTCGGTCCTAAGAAAGGAGCCATTCTTGGATTCTTTTTCGGTCTGACCAGTCTGATCATGAACACGATGAGCCCGAGTCTGCTGTCGTTCGCCTTTTCTCCGTTGATTCCGCTCCCGGGAAAGAACCAGGGCAGTATCCTGGCCCTGGCTGTGTGTTTTATCCCCCGAATCCTGGTGGGGATCGTTCCCTGGATGTCAGCGGCTTTCTTCAAGCGGTTCTTTCACGGCAAACTCAATCAACCCCTTCAGCTGACGATCAGCGGAATCCTGGGCTCCATGACCAACACGGTATTCGTGCTTGGCTTCATCGATCGGATGTTCCGCAATGAGTATGCCGCCGTAAAGGGCATGTCGGCCAGTCAGGTGCTGTATGCCATCCTGGGCGTTGTAACCACCAACGGCCTGATCGAAGCCCTGATCGCGGGCATTCTGACCGCTGCCGTCTGCCTGCCGCTGCTCCGATACACCAGACTCTTCCCGATTACGACGGAAGCATAAGAAGCGAGGATTCACCATGTTTTTAGCCATCGACATCGGCAATACGAATATCGTTCTGGGGATCTACCGCGAACAGGAACTTTGCCTGACCGCGCGCATTGCCAGTGATCTTCTCAAAACGGATGATGAGTATGTCCTGATCATCCATAATTTGCTTCATTTCCATCAGATTCCGCTGGCGGAGCTGGAGGGGGGCATCATGTCCTCCGTGGTGCCGCACCTGAAGACGGTGATCAGCAGCGCCATCCGCAAACTGATCGGCAAGGAGCTGATCATTGTAGGCTCCGGCATCAAAACCGGACTTAACATCCTGATCAAGGATCCTTCCAAGCTTGGCAGCGATCTGGTAGTGGACGCCGTAGCGGCCATCGCCAAATATCCCAAGCCCATTGTGATTTTCGACCTGGGGACAGCGACCACCGCTTCCGTCATCGACAAGCAGGGCAACTACCGCGGGGGAATGATCATTCCCGGACTGCGCGTTTCGGTGGATGCCCTCTCCGCCAATGCGGCACAGCTTCCCGCGATTAATATTCAGTCCCCGGACAGGCTGATTGCCACGGATACCGTCAGCTGCATTCAGTCCGGCCTGATTCATGGCAATGCCGCCATGATTGACGGTCTGATTGAACGGATTGAATCGGAGCTGGGCGAGCCCGTTTCGCCGATCATCACCGGCGGACTGGCCGGCATGGTGCTTCCCTATTGCCGCAAGAATCTGATCCATGATGAAAACATGCTCATGGACGGACTGAGGATTCTCTACCATAAGAACAAGTAGCTAGATATTCTCCCTGCATTCAAAAAACTACCGCCGTACAGCAAACAGCCCTCAGCGCAGCGAACAGCCTCTCGTGCAGCAGACGACCAGCCAGCCGGGCTGCGCGGACCGCTCAAGCGGAGGGGCTCCAGGCATCTGTTTTTACCAATAACCAAAGGACGATGAAACCTCCAAGAGGAATGTTTCATCGTCCTTTGAATTCGTGCCGGAGACCGGAAGGCCATATGAAGGACACACTGGATAGATTGGGTGGTCTTCCAGTGGCTAAGGATCCGATGAATCGATGTTCTGAAAAAAATTTTTCCTTACCCTCTTGATAAATCGAGAAAATACGATATATTAAGAAAGGAGAGACTATATCGGGAAAGTTTGATATATACGACCGATCCATAGTCCAAAGGATCCAGGATCCGAAAAAATCATAATAGTGATAAATAACGAAATGAAATGAAAAGAGGATGATGTACAGTGTTTGGATTCAGCAACAGTTTTTCAATCGATCAGGAAGAATTTCAGAAGAAGGCCGCACAGGGAGCGCATATTATTGATGTCCGCTCACCCCAGGAATTTAATGAAGGGCATATCAAAAATTCGGTGAATATCCCCATGAACATGCTGGGAGTGCACCTCAATGATTTGAAAAAATACGCAGAGAAAAAGGAAGTTGTTCTGCTGTACTGCCTGACCGGCTCCAGAAGCGCATTCGCCTATCGCTTCCTGAACAAGAACGGCCTGGCTGAGCAGATGTATGATCTCAAAGGCGGCATCGCACGCTGGAGCGGCTCCCTGGGTTAAAGCCGGATTCCCGGGTTTAAAATCATCCTGGCATAGGAGAGTTGGATAGTGCTTCCAGCAGATCCATCCTATGATGCATTCTTACCGTTCGGATCAGAGCGGCATTTGTCTTAAAACAACTTTAGGTACGCATTGGAGAGACGATCGAAACCTTTCATAGGAATCGTCAGTCCACGTCGCCCGATCAGATGACAGGCACCTGCGCCATGGCGCAGGTGCCTGTTTAATCTTCCTGATGGGAATCATCTCTCCAATAATCGGCATTACCATTGTAATCATAATCGGGGATATTGGCGTCGTGGCATTCTTCACATACAGGTTCTCCATCATTGGAAAACAGATCTCTTTCCTTGAAATATCTCTCACATCCGACGCACATTACTGTATCGTCGGCTTCCATACACTTCTCACAAATATTTTTTTCTCCGTCAAAGTGTAATTCGCTATAGGGAAAGAGGTTTTCGCACATCTCACAGGTGCCTGGTTCATCGTCTTCGACTACATGATTTTCGTCTACAGCAGGTTTTTTTACAGTAATTAATGGCTTGTTCTTTACTTCAACTTTTGACTTGCGCTTGAACAGTGAACTGAAAAAATCCATAGATTAACCTCCTGGAATTATATGCTTGAATTAGTTATTGGATTGGTAATCGGCAACTCGAAGGTTCCACGTCTGTTTACCCGGTCCCTTATATTTTATCATAAGCATTTCCAAACAAACGGTGACCGGACAAAAGAGAAACCGTTTGCAAAAAAACGGTGTTTCCCTTAATCTGTGAATAATGAGTAAAACGGCCTGGGAGGGAATGAAATGAGCAAATCATTATTGATTCGGAATATCCGTCATCTGGTGACCTGTGATGATCAGGATCGCGTGCTGGAGCATGTCAATGTACTGATCCGGGACGGGGTTATTGCAGCCATTGGAGCGGTCGGGGAGCCGGCTGATGAGGTCATTGACGGATCCATGCTGGCCGTATACCCCGGACTGATCAATACCCATCATCACCTCTACCAGATTCTGACAAGAAATCTCCCGGAGGTGCAGAATCTGGAGCTGTTCGACTGGCTTCGGGCTTTGTATCAGATTTGGAAGAACCTGACCCCTGAATCCGTTTATGACAGTTCTCTGGCAGGGATGGCGGAGCTTGTAAAATACGGATGCACCACCGTGTTTGATCATCATTACGTTTTCCCCAATGCTCACCCGGATCTTCTGCCGACCCAGTTTGCGGCAGCAAAGCGCCTGGGCGTGCGAATGACCGTGTCCCGCGGCAGCATGGACCTGAGTGAGAAAGACGGCGGCCTGCCGCCGGACTCTGTCGTACAGTCCCTCGAGACGATCCTCAGAGATTCCGAAGAGGCAGTTCGCACCTGGCATGATCCAGCCTGCTACTCCATGCGCCAGGTCGTTCTGGCACCCTGTTCACCGTTCAGTGTCAGTGCGGATCTGATGAGAGAATCAGCGCTCCTGGCCAGAAAACTGGGCGTACGCCTCCATACCCATCTGGCAGAAACTAAAGATGAAGAAACCTATCTGCTGAAAAAACTCGGAATCCGGCCTTTGGCTTACATGCAGGAACTGGGCTGGATCGGACCCGATGTCTGGTTTGCCCACGGCATCCACTTCAATGATGAGGAGTTAAAGCTTTTAGCAGACACCGGCACAGGAGTGGCCCATTGCCCAGCTTCAAATATGAAACTATCCTCCGGTGTAGCACGAATCCCAGAAATGCTGAAACTGGGAATTCCCGTCGGCCTGGCGGTGGATGGTAGTGCCAGCAACGACGGCTCCAGTTTGATGGAAGAGATGAGAATCGCCTACCTCCTTCACCGATTGACCTCAGGCGATCAGGCGCCCGCAGGCTATGATATCCTGAAAATCGCCACCCGGGGCAGCGCACGCCTTCTGGGCCGGTCGGAACTCGGCCAGATCAGCGTAGGATCTGCCGCTGATCTCTTTGCCGTCCGGGAAGACCGCCTGGAGCTTGCCGGCGCAACCTCCGATGTGACCTCAATACTTGCCACAGTCGGACTGAAAGGCCCGGTTGACTATACAATCGTTTCCGGAAAGATCTTGGTTAAGGAAGGATCATTGGTTGGAATGAATGATCGGGAGTTGTCTCAAAAGGTTCATCAACACTCCTTGGATCTTCGGAAAAAACTTTAGTACGGATAAAATAACCATAGAAAATATCAATTTCGAAAGTTAAAAAAGTCTGATATGACAATCTCATAAAGTGTGTAAAACAAAAAATGTCAATTCTCTATGATATACTGAAAATAGAAAGAAAAAAACGAGGATTGGCTATGGATCTTAAATTCATTAAACATATCGAATTTATAATTATGATTCCTTTAATTAACCGAAACCACTCACTAGATCCGAATATTCTGAATTCAAAGGTTTCAATTAAGAGTATGCAAAGGGAATGATTTACCACATCGATGTAGGACTCAGTTAAAATAATGAGTTCTTTATTGATGTGGCTTTTCTCATAACCAGTAACAAAAAGTTCAATAGACGCAGAGTCTTAACCAAGGGTGTAAATATCAATGTCAAAAACCACTGAGCAGATCAGTTACAACATGAAGAGGATTAAATCAAAAGATACTGAGATTGAGATTATTCTTAGACGTGAATTGTGGCGCCGAGGATTGCGCTATAGAAAAAATGATAAGAATGTTATTGGCAAACCAGATGTGTCCTTTAAAAAGAAAAAAGTCGCGGTTTTTTGTGACAGCGAATTTTGGCATGGCTATGATTGGGAACATAAACAAGCAGAGTTGAAAACCCGAAGAGATTTTTGGATTAAGAAGATTGAAAGGAATATTGAAAGAGATAAGGAAGTAAATGAGTCATTGGAAGCGGAAGGCTGGCTTGTACTTAGATTCTGGGGTACAGATATTAGGAAGAATGTAGAAGCTTGTGCAGATTTGATCGTTGAGGCGCTCAAGGAGAAAGACAAATGTTAATGAGGACGATAGATTTATGTGCAGGCATTGGGGGAATTCGAAGAGGATTCGAAATGACTGGAAATTTCAAAAATGTTGCATCTGCAGAAATCGATGAATTGGCATGTAGGACTTATCAACATTTATTTGGTGATAATCCGAGGAATGATGTGGCAAGTGATGATTTCAAGCAAAGGTTGCAAAAATTACACTATGACGTTCTGCTTGCGGGATTTCCTTGTCAGACATTCAGTAGTGTGGGGTTAAAACAGGGATTTGAAGATACAACAAAGGGCACGATATTTTTTGATATAGCAAAAATTGTTAAAATGACTCGCCCAAAAGTAATTTTCTTGGAGAATGTACAACATTTACTGGTTCATGATAATAGATCAACGTTCGCAACTATCATTGATACCCTCGATAACGAACTTAATTATCACATCGTTGGCATTTCATATGATAAGGAGGGTATACCTCGGTACAAAAATTCATCATTTATCCGCAACTCTAGAGATTTTGGAATTCCTCAAAACAGACCGAGAGTATATATCATTGCGTTTAGCAGGGTTTACTATGGACAACACCTATCTCTACTCCCGAATGAAATGCCTTCTAAAAGAAGAAAAGGAAACATATATAATAATTTAAATGACTTACTTGAAAAGGAAGTTGATGCTAAATATTTTTTATCAAGCGGCTATCTTGAAACATTAGAAAGACATATTGAGAAACAACATTTGAAAGGCAATGGTTTTGGGTATAAGGTAGTTAACCACCCTGATATAAAAGAACCCGTTGCCAACACTATACTGGCAGTTGGAGGATCAGGTCGGGAGAGAAACCTCATTTATGATCCCAAAAATGGAGAAAGCTATGCAGGGCAAACTCTACAGAGGAAGTTATCTCCTATTAATAACAAGTCTATAAGAACAATGACACCAACTGAGTGGGGAAGATTACAAGGATTTATTGGATATGCTTTTGTGGATGATCAAGGCATTGATAGGTTTTCATTCCCAGATGGAATTGCAACAGGCCAACAGTTTAAACAGTTTGGCAACTCAGTCACGATACCGGTTATTGAAGAGTTGGCTAGTTTTGTCTCAGATAACCTGGTGTTAATGGAAAGAGAATTTTCTTCAATCGAAAAACGGTTGTACAGTATGTACGGTAACGAATTTTTACTGTGCCATAAGATCTGGAATGATCTAAGACATACTTTGAGGGAAAAAACATTAAATAAATACTTTGATGTTGCATATCATTTTGGACTTAATTCATTTAAAATAAAAGACTTATCTCAATATCTTAAGTTAACCACTGTTCGAACGTATCAGATTATTAGACAACTAACAAAAATAAATTGTCTTAAAAAAGAACCTGAAGGAATGTATAGATTTACGGACTATCTTTCAATGCGGGAGTAGTACACGGGAGGGGTTTATTAAATGGATACTATTGGTAAAGCGATGGAGAAGATCATCAGGAAATGCGATGTTTGTGTTAACGGTGATGTTATTTCAAAAGAATTACTTATAAAAACATTTGCGGACTTCTTATCATCTACTATTGAAAAGGAGAATCATAATATAGGAATAGTTATGCACACGGGATCAATTTGTTTTGATGCTTTAATGTTATCATATGCAGCTATTTCTGATATTCTCTATAACACATCAGATCCCGATAAGGTTATCCATTCATTACTTCCCGGAGATATGGTTCTTTATTACAACAGTAACAAACCGAATGCAAAAGCACAAAGGTATACTTTTAAAGGATTTGCAAGTTCACCGGATTTTATACTCTCGAAGGATGGCGATTTTGTAGTTCTTGAACAGGATGCAAACGGGAGAACTATTCTTCCCAAGCGATCGTGGTCACGGATAATACCGTATTTTGGTAAGTCAACAGCACTTAATGGAATTGGCATTAAAAAAGACAATGGGAAAAGAAATAAGTTCTTCAAAGCGGTGCTGGAGTTGCAGGATTCTGAAATCCCAAGAACCATCAATGCCTCGACAGTAATTGTTATGTCCAAGGAAATTTCTCAATCACTAATTAACGGTTTGACATTTCGATTTGATGGTGAAGAAGTAAAATATACTGAATTAGTAACAGTATCATATTTTACAGAAAATGATCAAGAATATCCTTATGGGAGCAATGTAGCAAAAACTGAGCCGGTTATTAAGATTACCAGCAAAGTATCGGTAGCGAGAAGATTGCTTTTAAAACATGAGAGCAACAGGAACATAGGACTCATTGTACTTGGTGAAGAACTACTACGAAGAGGCGAAACAGAACTTCCGGAATTGATTGAGAGAAAATCTATACAATATGTTTACTTATGTTCTCATATAGACTCTGAGATTATCGAAAAATTACTTTTTAACTACGAAAATGCCGGCCTATTTGCATGCACAAAGGATTTCTTGCTGTCCTACACCAAGACTCCTAAAATGCCGAATAAATTAATCAATGAATTATCTGCACAAACCGACATAATTATTGAACGAGAAATTCAATCTATAGACTCTTATGGTTTCCTTTCTCTCCAAGAATACAAATCATTCAAGGAAGTCTTAAAATCAATCAAATATTCTGAATATGATAGCGATGAAAAAAACGATTTTATTATGTATTCTTATTCTTTAATGAATTTGTTTTTAACAGCACCATTCACAATGGGATTTTTAGACTCCCTAATTGAATCCGAAAAAATAGATAACTTAATAAAACCTTTAGAAAGGATTTATCAACTAAAAGACAAATCTGCTACGTTTCCAAATTATCTAAAACAATATTCGGATGCTGTCATCAACACGTTGGAGATTTCATATTTCAAATTGCAAAATGCATGTGATAAAGCCGACAAATTACAGCAATTATTATCGAGCAATCAAAATAAAAAGATAGCTGTAATAGTGCCAAAAGCTTACTACATTTCGGTGTTAAATGCATTAAATTTAAGGAAGTTAACTAAGAATCCATCTAATTTGACTTTTGTAACGGCCAATAGATTCAACAATAGAGAGTTATTCGACTTAATCGTAGTGTTGGGTAACGTCAAGGGTACACGCTTCGATACCTTTAGAAATAGATCAGCTAAGAACATTGATGTCCTTCTTTATAAAGTTGAGCAAACGCTCCATAAAAGAAAAATGAATAAGGCTAAAGAGGTTGAAGCTCTTTTTAATAAAAGATCTTTGATTGCAACAGATTATGAAGAGTTTGTCATTAACACAGAGGAAGTTGAATTTGATGACACATATGAAATGGATGAGGATGAAGACTTTCCTAACTTTTTGAATAAATTTACTGGCAAAGCATTTAAGCAATTTGAGTCAAGCGGAAATAAGCATTCATTAGCTGACATTGTAGCTATTGCTAAATTTGATACAGACGAAGCTGCATTTTTCACAAAAAATTATAAAGCTTATGTTTTGGATGAAGCTGATAAAACAGTTAGCGAAATTAAAGTCAATGACTTAGCTGCAGGAGACACAATTGTTTTCACACGTAGCACCTCGAAAACCAGAGATATTGTCGATGGTCTCCTTCGTCAGTTGATAATTGATGGATTAGTACCGAAAGACTTAGAAGTAGCATATAATAAGTCGAAATTGTGGCGAACGACATTGATCGATTATATGAACAACACAGGTACAAGCTCAAAAAAATTAGCCGAGACAATGATATCAAATGGAGTTAGCGTACAGGAAATAACAATTAGAGGATGGCTGGATGAAGATTCGCACACTGTCGGGCCACGTCAAATGGATTCTATCCAGCAGATTGCTCTTATTGCAGGCAATGAAGAGATGCTTGATAATGCGGAAGATTATTTTAATGCATGCGCAACAGTGAGGCGTGTGAGAAGGAGTATCTTGGATGCAATAGGTCAAGCCATTATTGGGAAAATTAATGGAGATATTCCAAACCAAGATCCAATCTTTACATCGATATATTCAAAGATTGGTGATTTAGCAGTGATACTTCAAATCGAAACGATATCGTTCATTAATGATAAGATTCCGGTTAATATGACTAATCGTCCCATAATTATTGAATAATAACGGAGGAGAATATGATCACCAAAGGCGAATATTTAAGAGATCGTGACAAATATATTTCACTTGTTAAAGCGGAGCTGCTCGGACCGGGCTCAGAAGTATCTATTCCCGATGCAGAACATGAGCTCATTACTAATCCACCCAACGTTCGGTACTCAATGGGGATACTATTTCCCAAAGATACTAAATTAAACGCTGACAATGATGACAGTGCCCGAATTGAGATGACATCGGTAGAATCTGTTGAAATTGAAGAAGAAGCTCCAACTCAAATGGGAAATGGTGAAGAGATTACTGAACCCGCACTTGTAGCTGAGGAAGATAATTTAGATGAAGAAATTGGACTTGCAACACAAAATATGCCCTCTTCATTCGGACTTACGTTTTTGGTTGAAAGAGAAATTAGAAATCTGATCTGCAAGGTGGATTTTGCAACTTATCGTCACGCCAAGGTAAACGATTGCAAGGTACCTTTTAAACCAAAGGAATCCGATATTTATTTGGTACCATCATCAGTAGCTAATTATGTATACTATGACAAAGATACCTCATCTCTTAGATTATCCGGTAATATAACCCGAAAAATGGTTTCTGAAATAAAAGAACGGGATCAATTAGATGGCGATGAAGATAGAATATATTCAGCAATGTATAAGCTCTGTGACCAGTTGAAGGGTGGGTTTGTTAGAATTCCACATTCAATTGTTGTTAATGTTAATTTTTCCACTGGAGATTATGTAGATAATAACAAAAAACTGGATGGAACTAGTGCGAAAATTACTGCTCTAAAACGTAAAATATCTGATAGGCTCCATTCTATTACAATAATGCTGGTAAATGATGAAGAGGAGAAGTCCTTTGGAACAGATTGCCTATTACAACCACGAATCAAAATTTCCAGTGAGGATAATGACTTTGCTTTTTGTGAGTTTTCTTCATTGATAGACTTCATGATGCTGGATCAGGAAGAACAATCACTAGAACTGCAATACAGAAATAAGCGAGTTTACGGAACTGGATTGGGAACTTCTGTAAATTGGGAGATTGACCAAAATGGTAACGGGGTAATATTTAGTGATTTCTTCTCAGTCATAGAAGTGCCGTCTATGGATTTTTCAATACCCAGTAATTCGGAAATCGACAAAACTGCACTCTCAATGCGTTATTTGTCGGATTTCGATGATACTGACAAGAGAATGAAAATCAACAAGCTTTACACTGTTGTTAGAGCTTACGACAAGTGGATAAAAGAATTAGATGACAAGAAAATCAG
>JABNAD010000735.1_pt1 | contig 16182 bp, 17 predicted proteins | sample 7240381 | NCBI WGS metagenome assembly JABNAD01 (sample SAMN11332834, study PRJNA596920) | anaerobic digester metagenome | biome: digested sludge; isolation source: digested sewage sludge-derived enrichment culture grown on H2/CO2 | place: Germany: Goettingen
CGGATGATGAATGTGAGGTGTTGGAAATAGGGGATGGGGCCAGGTGCGTAGAACGCGGAGTTGCGCGCGGCCTGGGCGTCGGGCACGGTGGAGAAGCGCATGAGGGTGTGCGGCAGGCCGGCCGTGCCGAACATGAGGGCGATGCCCAGTGACACGGCGTCCCAGGGGTTGGAAGCCAGTCCGCCCGGCGCCAGGACCTGGGGGCCGTAGCGGAGCACGGCGGCGTCGAAGAGGTTGACGGGGTCGTAGTCGAAGCGCGCCAGGACCATGATCACGACGATGGTCGCGCCGCCCAGGAGCAGCACGGCCTTGATGATCTGCACCCAGGTCGTGGCCAGCATGCCCCCGAAGAGCACGTAGGCGATCATGATGGCGCCGACCACGATGACGGCCGTCTCGTAGGGCAGTCCGAACATCAGTTTGACCAGGGACCCGGACCCGACCATCTGCGCGATGAGGTAGAAGGCCACGGTCATGAGGGAGCCGCACGAGGCGGCCACGCGGATGGGCTTCTGCCGCAGGCGGTAGGCCACCACGTCGGCGAAGGTGTATTTTCCCAGGTTTCGCAGGGGCTCGGCGATGAGGAACATGATGACGGGCCAGCCCACGAGGAAGCCGATGGAGTAGATGAGGCCGTCATAGCCCTTAAGGGACACGAGCCCGGCGATGCCCAGGAACGACGCGGCGCTCATGTAGTCCCCGGCCAGGGCCACGCCGTTCTGCAGGCCCGTGACCGAGCGGCCCGCGGCGTAGAACTCCGAGGCTGTCCTGCTGCGCTTGGCCGCGTAGTAGGTGATGACCAGGGTGAAGGCCACGAAGGCCAGAAAGAAGCCGATGGACACGGCGTTGGGTTGGCCGATGGTGGAGGTGAACTCGTTCATTTCGCCTTCCCCCTCATTCCGTCGACGAGATCGCGCACGGACTCGTCGTAGACGCTGTTGGCCCAGGCCACGTAGATGCCGGTCAGCACGCAGGCCGAAAGAATGACGGCCAGCCCCACGGGCACCCCGAGGGTCAGGTGCTCACCGACCTTGAGGGCCAGGAGGTCGCGGCGAAAGGCCAGAATCAGGATGAAGCCGAAGTAGACGACCAGGATGAGGGCGCTGAGAACGGCCGATACGGCCCTCTTCCTGGTGACGAGTTCCTGGAATCGCGACTGATCCAGGTTGCCGATGGACACGATTGGCATATAGTCCTCCCTTGCTGCGGTGAAACGATGGTCCGGCTCATTCCGGTCGCTCCTTTCGTACCATAGTTCACAAGGGAGGCACGCCTTTCTCGGTCAGAGGGACGTTGGACCTCCTGTACGGCGCGTCGCCATCGGCGTCCCGCAACAGGCCACTGGCCTGCGTCACGACGCCGCTGACCGTCGCCTCCCCGCGCCGGGCCTTGCCAATCGTCTGATTTTCATGAATCCATCAGGTCGAAGCATCTCATCGGGACGGTCCCGCACCGGCGATCCCGTCCGTCAGCCATCGACGAACGGCGCCTTTTGAAAGGCGGATGCACATCCGTACGCAATCTGCGTCTTGTCTGGAAACATCGAATATGCAATACTAGTTACTGACAATTCGTAAGACATTTGTATGACAAGCGCATCGGTACCGGAGTTCCCATGTCCATGCCCCCCGTAATCCTGATCATCGAGGATGAGGATTTTCTCCGCTCCTCGCTGGCCGACTACCTGGAGGACCACGGCCATACGGTCATGACGTCCCCCAACGCCGAGGACGGTCTGCGCCAAGTGGAAACGGGCAAGCCCCAGATCTGCATCGTGGACATGCGCCTGCCTGACATGAACGGCAACGAGTTCATCCTGCGCGCCTGTCGCCTCGATCCCAAGCTCAGGTTCATCATTTTCACGGGCTCGGTGGAATACAACCTGCCCGAGAGCCTGTCGGCCATCGGACTGACCACGTCGGATATCCTGTTCAAGCCCCTGACGGACATGAACGTCCTGCTCACCAAGATCGCCGAGTTCGCGCCCGTCCCCTGACCCCCTCGCCTTAGCCTTGAATTTCCTGGGAATTTCCATTAGGTGCAAAGCGGTTTCCGACCACCGCCCCACCAAGGACTTCACATGCGCATCGGACTCGCCACCGCACCCGTTCCCGCGTCCATCGACGACGCCGTCGAGACGATACTCGGCTACATCTCCCATGCGGCGTCCTTCGACGTCGAACTCCTCTGCTTTCCCGCGGCGTATCTGCCCGGGCTGCGCGGCCGGAAATTCCGCATCCCGCTCTGCGAACAGCACCAGATCCGTGAGGCCCGCGACCTTATCCGGCGGAAGGCGGCCGAACATTCCATCGGCGTCATCCTGCCCATGGAATGGCCCTCGGACAAGGGCCTCTTCAACATGGTCCAGGTCATTTCGCCCACCGGCAGCATTTTGGGGACGCAGTGCAAGATCCAGCTCGATCCCGGCGAGGAGGACATCTATGTGCCCGGCAAGGGCAGGCGGATGTTCGAAATTGCGGGGGTCAGGTTCGGCGTGGTCATCTGCGACGAAGGCTGGAAATACCCGGAAACCGTGCGCTGGGCCGCGCGACGCGGGGCCAGCATCGTTTTCCACCCGCAGTGCACGGGCAGCAACGTGACCGGGCACACGCCCCGCCACTGGTGCGACCCCGACGCGCCCTACTACGAAAAGGCCATGATCTGCCGCAGCGCGGAGAACGGCGTCTACTTCGCCAGCGTGAACTACGCCCTGGCCTGCCAGGAGTCGGCCACGAGCGTCATCGCCCCCGACGGCACCTGCCTGGCCCACCAGCCCTACGGACAGGCCGGCCTGCTCATCCAGCTGGTGGAAACGGACCTGGCCGACAACCGCGCGGCCGACCGCTACGCCCCGGAACGCTACTGAAGCCTCTCACAGATCAAGCCCGAACTTCCTCATCTTGTTGCGCAGGGTGACCCTGGTCACACCGAGCACCCGCGCGGCCTCGCTCTTGTTGTGCCCGACCTGTTCCAGGGTGCGCGCGATGGCCTCGCGCTCTGCGTCCTCCAGGGACAGCCCTGCGGCGTGTCCGGGGCCATCCTGCCCCTGCTCGTCGACGCGCAGACCCGCGGGCAGGTCCCTTTCCGTGATCGTGTCGCCCGGGGCGAGGATGACGGCCCGCTCCACGGCGTTCTCCAGCTCGCGCACGTTGCCCGGCCAGTCGTGGCGCAGCATGAGGTCCATGGCGCGGGGGGAGAACCCGCGGAAACTCTTGCGGTTGCGCTGGGCGAAGCGGTCGAGAAAATGCCTGGCCAGGAGCGGGATGTCCTCAAGCCTTTCGCGCAGGGCCGGAACGCGCAGGGCGATGACGTTCAGGCGGTAGTAGAGGTCCTCGCGGAAATGCCCCGCGGCCACTTCGGCCTGCAGGTCGCGGTTGGTGGCGGCGATGATCCGCACGTCCACGCGCACGGGCCTGTCGCTGCCCAGACGCTGCACCTCGCCCTGCTGCAGGGCCCGCAGCAGCTTGGCCTGCAGGGACACGGGCATCTCGCCGATCTCGTCCATGAACAGCGTCCCGCCGTCGGCCTGCACGAAAAGGCCGTCGCGCTGCCGCTGTGCCCCGGTGAAGGCGCCCTTCTCATGCCCGAAAAGCTCGCTCTCCAGCAGATTCTCGGCCAGGGCCGCGCAGTTGACCGTGACCAGGCGTCGCGCGCCACGCGGACTGCCCTCGTGCAGGGCCTTGGCCACCAACTCCTTGCCCGTACCCGACTCTCCAAGCACCAGGACCGAGGCCTCGGACGGGGCCACGGCCCGGATCATGGCAAAGAGCTCGCGCATGGCCGGAGCCGATCCGATCATGCCGGCCGGGGCTGCGTCCGAATCACCTCCGGGTCCCTGCCGCAGGCCGCCGTGCGCAAACGCCCGTTCCAGTCCGCTGCGCAGTTCGTCGAAATCCAGAGGTTTGTGCAGGTAGTCGAAGGCACCGGCCTTGAGGGCGCCCACGGCCGTGTCCACGGAGGAGTAGGCGGTCATGATCAGCACGGGCAGGCAGGGATTGAAGGCCTTGATGCGCCGCAGGGCCTCGATGCCGTCCACCTCGGCCATGCGCACGTCGGTCAGGATCACGTCGTAGGCCTTCCGACGGACCATTTCGACGGCTTCCGAGCCGTCCGGGGCCGTCTCGACCTCGTAGCCCCAGCTTTCGAGCATGGCCGTGAGCATGGTCAGGTGGGCCCTGTCGTCGTCGACCACGAGAATGCTCGCCTTCATCGTTTCTCTCCTCGTTTCGGCAGATCCAGGGTCACCTCGGTCCCGCGCCCGGCCTCCGAGGCGATGCGCACGCGGCCGCCGTGGGCTTCGACCACGGTCCGCACCGTGGCCAGCCCCAACCCCGTGCCCTGGTTCCTGGTGGTGAAATAGGGGTCGAAGGCCCGGTCCAGATCCTCTCGCGGGATGCCGGGGCCCGTGTCGGCCACGCGCAGTTCCAGGCGGTCCCGCACGGCCTGGGCCGAAACGCTCAGGGTCCCGCCGTCCGGCATGGCCTGGATGGCGTTCAGCAGCAGATTCAGGACGGCCTGCAGCATGCGGTCCGCGTCCAGCGCGACCGGGCCGACGTCGCCGAAGCGCGTCTGCACGGCGATGCCTCGCGATCGGCAATCGTCCTCCACGAGCCTGAGGGCATGGGTCAGCAGCTCCGCCGGGACCGTGTCGGCCAGCCGCAGTTCCGAAGGGCGCGTCAGGTCGAGCAGCTCCGAGACGACACGGTTCAGCCGGTCCGCCTCGCCGATCATGACCTCGGCCAGTTCGTGGTCCTTTGAGCCGGGTTCGAACTTGGTCCGGAAATACGTGGCGAACCCCTTGATGGAGCTCAGGGGGTTGCGGATCTCGTGCGCCACGCCCGCGGCCAGGGTGCCCATGGCGGCCAGCCGCTCCTGCCGGGCCACTTCGGCCTGCAGGGAGGCCACCTTGCGCCGCCAGAAGACCGAGGCGCCGCCGGCGAAGACGAGCGTCAGCCCAAGCCCGGCGGCCATGGCCAGGGTCAGGACGTCCTTGCGCGCGGCCTGCAGATAGAGGGTAGAGTCCAGCCCCACGGCGATGGTCACGCGCCCCTCGGGCTGCGGCTCCGGCGCCATCATGCCGCCGTGCATGGAGCCGCGCATCGGCCGGCGGGGCGGCCGCGACAGACGGTAGACCACGAAGACCGGCTCCCGGCCTTCGCGCAGGATGCCCCAGGCGGCCTCGTCCGTGGCCGACAGTGAGGACAGGGACGCGGCCTGTGCGACGGCGCCGTCCTCCGCCTCGCTCAGACTCTCGATGTTGCCGCTTTCGTCGATGACGGCCACAAAGCGCAGGTCGCCCTCGCGCACCATCTCGTCCATCAGGGCGCGCAGACGAAACTGACGCCCCTCAAGGCCGCGCAACCCCATGCGCCGGCCGGCCTCAACGGCGCGGATGAGGGTCTCACCCTGGGTGGTCAGGATGCGGGCGATGGTCCGCTGCTCCCGCGCCCGGCCCTGGAACGCGATCCAGATGAGGAAAAGGGCCGCGGCGACGGCCAGGATGATCAGGGCTCGCCGGTAGCCGGGGTAGGCGGCCGCGCCCGTGGATTTCGTGTGTGTGGCGTCCATGGTGCCTCGCGCGGGACGTACGCATGATGTTCCCGCGGTGTTGGTGTGAAAGAAAGGGTACCAGTGAAGAGGGTGCATAGCAATTTTCCTGCCCGGACGCCCTGACGGCATCGCGTTGCCAGGCCGGGCGGTATTTCGTAGGCAGAAGAAAAAGGAGCGGCAATGCAACTTCGCGAACTTCAGGATGACATCGACGCATGGGTCAGGACCTACGGGGTCCGTTATTTTTCCGAACTGACCAACCTCGGCATCCTCATGGAGGAGGTCGGCGAAGTGGCCCGGATCATGACCCGGCGCTACGGGGATCAGAGTTTCAAGGGGACGGAGAGGAACGAACTGGCCGACGAACTGGCCGACGTGCTCTTCGTGCTGACCTGCATCGCCAACCAGACCGGCGTGGACCTGACCGAGGCCGTCCGCAGCAATCTGGAAAAGAAGACGAAGCGCGACAAGGACCGGCACTGGAACAACCCCAAACTGACCCGGGGCACGGATGGTCAATAACTGACCAGGGGGAGCACCCGGAGTGATCAGTTTCTATCCGCCGGGTCGTCCCGAATCCTGCCCGAATATCGTTTTGGATAAATAAATCTATTCAACTCAGAGGGTTAATCGAAGAAAACAGACTTGGCACGGCCCTTGATATTCTCTGTGCACGAACGATGTCACATCAACCACCGGAGGATATCATGAAAAGCACACGCATTATCGCAACCCTGGCCATCGTCGGCATCATCGCCGTCAGCACCCTCTCCTTCGCAGGCCCCATGCGCGGCATGGGCGGACGCGGCGACTGCCAGGCCCTGGACCGCAACCCGGCCGTGGCCCAGCTGACCCAGGAAAAGCAGGACCTGCTGAAGGCCATCCTGGACGAGCACCGCAAGGAAACCCAGCCCCTGCGCGACACCATGTGGGAGAAGCGCACCCTGCTGAAGGCCCTTTCGGGCAACCCCAACACCAAGCCCGAGGCCATCACTGCCCTGGTGCGCGAAATGAGCGACCTGCGAGGCCAGCTCCACGCCAAGCGTGACGCCCTGGAGTCCCGCGTGCAGAAGGAAGTGGGCATCGACCTGCCCATGGGCCCCGGCCAGCGCGGCGGCCATCGCGGCATGGGCGGACGGGGCCAGGGCGGCTTCGGCCCCCAAGGCAAGGGCGGATATGGCCAGAACGAATTCAGACCCCGCGGCATGGGTGGATATGCCCCCTGCATCGTGAACCCGGACGCGGATGATTTCAGCCCGAACGGCGACAACATCTAGCCCAGCGCGTTCCACGCACAACACGACGCCATCATCCTTCTCCCTCCGGCGGCCTTCGGGCCGCCTTTTTTGTCCTTGCCCCGCGTCCCCGGGCAGCCTATAGCCCCGAACCATGAGCCTCTTCACACGCCCCTCCCTGGCCCAGCCCCCCTTCCTGCCCATGACCCGCGACGAGATGCACCGCCTGGGCTGGGACGAGCTCGATGTGCTCCTGGTCAGCGGCGACGCCTACGTCGACCACCCGTCCTTCGCCATGGCCCTCCTGGGCCGGACCCTCGTGGCCCACGGCCTGCGCACCGGCATCGTCACCCAGCCGCGCTGGAGCGGACCCGAGGACCTGACCGTCATGGGCCGGCCGCGCCTCTTCGCCGGTGTCTCGGCCGGGGCCATCGACTCCATGCTGGCCCACTACACGGCCTTCCGCAAGAAGCGCTCCGAGGACGCCTACACCCCGGGCGGACTGGCCGGGGCGCGCCCCAACAGGGCGTGCATCGTCTACGCCAACCTCCTGCGCCGGGCCTTCCCCGGCCTGACGCTGGTCCTGGGCGGCATCGAGGCTTCCCTGCGGCGCATCACGCACTACGATTTCTGGACCGACGCCCTGCGCAAGCCCATCATCCTCGACGCCAAGGCCGACGCCGTGGTCTACGGCATGGGCGAACGGGCCCTCATTGACATCGCCCTGCGGCTGGAGAGGGGATCGGACCTGACGGGCATCCCCGGCACCGTGACCGCGCCGACGGGCGCGGCCGCCGAAGCCGTCGATGCGGACATCGTATTTCCCGGCCACGAGGAAATCGTGGCCGACCCGAAGCTCCTCATGCGTGCAACCCTGCTCATGGAAAAGCAGGTCCACGACGGGACTGACCGGGCCGTCCAGCGCGTGGGCGACCGCGTCGTCGTGGTCGAACCGCCGGCGCAGCGCCTGGACACTGCGGAGATGGACCGCCTCTACGCCCTGCCCTTCGCCCGCACCGCCCACCCGGCCTACGACAAGCCGATCCCGGCCGAAGAGATGATCCGCGACTCCGTGACGAGCCACCGCGGCTGCGGCGGCGGTTGCTCCTTCTGCACGCTGGCCCTGCACCAGGGCCGACGCATCGCCTCGCGCAGCAGCGCCTCCATCGAGGACGAGGTCAGGCGCATGGCCGCCGCTCCCGCCTTTCGGGGCCAGATCTCCGACGTGGGCGGCCCCAGCGCCAACATGTGGGGGGCGGAGTGCGCCAAGGACGACAAACCCTGCAAACGCGCCAGCTGCATGACCCCAACGGTCTGCCCCCATTTCCGCATGGACCAGAAGGCCCACCTGGACCTCCTGCGCCGGTTGCGCAGGATGCCCGGTGTGAAGGGGGTGCGCGTGGCCAGCGGCGTGCGCTTCGACCTCGCCCTGCAGGACATGCCCGCCCTGCAGGGATATCTGCGCGAGTTTGTCGGCGGCCAGCTCAAGATCGCGCCCGAGCACGTCTGCGACAACGTGCTGCGCCTCATGCGCAAGCCTGGCATCCGCGTCTTCGAGGAATTCCTGACGGTTTTCGCCCGCGAATCCGAACGGGCCGGCAAGGAGCAGTACGTCATCCCCTACCTGATGAGCGCCTTCCCCGGCACCACCGACGAGGACATGCGCTCCCTCGGGCGCTGGCTCGCCGCCCGCGGCTGGAAACCCCGGCAGGTGCAGTGCTTCATCCCCATCCCCGGCGCCGTGGCCACGGCCATGTTCGTGGCCGGCATCACCCCCGACGGCAAACCCGTCCACGTGGCGCGGACCGACGAGGAACGGCTGCGCCAGCACCGCATCCTCATGCCGCCCGAAGAACACAGGCCCGCGCGTCAGCGCGACGAGCCGGCCAAGCCGCACCGCCCTCCCCGTCCCGCGGCCTGCCGCGCCGGCTGCCCGCGCCCGAAACCGGGCGAGCGGGACGCGAAGGCGCAAAGACCCGCCGGAAAATCCTCGCGGCGCGCAAAACGCTAGCCCGTTCCCCTTTTCCGAGGCATCACGCGCCCGAAGTCCGGGACGTTTTTTTATGATTGTCTTTTCAAGAAGATAGTTGTCTTTTTTATTTTTCGGCTGTAATATCAGATACAAGTGACATTTCCGCCCGTCTTTCCCCGGGCCGGAAGCCGCCGGTTCCGGCCGCACGGCGCCAGAGTGCAATTTTTTTGGGCAAACATGTCCGGAATAACTTCCCAAAGTTCTTGGTTTTTATTATCAAGGTTTCAATTTTCGGGAGAATGCCGCGCGCGTCACGGACATGACCGAAGACGTAGCGTCGTGATGGCAGGGATGTGACATGCCGGCATGGGGAAAACCACGCCGCGATCCGCAGTATTCATGAATCGCAATCTGGAGCAGAAGATGAACAAAAGCGAACTTATCCAGTCACTTGCAGAAAAGATCAAAATCTCCAACGATGAAGCGTCGACCATCGTCGACAGCTTCTTCGATTCCATGCGCGACGCGCTGCTGCGTGGGGATCGGATCGAAATCCGCGGGTTCGGCAGCTTCAAGATCAAGCAGTACGAAGGCTACGTAGGGCGCAACCCCAAGACCGGCGAATCCGTGCAGGTCAAGCCCAAGAAGATGCCTTTCTTCAAGGCGGGCAAAGGGCTGCTGGATTTCCTGAACAGCTAAAACCCGTTGACAGCAGGCCGTTTCGGCGCAATTGCTCGCGGCACACTTTCAACGACGGTTTCAATCGATCTCCCCAGGAAGGATTGAATGCCGTGTCATGGAGCTCCGGCATTGCATTCCGTTATCCAGCGCGTAGCAGCCATTCACGATCTCTCCGGATTCGGCGGGGGGTCACTCTCAGCAGTGATCCCCATTCTTTCGGCCATGGGCATACAGGTCTGCAGCCTGCCCACGGCCATCCTCTCCACTCACACGGGCGGCTTCACGGACTTCCATTTCCGCGACCTGACGGACGACATGCGCCTCATCATCACGCACTGGCGCAGGCTTTCCCTGTCCTTTGCCGCCATCTACTCCGGGTTCCTGGGTTCCGTCGAGCAGATCGGCATCGTCCGCGACTTCATCCGCGACTTCAGAAACCCCGACACGCTGGTGGTCGTCGACCCGGTCCTGGGCGACGACGGGAAACTCTACGACACCATGGGCGAAGGGATGGTGGCCGGCATGCGCAGCCTCGTCGCTTCGGCGGACGTCATCACCCCGAACATCACCGAAGCGGGCCTGCTGCTGGGCGAACCGTCCCTGCCGGCGCCGTCCGACACGGACGCAATCAAGGCCTGGACCCGGGCCCTTTCGGATCTGGGCCCCCGCTGCGTCATCATCACCAGCGTGCCCGAAGACTCCGTCCGGGGCACCTCCGTCGTGGCCTACGACCGCGAGGCCGGCCGCTACTGGAAAGTTGCATGTCCTTACATTCCTGCGTGTTATCCTGGCACTGGAGATATTTTCGCCAGCGTGATAAGCGGTTCCCTCCTGCAGGGCGATTCGCTCCCCCTGTCCCTGGACAGGGCCGTGCAGTTCGTGTCCATGGCCATCAGGACGACATTCGGCCACAATTTTCCGGAACGTGAAGGCGTTTTTCTGGAGCGGGTGCTGCCAAGCCTGAACGCCCCCGTGTCCATGAGCAGCTTCGAACTGATATGACCCCGTACCGCGGCATATTCGTCAGCGACCTGGACGGCACCCTGCTGCGCGACGGACGCATCTCCCCCGAGGACCTCGAAGCCTTCGGGACCCTCGGCGGTCGCGGGGTCCTGCGGGTCATCGCCACGGGACGCTCCCTGCACTCGGCCGAAGCCTGCCTGCCGCACGACTTTCCGGCGGACTACATCGTCCTGTCCACGGGAAATCAGGTCATGCACTGGGAAACGCGGGAGGTGCTGCGTTCTTCACGCTTGTTGGCGGACGAAATTCAGGCTATCTGTTCGGCTTTGCGCGGGCTCGGACTGAGCTTCATGGTCCACGACGATTTTCCGGGGAACCATGGCTTCGCCTACAGCCGGGGCCTGAAGCCGGTCGAGGACTTCGAGCGCAGGCTGGCCCTGCATGCGGCGCATGGGCGCGAGATGGACGGCTGCCCGGACATGGACACCGCGTCCCAGGTTCTGGCCGTCGTCGACGCAGCGGACGAGGGACTGCATGCACGCCTCGCCAAGGAGTTCGCGGGCTTAAGCGTCATCAGGGCCACCTCGCCCCTGGACGGCCGCTCCGTGTGGATCGAGATTTTCGCGGCGGGCGTCTCCAAGGCCGCCGGAGTGCGGGATATCATCGACCGTCACGGACTGCAGGACGCGATGATCGCCGCCATCGGCAACGACCACAACGACAGGGACATGCTCGACATGGCGCATGTGCCCTTCAAGATCGAAAATTCATTTTTGGGCGACGACACGTACATCACCGCCCCGAACACCGGCGATGCGGTGGCCAGAGCCATCGCGCACTATACGGAATTGCTGCAGGCAGACGCAGAGCGTTCATGAAAAGCTTATTCGCCTTCCCCGCGCTGATCGGGGCATCTTCGTTATCCATCATTCGCAACGTGGGACAGTGGGGAGTCTTCTCCCTGATGTCGGTCCTCGGCATAATCCACGTGCGCAAGCTTTTGCCCAAGGTGCTCTACAACATCCATTTCATCGGCTTCAAATCCCTGAACATCATCATCCTTGTGGCCTTCTTCACGGGCATGGTCCTGGGCCTGCAGGGCTACTACACCCTCATCAAGTTCAGCGCCGAAGGCATGCTCGGCGTAGCCGTGGCCCTGTCCCTGGTGCGCGAACTGGGGCCGGTGCTGACGGCCATCATGCTCATCGGCCGGGCCGGGTCGAGCATCAGCGCCGAGATCGGCATCATGCGCATCTCCGAGCAGATCGACGCCCTGTCCACCATGGACGTGGACCCCGTGCGCTACCTCGTCACGCCCAAGGTCATCGCCTCCCTGATCTGCTTCCCTCTGCTGACGGCCATCTTCGACTGCGTAGGCATCATGGGCGGCTACTTCTCGTCCCTGCTCCTGAGCACCCGCTCGGGCATCTACTTCAGCAAGATCCAGTCGAGCCTGCTCCTGGAGGACGTCACGGGGGGCTTCATCAAGTCCTTCGTCTTCGCCTTCATCGTCATCACCATCTGCTGCTACTGCGGCTACTACACCCACCAGAACCAGTCGAGCGCCGGCGCCGAAGGCGTCAGCAACTCCACGACATCGGCCGTGGTCCAGTCCTGCGTGTACGTCCTCATCGCCGACTACGTCATAACCTCCTTCCTGATGTGAGCCCATGAGCGACACACCACTCATCCAACTGCGCAACATCACGAAGGCCTTCAGCGGCAGGACCATCCTGAAGAACGCCTCCCTGGACATCCGCCGCAACGAGATCACGGCCATCATCGGCAAGAGCGGCGGGGGCAAGAGCGTCCTGGTCAAGCACATCATCGGACTCATCGAGCCCGACAGCGGCGACATTGTCTTCGACGGACAGGCCTACTCGACCATGAACCGCCGCCAGTTCTCGGCCGTGAAGAAGCGCTGCAGCTACATGTTCCAGAACAACGCCCTCTTCGACTCCATGACGGTCTTCGAGAACATCGCCCTGCCCCTGCGGGAAAAGTTCGTCCTCAAGCGCCGCCAGATCGAGGAGAAGGTCGCCAGGCGCATCGAACAGCTGGAACTGCAGGAAGTGGCCCAGATGTACCCCAAGCAGATCTCGGGAGGCATGCAGAAGCGCGTGGCCCTGGCGCGGGCCCTGGTCACGGAGCCGGAGATCATCTTCTTCGACGAGCCCACCACGGGCCTGGACCCCATCCGCAAGAAGACCGTCTTCTCCATGATCCACCACTATTACGAGAAGCTGAACTTCACTGCGGTCATCATCACCCACGACATCCCGGACATCTTCTACATCGCCCAGACCGTGAACATTCTGGACGAAGGGCACATCGTCTTTTCGGGCTCCCCCATCGCTCTGGAACAGTCGGCCGACCCGGAGCTATATCCCTACACCCACGGCCACGAACTGCTCATCGACGAGCTGACGGGGCTGCACAACAGGCTGGCCCTGACCCGCAAGATCGATGATTTCAGCGCCGGATCGGGCCGGGACGAGCATCTGGCCGTGGCCACCATCCGTCTGGTGGGCATGCGGACCATCATGGACTACAAGGGGAACCTCCTGGCACACGCCATCATCAAGCAGCTGGCCAAGTACGTGCAGGGCTTCCTGCCGGCGGGAGCCTGCGCCGGGATGTTCTCCAAGGAAATCCTCGTCCTGGCCGCCAAGACCAGGGACACATCCGTCCTTGAGACCTTCCAGAAGCGTCTCGCGGACTATTTCGGGGCCCTGAGCGTCGAAACCTTCTGCCACCGGCACAGACTACAGGTCGAAATCGGCGGGACCCTGGCCACCAGGGGCGTCAACGCCTGCACGGCTGTTCAGGAAGCACTTGCAACCTCCAAGAAGTACGTATGAAAATCTCAAGCTCATCCATGCACATCTCTATCGGCCTGTTCATTCTGATCGGGCTCGGCTGTACGGCCTACCTGGCCATGACCCTGGCCAACACGACATTCTTCTCCGGCGACTCGTACATGATCTCGGCCAAATTCACGGCCGTGAACGGCTTGCGGCCGGGGAGCAACGTCGAGATATCCGGCGTGGCCGTGGGCAAGGTCGCCGACATCACCCTGGACCAGACCCTGTACCAGGCCGTGGTGACCATGCAGGTCCAGAACGCCGTGGGCATCCCCGTGGACTCCGTGGCGGCCATCAAGACCAGCGGCCTCATCGGCGACAAGTACGTCAGCATCACGCCCGGCGCCGATGACGCCATGCTTGAGACCGGAGGCGTGATCCAGGACACCCAGGCGGCCCTCGACATTGAGGAAATGATCTCCAAATACGTATTCGGAAGCGTCGAAAAATGAAAAAACTGTTTCTTCTCCTGTTCCTGCTGCCCTCCGCGGCCCTGGCCCTGGACACGCCGACAAGCTACATCCGCTCCAACGTCGACGCCGTGGTCGCCATCCTGGCCTCACCGGAGTACAAAGACGAGGCGACCCGTGACGCGCAGATGCAGAAAATCGAAGGCATCGTCGACGGGTTCTTCGACTCCGAGGAACTGTCCAAACGCTCCCTCGGACAATACTGGCGGACCTTCACCCCCCAGCAACGCGACGAGTTCCAGGTCCTGTTCCTGGAACTCATCAAGAGCGTCTATCTCAAGAAATCCGTGGCCTACAACGGCGAGGTCGTGGCCTTCAACCAGGAGATCATAAAGTCCGACACCCAGGCCGAGGTGCACACCACCATCACCTCGCCGCAGGTGAACATTCCCGTCATCTATTACATGCTGCGCAAGGACGCCTCCTGGAAGGTCTACGACGTGTCCGTGGAAAACGTCAGTCTGGTCAAGAACTACCGTTCGCAGTTCCAGAGCATCCTGCAGAAGAACTCGCCCGATCAACTCATCGCCATCCTGAAGGAAAAAACCAATGAGTAAGCGCATCCTCATCCTCGTGTGCGTCGTCCTGGCCGTGTTCATGCTGCAGGGCTGCGCCGGAAAGAAGACTTCCCCCTCCTTGGCTGCCGACACTGCGGCGCCGGCCGCCCAAAACGGCGACGAATACGAGGACAACGGGAACGGCGAACCCTACCCAGACTCCATCGAGGGCTTCAACCGGGGCGTGTTCTCCTTCAACGACGGGTTCATCACCTATGTCTTCTCGCCCTTCGATACGTTCTACTCCGGCTTCTTCCCCCAAGACATCCGCAACGGCTTCGGCAACTTCTACCGCAACCTGGCCTACCCCGTCAGACTGGTGAACGCCCTGCTGCAGTTCAAGTTCGACAAGATGGCCAAGGAGACGGCCTCCTTCGCCCTGAACACGGTCTTCGGCGTGGGCGGTCTGTTCAACGTGACCCGCAACATGCCGGCCCTGCAGTCCTCGCCCGAGGATTTCTCCCAGACCCTGGCGTTCTACGGACTCGGCGAAGGTACGTACGTCGTCCTGCCCCTCATGGGACCGTCCTCGGTGCGCGACGTATTCGGCATTGTGGCGGACTCGTTCCTGAACCCCCTGTCCCTGGTCACGCCGGACAGCGCCAGATACGCCCTCATCGGTCATGACAAGACCAATGCTGCGTCGGCGGCCTTGCCGACCTACAAGGAAATCAAGAAGGAGTCCTTCGACCACTACACGAGCATGAAGGACGTCTTCTTCCAGTACAGGCGGGGCCTCGAAAAGGAATAGCTACGGGGCCGTGACGCCACGCGGCCACGCTTGACTTTTCCCCAAACGGACTATCTTTTGATGGCTGACCTCGAACTGGATCACCCCAACGATACGGAGGAAGACATGTCCGACAAGAAGAAGCTCGTGGAGATCGAAGAAACCCGCCTGGCATACATGGCCGGCGTACTGCTCAAAGAAATCGCCGAGGGACTCTCCCGCCGAGAGATCGAATTCGCCACCGAAGACGGAACCGTGACGGTGGCCGTGCCCAAGGACGTGGAGATCGAATACAGCGTGGAACGCAAGGAAAAGGACGGCGAAGCCAAGACCAAGCTGGAAATCGAAATCAGCTGGAAATCCTGCTGAGGAAGCCTGCCCGATACCCGAAGCCCTGCTGAGGCTCACTGAACGAAAACCCTCGCCGCTCCAGCGGCGGGGGTTTTTGCGTTGTGGCCGGTGACTCGGTTCACATCCTGAAGGCCCCCGGATCGCACAATTCGGGAAAGTAGAATTGAACGGCGTGGGCAGGCAGGCCTATGGTCAGAGGGCTTTTCTGGTTCTCCGTCTCCAGCAGTCCCTCGGCCAGAAGCGGCTTCACGATGTCGCGGGCTTTGCGGTCGGAGCAGTTGATCAGCTCATGCACCTCGCCCTTGCCGATTTTTCCGTGCACGAAGACATGGCGCAGGATCTTCGCCGACTCCCGGGGCAGCGCGGTCCTGCCGGCCATGCGGCCATCACCGCGCAGGGCGCAGTACAGACCGATGTTCCCGACAGTGGCGTCCAATTGCAGCAGCCCGTCCATGAACCGGGCCTGGTCGAGCGCCGTGTTCAGAAAAAACAGACAAAACCTGCGCAACCCCTCCTCGGACAGATTGCCTCTGCCGTCGTAGTCATTGCGGCGTTTCCCGTCGGCGGCCGAGAGCAGTGATTTGTACTCCCCTTCGGCACGCGCCAACCCACGGCTCAAGGTCCAAAGGCCGTATCCCTCCAAACCGCAACATCTCAGATAGGTGTCGGTAAAAAGCCTCGCCACGCGACCATTGCCCTCAAGAAACGGATGAATCCAGAGCAGGCGATGGTGGCTGGCGGCGGCAAGGACCAGCCTGGCCGCCCCCTTCACGTTTTCAGGGACATAGGCTTCCCGAAATCTCTCAAGA
>JABNAD010000737.1_pt1 | contig 16136 bp, 17 predicted proteins | sample 7240381 | NCBI WGS metagenome assembly JABNAD01 (sample SAMN11332834, study PRJNA596920) | anaerobic digester metagenome | biome: digested sludge; isolation source: digested sewage sludge-derived enrichment culture grown on H2/CO2 | place: Germany: Goettingen
ATGAAGCCTTTCTGATCCGGGTTACCAGAAAGGTCAAGTCGGATGCCACCATTTCGCTGCACAACGCCCTTTTCGAAGCCTCGCCGATGTTTATTGGTAAGAGCGTCGATATCCGTTATCCCAATGAATGCCCGGATGAAATCTATATTTATGAAAACAGTGTCCGGATTCTTACCTGCAAAAAAGTCATCATGACAGACAACGCCATTGCCAAACGCAATAACAATCCCATCAGCTACAGCGCGTTAGGTGGTGTGCCTCATGTATAAATCATTTTTCGGATTCCAGCAGGCGCCCTTTGACAAGGGTATTGATTCATCGATGCTCTTTCAATCGGAAGCTTACAGGGAAGTTCTGGCCCGATTGGATTATCTCAAAACCACCAGAGGTTTCGGTCTGATTACTGGCGATCCCGGGGTTGGTAAAACATCGACCCTACGAGTCTTTGCCGACAGTTTGAATCCGTCATTATATAAGGTCATGTATTTTCCGATGTCTTCCGGAACAACCATGGACTTTTACCGGGGTCTGGCCTTTTCGCTTGGGGAACAGCCGAAATTTCGCAAAGTGGAGCTGTTCTTTCAGATTCAGAACGCCATTACCGATCTTTATGATAAGCGCCGCATCACGCCGGTCTTCATTCTCGATGAGATGCAATCGGCGAGCGCCCAGTTTCTTCACGATCTGAGCATCATTTTTAACTTTGACATGGATAAACGCAACCCTTTTATTCTGATTCTCACTGGTTTACCGATGTAGGACGGATTTTGCGGACATTCAAAATAAAAAAGAATGTGGAGGTAACAGACAATGGCAAAATCATTATTTGAGGAACTGGGCGGCAAATACGAAAGGCAAGGGGATTATTTGATACCGTGCTTAACTGTACCCGCCGAAGAAGAACAGGCAATAGGCATCTGGGGGCAACGGCATTTAGATTATCTAAAACAGTACCGTAAAGTTACATACACCAATCTTCTTACAAGCGGCAGGCTAAACGCCTACCTTGCCGACATCAACAGACAGGCACAGGAACGCTTTGAAAGGCTCATAGAGGGTATGAAACAGGCACAGGGCATAACGGAACAGCTAAAGGCAGAAAACGCCTTAGAATGGACAGGATGCCTCAATAACATAAGGGCTTGTGCGAGGGAGATTGTGGAAAAGGAAATTATTTTTGCATAAACAGATGATTAGTGGCAGGGGGAAATCCTGCCGCTTTTTCTGCTTTAGTTTGTCAGCTTGACAAATAAAGGGTTAAGGAATATAATTAGATTCAGTTTTATACAAGGAGTTAATAAATATGCGGCAAGGTATTCTTAAATAAACTGTCAATTTGATAGTGGGAACAAAAAGTAGCAGTCCCGTTTCACTTTTAATATGGGGCTTAGTTTTTTGTACCCAGTTTAAGAATACTTTTATCATGTAATTTTATATGCCCGAAAACATATAAGTGTTTTGGGGCTATTGGAGTTATTTACCCAGTGATAGGAGTATTTATCACTGGGTATTTTTATGCCCTTTTTTGGGTGTTGATAGGAGGAAAATCACATGAAAATAATTAACTTAGGCATTCTGGCTCACGTTGACGCAGGAAAGACAACATTAACGGAAAGTTTATTATATACCAGTGGTGCAATTGCAGAACTAGGGAGCGTAGATGAAGGCACAACAAGGACAGATACAATGAATTTGGAGCGTCAAAGGGGAATCACTATCCAGACAGCAGTGACATCTTTTCAGTGGGAGGATGTAAAAGTCAACATTATAGATACGCCAGGCCATATGGATTTTTTGGCGGAAGTATACCGTTCTTTATCCGTTTTAGACGGAGCAGTATTATTAGTTTCTGCAAAGGATGGCATACAGGCACAGACCCGTATACTGTTTCATGCACTACAGACAATGAAGATTCCGACAATCTTTTTCATCAATAAAATTGACCAAGAGGGGATTGATTTGCCAATGGTATATCGGGAAATGAAAGCAAAGCTTTCTTCGGAAATTATAGTGAAGCAAAAGGTTGGGCAGCATCCCCATATAAATGTAACGGACAATGACGATATGGAACAGTGGGATGCGGTAATTATGGGAAACGATGAACTATTAGAGAAATATATGTCAGGGAAACCGTTTAAAATGTCAGAACTGGAACAGGAAGAAAACAGGAGATTCCAAAACGGAACGTTATTTCCCGTTTATCACGGAAGCGCTAAAAACAATCTGGGGATTCGGCAGCTTATAGAAGTGATTGCCAGTAAATTTTATTCATCAACGCCTGAAGGTCAATCTGAATTATGCGGGCAGGTTTTTAAGATTGAATATTCAGAGAAAAGGCGGCGTTTTGTTTATGTGCGTATATATAGCGGAACATTGCATTTGAGGGATGTTATTAGAATATCTGAAAAAGAGAAAATAAAAATCACAGAGATGTGTGTTCCGACAAACGGTGAATTATATCCATCCGATACAGCCTGCTCTGGTGATATTGTAATTTTACCAAATGATGTTTTGCAGCTAAACAGTATTTTGGGGAACGAAATGCTGTTGCCGCAGAGAAAATTTATTGAAAATCCTCTCCCTATGCTCCAAACAACGATTGCAGTAAAGAAACCTGAACAGCGGGAAATATTGCTTGGGGCACTTACAGAAATTTCAGATGGCGACCCTCTTTTAAAATATTATGTGGATACTACAACGCATGAGATTATACTTTCTTTTTTGGGGAATGTGCAGATGGAAGTCATTTGTGCCATCCTTGAGGAAAAATATCATGTGGAGGCAGAAATAAAAGAGCCTACTGTTATATATATGGAAAGACCGCTTAGAAAAGCAGAATATACCATCCACATAGAAGTCCCGCCAAATCCTTTCTGGGCTTCTGTCGGGTTGTCCATAGAGCCGCTCCCTATTGGAAGCGGAGTGCAGTATGAAAGCAGAGTTTCACTTGGATATTTAAATCAATCGTTCCAAAATGCGGTTATGGAGGGGGTTCTTTATGGCTGCGAGCAGGGGCTGTATGGATGGAAAGTGACAGACTGTAAAATCTGTTTTGAATATGGATTGTATTATAGTCCTGTAAGTACCCCCGCAGACTTTCGGCTGCTTTCCCCTATCGTATTGGAGCAGGCTTTAAAAAAAGCAGGGACAGAACTATTAGAGCCATATCTCCACTTTGAAATTTATGCACCGCAGGAATATCTCTCACGGGCGTATCATGATGCTCCAAGGTATTGTGCAGATATTGTAAGTACTCAGATAAAGAATGACGAGGTCATTCTGAAAGGAGAAATCCCTGCTAGATGTATTCAAGAATACAGGAACGATTTAACTTATTTCACAAATGGGCAGGGAGTCTGCTTGACAGAGTTAAAAGGATACCAGCCAGCTATTGGTAAATTTATTTGCCAACCCCGCCGCCCGAATAGCCGTATAGATAAGGTTCGGCATATGTTCCACAAGTTAGCTTAACAGCTTGCAAAAGTCATATAAAATGAGATTTGAAAGGATTAGAGACTAATTATGATGAAATGCGAATGGATATTGTGTCCTGTTTGTGGGAGCAAAACCCGTAATAAAATTAGGAAGGACACTGTTTTGGAGAATTATCCCCTTTATTGTCCAAAATGCAGACAAGAAAGATTGATTAAAGTTGACAACTTGAAGATAACTGTCATCAAAGAGCCAGACGCTTAAGACGCAGAGCCGATGAAATTGTGGAACAATTCACGAATCATCGGCTCTTTTTGTTTCGTATTTGAAAGAACAAACTCACCAAATAAAAAAAACGATATTCGGGTGGGTTATTTTGTTATACCCTAAATTACCCTCTGAATTTGTTTTTAAATTTGGAGGGATTTTTTTATGTCCTTTTTTCGGGCAGTTATCTATCTGCTCATACGAAGCAAAATTTATCAATACATAGCATATCAGAGAACGGCAGGAAACCAGTTAAAAAAATTTCTGCCAGTGCAACGGTACTTCTCACCTTGAAAGTAGAAGTACAATCTCCATACAATAGAATTACTATTTCCTATAACCGTAAAGGTCACAGAGCCTTTGCGGTTTTTCTTTTGTCGATTTTTGTTGGAAAGTGCCGTAGGGCTGTTTCTGATATGCGGTGTCGTTCTCCGCCTCTCCATCTGGATTTTTTACATTTCAAAAATTCAGATGGGAGGTATTTATGGTGAAATATGCACCAAGAAAGGTATATATCAGAGAAAGTGGCGGCTATGTGGAATTATCCTACACGGAGTTCTGCCGTTGCAGGGAATCCGACCAGACCTATATGGACAAGCTGTTTATCCCCATTCAAGGCTGTCTGCTTGAAGTCGTGAGGGAGCAATACACAGACTTCTACCGTGACAAGGAACGGTGGCGTTATCTGCAAAAATTAGATACAAAGAATAGACTGCTATCTCTCGACGGATTTACGGACAGCGAGGGGAATCCTCTGGACTTTATCACTGATGAAGCGGTGGACATTGCAGAAACCGTTGTCAATGCGGTCATGGTGGACAGGCTGAAAGCCGCCCTGCCTTTGCTGTCGGATAGTGAACAGGAGCTGATACAGGCAATCTTTTTTGACGGACTTTCCGAGCGTGAAGTCGGGGCGAGGTTGGGCATAACCCAGAGCGTTGTAAACAAACGCAAAGCCAGAATCCTAATAAAACTAAGAAAGATAATAGAAAATTAAAATTTAAGGCGTTCAGCCCCCTTGTTTTTTCCTTTGGGAAGATGAGGGGGCTTTTCTCTGCCCTCTCAATCAATTCTGATTGGAGGAAGTAAGAATGGCATACAACCACGGACGGGAGGACAGGAAATGGCGTATCTGGAAAGAAGCGGAGGAAAAGCTGCTGCGTGAGTGCGGCGTTGATGAAGCGACCATTGAGCAGATACGCATGGCGGACAGGGCAGACTTCAATTCCAACAGGCGGTTTTACCGATGGACGAATGACGTTGCGGAATATCTTGAGGACATGGCAGGCAGGGAGCGGCAGGCGGAAGTGGGTACGGTTGCGGAGTTACTGGAAGAGATTGAGAGCGAAAATCTCTATCAAGTATTAGTCACGGTGGACGGGCGTACCTTGAAAATCGTCCTGCTGAAAATGCAGGGGTATTCCACAAAGGAGATTGCCCCGCTTGTGCATTTGACGACTGGTGCCATCTATGCGAGGTTAGACCATCTGCGGAAGAAGCTGCGGAAAATTTTATAGCTTCTAAAACAGCCTGCCATCCTGCGGGCTACTGGGTGAGGGATGGAAATCCCCTCACTCATTTTTTGCAGGAGGACAACAGGATGGCATACAGGGTTAAGGCATACACGCTTCGGGAGGAATCCACGGAAAGCGGCACAAGGTATTTTATCAGCTTTAAGGACGGGCAGGGCAAATCCCACGAGTTGGAAGTGTCGGAACAGTTCTTTATGGAGTTTCGGCAGATGGAGCGCAGGAACAGGAATCTTTTCTAATGGGACGAGCGGCACAGGGAGTTTAACGAGGTATGGGACGAAACCCTTTACAGACGGGCGTTGCGTGTGCCTAAGAGCCTTGATGAACGCATGGTTGAGGAAGAACGGAATGAAACGCTCTATAAGGCGGTTGGGAGCCTTCCAGAGATACAAAGGCGGCGTTTCCTGCTCTACTACGAGTATGAGTTCAATTTTTACCAAATCGCCGCTATGGAGCATTGCACCGCTTCGGCAATACAGAAATCTGTTGCGATTGCAAAGGAGAAAGTAAAGGCGGAAATTGAAGAAATATCTCCAACCGTGACCGACACCGCCCGAAAAAGAAATCTGTTTTTTATTTGTGTGGGATTGGCGGCATTACATACTCTCACTTTTTTCCGTGGGAGTAAATCTATTTTTAAGGAGGTCAACGCCTATGTGCAACGAAAACAAAGACACCGCCCGAAAGGAGGAAAGCCATGCAGAAGTTACAGACAGTCAACGCCGAAACGCTCCTTTATGAACCGCTTGAGAAACCATCCTTTGTGGTGGACAGCCTTATCCCGACAGGCTTATCGCTGTTCTGCGGCTCACAGAAGATAGGCAAAAGCTGGCTCATGCTGAAGCTATGCTTATGCGTGTCGCAGGGAATCCCTTTATGGGATATGCCGACAATGGAGGGCGATGTGCTTTACCTCTGCCTTGAGGACACGTTCTGCCGCATACAGGACAGGTTATTTCGTTTGACGGACGAAGCAAGCGGGCGGCTCCACTTTGCCGTGGCAAGCTGCAAGCTGTCAGACGGTCTTATCGTGCAGCTTGAAGATTATCTGAAAGATTACCCAGACAGCAGGCTCATTGTCATTGATACCTTGCAGAAAGTCCGTACAGCTTCAAAAGACAATGCCTATGCAAGCGACTATGGGGACATCTCCCTCATCAAAGACTTTGCCGACAGGCACTCTCTGGCGGTCATTGTCGTACACCACATCCGAAAGCAGAATGACAGCGACGTGTTCAACAAGGTGTCTGGGACGACAGGATTAACGGGGAGTGCGGACGCTACCTTTGTTCTGGAAAAGGAGAAACGTGCGTCTGACACCGCCAAGCTGTATGTGACGGGCAGGGACACGCCTTATCAGGAATACACGCTGCGTTTCCGTGATTGCCGTTGGGAGCTTGTGGAGCGGAAAACGCAGGAGCAGCTTGCGAAAGAAACGATACCAGATGTCCTTTTTCGGTTGGTGGATTTTATGAGGGATAAGGAAGAATGGATAGGCACGGCAACGGAACTGTTAGCCGCTATGGGGGAAACGGAAACCATACCCACGGTGATTACGAAATGGCTGAATGAATACCGCACCACATTTTTAAGCGAGAACCGTATCTGCTACCAGTACAGCCGCAGGAAAGACGGCAGGCGGATTGCCCTTGCAAGGAGGGCGGGTGACAGCGGTGATGGTGGTGACAGCGATATTAGGATACCCCCCTGTTACTGTCATTGACGCTTAAAGCCATGTAAAGCTGGCGGCTCTGCCCTGCGGGTGACAGCAGTGACGGTGGTGACAGTGATTTTAGGATACCCTGCCGCTGTCATCCCTACGGGAGAACACCCCGTAAACGCAAAATGCAGGCGTGAGATTTACTCGCCCTTTTCGGTCGTGTAAAACCACCCCTGCGGTCAGAAAAATCATTCCGATTTTTCCGACTGCGTTTACAGGGTGTAACACACTACACTTTGCCCTGCAAAGTCGTGTGCCAGACGTTCCCTCTGGACTCCCTTAAGGCAGGGCTGTGCCCTGCTATCCTACGCCTTACGGCTTCGGATAAAAGAATGGCGGCATGACGGTGACGGCTCTTGCGAGGGGGGTATCCCAAAAACACCGTCATCATCGACATGACCGTCATGCAGGGGGTGAGGGTGACAGTTGCGGCAGTCGGCAGGGGGTATCCCAAAACTGCTGTCACCACCGTCACCGCTGTCACCCCAAAGGACGGTCACCCGCCGAAAGAAAGGAGGAATCCGCCTATGCCTTATGCAATCCTGCGTTTCCAGAAACGAAAAGCGGGCGGCGTTGCGGCTTGTGAACGCCACAACGAGCGGAAGAAAGAAGCCTACAAAAGCAACCCAGATATAGATATGGAACGCTCTAAAAACAATTACCATCTCATAGCACCACCAAAGTACACCTACAAGAAAGAGATTAACCGCATGGTAGCCGAAGCGGGGTGCAGGACAAGGAAAGACAGCGTGATGATGGTGGAAACGCTCATCACAGCTTCACCAGAATTTATGAACCAGTTACCGCCCGAAGAACAAAAAGCGTATTTCCAGACGGCTCTTGACTTCATTTCGGAGCGTGTTGGAAAGCAGAATATCCTCTCCGCTGTCGTCCATATGGACGAGAGAACGCCCCATATGCACCTCTGCTTTGTGCCGATTACGCCAGACAATAAGCTGTCAGCGAAAGCTATCTTAGGCAACCAGAAATCATTATCCGAGTGGCAGACCGCCTACCATGAGCGGATGTCCTCACGGTGGAATCAGCTTGAACGGGGGCAGTCCTCAATGGAAACCAAGCGGAAACACGTCCCCACATGGCTCTATAAATTAGGCGGCAGGCTTGATAAACAGTATGAAGAAATCGTGTCTGCCCTATCCGACATCAACGCCTTTAACGCAGGGAAGAAAAGGGATAAAGCGTTAGATTTACTCTCTGCATGGCTGCCAGACGTGGAGAAATTCTCTAAGGAAATCGGGAAACAGCAGGCGTATATCGACAGTTTGAAAGAGAGAATTGGGCAGGAATCAGACTATGCGGGGCGTATGCGTGATGAAAAGTACGAGCAGGAACTAAAGGTGCAGAAAGCGAATCAGAAGATATTTGAATTGCAGAGAACCAACGAGCAGATGGGGCGGCTGCTGTCAAAAATACCGCCCGAAGTGTTGGAAGAATTGCAGAAAAATCATAGAAGCAGAGCGAAAGAAAGGTAGATATGTGAATGAAGAAACAGGATTTTAAGGTGTTAAAGACCAAAGACTTGTACCCGTTCCCCGACAATCCGTTTCATGTGGCAGAAGATGAAACACTGTCAGAGTTAGCGGAAAGCATCAAGGAATTTGGCATTGTCACGCCGATAATCACACGCCCGAAAGAGGACGGGGACGGTTATGAAGTGATTGCAGGACAGCGGCGTGTCCGTGCTTCTGAACTTGCAGGGATAAATACCGTGCCTGCGTTTGTCCTGCCCTTAGACCGTGACCGAGCCATCATCACCCTTGTAGACAGCAATTTGCAGCGTGAGAATATCCTGCCATCGGAGCGGGCGTTTGCTTACAAGATGAAATCCGAAGCCATGAAGCGGCAGGGTTTCCGCACAGACTTAACCTCGTCACAAGTTGTGACGAAGTTGCGGACGGACGACAAGGTGGCACAGGGCTTCGGCGTGGGCAGGATGACCGTGCAGCGTTTTATCCGCCTGACGGAACTGATACCGCCGATTTTGCAGATGGTGGACGAGGGGAAAATCGCCCTCACGCCTGCGGTGGAACTGTCCTTCTTGAAGAAAGACGAGCAGGAAAACCTCTTTGCCACGATGGAGAGCGAAGAAGCAACGCCCTCACTCTCACAGGCACAGCGGATGAAACAGTTAAGCCAGAGCGGGCGGCTTGACATGGATACGATATTTGCGATTATGACGGAGGAAAAGGGCAACCAGAAAGAAACCTTGAAAATCAACACAAGCAAGCTGAAAAAATACTTTCCGAAGAACACAACGCCGAAGCAGATGGAGGAAACCATCATCAAACTTTTGGAGCGTGAGTTGCAGAGGAAACGCAACCGTGACAGCCGCTAATCTTCTTTTTTCGGGAAGTAAATACAGAGAGTTGAGGTATGGAGAATGAGAGAAATCCAGTATGAAATCGTAAAGGAAATCGCAGTATTGTCTACGGGCGACAGTGGCTACACAAAGGAAATCAATCTCATTTCATGGAATGGGAAAGAGCCGAAGTATGACATCCGCAGCTTTTCCCCGAACCGTGAAAAGTGCGGCAAGGGAATCACGCTGAACGCTGATGAAGCGGCGGCACTCCTTAAAGCATTACAGAAAGAATTAAACAGCGAGGATTAATGGTATCTGATTGGCAGGGCGGGGACATTTCCAAACTCTTCCCTGCCCTGTCTGGAAAGGAAGATTTAAGTATGGGCGAGGATAAGAAAGCAGATAAAAAGAGAAAGCGTATCGTGCCAAAAGCACCAGTGCAGATGATAATCAGCCGTGAATATGTCGGCACACAGACCGTTACAGAAGCGTTTGTCCCGATTATCTCCGAGGATATTCGGAAGAAGATTGCCGAGGGCGACACCTTCGACAATGAGGGGCTGTCCGCTTAGAATGTACGCAATGGGACATGAAAACAGATAGGACAGATACGGAGGTTTTACAGTATGGCAGGAATCAAAGAAGAAAAGAAAATCTATTTAGTCGGCATTTATTGCCGCTTATCTAAAGACGATGGTACGGATAACGAGAGTGCGAGCATTGCGACACAGAAATCCATCCTCACGGATTATGTGAAAAAGCAGGGATGGCACATAGCAAAAACGTATGTGGACGATGGTTATTCTGGTACAAATTTCCAAAGACCAAGTTTCCAGAATATGATAAAAGACATTGAAAGCGGTCTGATAAACTGCGTGATTACGAAAGATTTATCCCGTCTGGGGAGAAACTATCTTGATTGTGGGTTATATCTGGAAGTTTTCTTCCCAGAGCATAACGTGAGGTATATAGCGGTCAATGACGGCGTAGATACCTTGAATAAATCTGCTATGGACATCACGCCTTTCCGCAACATTTTAAACGAAATGTATGCCGCTGACATATCTGTTAAGATAAAATCGGCATATCGGGCGAGGTTTCAACAGGGGAAATTCATGGGAACTACCGCCCCTTATGGCTATATCAAAGACCCTGCCGACCACAACCATCTGCTGATAGATGATAAAGTGGCACATGTTGTAAAAGAGATATTCGACCTTGCATTAAAAGGGAATGGAGTTGCCAAAATTTGCAGACATCTTAATAAACAGCATATCCTACGCCCTGCCGCTTATGCGGCGGAGCGTGGCGAAACAGGCTTTGAACGTCATTTTGAGGGGAACGAGGACAAACGCTATATTTGGAGTGGGAACAGCGTGAGGAGCATTTTAAGAAGCCCGATATATGCGGGAAATCTTGTAGGCTACAAACGGATTGCCGCCAATATGAAAAGCAAGAAACGCCCCTCTAAGCTGCCCGAAGAATGGGAAGTGATACCCAATACCCATGAGGGAATAGTCACGCAGGAGGAATTTGATATTGTCCAACAGCTTATTACAAGTCGTAGGCTTCCACAGAACAAGGGAGGATTTGTAAATATTTTTGCAGGCGTTATCAAGTGTGTGGACTGCGGATGTGCTCTGCGGGCAATGAACGTACACAGGAGGAAACGCCCAGAGATTATCGACTGTGTACAGTATTCATGTAATAATTATGCAAGAAACGGAAGAAGCGAGTGTAGTGCCCACAATATAGAAGCAAGGGATTTATTCAATGCCGTTCTTGCCGACATCAACTGTTTTGCGGATATGGCAGTGAATGATGAAAAGGCGGTCAGGGCCATAGAAAAGCGGCTCACGGAAACAGACCAGAGCAGGGCGAAAGCATTAGAGAAAGAACGTAAGAAGCTGAACAAACGCCTTGCGGAACTGGACAGGCTGTTTTCCTCTCTCTACGAGGATAAGGTCATGGAGCGTATTACCGAGCGGAATTTTGAGATGATGTCGGGGAAATACCAGAAAGAGCAGCTTGAAATTGAAGCAAGGCTGAAAGAGGTGACGGAAACTCTTAATGAAAGCTACGAGAAATCACGGGGAATCCGTGACTTCCTCGCCCTTATCCGAAATTATCAAGGCTTAAAAGAACTGGATGCAACAGTTATAAACGCACTCATAGACAAGATACTTGTTTCGGAGCGTGAGAAGATGGCAGACGGAACAGTGAAGCAGGAAATCAAGATTTACTATAAATTCATCGGCTTTGTCGATGAATTACATATCATACCTACAAAACGGTGGGCAGCAATGCCCGCTAAAAATTGTACGGTGTGCGGCGTTGAATATGTCCCGGGCTCTGGTGCATCAAGGTATTGTCCTGCTTGTGCCAAGAAGATACGGAGGGAGAAATCAAACGAGAGCAAACGCAGGAGCAGAGAACAGAAAAGGATAGCATGTATGAACTGTCCGCAAAAAATGACCGACTGACGCTGGCCAACCGCCTGGCCTTAAACCAGAATCGCTCCCTTGATCAGCGACTGGTGACCCGGTTTCATTTCTCGCCATTGACCCCGGATGAGGTCCGGGACTATATCAAACACCGGTTCAAACATGCCGGTGTTTCACGGAACCTGATCAACGAGAACGCTTATGAAGCCATTTCGTCTTCAACTGGCGGTTATCCGCGATTAGTGGGTAACCTGGTTACTCAGTGTCTGATTCTTGCCTTTCAAAAGCAACGTGATCTCATCGATGAAGAGATTGTTTTTGCCGCTTCTGCGGAAGCTGGGATTTAACGCCTGACGGCGTTATTTCCCTTTTTTTTCCAGAGAAATAAAGCGTGATTATGTGATTAAAAACTGGCATTATATTTTCAACTCACCATATTTTTCACACTCTTTCGCACATTTCGATCCGTTTTATTGTGATTAAACCAGTCCGAAATAATGTGAAAATTTACAATATAGATAAGCCGTTGTTTTGGTTCTCTGATGGATATTGATAAACTTACACTGCAGAACTATGTAAAAGCTGCCCAGGAACGTTTTGGTTCTCTGATGGATATTGATAAACTTACACGTTGATCTTCCTGATCCCAATGCTCCAGAGGTTTTGGTTCTCTGATGGATATTGATAAACTTACACATTTTCAATTGTCTATATTAACTTGAAATGGTTTTGGTTCTCTGATGGATATTGATAAACTTACACTAATCTCTTCAGGATCATAAGACCGTATAAGTTTTGGTTCTCTGATGGATATTGATAAACTTACACATGCTGGGGCGGGAGTCATTATGTATAGGGGTTTTGGTTCTCTGATGGATATTGATAAACTTACACACTTGAAATGGTACAATTAATGAATCAACAGTTTTGGTTCTCTGATGGATATTGATAAACTTACACAATAAATTGGAGAAAGTATGGAAGAAACACGTTTTGGTTCTCTGATGGATATTGATAAACTTACACGATATCTGAAAAAACTGTTAGTGGGTGGAAGTTTTGGTTCTCTGATGGATATTGATAAACTTACACGTTATACTTTTCCATAACGAAATATTAACCGTTTTGGTTCTCTGATGGATATTGATAAACTTACACTGGAACGAGGAACACAATTTAAAGACTATTGTTTTGGTTCTCTGATGGATATTGATAAACTTACACCCGGCGATGCTGCATTCTATGCCGATGGCAGTTTTGGTTCTCTGATGGATATTGATAAACTTACACATACCTTAAAACGCAGGCTCAGGAAGAACGGTTTTGGTTCTCTGATGGATATTGATAAACTTACACTGGTGGCATTAAGATCAATCAAATATTCATGTTTTGGTTCTCTGATGGATATTGATAAACTTACACCTACCTGTTGACGATATGAATTTTATGTTGTTTTGGTTCTCTGATGGATATTGATAAACTTACACGAATCATCGATTATGAAATAGCAGCCTCATGTTTTGGTTCTCTGATGGATATTGATAAACTTACACCAATGATCATCGTTCATAATGCTTATCTCCGTTTTGGTTCTCTGATGGATATTGATAAACTTACACTCCATTAAGCATTGGGTTTGTTTCGAATCAGTTTTGGTTCTCTGATGGATATTGATAAACTTACACTGACAATACATCTTTTTCAAGTTGCATATGTTTTGGTTCTCTGATGGATATTGATAAACTTACACTGAAAAAGCTCTTTCCCCTCAATGCAGTTAGTTTTGGTTCTCTGATGGATATTGATAAACTTACACCGGTGGTGGTTTCATACGCACAATCTGATTGTTTTGGTTCTCTGATGGATATTGATAAACTTACACAAGGAAAGCAGCTGACCGAAGAACAAATAGGTTTTGGTTCTCTGATGGATATTGATAAACTTACACTTGCGATTTGGGGTAGTAGAACTCCGAAACGTTTTGGTTCTCTGATGGATATTGATAAACTTACACAGAATATACAGAGGTAGATATGATTGGTGTGTTTTGGTTCTCTGATGGATATTGATAAACTTACACCGCCCTTTGTGACATGTGTATTCTGCAATAATTATTTCCTCATTTATGTCAAATACTTCATAAGTGCCTCAAAAGATGACGTATATCAGGTTTAGATCAAAATTGATATACAGCATCTTTGAGGCACTTACCAGATCAAATCACTTCCTCAAAAAATCCTGCTTGTCTGCAGAAATCGACTTGACCACCTCAACATCACTGGCCACATCAAAATACTGAGCATCATACAAACGGTTTAAATAATCCTGATAAAATTCAAGGAGTGGCGGAAAGGACGCGATGATTTCATTTCTGATCTTGTTGATGTTTTCCACCGAATCATCTGGGGTGCGATCTAAGTCAAGGTAGGTGTTCAGGAGTTGAATGGCGGTTTCAGCATGATGACTGGCATATTGCGGAAAAACCTGAAGGTCTGGCTCTTTGCTGATTTTATCCCGAACTTTTGAAACAACCGCTTCCAGATCTTCTAGGATAACCTCCTGCGAATAGAGCGATTCCCGTCGTTTGGCAGTTTTTAATAAACCGATTAGTTTTTGAAGCCTTGCCTGTTCCGCAATGTTGCGATCCTGAAGAGCTGCTAAGTTGGGGTTGTCAGCCGCGTCAAACATCGCAAGATCCTGGGAAGGGGATTCGATAGTTGGGCGCTTGATTTTTTCTGGTGGTTCATGTTTTACCCGAAAAACGACATAATAGATCACAAAAACGAATAGGATCGTTAAAAATGCGCCCCCGATAAAGAGCGACAATTGGGTGACCGATGAATTTTCTATAGTAAACAGATTACTGAAAAAGGCTGAAGTGTTCATGATGGAGATACCCCCTGATATGAATTGATAGAGCATTTTAAATTACGCCGTTAAGCAAGAAAAGCGCCAAAAGCAGGCGCTTTTCTTTTGAATTTCACTTGGTAGAAAAGGAAAGAACCCGACCAAAATGCGTCAATCTCAAATAGTCAAAATAAGCAAACAGAGTAGAATTAGACTTCTTCAGGGTCTTCAGTACTGGTTTCAGAAGGGGCAGGTTGAAGCTGAGTGGCAAACTCGGTTATCAAATCCTGATTCTGTGGTTCGCTATTTTCAGCAGCAAGTGGTGTACTGACTGTTATCGTAGGGGCCTCAGTTGGGGTTGCCATTTTGCCGCCTAAGAATCCCGAAATCAACGACTGCAAATTAATGCCAGTGCTTTCGGAGATTCCTTCGGTCACTTGGGACATGGTATTGACAATGTCTTTGACCATTTTGGTAGAATTACCGTCGCCATACATGGTAATGCGATCGACGTTGTTAAGTGGGGCAGCAACATTGCGGGCAACTTCGGGAAGGGCATTGAAGTACATTTCCATGATGGCGGCATCGCTGAATTTCTTCATTGCCTCAGCTTTGGCATCAATTCCGGCAGCTTCGGCCAGACCTTTGGCCTTGATGGCGGCAGCCTCGGCAAAACCCCGGGCTTCAATGGCGGCAGCTTCCTGCTCTTTGGCATAGCGATCAGCTTCGGCCGCTAATCGATTGGCTTCAGCATCTTTGGTGGCAATAAACAGCTTGGCTTCAGCATCTTTTTGTTTCTCAAATAATTCGGCTTCAGCTTTTTGGATACGCTGGTAGCGTTCAGCATCGGCAGTTTTGTTAATTTCTGCTTTTAATCGTTGTTCGCGAACTTCAACTTCTTTAGCGGCCAACTCAATTTCTTTTACCTGTTTAATAATATTGGCTTCCTGGGTCTTTGTCTCGATTGTTTTTCGCTGTTCTTCCTGCTCGATTTGGTAAGCGGCGTCGGCCTGGGCCTTCGTCAGATCAGACTGACGTTTTAATTCGGCTTTGCGGATATCCAGATCGGTATTTTTCTGGGCAATTTCCAGATCGGCTTTAATTCTGGCATCGTTGGCAATTTTAGCCGCTTCTGATTCGGCAATCGCAACTTCTTTCTCGGCGTTGGCGCGGGCAATTGCGGCGCCTTTTTTGATCTGCGATTTGTTTTCGGTACCAAGATCTTCAATCACGCCAGCCTGATCGCGGATTGACTGAATGTTGAAGGAAATTATTTCAAGACCCATCCGTTTAAGATCCGGAACAGCGTTTTCCTGCACCTTCTCAGAGAAGGATTTTCGGTCGGTCAACATATCTTTGAGGTCAAGTGAGCCAATGATTTCTCGGACATTTCCCTCAAGGACATCTTTAACCTGAGGAATGATTGAATCAGTTGATTGGTTCAAGAAATTCTCGGAAGCCAGTAAAATGGCCTCTGGTGACGAACCGATCTTGATCTTTACCGCGCCATCCACCATTACATCGATGAAGTTATTGGTTGGTACCGATTCCCCGGTTTTGACATCGACAGA
>JABNAD010000738.1_pt1 | contig 16132 bp, 17 predicted proteins | sample 7240381 | NCBI WGS metagenome assembly JABNAD01 (sample SAMN11332834, study PRJNA596920) | anaerobic digester metagenome | biome: digested sludge; isolation source: digested sewage sludge-derived enrichment culture grown on H2/CO2 | place: Germany: Goettingen
CGGTAATCTCATCCGTCTCGTGGGCCAAAGCCCGAAGTTCCGGAGAAATCGGCGTCATGTCGCCAAAAAACTTCAGTCGGATGCTGTCCCGCTCCATGGAGTCAATGGCCTCCAGCAGATACTTTTTCAAAAGCGTCATGATCGCGCCGACCTCAGTCTCCGACCGCTTCCAGTTCTCCGTGGAAAAGGCGTACACCGTCAGGTACTGGATACCCAAATCCTTGCAATAGGTCGCAATCTTCCGAAACGTCTCCGCTCCGGCCTTGTGTCCGGCGGTGCGGGGCAGGCCCCGTCTCGTCGCCCAGCGGCCATTGCCGTCCATAATGATGGCAATGTGGCGAGGCAGGCGGCTTTTGTCCACCTGCCCCGCCTGCTTGCCTGAAAATTCGTTTGCCATCAGACCGCCATCAATTCCTTTTCCTTGGAAGCCAGCATGTCTTCCAGCTTCTTGCAGCTGTCATCCGTCATTTTCTGAAGATCCTTCTCCGCCTGCTTCAAATCGTCCTCGGTAATATCGGTGGCTTTCTCCGCCTTCTTGAATGCTTCCATAGCATCCCGGCGGATGTTGCGAACGGCTATCTTACCATTTTCCGCATATTTATGGATCTGCTTCACCAGCTCCTTGCGGCGCTCTTCCGTCAGCTGGGGAAAGCTGAGACGCAGACTCTTTCCGTCGTTTTGCGGATTGATGCCCAGATCGGAGTTCTGAATCGCCTTTTCGATGGCCTTCACTGCCGTGGCATCCCAAGGCTGGATTACCAGCGACCTGGGGTCGGGAGAGGCGATAGAGGCAATCTGCTGAATGGGGGTAGGCGTTCCGTAGTAATCCACGGTGATCCGGTCCAGAACGCCGGCGTTGGCCCGGCCTGCCCGCACGGCGGCAAAGTCGGCGGCCACGGACTCGATGCTCTTTTTCATCTTGTCCTCATAAATCTTGTATTCCTCTTTTTGCATGGTGGTCACTCCTTCACAATCGTTCCAATTTTTTCCCCGCATACCGCGCGGATGATATTTTCAGGGTCCTTCAGCGCAAACAACAGCACCGGGATATGGTTGTCCATGGACAGCGACGTGGCGGTGGAGTCCATCACCATCAGGTGCTGCGCCAGCACATCATCATAGGTAATCGAGTCATACTTCACGGCAGAGGGGTCTTTCGCCGGGTCGGCGGAGTATACGCCGTCCACGTTCTTGGCCAGCAAAATCACATCTGCGCCGATCTCAGCCGCCCGCAAAACAGCGGCGGTATCGGTGGAGAAAAACGGGTTGCCGGTGCCGCAGCCAAAAATCACCACACGGCCCTTTTCCAGATGCCGGATGGCTTTGGAACGGATATAGGGTTCTGCAAAAGACCGCATTTCGACAGCGGTCTGCACCCGGACCTCCATGCCCCGCTGTTCCATTACATCAGCCACCGCCAGACAATTCAAAACGGTTGCAAGCATCCCCATGTGATCCGCGCGGGTACGCTCCATTTTTCCACCGCCGTCCTTGACACCGCGCCAGAAATTGCCGCCGCCCACCACGACGCCTACCTGAACGCCCATGGCGATGCACTGCTTAATCATGTCGCAGACCTCGCCGATCATCTGGAAATCAAGGCCGGTGTGCTTCTCTCCGGCCAGCGCCTCCCCGCTGATCTTCAGCAGGACACGCTTGTAGACAGGTTTTGCCATTTTGCAAACCTCCATTGTATTCATATGGTGCTATTCTACCAAATTTCACGGCCTTTGGAAAGGGGAAATCAAAGTTTTTTCAAGAAAAAGCGCAGGGGGCTTATCGCCCCCTGTGCTTCTCTTTCCGTTGTTCCTCCCGGAGTGCGAACTGCCGCTCTTTTTCCGCCTCCCGCTGCTCACGGGACCGGGTTTTTCGAGCCTGTTTTCCCTGTTCCTGCTGGAGCTTCAGCGCTTGCTGGGCCTTGGTTCCAATGGTGCTGTCCTGACGGGTCTGCTTTTGGATCATTCGCTGCATCCGCTTGGGATTCATGCACCGCTCCTCCAGTTCCGCCGCCTCTATCGAAGGGCTGAACCGCAACCGGCCAAAGTTTGAAAGCAAAAACTCGTAGACCTCATAATCCTTCGGCTCCGCACCGAAAACAATGCGGCTCACCTCGTAACTTCCACTCTCTTGCCGCTCGTACAATCCGACCCAAAAGGGGTTCTCAAAATACACGGTTAATCTTGACATGGACGCTGCCATATCCATTCCTCCTTTAGACTTTGAAACAAGGAACGGACAACCAAAGGAGGCAGGTTACTGATACCCAAACAGGTACTCCCGGACTACCTACCGGGACGTGTTTTTATCCTTGCAGCATATGAAATTTTCGGGCAATACCGCACAATCTTTACGCGGTTTGCTTGCAATCGCCTTTATTTTCCGCAGACCTCTTCCAACAGTGCAATCAGCTGTTCCCGGCCCGTGCCCTTTTCCGCGGAGAAGGGTACCAGCGGCTCATCGTCCGTCATCTCCAAAGTCTGGCGGATAAGAGCCAGATTGGGCTCTACTTCCCGTGCCTTCAGCTTATCCATTTTGTTAGCCACCACGATTTCGGGACATCCGCTCTCCAGAAACCAGTTATGCATGGTCACATCGTCTGCAGTGGGCTTGTGGCGGGCGTCCACAATCAGAACACCCACCGTGATAATATCGCTCTCGTCCTGAAAATACTGCTCCATCAGTCGGCCCCACCGCTCTTTTTCCGAGCGGCTCACCTTTGCGTAGCCGTATCCCGGTAAGTCCACCAGCCACGCCTTGCCGTCCACCTTAAAATAGTTGATCTGGGTGGTTTTTCCCGGCGTCGCGCCCACGTAGGCCAGATTTTTTCGGCTCACCAATCGGTTGATGACCGAGGACTTGCCCACGTTGGACCGGCCGGCGAAGGCCATCTGGGGCAGACCGTCCCGCAGGAAATCCTTTGGGTCCGCCGCAGAGCGCATAAATTCCGCTTTTGTAAAATTCACTAGGCACTCACCTCCTCATTCTTTTTGTATCGCATCTTCCCCGCGCTCACTTGGGCGCGGCAAAGCTCCGCTCTCTCACTGCCGCAGGGCGTCTCCGCTGTTTTCCCGAGCGGGTGCGAATGCCGCCACCGGCGTCTGCTCCTGAGGCTCCGGCTTTTTTTCCACGCGGCTCTTTATCCGGGCCGGGGCCGGACACAGCGTCCGACTCAGAACCTCGTCCACGTTGCTCACGGGGACAAACTCCAGCGCAGCCCGAACAGTCTGGTCGATCTGCTCCAAATCCCGCACGTTATCCGCCGGAATCAGCACCGTCTTGATACCGTTGCGCAAAGCCGCCATGGTCTTTTCTTTCAGTCCGCCGATAGGCAGCACCCGGCCCCGCAGGGTGATCTCCCCTGTCATGGCCAGTCCCGCCCGAATTTTCCGCCCGGTGAGGGCAGAGCACAGCGCGGTTGCGATGGCGATACCTGCGGAGGGTCCATCCTTGGGGACCGCGCCCTCTGGAAAGTGGACATGGATATCCTTGTTCTTGTGAAACTCCGGGTCAATGTCATAAATCTCCACCCGGCTGCGCAGACAACTCAGCGCCGCCTGCACGGATTCCTTCATCACGTCGCCCAAGTTTCCGGTCAGTTCCAGCTTTCCGGACCCATCCATCACGTTGGCCTCGACCTCCAGAATCTCACCGCCAACCTCTGTCCACGCAAGACCGTTGACCACGCCGATTTCCTCCCGGTCCGTGTGGAGCGCAGGGGGATAGGGCAGCATATCCAGCAGCTCGTGCAGGTCTTTTTCTGTCACGGTAATCCGCTTTACATCCGTTGTCAGAAGGCGGACATCCGCCTTGCGGCACAGTGCCGCAACCCGTCGCTCCAGAACGCGGACTCCGGATTCCCGTGTGTAGTCCCGGATCATAGCCCGGAGGGCGTCGTCCTCCACCCGGAGCTGAGACTTTTTCAAACCATGCTCCTTGAGCTGCTTGGGCAGCAGATGATTTTTGGCAATTTGCAGTTTTTCCTCGTCAGTATAGCTGCCAAGTTCAATGACCTCCATCCGGTCCAGCAGAGGCCGGGGGATGGTATCGGTGGTGTTGGCAGTGGTGATAAACATCACCTTGCTCAAATCCACAGGTATCTCCATAAAATGGTCCCGGAAGGAGCCGTTCTGCTCGCTATCCAGCACCTCCAGCAGAGCCGAGGCCGGATCGCCCCGGTAATCACTGCCCAGCTTGTCGATTTCGTCCAGCAGCAGCAAGGGGTTCATAGATTTGCTACGGCTGATCGCTTCAATGATGCGGCCGGGCATGGAGCCTATGTAGGTTTTCCGGTGACCCCGGATATCCGCCTCGTCCCGAACACCGCCCAGAGACAATCGAGCCAGTTTTCGGTTCAGCGCCTTGGCGACAGAGATGGCGATGGAGGTCTTGCCCACGCCGGGAGGACCAACCAGACACAGAATCTGGCCCTTCCCGCCAGGGTTCATCTGCCGGACGGCGATCGTCTCCACGATGCGCTGCTTCACCTTGTCCAGACCAAAATGATCTCTATCCAGAATTTTTCGGGCGGCCTCCACGTTCAGCCGCTCCTTTGTAACGGTGTTCCACGGCATCTCCAAGCACACGTCCAGATAGTTGCGGATCACCGCACTCTCAGCGCTGGAATAGGGCTGCTTCGCCAGCTTATCCACCTCTTTCATCAGGTGGGTTTCCGTGTCCTCCGACAATTCCAACTGAAGAATCCGCATGCGGTACTCCTCCAGCTCATCGTCTCCGTCATCGCTCTCGCCCAGCTCCCCCTGCATCACCCGAATCTGGGCGCGCAGGATCTGCTCTCTCTGGGACCGGGCCAGCTGGGAGCGGACTTTGTCCTCCATCTCCCCTTCAAAGGCCAGCACATCGTTTTCCCGTGCCAGAAATTCATTCAGTTTCCGCAGGCGGATATAGGAGGAGGGTTCCTCCAAAATGCTCTGCCGTTCCTCCGCCCGCAGCTGGACGTTCTGGGCCAGAAAATCCGCCAAATATCCGGGGTCGCGGCAGTCCAGTACCTGTGCTTTCACCTCGTCCGGCACGCTGGGCGCCCGCTCGGCATATTCCTCAAACAGCACGGTTGTCTGCCGCAAAAGGGCCTCCGTCCGGGCGCTGTTCAAAAACGCCTCAGAGTCCTTTTGCTCCGGCAGCGCCTCAACATTCGCCTGCAAAAACGGCTCGGACTGCCACAGACGCTTCATCCGCGCCCTGCGGCCACCCTCTACCATCACGCGGACGCTCCCTTCGGATACGCGGAGAACCTGAGAGATATGGGACACGGTGCCCACGCGATACAGGTCCTTTTCGCCCGGCACAGCCGTTCCCAGTTCCTTTTGTGTTACCAGAAAAATTTCCTGATCCGTCTCCATGGCCCGGCTCAGAGCAGCAATGGAAATCGGCCGCTCCACGTCGAAGGTCAGATTCATATGTGGGAAAACCGTCAAGCCCCGCAGGGCCAGAACGGGAATATTCCAAGTTGTCAGCTCCATGGTCGGGTTCCTTTCTTTTACTGAAAAAGGGGGGACGCAATTTACGTCCCCCCTTTTATGTCAGGCTTGCATCTGCTCAGGACGCGGAGGCCGGCGTACTACCGGACAGCTCCGGCTTTTCGGTTTTGCCGTTGTTCAGCTTCACCGAGTGATTCACGCGCCGCTTGTCATAGGTCAGCGCGGGCTTTTCCGTTCCCTCCACGCAGCCCTTGGTGATGTTCACCTTTTCGATGGTAGGGTCGGAGGGTACGTCGTACATGATCTGCGTCAGCATGGACTCCATCACTGCTCGGAGTCCCCGGGCGCCGATATTGCGCTCAATGGCCTTGTCGGCAATGGCTTCCAGAGCCTCTTTTTCAAAGACCAGCTCCACATCATCGTAGCCCAGCAGCTTTTCATACTGCTTGACCAGCGCGTTTTTCGGTTCTGTCAGGATACGCACCAGATCGGCCCGGTTCAGGGCGTTCAGCGTGGCGATCACCGGCAGACGGCCAACCAACTCCGGAATCAGGCCGTATTTCAAAATATCGTGGGGCTGAACGCTGGCGAGAATACGGCTCATGTCCCGGTCCTTTTTGCCCTCGATCTTTGCGCCAAACCCGATGCTCTTCTGATCCATACGCTGCTCGATGATCTTATCCAGCCCGTCGAACGCACCGCCGCAGATGAACAGGATGTTTTTCGTGTTCACCTGAATGAACTCCTGATGGGGATGCTTGCGTCCGCCCTGCGGCGGAACGTTTGCCACAGTCCCCTCCACAATCTTCAGCAGCGCCTGCTGCACGCCCTCGCCGGAGACATCCCGCGTGATGGAGACATTTTCACTCTTGCGGGCAATCTTGTCGATCTCATCCACATAGATAATTCCCCGCTCGGCCCGCTCCACGTCGAAGTCTGCCGCCTGCAAAAGCCGCAGAAGGATGTTCTCCACGTCGTCGCCCACATAGCCGGCCTCAGTCAGCGTGGTGGCGTCGGCAATGGCAAAGGGGACCTTCAGAATGCGGGCCAGCGTCTGGGCAAACAGCGTCTTGCCGGAGCCGGTGGGTCCCAGCATAAGGATGTTGCTCTTTTGCAGCTCCACATCCTCGTCGCCGCCGAAATAAATGCGCTTATAGTGGTTATAGACCGCCACAGAGAGGGCGACCTTCGCCTCGTCCTGCCCGATCACATACTGGTCCAGAACGCCCTTAATTTCTTGGGGCGTGGGCAGTTTATCCGGAATCTCCTCCAGACCGGAGGGGCCGTTGTCCTCAAACCCATCGTTCAGAATGCTCATGCACAACTGGACGCACTCGTCACAGATGCGCACGCCGGGCCCTTGGATCATCCGGTGGACCTGCTGCTCGTGCTTGCCGCAGAAGGAACAGCGAAGGGTTCTCTTGGCGTCGTCATTCATGCTATTACCTCAGTTCTGTCTTTCCGTTGTCTTTCTCAAAAGAACGATCAATGATTGGTGATAATCTTGTCGATCAGGCCAAAGTCCTTGGCCTCCTCGGCGGACATAAAGTTGTCCCGCTCACAGGCGGCAGTAACCTCTTCAATGGACTTTCCGGTGTTTTCGGCAAGAATATGGTTCATACGCTTTTTAATGATCTCCAACCGCTTCAGGTGGATTGCCATATCGGTAATCTGACCCTGCGTCCCGGCGGAGGGCTGGTGGATCATGATCTCAGCATTGGGCAGGGCGATGCGCTTGCCCTTTGCGCCGGAGCTGAGAAGGAACGCGCCCATAGACGCGCACATACCCACGCACACGGTGGACACATCGCACTTGACATACTGCATGGTGTCATAAATGGCCATGCCGTCGGTGACGGAACCGCCGGGGCTGTTGATATACAGCTGGATATCCTTGTCGGGGTCCTGTGCCTCCAGATACAAGAGCTGGGCCACGACAAGACTGGCGGTGGTGGCGTTGACCTCCTCACCCAAAAAGACGATGCGGTCATTCAGTAACCGGGAGAAAATGTCATAGGACCGTTCGCCCCGATTGGTCTGTTCCACTACATAAGGTACTAAACTCATTGGTAAAACCTCCACTTAGATACTGGTTTGCGGAGTTTTCGGCCTGATTGCCGGAGAAGGTCCGCCTAGAAACATTCTCCCATGATACCACAGGCACCATGAGAGAATGTGTCGAATCTGTAAAATGTAACCGTCTTCCCAGATTATTCTTCCGTTTTCTTGGCAGTCTTCTTGGCGGCGGGCTTCTTAGCGGGCTTCTCCTCGCCGTCCTCTGCCTTAGCGGTCTTCTTGGCAGCGGTCTTCTTAGCAGGCTTCTCTTCATCGTCCTCAGCGGACTTCTTAGCACTCTTCTTGGCGGGCTTCTCCTCGTCGTCTTCTGCCTTGGGGGCAGTGGCGGTGGCACTCTCCGTCACAAGATCAATCGCCTTACGGGTGCTGAGCTGATCCTTGATCTGCTCGGCGGGCAGATACTTCTTCACGTTCTCCAGCTCGATGCTGTACTTCTCGGCCATGGTCTTATACTCGTTCTCCACATCCTCGTCGGAGATCTCGATCTTCTCTTCCTTGATGATGGCAGCCAGAGCCAGATCCAGCCGAACCTGACGCAGAGCAGGCTCCTTGGCGTCTTCCAGCAGCTTGCTCTCGTCCATGCCGGTCATCTTCAGATACTGGTCATAGGGGATGCCCTGCTGCTGAATCTGATTCTTGAAGTTGTCCAAGAAACGGCGGGCCTGTGCGTCCACCATGGCGTCGGGCACATCGGCAATGATATTCTCTGCCACCTGCTGCATCAAATTGTCCTCAAAGGTCTGCTGCGCAGCGTTCTCGCGCTCTTCGGTGATCTTCTTCTTAATGTCGGCCTTCAGTTCCTTCAGCGTGTCAAACTCAGACACGTCCTTGGCGAACTCGTCGTCCATGGCGGGAACGTCCTTCTCCTTGACCTCGTGGAGCTTCACCTTGAAGACCACGTCCTTGCCGGCAAGCTCCGGGGTGTAGTCCGCCGGGAAGGTGATGTTAACGTCCTTCTCGTCGCCGGCCTTCATGCCGACCACCTGCTCTTCAAAGCCGGGGACAAAGCTGCCGGTGCCCAGCTCCAGATTATGATTCTCGCCCTTGCCGCCGTCAAAAGGCGTACCGTCCAAAAAGCCCTCAAAGTCGATGACGGCCACGTCGCCGTTCTTCGCCTCGCGGTCAGCGGACACCAGACGGGTGTTGCGCTCGGCCATTTCCTTCAGCCGGTCATCCACGTCTGCGGCGGAAACCTTTGCGGGGGTCTTGGGGGCCTTCAGGCCCTTGTATTCGCCCAGCTTGACCTCGGGATAAACGGGAACGATTGCCTTAAAGGTGAAGCCGTCCTTGGTCAGTTCGCCTTCCAGCTCCACCTGAGGATAGCCGACGACTTCCAGCTTCTTCTCCGCAACGGCGGCCTCATAGGCGTCGGGCATAGCGATATTGACCGCTTCCTCGTAAAACACCTCTGCGCCGTACATCCCCTCGATGATCTTCTGGGGAGCCTTGCCCGGACGGAAGCCCGGCACATTGATCTTTTTGCGCATCTTCTGATATGCCTTTACGATGGCGGCTTCAAATTCCGCACCACTAACCTCCACGGTCAGAGCGACGGTACTTTTTTCCTGATTCTCGCAGTTTTTTACGTTCATATTGTTTACTCCTCCGTTCATGACCGGTATAGGCCGGTACATTTCCCTATAATATCAGATAAATATCGAAAAATCCACACTTATTTCCGCTAATCGCAGATTTTTTTTGGAACGAACCCCAAATGGTCCGCAGAGATCAGAGAAAAGGTCGTTCCGGCCCGCTCCTCCTCAAACCGGCGGCGGATCACCGGTCCGTGCAAATGTCCGTAATAGCACGCTTTTACGCCGTACTTCTCCAAAAGCGCCAAAATCTCCGGGCACTGGTAGCCCTGATATAGCGGCGGATAGTGGAGAAAGCACAGAATCGGCTTGTCTCCCGCCGCCTTGAATGAGGTTTCCAGACGCATGACCTCCCGGTTCAGCACCTTGGCGTCCGGGGCTTTCTGATTTTCTTCCTGAAACCACCCCCGGGTGCCGCACAGGGCATAGTCTCCGTAAAAATGTCAGTTATTATGAAGAAATTCAAAGGAGTTCAGCCCCTTTTCCGCAAAAAAGCCGCTCATTTTGTTCACAGTGGACCACCAGTAGTCGTGGTTTCCCTTCACCAACAGCTTTTTTCCGGGAAACTGGTCCAGAAAACGAAAATCCGCCTCCGCCTCCGCCATATCAATGCCCCAAGAGGTATCCCCCGCCAGCACCAGCGTGTCCTCCGCCTTTAAAGCGGCGAGAGACGCGGCAATACGATTGACGTAGTCATGCCATGCCGGGCCAAATACCTCCATGGACTTATTGGCCGTCAGCGACAGATGCAGATCTCCAATTGCATAAAGGGCCATTCAAGCCCTCCTTTTCATCTTGTTCATCTTTTCTCGGACGAACCGCCACAATTCGGCGGCCCGCGCCGCAGATTCATTATGTTCAATCAAGGAATGTCCGCACAACCTCCGTCATTTCCTCTTTCTTCCGGCACAGGTCAAACCGCCGCTCCTTTTCCCGCAGAGCCGCCAGCCGCCATGGAGCGGGCCGTCCGGTGGCGTATTGCAGCTGGTCGATCAGTTCGATTCCCTCCCCTGCCGGGGTCTGGCCGATGGCCTTGAGGACGCTGTCACAGAATTTGAAAGGGGACGCGGTGGAGACGAATACGGCGGGCGTCTCGTCCTTGGTCGCGGCGCGATACTGTTCCAGCACATCCGCCGCCACGGCGGTATGGGTATCGATGAGATAATCGTACTCCTTATAATGGCGCGCAATGGCGGCAGCGGTGGCCTCCTCGCCGCAGGAACCCGCCCAGAACAGCTCCTTGATCTTCCCGAACACGCCGTCGTCCACACGATAGCTGCCGGACATCGCCAGCGCATCCATGTATTTTTTCACCTGTGCGCCGTCTCCCCCGGTCAGATCGAAGATCAGCCGCTCCAGATTGGAAGAAATCAAAATATCCATGGAGGGGCTCATGGTACTATAGAACGTCCGGTTGCGGTCATAGGTTCCGGTGGTCAAAAATTCCGTCAGCACGTCGTTTTTATTCGACGCGCAGATCAGCTTTCCAACGGGCAGGCCCATCTTCCGCGCGTAGTATCCTGCCAGAATGTCTCCAAAGTTTCCGGTGGGAACGCAGAAATTCACCTTGTCTCCCAGCTTTAGTTTCTCGTCCCGTACCAGATCGCAGTAGGCTGAGATGTAATACACCACCTGAGGCAAAATGCGGCCCCAGTTAATCGAGTTGGCGGAAGAGAGAAAATAGCTCCGCTTGTCCAGCTCATCCCGCAGGGCCTCGTCGGAGAAAATGCGTTTCACGCCGCTCTGCGCGTCGTCAAAGTTGCCCACCACGGAGCAGACGTTCACATTTCCTCCCCGCTGGGTCAGCATCTGGGCCTCCTGTACGGCGGAGACGCCGTCCTTGGGATAAAACACCAGAATCTTGGTCTGCTCCACGTCGGCAAAACCCTCCATGGCGGCCTTGCCGGTGTCGCCGGAGGTGGCAGCCAAAATGCAGGCCGTCCGCGTCTCGCCGGTCTTTTTCAGCGCGGCGGACAGCAGCTGGGGCAGCATCTGGAGGGCCAGATCTTTGAACGCGGAGGTAGGCCCATGCCACAACTCCAGGCAGTGGGTGGCAGCATCCAGCGTTTTCACCGGGGCCACGGCGGACGTATCAAACCGGGCGGGGCCATAGGCCTTTTCAGCAAAACCCAGCAGCTCTTTAGCGCTGTAATCCGGCAGATACAAGCCCATCACAAAGGTGGCCCGCTGCTGATAACTCATGGGCAGCATAGCGTTTAAATCGTTCTGAGAGAGTTTGGGGAATTCCACGGGGGTGAGCAATCCGCCATCCCGGCTCAGCCCCTGCTTCACGGCCTGCGCCGCCTCCAGAGACACCCCGGTGTCCCGTGTGCTGGTGTAGTTCATAATCATGACCATGCCTTTCCTCAACGCTGTAAGGCGCAACCAGATCCGTCCTTCAGCGAAAAATAAATTTTTATGTGGGTCTGACTATTTTTTATGGATGATTAAAAACACGCTGGACTCATCCACTTCCCGCACCTGATAGGGATAGCCCGACCGCTTACCGATTTCCTGAAAATCCTCTGGCGAATGGGTCGACGACTGAAACCCGTCCTTGCAGATAATCACGCCGTTTCGACTCTTGCCATAGTCAATTTCCCCCAAAAGCCCTTTTGACGCTTGCTCTTCAAACCATTTGAGGCGAACATCCCAAAATTGAGCGCTGTAACTGCTAAAGTAGGCCGTCCCTCCCGGGGCCAGCGTCTCTAAAACTTTGTGAATGACCGTGGAATCGGCCCGCATGGCGGAAAGTCCGTTTTGTAAACAAAGGATTACATCAAAAGCTTGGGGAAAATTCATCTGGAAAACATCCATTACAACCATGCCTGCGTTGGGATAGTCTTTGAGATAGTCCCTGCCCAACGCCACGTTTTCCTCCGAGATATCTATTCCGACAATCGAACCGCAAAAGGGTGATAATTCTCTGACAATCCGGCCATACCCGGCGCCAAGCTCTAAAACCCGCTGTCCTTTTGATAAATTCCTCTTGACAAACTCTATTTCCGCCTGTAAATACTGCTTGACTCGTGGAATCTGGGTTTCATACACCTGAAACAATGTCTGGGCGTTTAATTTTTCAGAATAATAATTCATGCCTGTAATCACCCCTCCTCATTCAAAGGCATTTTCCAGATACTCCACCCGGAGCGCGCCGTTTTCATCGTAAACCTCCGCCACGTCAAACCGGGCAGGCTCGTCCAAGTCCTTGACGCTCATGTACAGTGCCGCGGCAGTTCGCAGACGCGCCTGCTTGCGCCCGTCCACGTACTCCCGAGGAAGGCCCATTTGCAGATTGCTCCGCAGTTTGACCTCCACAAAGCACAAAAGCCCCTGTCCGTCCCGGGCGATCAGATCAATTTCTCCGAACCGACAGCGCCACTGGCCGGCAAGCAGCCGGTATCCCCGCTTTCGCAGATAGTCCGCCACCGCCGCCTCGCCCCGGTTCCCGGCGCTTCTCGTACTCACAAGCGTTCCCGTTCCCATTTTTTCAAAAAGCTGCTTCGGTGCGCCGGACAAGGGCCGTAGGCATCCAGCATCTCGTAGTGGAGTTTTGTGCCATACCCCTTGTGCTTGGCAAATTGGTACTGGGGATATTGCGTATCCAAAACCTCCGTCACAAACCGATCTCGGCTGACCTTGGCCAGAATGGAGGCCGCCGCAATGGACGCGCTCTTTCCGTCTCCACCGACCACCGTTTCATGAGGCGCGGTGATGGCGCACAGGCTCCCCCGATCCCGGTTTCCGTCGATCAGCGCAAAATCCGCCTTGACGGCCAAACCGTCAATCGCCAGCTGCATGGCCTTCATCCGGGCGTTCAAAATGTCGATGCGGTCAATTTCCTCCGCCTCCACCCGCGCCACGCAATAGCTTTCGGCCTCGGCACAGATGATTTCAAACAACGCATCCCGCTTTTTTGGACTCAATTTTTTAGAGTCGTTCAGCCCGTCGATCACAAGCCCCCGGGGCAAAATCACCGCCGCGGCGTATACCGGCCCCGCCAGCGGCCCGGCCCCGGCTTCGTCCGCGCCGCAGACCGTTTCATATCCGGCGGCAAAGCACCGCTCCTCTATGCTCCAAGGATGCTCCAGTTCAGACATGCTTAGTTTCCTCCGGCATCTCCAGTGTAAAGCGTCCGAGCTTGCCCCCCCGAAACTCGTCCAGCAGGATTTTTGCCATCCGCTCCGTGTCGATTTCACCGCCCCGCATAACAAAGCCCCGCTTCTGCCCCGCCTTTCGCAGCAGGTCATATCCAGAGTCCTCCGGTTCCGGGTGGAACTTATAGCGTTCCTCCAGTGCCGCGCAATAATGCTCCGCGAGATAACGCATCAGATTACATGCCAGCGCCTCGATATCCATTACCTCGTCCCGCACCGCGCCGGTAAAGGCCAGATTCAGCCCCACGCTTTGATCCTCGAACTTGGGCCACAGAATACCCGGCGTATCCAGCAGCTCCAGTCCCCGGTCGATGGGAACCCACTGCTTTGCCCGGGTAACGCCGGGCCGATCCTCGGTCTTGGCGGTCTTCCGCTTTGCCACCCGGTTGATAAAGGTGGACTTCCCCACGTTGGGGATTCCCAGAATCATCACCCGCACGGTGCGGCCCACCTGTCCCTTTTCGGCATAAGCCCGCAGCTTGTCCGCAAGCAGCGTCCGCACGGCGGCGGGAAACCGATCCACACCGCCACCATCCTTCGCGCTGCACTCCAACACCGCGTAGCCCTTGTCCCGGAAATACGCAGCCCACTGCTTCGTCACCACCGGGTCCGCCTGATCCGCCCGGTTCAACACCACCAGACGGGGCTTTCCCGCCGTCAACTCATCCACGTCCGGATTGCGGCTGGAAACGGGGATGCGGGCATCCAGCAGTTCGCACACCGCATCCACATTTTTCAGCTGATCCACAATCATTCGCCGGGTCTTGGTCATGTGACCCGGATACCATTGAATTTTCAGGTCCTGTCCGTTTTCCACAGGTCGCCCTCCCTTTTGCTTTATCGAATCAAGCCAATACGGGTATAATCCCGCTTCCCGGTTTCGGAATCCCCGCCGGGAAACAGCACAAGCGCCGCCTTTCCAAGGATATATCCGGTGTCCACGGTCCCCAGCCGGACATCCCGGCTGTCGTTGGAGTGGTTGCGGTTATCACCCATCACAAAGACGGACCCCTCCGGCACCGTCAGCGGGAATTCCGTTCCGTCTGAGCGGAACGTCAGTTCGTTGATGTACGGCTCGTTCAAAATCTTTCTATCCACCTCCACGCTGCCGGTGGTGAAATCAATATCCACTGTCTGCCCTTCCAGAGCAATTACTCGCTTGACGATGGGTTCTTCCAAAAAGCTCTGTTTGCGCAGCACCACAATATCGCCCACCCGATACTCCCCCGCAAGAACTCCCACAGTCACCAGCAGGCGATCTCCATTTTGCAGCGTGGGTACCATGGAGTGTCCGTCCACCCCGATCAGCCGGACGGCGAAGGTAAAAATCAGCACCACCGTCAGCACAGAGGTCACCAACGCCCGCACCCATTCGTACAAGCCCTGTCCGACCACCGCCGTTTCGTCAGGCGCCATGGCTAATTCTGTCTTGTTGTTCCTCATTTGATACCTCGCCCGGATTGCGCCGGTAAAATTTTCTGCCACTGATTCGCCCGCGCACCGGAGCAGATTTTCCTCTTTGTGCTCGGCGGCTGTTTAACTTTATTAGTATATCAAACCCGAAAGGAAAGAACAAGTGCGGCAACGCATGATTTTTTCCGAGAAATTCCTTGCGCTTCTGGCAAAATACCGCACATGCGGGACCTGTGGGACGGTTTTGACGGCTGCATAGGCGGTGGCCGATGGTGCGGCAAGACGCGCGTAAATACAAAAAAAGAGAGGCTTTCGCCTCTCTTTTCTGTGGATCAAAGCTTTTCCTTGACCTTGGCGCCCTTACCCACGCGCTCGCGCAGATAATAGAGCTTCGCGCGGCGGATCTTGCCGTTGCGGACGATCTCCACCGTGTCGATAGAGGGAGAGTGAACGGGGAACACCTTCTCCACGCCCACGCCGTAAGAAATGCGGCGAACCGTGAAAGTCTCCTCAATACCGCCGTGCTTCTTGGCGATGACAGTGCCCTCGAAGATCTGGATACGCTCGCGGGAGCCTTCCTTGACCTTCACGTGCACGCGAACGGTATCGCCCACCTTCACTTGGGGCATTTCGCGGCCCAGTGTTTCCTTGTTCAGTTCCTGAATGAGATCCATGGATTTATCCTCCTAAATTATAGGTGTTCATGCCGCTTTTCTATGGCACCCGGCGCATGTTCGCGCGTGCGCGGCAGAGGACCGCCCTTTGTAGCCTGAATAGGATACCACACTTCTCCCCCGATTGCAAGCAATTTTTCACAGTTTTCGATGGAAAGCCGCGAAAAACCGACCCTTCTGCGTTTTCATGATAATATTTCTTCAAGTAAAGAAGCGTTTAGCATCTGCAATTGTAAACACCACGCTTCAAACCTGAACCCCAAAGTTCCCGCAGGCACACCGCCAATAGCCCCGCGGCTGGCAGCGCCAGCCAGAGATTGCCCTCGCTTTTCGCCATCAGCCAAACGAGTCCGCAGCTGAGAACTGCCGCGCAAACCGCGCCGACAAGCCGGGCCGTCCGCTCTCCCACTGACGGGCCAAAACGCCATGAAACCAAAAGTTCCAGCGCCTGCCCGCCGTCCAGAGGGCGGATGGGCAGCAGGTTGAAGGCCCCCAGCGCCAGATGCGCGCCCGCGGCGGCGTAAAGCGCTGGTAACTCGCGAGCCGGAGGAACCAGTGCGGCGGCACACAGGAGATTTATCAGCGGTCCCGCCAACAACGCCAGCAGCTCTTCCCCATAGCTCAGTCCACTCCGCTCCGCCATCATGACCGCGCCCAGCGCACCGATCTGCACCCCCCGTACCGGCGCACCACAAAGCCGCAAAGCCGCAAAATGCCCCAATTCATGCAACGCTGCCGCGAATAGGATCAGTATCATCGGCCACAAGCCGTTTTCCATGGCAAAC
>JABNAD010000739.1_pt1 | contig 16105 bp, 11 predicted proteins | sample 7240381 | NCBI WGS metagenome assembly JABNAD01 (sample SAMN11332834, study PRJNA596920) | anaerobic digester metagenome | biome: digested sludge; isolation source: digested sewage sludge-derived enrichment culture grown on H2/CO2 | place: Germany: Goettingen
ATTTTGATGAAGGCGTGAAGATTGCAGTTGTTAAGTTGTATAACAGGGATGAGGATTCAAAGATGTTTGATGAAACCTTGAGAAACAGTATTTTTTCAAAAAATATGGGTGAAGAAACTATCACAAAGCTTGGGGATTCAAGTCGTGATGTTGATCCTGAAAAAATATTCTTTCAAGAATTTCTTGGAAGCGATGAGGTTTCAAAAATAATATCATACCAAGTTGAGGATGAAAAAACTGCAATGGAGCTTCTTGATAAAAATGAAGTATCAGCTGTGGTTACTCTTCCGGAAAAATTTGTGTATGACATGAAAGTAAACCTTGTTACTCCATTCAGGAACAATGTTGATATAAAGGTTGAGGTGCATCCTGATAAAAGCATTGAAGGGGTGGTAGTAAAATCAGTGATGGAATCTTACTCCAGTGCAATGGCAACAGTCATCATAGGTAAGAATGTTATTATTGAACAAGCAATGGCCAATGACGTAGGCGAACTTAAGAATTTAGACATTGTAATGGAAGAACTTACAAATGTGCTTGAACATATGGACATTGAAATAAAGGATGTAGTGGTTGAAGGAAGAAAAAGCATAACAAGCGCAGATTACTATGCTGCTGCCATGATGGCCATGTTTATTCTCTTTTCTGCAGGTCATGGGGGGAGAATGCTTCTGGAGGAAAAGGAGAATAAGACATATGGAAGGATGATAATGGCAGGAACATCAAAGTTCAGCATTTTGTCGGGAAAGTTTGTGGTTGTGTTTTTGCTTTGTTCCATACAAATAACAATAATGATAATTTACTCTCACTTTGCTCTCAAGGTTCATTGGGGAAATTTTGTAAATACTGCAATAATCAGCGCTTCTGCTGCATTTGCTGTAGCAGGGCTTGGAGCATTCATAGCTTCTGCAACTTTCAGAGCAGGCAACTTCAAACTTGCCAATACATTTGAATCTGCAATCATACAGGGGATGGCTCTTCTTGGCGGAAGTTTTTTTCCCGTTGATGTTATGCCTAAAGTAATTCAAAACTTAAGTTTCTTATCCTTGAACGGATTAGCACTAAAATCTTATCTTAAGGTTATGATGGGGTACGGGCTAAATGATGTAATGAAAAATGTTACAGCTCTTGGTTTAACAGGCATTGTATTTTTAATTCTCTCTGTTGCAATATTAAATAGAAAGGAGGAACATTATGTTAAGCATAATAAAGTTAAGACTGTTAAGGCTTAAGGACGACGTGTTGGTTTTTGTGCTCATGACCGGAATGGCACTTGTGCTGACGGCTGTGTTTGGAATTTCATTCAACACCTACAGGCCTGAAATTATGATAGTCGATGAAGATAAAAGCAATTATTCTGAAATGCTAATTGATGAGCTAAAAACAAACAATTCGTTTAATTTTGTTGTGACTGACATGAATGAAGCCTCTAAAAGTGTTCAGGGAGGCAACGTAAGCGTTGCAATGGTTGTTTACGACGGTTTTGAAGAAAGTCTCATTTCAGGCAGTGAAGTGTCACTTGGGTTTATAAAAATAAAAGATGACACAATGATTCTCACCCTTCAGCAGGCAGTAACAAGCATTGCTTCAAAAATGGCAGGTGCAGTTAAAGTTGCAGATATTACGTCGGATTATATCAGTTCTCAGGATAATATGACTGATACAGAAGCTGTAAGAGCCAAGACATATGCAGGTGTCATGGATTCATGGAAGTACAAGAATCCTATGAATGTAATATCCACTATTGCCCATACAAAAAACCAGTCCGGTTACGACGGTATGAAGCATACCATGATAGGATTTACATTGTTTTTTTCCATGTACACCATGGTTTTTTCAATAGGAACAATATTAAGCGACAAGCAGTACAAGACATGGGAGAGGATGCTCATATCTCCGGTTTCAAAGACTTCCATACTTGGAGGAAGCATGGTCGTAGCGTACTTGGCAGGAGTTGTTCAGATGGGAGTGCTGATTTTGTGCGGAAACTACCTGCTTGGAGTTGATTGGGGAAACAGCATGTCCGGTGTATTGATGGTTGCAGCTGCATTCATATTTGCAGTAACGTCTCTGGGGCTTATGATGTCTGGTTTTGTAAAGACACAGGCTCAGCTTGGTGCAATTGTGCCGGTTGTTTTGACCAGCACATCCATGCTTGGTGGATGTATGTGGCCTCTTGATATAGTCAACAACAAGGCACTTTTGTTTCTGGCAGAACTTACCCCTCAAAAATGGGCTATGCAGGGAATAGAAGGAATAGCCAGCAAAGGAATGGGATTTGAAGCGGCAGTGTTTCCAACAATAGTGCTCATGGGTATGGGAGCCGTATTCTTCATAGCAGGAGTCAGGACTTTGAAAACTGAGTAAATTGTATTACAAGTGTATATCGCTTCAGTCATATAACAAAGTTATTTCAACAATGTAGGGGCGGACCTCGTGTCCGCCCGTGTTTTTAATTCAATAATTTTGTAATCTTCGAGATGACATTAGTGCTCCTCTACAGCATTGAATCAAATTTGTAATCATATGGTGATGGTTTTGTACCCACCTTTTTTTATTGCAGTTAAAATGTTAATAAATAATTTAAAAACAACACATACTGTTGACAACTTTTAAATTCAGCAGGATATATTGTCCAATTTGTATATTTTCGTTTAATATTAAAGTTGAGGGGTATATGTAAATTAAAGTGATTATTTAAAGGAGGATATATGGATTACGCTGACAAAATTAACATAGATAAATACAAGGTACCAACAGAAAGGCTTAAGAAAATCTGCATGACTGATGATGAACTTAATTTCTGCGGTTCGTCAAAGGAAGTAAATTTTCCAAAGGGAGTCATAGGACAGGACAGGGCGGTAAAGGCAATGGAGTTTGGTCTTTCAATGAATGCCGCCGGCTACAATATTTTTATTCTCGGTCACCAGGGAACAGGAAAAAGCACATATGCTCAATCAGTAGTAAACAATGAAGCCGCTAAGGGAAAAATACCTGGAGACTGGTGCTACATCAATAATTTTAACGAGTGGGATAAACCACTGGCAATAACTCTTCCTGCAGGCCAGGGGAAAATTTTTCAGAAAGATATGGAAAAATTAATAGCAAACCTTGCTGTTTATATACCAAAAGCATTTGAAGGAAGCAACTTTCAACAGCAGAAGGAAACAATAGTTCAAAAGGTGAGCGAAAAAATGGCATCCATATTGAGGGACATTGAAAAAATGGCCATAACTGCAGGTTTTGGAATACAGCAGGCTGGAACAAAGATACTTTTGATCCCTCTCAAGGACAACAGGCTCATAACGCCCGATGAATACAATCAGCTGCCTGTAGATACAAAGGAAAAAATTGAAATAAACAGAAACAAGCTTGCAAAGGAAATTGATGACCGCATACGTGAAGGACAGGTTTTGCAGAGAATTTCCGAGGAACAGACAACAGAGCTGGAAAAACAAACTGCACATGCGGCAGCAGAACCTCTTATTAATCAGCTTAAAGAAAAGTACAAGGAAATACCTGCAATTGTCGATTATCTTGATAAGGTTCTTAAGGACGCCGCAGAAAATCACAGCATATTCAGCAGTGTTCACCACATGGTAAATGATGAGGTAGCTACTGAAGCTCAGGAAGAAACTGAAACAACCGATGAAGATGAAGATATGTTATTTGACGGCAGATTTTTTGAATCTAAAGACATCAAGGACCCATTTGTAAGGTACAAGGTCAACTTGTTTGTAAACAATGAAAAAGCAACAGGAGCTCCCGTAATCATAGAAAGTAATCCTTATTACTACAATTTGTTTGGGAAAATAGAATACAAGAGCCTTATGATGACCACAATGACTGATTTTACAATGATAAAAGCAGGAGCATTACAAAGGGCAAACGGTGGATATCTGATTCTTCAGGCAAAAGATCTCCTCATGGACCCATATGCCTGGGATGCACTTAAAAAGGCTCTTAAGTACAAGCAGGCTGTTGTGGAAAACATCGGTGAACAAACCAGGTTTGTGCCTACAGTGACATTGAAGCCTCAGCCCATACCTCTTGATGTTAAAGTAATATTGGTTGGAAGTTATATGTACTACTACCTCTTGTCTTCCGATGAAGATTTCAAGAAGCTGTTTAAGGTGAACGTGGACTTTGATGTTGAAATGGACAGAAACCAGGAAAATATAAGGCAATATGTTTCATTCATAGGCTCAGTGTGCGAAAAGCAGCACTTGAAGCATTTTAACAACAGGGCATTGGCAAGAGTGGTTGAAATGGGCTCTAGACTTGCTGAAAATCAAAACAAACTTTCAACCAGATTCAATGTGGTAAGCGAAATAGTGTATGAATCATCAGCGCTGGCTGAGGCAGACAATTCGGAATTTGTGGATGCATACCACGTAGACAAGGCGATAAAGAACAAAAAATACCGCTCCAACATGCTGGAAGAAAAAATGCAGGAACAGATTCTTAATAAAAAGGTTTTAATAGACACAGAAGGAGCTGTGGTGGGACAGGTCAATGGTTTGTCCGTAATGGATGCGTCGGGATATGCTTTTGGAATTCCTTCAAGAATAACTGCAAGGACGTACACCGGCCGCCAGGGAATAATCAACATTGAGAGAGAAACACAAATGAGCGGCAACATCCACTCAAAGGGAGTGCTTACACTTAATGGCTACCTTGGAGGAAAATTTGCACAGGAAAAACAATTCGGACTTACGGCTCAGGTTACATTTGAACAGCTTTACGGAGGAGTTGAAGGTGACAGTGCTTCAAGTGCTGAGCTTTATGCAATTTTGTCAAGCCTCTCAAATGTTCCCATAAAACAAAACCTCGCTGTGACCGGATCAGTTAATCAGATGGGTGAAATCCAGCCTATTGGAGGAGTGAATGAAAAAATCGAAGGGTTTTTTGATATATGTTCCATTAAGGGACTCACAGGAAATCAGGGAGTAATAATCCCTGAAAGCAACGTTGACAACCTTATGTTAAAGGATGAAGTTGTGGAAGCTGTGGTTAAGGATGTTTTTCACATTTATGCGGTGAAAACCATTGAGGAAGGACTTGAACTTCTTACTGGTGTTGAAGCAGGAGAAAAGGGTGTATACGGTGATTATCCAATGGACAGCATTTTCTACCTTGCAGATCAGAAGCTGAGCGAATACAACAGAATACTGGCAAACAATGCAGACAAGTAAAAATACCGTCAGTCAGAACAAATCTGCATGAGTACAACATTCATAGCTCATATGTAGGGGCGGACCTCGTGTCCGCCCGCAACTTTGAATGAAAAAAATCTCTCATATATGCAATATTTTAGCAATGCATTCTATGAGAAATTTCGAAAGTTGCGCTAACCCTATTTTTCAGGAGTTGAAAAATAGCTCATCTAAAAATACCGTCAGTCAGAAAAAATCTGCATGAGTACAATGTTTATAGCTCAATATGTAGGGGCGGACCTCGTGTCCGCCCGCAACTTTGAATGAAAAAATTCCCTCATATTTCAATTCTTGATTCTTAACTCTTAATTATTGCCCGTTTCCTTCAATGCTGCTTCTTACAAGGTCCAAAGCAGAAGTAGCCGCTCTGTCCCTGATAATTTCGCGGGAGCCGGTATTTTTTATTTTCAAAACATTGAACTTGCCCTTGTAGTATACACATATATAAACCAATCCAACAGGTTTTTCTTCTGTGCCACCGTCAGGGCCGGCCACTCCAGTCGTTGATACACCTATGTCTGTTCCTGCAGCCTGAGCAGCACCATATGCCATTTCCTTGGCCGTTTCTTCGCTTACTGCACCAAACCGCTCCAATGTCTCTCTTTTAACCTGCAGTGTGTTCATTTTGGCTTCATTGCTGTATGTTACAAAACCTTCCATGAAGACTTTTGAAATGCCGGGATAACTTATTAATCTGGAAGCCACCATTCCTCCTGTGCAGGATTCAGCTGTTGCAATAGTAATGTTTTTCTCTATCAATAGCTCGGCAGTCTTATCTTCAACCTTGCCTGTTTCAGTAACATATGCGTTGTTTTTGCCAAATCGGCTGATTAGCTCTTCCTTCACCGGTTCTATAAGCTCCATGCATTTTTCCTTGCTGTCTGCTTTGGCTGTTATTCTGAAAATTACCTTGCCTGCGCTTGCGTAGGGAGCAATTGTGGGATTAGTCTGATTTTCAATGATGTCCAAAATCATTTCTTCGGCAGCTGATTCACCGATGTTAACAACAACAAGCTTCTCACCATAAACCACCTGATTTGAAAATTGCTTCAGATAAGGTATGACTTCATTGTCCATGAGAGGCTCCATTTCCTTGGGAGGTCCCGGAAGCAATATACCTATTTTTATATTTCCTTCGCTGTCTTCACCCTTTAATATGCATGCATTTGCAGTGCCGTTGGCATTGTCCAGTATTATTGAACCCTTTGGGAAATATGCCTGCCTCATGTTGTTCTTGGGAAAGTCTTTTCTGAAGCGGGAGTACATCTCCTTCACATGCTCATAACTATTTTCATCATAAACCATTTCAACATTGAAGTATTCAGCCAGGGCTTCCTTTGTAATATCATCCTGGGTGGGGCCGAGTCCTCCTGTGCATATTACAATGTCAGCTCTTGAAAATCCTATGTCAAAGCCTTTTTTGATCCTGCCGGGATTATCTCCAACAACAGACTGATAGTGTACATCAATGGCTATTTCAGCCAGTTTTTTTGATATATATTGGGCATTTGTATTGACAATATCTCCATGCAAAAGCTCAGTACCTACACAAAGTATTTCAGCATTCATTTTTTTCCTCCAATAATTGTAAATTACATAAAACTAATATAGTTCAAAAAATAATATGTTTCAACAACTTATTTATTAAATAGTAATACATTTATGCCATCTCGTAGGGGAGGACTACTGTCCTCCCGCAGAATTAAGCATAATCTAGAAATTTAATCACGTAGGGGAGGACTACTGTCCTCCAGCATAAATCTATATTTTAAATTACTTAGTCAACGCAGCAAATTTCTCAGCATCTCCAAAAATCTCATCACCTATTTCAGCAGCCTTTTCTGCAAAAAACAACCCAGTGCTCTTTGCATGCTCCCAAACAAGCTCATGAAACATATAATCAGGATGCTGCTTCCCTCCTTCCACAAAGGGAGACAACTCTATGCAAAATGCCGGTCTTTTCATTATTGCCCTGAACCAGTTTTCAAAACCGCATCCATAAATTTTCGGATCCATGCTGACTTTAGTTTTTCTGTAAATGTACTTTTTATTTAACTCATCCATAATTTTTTCGTCAAGGCCCTTAAACATACTGTGAGTTCCGCTGTCAGCCCAGAATGTGCAGTTGCCGGAGCAGTGATAAGTAACCATTAGAGAAAAGCGATTTTCGTTGCAAAGATTAACCAGCGCCAGAGTTTCAGGCTCGCTGTTGGCTTTAAATCCCTTGAAACGGTCTGAACATGGAATTTCCGTGCCCGGAACGCATGTTCGTATTTCCCAGTTTCCATCATCAAAATTCTTGTTTAAATCAACACCGTTTGCATTTGCCTTCCAATAAGTGTGATCCTCTCCCCATATATGCATAGTTTTAAGTTCTTCATAGTTTGAAGAAGCTTCGATACCATGATGTACAATATTAAGTCCATCAGGATTTGCCACAGGCACAAAAAACAAATCAACAGCATCAATTATTTTCCTGACATCATAACCTTCATAATATTCTGCTTCACTGTAATAGTGGCAGTAATAATCAATCATCTTCATGCAGAGCATTACAGAAAAATCTTCCCTGGCATGAATACCTCCGGTAAAAAGAACTGAGGGCTTTATTTTTAGATCAGCGGGCGCTGTCATTCTGAACGCCAGCAAAGAATCTCTCTTTTCATTTTCAGCCTCAGTGCTGATGCCATTCTGTGCGGAATGAGACATCCCATCTCTGTCATCATTTATGTCATTATGAGCATAGCGAAGAATCTCATCTTTTCTTCCGCTTATCTTTAAAGCAATAATGTCTCTTTCTTCAACAGATTTGCCGATAATCTTCATGCTTAAAATATCACTGTACTTGCTGCAGAGCTTATCCATGTCTTCATATATTTTATCAAGATAGTATGTATCAGAAGTATCAACTATGAACATTGCAATCTCCTCATCATTTGTAATATGTTTATTATAATATAAAAATTTTCAATTATACAATAAATTTAAAACAGCAAAATCCATTGCATTAAAAACTACAAAAACTTTCGCTCATCATTCTGTAGGGGCGGACCTCGTGTCCGCCCGGTTTCAATCTGATTAAAATGACTAGCTTATCTAGTATTTCATCTTTTGCATATCTAGTATCACATCTTTAATATTGCTAACCAAATCTATAAATGTTATAATAAATCAAAATAGTTAATTGCGAAACTATTTTTTAAAAATGAAATTAGTAAAAACCAACCTTGCATTAGAACAATTTATATATCTGTAGATGATGATTTTCTTTCGGGGTTAACCGCAAGCAAAAAAAGAGTACACAAAATAAAGGTATAGTATTTGAAAATTATAAATACCTAAGCAATTAACGGTTTTAAGCTTCTGATGTATTGATGTTTATGTATTTTGTCAGCAAGAACAACTGTAATTAGCTGTGTAATACCTGCTAAAAGCAAATCAGCATGAAGTGTTTTCTCGTTTTGTGTCTTGCGTCCAGCAATACAGAAACTTTCTTTAAAATGGTTGATTGATTGTTCTACAACAGACCGTATTTTGTAGGTTTCTTCCCATTCATCAGTACCTCGAATGGTTCCTGGATAAGCACGAAGATCATTTTCAGGATAAATGTGAACCATCCTACCACAAGAAGAACTGGTGCATGGATTTTCACAATAGCATTGACGCCTATATTTTCCGTTATCCCGCTTTACAAATTTAACTTTTGGGCAGGAAAATTTGAAACGTACCAACCCGTTTTTTTGCTTAGAACTACCTTCCGGCTTCATAAGAAGAGAATGATCATGAGGACAACATGGGATACCATCTTCGTTTATTGGACACTTTTCATTCTTCAATTTAGAACGGGAGTTAAGAGGAATATAGGCTTTTGAAAATTTAATATCCTGCAATAAAGATTTGTAAATTATAGCACTGTCAAATGCTTTATCACCAAGAAAAATATCAGGATTAATAAGTGGATGCTTCTCAAAAAAGTCTTTCAAGACAGGAATAACAGCTTTAGCATCATGAAGGGATTTATCTTCATCGGGAGAATCAGATTTTTTATTAATGACAATATCAGGGTGAGCTTTGAGAAAATCATTATTCAAAAAGGAAATGTTTCTCACAATGCCAAGTCCATTTGTTATCATGCCAAACTTATAAACATAGCAAAAATGGCCATTAATATATAACTGCTTGACTTCCTGATTTGATGAAGCATGCGTGGGCATGGAACTGTATGATGCCTTATATGGGTCATATGAATCATTAAAGTTCATTGCTTTCTTGTAAGATTTAAGTTGCTTGATAATACGGTTTGCAAATTTAGGATTGTTTTCAGTGACATAGGCTTCAATACCAGAAGTGTCAAAGATAGTCATTGAAGCTTTAGATTTATCAATCTGTTGGCATATCGGTTCAGTGATATCAACAAGATTATCGAAGATAGATAGTAAGTCCAAAATGAAATCTTGTTTAAAACGGGTAATTTTAGAAGAATCAGGCACCTTATCAAAACCACAGAATTCCCTTAATTCTTTTGAATATTTAAGAAAGATGATTAAAAGGGAATCAGTAGGAATAGAAAAAATACGTTGCAGCAACAATGCCCAAAGCATTGCGGTAAGCGGGTATTCACGAGGCCTTCCTGTTGAAGCATAAAAATGATTTCGAAAAGAAAGTGGTATAAACTTATTAAGATTAATGGTGTTTTCCAATAAGGAAAGAAATTGATATTTGTCGTTTTCAAATTTTTCCTGGCAATCAGAAAAAATTTCTGCCATTGAAAGCTGTTTATGTGGTATCATATACATGTAACTCCTTTCGAGATCATGGTGGATTTGTTTCTTGACAATTCAATTTTACCATAAATCAGTGAGGAGTTACACTTTTTTTACACAAAAAAATCCCGTGATTTCACGGGTTTCGGCGTTTCGCAAACGCCTATTATTATAAAATAATATGGGGGTTATAATATGGATTTAGACAATCTGTATACCACAATTGAGCTTGATAAAAAGTTGAATGCAATGTATGGAAGGCTTAAGCCTTTAGCCGTATCAGATGGTATCTATAAACCACTTGATATTAGCTTTTCTACTGGAACGCCACAAAACAAAGAAGGGGCGTATTGCTACTCTGATGAAAATGGGTATCATTATTGTTATACAGAACGAGGAGAAGTGAGTATGCATAAGATAACAAAGGATTTTTTTGAATTATCTTATTGGATATTTAATGACCAAGTTTTTAATATGGCATTAAGCTATGAGTTAAAACACAGAATAAAAGGTAAGGATCCTAGACGTTTGATATTTGATAAAGAACTTCAGCTTTTTGAAGCAATAGGGGAGAATTATAAGAAAAAGGCTGAAAATGACATAAATATCATTCTTAATGGAGCACCGTACCAGGACCAATTGTTTTTGTAAACTGCCGTATTACACAAAACCTAATTATTGTGAAGTAAAATATCCGTGACAAATACCTTGAAAAGCTTGTATCTTCTATTTTACAGTAATTACAGCTAACCTAAAGGTGTACCCTGTTAAATGTTCAGCCACCTAAAGAAAAGTTGTTGCAGGTTCAAATTTCTTAGCGGTCGGCAATGCCGACCGCTGTTAACCGATGAGTGCGCCCAAAACTGCACTCGTCTTAACGTACATTATTTTAAAGATGCTATTCTGATGTAAAAAACGAGGGTTTGACCGTATATAATAAAGGCTGTTTCTGTATGGTTTACAAAATTGGTCCAATGATGCTTGTTATTGAGTGCCGTATACAGTAAGACAAAATAAAATAATGTTGAAAAATAAGAAAAATAGTTGCATTTAATGCAATTATTTTTTTGTTTCCAAAAATAAGGAGGGTATATGTGTAAAGTAATAGCAATAGCAAATCAAAAAGGTGGAGTTGGTAAAACTACAACAGCAATTAGTTTAGGAATAAGTCTGTCAAAACTTAACAAGAAGGTGTTGCTCATTGATTTGGATGGGCAAGCTAATTTGACAATGTCATTAGGATTTGAGCCTGATGAACTGTATAATACTATTACAAATTTAATTGAAAATAGAATTAAGGACTATAATTATAGTATTGAAAAAAGCAAGTATCTTATAAATGCAGAAGGTGTATATTTATTGCCTGCAGATATAGGTTTATCTAGTATTGAAGTAAAAATGCTAAATACTATAAACCGAGAAAATATACTTAAGAATATTGTCAAGGAATTTAAGCCAATGTTTGATTACATAATAATTGACTGTCTGCCATCATTAGGAAATCTTACTATAAATGCTTTAGTAGCTTCAGACAGTGTAATTATACCAGTGCAAGCTCAATATTTATCAATGCGTGGAATGGAACAACTTTTAGAAACTGTTAAAGGAGTTAAGGCACAAATCAATCCGGATCTAGAAATTGAAGGCATACTATTAACAATGTACGATAAGCGGACAAACTTGAGTAAAGAAGTTTTTGAAGCAATTAATGATACTTATGGGGAATATATTAAAGTGTTCAAAAATACTATTACGGTGTCAACAAAAATTGCTGAAGCACCATCACAAGGACTAAGCATATTTGCATATCATCCAAACAGTGAAGTTGCTAAATCATATGAATTGTTAGCAAAGGAAGTGTTATGTAATGAGTAAATTAAATTTAAATAAGAAATTAAAAGGTCACGATCTGATTAGCGATATAATTGGCAAGCCTGATATAAATAATGATGATGGTAATTGTTTAAGCACCTTTTATTATTCACATGCGGGCGGATACAAGATCCGCCCGTACAATTTTTATATTTAAGATTTATTGATAGAAATGAACTGTATCTTTTTATGAAAAAATTCTGCTTATATCAAGTATTCCGGCACCTTGTTCAATGGAGGATGCTTTTATTTTCGTGCATGCATTCAACAGCTTTCGCTTAATATCATAATGAGTGTAATTTGGGTTCTCATTCAGTAAAAGTGCTGCAGCTCCTGAAACCATTGGGGCGGACATGCTTGTTCCGCTCAATGTTGTATAACTGGTCAGGTTTTTGTTGGAAAGTGACATGATGTTTACCCCGGGAGCTATGAGATCAGGCTTCCTTACCCTGTCAAGAGTTGGGCCCCTGCTAGAAAATTCCGCAATGGAATCATCATTTGTTTCAACTGTACGCCCGTCATCCAATGCTCCAACAGAAATTACATACCTGCTGGTTGCAGGAGACAGTATGGTGTTCCTCATTGGTCCGCTGTTTCCTACTGCTGCAACAACTATGAAGTTGTTGTCTATAGCCCTGTTTGCTGCTTTAACCAGAGGGTCTCTCCTTTCCCTATACTGAGCAATGGCTCCCAGCGAAAAATTGATTATTCTTGTTTTATAAACCTCCCTGTTTTCGATTATCCACTGGACTGTTGATAAAATGTCTGATGTGTTTCCGTTTCCGCTTTCATCAAGAACCTTCACTGAAAGAATATTTGCTTCCGGAGCAATTCCTTTGTACTTACCCTTTGACGAATAACCGTTTCCGGCAAGTATTCCTGCACAATGAGTGCCGTGTCCGTTGTCATCGTATGCTCTTGTTTCTTTGTTTACAAAATCCTTGAATCCTACTATGCGGTTTGTGGGGTAAACAAGGTCCGCATGGGGTGAAATTCCCGTATCAATTATGGCAACTGTGATGTTTTTGCCTGTATACTTTGTGTTTGTAATCAAATCCGCTCCCACCACGCTTCTTGCAACATTCATTACTGCGAATACCTTTGAATCATAGCTTATGAATTCCACGTCCGGGTCTTCTGTTATTTCAATGATTGATTGAATGCACATGTCGCAGGCGCATCCGTTTACTATGGGAAGATTGTAGTTTAATTTATTTGATAATGAAGAAATTTTTCCTTCTTTAATTTTTTTGTCGCTCTTATAACTTATAATAACCGGTAAAATGTTGTTATTGCTTGAATTTACCTGCCCTTGTATAATTGGACAGAGTTTATTGTAATCTATATGATTTTTCATTATATTCACCACCTAAATTAATTTATGCTTATAAATAAAGATGGTGTTCATTTTTGAAAAACATGGTATAATATTTGAACAATGGATAAACATAGGTACACTGGATAAGCATTAGTACAATGAAAGAATGCTGTCCATTTTAGCATCAACAATCTATTTTTTCTGTTGTTTAATGATAATTGTCACATGGAGGAATTTATGCCTAAAATATTAGTAGTGGATGATGAAAGACCCATAGCCGAAATAATTAAGTACAACTTGCAAAAAGAAGGGTTTGAAGTACAAACAGCATATGACGGCGAAGATGCTCTCAAAGTGGTTCATAAATTGAATCCGGAGCTTGTAATACTTGACATAATGCTTCCCAAGAAAAACGGATTTGAGGTTCTCAAGGAAATCAGGATGGAATATGTTATGCCTGTCATAATGCTTACAGCAAAAGAAGAAGAAAACGACAAAATAACCGGACTTGAGCTGGGAGCTGATGACTACATCACAAAACCATTCAGCAACAAGGAACTTGTTGCAAGGGTGAGAGCAAACTTAAGACGTGTTAAACTTTCAAATGTCAATGAAGAAATGAAGTCGAAAATAATCAATGTAGGTAATCTCACAATTGATATGAACACGTACGAAGTCAGCAAGGACAACCAAATTATTGATCTTACAAACAGAGAATTTGATCTCTTAAAATATTTGTTTCAAAATTCAGACAGGGTTTTCAACAGGGAACATCTTTTGAAGGAAGTCTGGGGATATGAATTCGGTGACTTAAGAACCGTGGATGTTACCGTAAGAAGGCTCAGAGAAAAAATTGAAACTGAAGAAGACAAGTATATAATCACAAAAAGAGGAACAGGATATTATTTCAAGAGCAAATAGGGAGACAGGCCGGTGACTCCGGCCTTAGGTGCAATTATGTTTAAAAGTATTAAGTGGAGATTCGTATTAATTTATTTTTTGCTGGTTTTTCTTTCCATGTCCATAGTTGGAATTTACATTGTTGATCAGCTGGAGGAAATACAGCTGGAGATGAACTCCAAGAACATGGACTCCCGCATAAGGTTCATCATAGCGTCATCTGACCCTTTGAAATCGAACATGTGGGAAGATAAAACGGAGGAAATTCAAAAAAGCATAAACAGCCTTCAGGTTGGATACAATGAAGACTTGTATGTAATATTGAATGATGAGAAGAAAACAATAATAGCAGGCAGTGTTGAAGAAGTCATAGGGCAAAGTGCATTGAACACAAATAAAATAAACAACTACATACTTGCAAAGTCAATGGATGGAAACCCTGCACACATTGCTCCTCCCGATGAGTTTGACGGAGAAAAAGACCCGTCTTACTATCACATGTCATATCCTGTTTACGCTGATGGAAGCATCAAAGGATTCATCTATTTTGTTAACAACATAGAATACATTTACGACACCGTGAATGAGTCCAGGGACATAATGTCCAAGGCTACCTTAATAGCGCTTGCCATTACCATATTCCTTGGTCTTATTTTGTCATCCAGCATAACAGGCCCAATCAAGGACCTTACTGCCAAGGCTGAACAAATGTCAAAGGGTGACTTTGACCACAAGGTAGATGTAAAGTCAGACGATGAAATCGGACAGCTTGGAAACACATTCAACTTTCTCATTGATGAGCTTAAAGGGACGATGTCTAAACTTCAGCAGGAAAAAAGCAAGATGGAAACTACATTCAAGTACATGGCTGACGGGGTTCTTACAGTTGATGCAGCAGGAAGCATAGTTCACGCAAACCCAGTAGCAGAAAGACTTCTTTCTTTGAAGAAAGAAGATGAAGACTACGATTCTGCCATTGTCAGAGTCAAGGACAAAATGATGCTGAATAATTTGAAGAAAAACAACTACCATGGCACCGTTGTTTTGGAACAAAACGGAGAAACATATAACATTGATTACGCTCCTTTCATGAACAATAAAAATGAAATTGGAGGCGTAATTATTGTATTTAAGAATATAACTGAACAATACAAGATTGACAAGCTTCAAAAAGAATTTGTTGCCAATGTTTCACATGAACTTAAAACTCCAATAACAACAATAAAAAGCTACACGGAAACTTTGCTTGATGGAGCATTGGAAGAAAGACAGATTGCCGTGGACTTTCTGACTGTCATCAACTCGGAAAGCGACCGTATGGCAAGACTTGTAAGCGACCTCTTAAGGCTTTCAAGAATGGATTATTCCAAGACTAAGTGGAAAAAGGAAAATTTAAGCTTAAGTGACATGGTCAGCCAGGTGCTTAAAAAACTTCAGATTCAAATCAAGAATAAGAATATTCACCTTCAGCTGGGTAAAATTCCTGAAGACATGCACATATTATTTGACAGAGACGGTTTTGAGCAGATACTTTTAAATATTGCAGGCAATGCAGTCAAGTACACACCTGAAAACGGCAACGTGTATATTTCTGCTTACAGGGAAGACAACAACGTAGTTGTGAGCATCAAGGACGACGGAATTGGAATTCCTCCCGAAGATCAATCCAGAGTTTTTGAAAGGTTCTACAGGGTGGATAAGGCTAGAACAAGAGATATGGGGGGAACAGGTCTTGGACTTTCCATAGCAAAGCAAATAGCCGATGCCCATGACAGCACCATTGCCATAAAAAGCGAAATTAACAAAGGAACTGAGATGATTATTAAAATTCCAGAGTTATTTTAAATAAAGAGGCATATATGATACATAAAAAAATTAAAAATATAGTCTTGTTTGTAATGGTTGTAGTATGTGTCTATTTAAGCAGCTATGTGTGGCTTCAGTTGCCTGACTTTATAAGCAGCGCAGACACAGAAGACAATGTTCCTGACGACATTATTGTTGCAGATATATGGGAAGTTGTAAGACCTATAAAG
>JABNAD010000740.1_pt1 | contig 16101 bp, 21 predicted proteins | sample 7240381 | NCBI WGS metagenome assembly JABNAD01 (sample SAMN11332834, study PRJNA596920) | anaerobic digester metagenome | biome: digested sludge; isolation source: digested sewage sludge-derived enrichment culture grown on H2/CO2 | place: Germany: Goettingen
TGTGTATAAGGGACAGATGCGAATGCGCTGCCCGTTGGGCACAGCCCCCGGGCGCATGGTGGGCACGGCCGCAATCTTGCGGGCCGCGCTGCCGGCAGCGGTGAAAAACTCTTCCGAGATTGTGCCGGGCCTGTCTGGCCAGCGGGAATCTGCCCAGGATCCCACAAATATTTTGCCGTCGCCCTGGGCCTGCCAGTGGTAGTCGGCAATGCCGAAAATGTCGCCCGCGCAGGCCAGCCCGTGAAAGCCGCTGCCGTGCCCGTAAAAGGCCGGCGCTTTGACCGAGGCATACGGTTTATCCGGCAGGATGAACTCAAGCCCGGTAGCGGCGGCATACGCGCCTAGCACGTCCTTGAGGGTGGCGTGGCGTATGGCCAGCGGGATGTTGCTATCCAGCCGGGCCGAAATTTCGCGGCAGAAGAGGCGGCGCTGCTGGCCGTCCACCCGCACGGCGCGCTCAATGTCGCCCGTGAAAAACAGGGTCATGCCGTTTGAATGCGCCCAGCCAAGGGCGAACTGCACCATGCCCGTGAGCGCTTCCGCCTGGTCGTCCGTAGCGCGCACCTGAAACACTGCGCGCCCGGGCCGGTTGTAGTAGAGGGCCACGTTTTCGCTGACCAGGCCGTATTCCTGCCCTGCGACCATGAGCTTTTTGCGTAACCGCATGGCCTACCCCCACCAGTCATTTAGCTTTTTGAGTCCGCGCTGAAAGATGTCCATCTGTTCGGTTTCCGCCGTGGAGCCTTCCGGCGCTGCTGCTGCGTCCACCGTGTCGCCGTTGTTCTGCTGGGCGGCCACAGCCGGTGTTTCCTCGCGGTCTTCGGCCATTTCGGGCACGGATTTGTGCTCGGCAAGGCTGAAGCTCAGCTCCCACATGGCGAGGCCCTCCTGCGGGTCAATCTTCACATCGCCGGAAAAGCGCCCCTGGCGCATGCCAGCAGCATTGGCCACGCGGTTTGTGATGGTGAACAGCTTGCCGTCGCCCTTGCTCGTGGCCTCGGCCAGAGCCATAAATTCAGTGAGTTTGTCCTCATCCTTGAAGCGGATTTTGGTTTTGACCTCCAGCTTTTTGCCCTTCTTGCCCTTTTCCGCCTTTGAGGTGCTGGAAGAATCGCCGCTGGCATCCTCGTCCTTGATGGGCAGGGTGAGTGAGACGGTCAGGCCGAAGCCGGGAACGGTGTAATCATCGAGGAGCAAGAAGTCGGGCATGCCTGTATCCTATAGACCGAAAAGTTCTTTGTAGTAGGCCACCTCGGCTCTGGTGCCGTACCACGAAAGCACGGTGCAGCACTTGAAGCGCTCGTCCAGGGGCGGGGCAAGGCTGGCGAGGGCCTTGGCCGCCACGGCGGCGGCTCCGTCCACATACACGCCGAACCAGGCGGAAAGATCCACCAGGGCGGCAAGGTCGTTGCCAACCGCCGCCAGATCCTGCTGCGCTTTTTGCACCCTGGCCTGTTGCCGTCTGGCGAAATTGGCCATGACATCGGCGGGCGGCTTTGCCGCGGCTTCCATGCCTTCAGCCTGAGCAATCATGGTTATCATGGCCCGACTGGATCGGCGCGCCTGCGGCAACTGGCGCGGTGCCACCTTGCTCCACGGCGGGTAGGCTGGCGCTGCCGGCACAACAAATTTTGTCTGCTCCAGATCTGCCACGCCCTTTGCTGGCGTTGCAGCTTTTGCAGCTCGGGCAGGGGAAAGGCCTTGTTGAGGCTGCCCAGCGCCCCGGCCAGGCTGGATTGATCCACGGCGGCGGTAAGCACCAGCACCAGGGCGGCGTCCGTGTTTGTCATATCGTCAACGGCAAGCCCGCCAAGACTTTGCGCCGTGAGGCGTAGCGCCTGCGCAGGCGTGAGCCACGCGGCCTCGCCCATGCGTGAGCCAATGCCGTACTGGTAGGGTGATACCTCAAGAAAGTGCGCCGTGCCTTCAAGCGCCGTGGCCAGCCCCTTGCGCATGTCCTCGGCTGAAGGAAGCTCCGGCATTTCCGGCAGGGGTGGCAGGGGTAGGTTGCCCAGATCTGCCAGCCCCGAGTTGATGCTCTGCCCCACGGCGGTGAGCGCGCCGCCCACCCGCTCGGCCATGTCGGCAATGCTGGTGGGCTGGCGCAGACGCAGAGGGGAAAAGGAGATGGTCATGCGGCACCTACACAGCGTAGCTGACGGCAATGGCCTGCACGGCTTCAGCCGTTTCGGCGGCTTCCACTGCGGCCAGCAACTCATTGCGGCGGGCTGCCAGAGTATTACGCACGAACTCCAGGCCTTCAGGGTCAGAAGCGGCCAGAAGTCCTGCCTCTACTGCCACGGTAGACGGCGTGGGGTCAGACAGGGCCACGGCTCCAGCCAGTGCGTCATGGTGAGCAGCATGTATACTTGCTGTCTTTACGGCTTTAAGCTCTGCCAGCGGCTGTTCCGGGCGTTTGGTCAGGGCGTCTGCTGGCAGCGGGCCAGGGGTGAGCATATAGCGGGCCGGGGTTTCGTAGGTATCGCCCGGCAGCCAGTACTCGGAGCCGGGCTGCACGTCCACTGCTGCAAAGTGCGGTTCCCCGCGCTTGCGGTGATCCTCAACCAGCACCCAGCCTTCGTTGTCCACGTACTGCGGCCACTGGTTTTTCCAGGGGCGTGGGGGCAGGGCATCGGGCGTGGAGTTGTACGGCGGGCAGCCGTAGTCTTCATCAGAGTTGATATAATACTGGTCAGGGCGCGTATATCTATGGGCGATTGCCATTGGTTACTCCTTAATTTTTTAACTAGCTCCCGGCGTGGAGGGCGTTGGTCTACTGCTACTTGTGGCAACCCGCGTAGCTATGCCGTCGGAGTGCCGAGGTAGGCGCAAACCAGCGCGCCCCAAGCTCGTGTTTTGTTGGTGTTGCCAGTGGGTACCTGTCGAGATGTGTTGATATCGGCAGCGGCCATCCAGAATTGGGTACCTGACCCGTTTGAAACAAGGTATCGTGGCCCGCTAGCAACAGATGAGCCCCCAATCGCCCCAAAATCGCTGCCCTCGCGGGCATCCCCGCAATGCCTAGCAATAATGTTGCGGATCATATCCCCATGCACCCCAGTCACCTTCAGACCATCAAGGCCCGCCATTTCGCGGAGCATGCCCGTGAGGTCAGGCATAAGGAGCGTGTCCGCGGCCTTGTTCCACCAGAATTTGGCAGCGCCGCCGATGTTGTTCCACCTGACCTGGGAGCCATCGGCAAGCGTTGCCCACGCGGCGTTATGGGCCGCCTCGTACTCAGCAAGCGAGGCAAAGAGCCGCTTTGCGCCGTGCGTTGTGGACAGGTAGGCGGCCATTTGCGGGTATGTGGCGGCGAATGCCGAAATGACATTGGCATTGCAAGGCTTGAAGCCCGGGCGGACAAGTTCGTCTTCAAACCAGGTATATTGCCCGATGGGGTAGGGAGCCATGCCGCCGATGATCTGCCAGGCGTTGCCGGAAAAAATCAGAGTGTAGACCTGCCCCTGCGCCAGCGCGCCCACCTCAACGGCTACGCCGCAGTACGTGAGCGGTTTGGCCCCGGTGTCATTGATGTTCAATGTGGGGTTTGCTGCGGTGTTTACCGTGGCAAATGCCACCTGAACGACCACGCCCGGGATAAGCGCAAAGTGGTCAAGGCTTGCGGTTTTGGCCGCCGTGGCCGCCGCTGTGGCGCAAATGGCGTAGCGTCCGCTGACCTTCAGCAGCTCCGCGTCCATGTGACAGGTGATGCCATCGGGCCGCATGGTGCCTGCAACTTCCGGCGTGGCTACGTCCGGTATGGGCAGCGCTCCGGATGTTTTGCGCGGTCGCAGATCCGTTACCGTGCCGTCCGCCTCAATGCGGGCAACCAGGGCGCGGTAGTGCATGAGGCCAGTTTCGTCAGCGGCGCTGTCCGCCAGGGGCGCTGCGGGCGGCGTGAGCATGGGCAAGGCCTCGGCCACGCGGTCGCTGCCAGTATGTTTGAGGCAGACGTCGAGCCAGACGTTCTGCGGCAGGTTGGCACTCTCCGGCGCGGCCAGAGGCAGGCTCTCGGCCAGTGCAGCGCGGATGCCGCCCACATAGCCAAGGCCCGGCGCAAAGGCGTAGGCCTCTGCCGTTTTTTGCAGCAGCCAGCCATCGGCATCGAAAAAGGCCTGGCCGTAGATGTCGAAATTGGCGAGGCGCTGGCGTTCGTCAATGCCGTTGAGGCGCACGGTAAAATCAAGCTGCCACACGTCGGCGCTGATGGTCAGACCCGTGAGCTCCCGCGCACCCGTGAAGGTCAGCAAAAAGTTGCGGGTCAGGTTATTGCCCGTCTTGCCGTTGGCCTCGTCGTAGCGGCGTTTTTCCAGCGCCGGGAACGTGGCCACAGCCACCAGCGTTGCATGCTCCGAGCACCACAGGCCCTGCCAGTTGAAGGTGAAGTCGCCCATGTCGCTGCCCAGCATGGCGCTGTAGACAACCTGGTTGGGGTTGACGTAGGCGCGGTACTGCGGGGGTATGGCGTAGCGCAGGGCGATCTGATCCTCTGCCGGCACGGTAACGCCGGGCGCAATGGCCTGGGTGTGATCCTGCCCGGGCACGTTGGCCAGAATCATGGTGTCGATGATGAGGGCCTTGCCCTCGGCCTGAAGGCGGGCAATAAGGCTCTCGCCCGCGGCGGTCAGTATTGTACTCATGCGTGGGCCTCCAGTGTGGCGGCATGGTGGTCAAACACGGCCAGACGCGCGCCGGCATCGGCAATGGCGCGGGTGCTCATGGCAGCTTCTACGGTTTCCTGATGCCAGGAAAAGCGGCCCACGTGGGCCAGGGCCGGAATGGGAATGCGGCTGTCAAAGTAATAGCGGCGGCAGGTGCGGCCGTAGTCGTCAATGATGATTTCCAGCACGTTCTGCTGGTCGGGAAACTGCGAATCGTCGGCAATGATACCCACGCGATCCCAGTCTTGCCCGGGTACGCGCTCGGCCAGGGAGAGGCCCCCAAGCTCCAGGCGCTCAAAAATGCGGCCCCAGCCTGCCGTCTGGCCAGAGTCGCGCGCATTGGCGTAGGCATGGGTGACGCGCAGGCGGTAGAGGCGTTCCGGCTCGTTGCTGTACCGGGCCACGCCGCGCTGCCAGGCCTGCAGATCAAGCACAGGCAGGCTGCACGTCATGGGGTTGAACTGGCGCGCTGGCCAGATAGCGGCATCGCCCAGGCGCTGAAACCAGAGCTGCGCCGCCTTGCACAGGGCCTGCGCGTTGGCTCCGTTCATCCAGAAGCTTACTTCCGGCAGATCCAGCTTGTTGTCGTCGCTCATTGCCCGGCCCCCAGCACAACCTCAAGGCTTGCCAGCACAGGCAGCGCCCGGGCGGGTACAATGTCCACCCACACAAATTCGTTCTCAACGGCTTCGCCTGCCGCAGCCGGGCGGGTAAACTCCACGCTGCGCAGATCCGGCAACTGGGCGTGCAGCTCCTGCGAGAGTGTGGAGAAGGAAAAGCGCGTGAGCGGCAGCACCCTTGTAAGAGTGAATTCGGTATTCTCCCTGAAGGCGCAGCGCACCCTGTTTTCCACGCCAAGGCGCAGGGCTTCAGCCCGGGCCGCATCCATGCCCACAGGGGGGTAGACGGTGACGCGCAGATCCACGGGCGTGGTGGTTATGGCCATGCAGCGCAGGTCGTCGCCGTGCCCGTGGTTGCCGCTGGTCTGTATAAAGGTGTTGATGGCCTCCACCATCTCCTGCGGTGGAACGCCGGATTCGGTCATGATGTGGGCATTGGCCGTGCCCGGGCCGCGCGGGGCGTCTTTTTCAAAAAATATGTAGTCCACGCGGATGCCAGCAAAGGCGGCGATCATGGCCCGGTAAGCGGCATCGTGGTGGTACTGGCCAACGGCGGCAAACTGGTTGCGGCTGCGCAGGCGCAAGGCTTCGTCCGATTCTTCGTCCGCCCCTTCGGTGGTGAGCCAGCCGTCCGCATTGGTGACGGAAGCGACGCCAGGAACGGGCCTGGGCAGAATGGAGTAATAGCCCGGGCCGAGGTTGTAGGCAGCGCCCGTGGCTTCTGCCTGCACTGGCACCAGGGCGCTATCTTGCCCATCGGGTATGACGGCGGCGGCAATAGTGGTGAGGCGGTAGGTGGTGCCGTTGATGGCCGGGCTTTCCACAATCGTGCCGGCAGGTATGGCCACAGCGCCAGCGGTGCCGGGGTTGCGGCTGAAGGTCAGACTGCCCAGGGCGGATACAGCCCCCTTGCGGGTAACGTCCACGCCCCAGGCGTACACGTCCAGCCATACGCCCGAGGCGTATTTTAAAAAGACGTTGGGCAGGGCATGCTTGACCAGCAGGGTGAGCAGCCACTGGCTGGGCCTGGTGGCAATGGCCGACACAAGCCGCCAGAAGGGCGAAAACTCCGAACTGTTGGAGAAGGGCGAGCCGGCCTCCGCATTGCACTGCGCCCAGACCTGCTGCATTTCAGATTCGGTAGTGGGCATGCCTGCCTCTGCGGCCATTTGCGTGAACAAGGCGTCTGTGGTGTTTGTATCAGCCATTTGCCTGCTCCGCCTGGGCGTAGGTGAGCTGAAGGGTCAGCTCGCCGTAGTCCACAGTTTTGGCCGTGAGCCAGAGTTCACCCGCAGTTGATTCCGTAATTTTTGCGGTACCCGGCACGATACGCCTGTCGTCGTCCACGGCGATGGTGATGAGCACCATCTGGTACTTGCGTTTGCGCACGTCACGCTCTGCAATCATGGCCGTGAGGTAGCCGCGCTCGCGGATCATGTGGGCAATGTCCTGGGCGATGCTTGCACGGTCGGCCAGCTTGAGGGGCTGGCGGCCCACGTCGAGCGCAATGTCGTTATCCACAATGCGCAGATCCCAGTATTTGCCGGGGTCGGTCAGTTGCAGGGGAAAACCAAGAGTACCAGCCATAAATCACGCCCCGTAGCAAATTTCTGTCATCTCATCGAGAGTGGGGACACGTTCTGCCTGAATGTTGATGGAGCCAACAGTGACGGTCTTGCCGTTGTTGTTGGTGGCGTTGCTGATCTGGCCAGCCACACCGCCAGGCAGCATCTGCGACTGGCGGGGAGCGGCAAGAGCGCCCACGCCAGAGGCTTCAATCTTTGGGCCTTCGCCGCTGATGATGCCCAGCTTCTCGCCGATCCAGCCGATGCCGTCGCCCAGGGCGCGCAGCGGAGCCATGAGGGTATCCAGCAGGCCCATGAGGGTTTGTATCCAGGTGCCATCGGTAAAGGAGGTGGTGAGGTTTTTCCACCACTGGCGCAGATCCTGAAACATGGCGATAAGGCCTTGCCCCCAACTGGTGTTGGAAAACCACGCAACAAGGTCAGACCAGTAGTAGACCAGGGCCACAACCGCGCCCACCAGCGCCATAATGCCCAGGACAATCCATGTAATGGGGTTTGCCAGCAGGGCAGCCGCGAACTTGAGTGCCCCCGTGGCCATCATTTTGAAAACCATGCCCAGATACGTGCCAGTAAAGGCGAGTACCCACATGGCAATTTTTGCGAAGGTGAGAAGCGTCTTCAGCTTGCCGAGCAGGCCAATGAGCGGCAAGACAGGCCCAAGAAAGCCCATGAGCACCATCTTGCCAAAGACAAAGGCAGCCCCCACAAGGCCAAGAACTGCGCCCACGACGGTGAGTCCAACCGCCAGAAGCCCGATTTTTGTGGTCAGCCCGGGCGCGATTTCAATGCACTTGTGGATGTAGGCCACAAAATCCGCCAGTTTGCCGACCACCTTGTTGATGGTGGGCAGGATGCGCTGGCCAAAGCTGATTTTTACGGCGTCCCACGATCCAGACAGGCGGCCCCAGACGCCAGACATTGTCCGGGCCATTTCCTTGGCCTTGTCCATGTTGTTGACCCGGCCAAGGTCGGCAATATTCTTTTTGAGGGCACCGGTTTGAGTCAGCATGAGCTTGATAAGACTGACGGCCTCATCAGACCCGAAGGCTTTTTTGAGCATGTCGGATTCCTTGACGCTCAAGGTTTCGCCAAACTTGCCCCGGATTTTTTCCAGAATCCTGTCCATGCCCAGCATGTTGCCGCTTTTGTCGGTAAACGTGAGGCCAAGCTCCTTTTGGGCATTGCCCACGCCAGCAAGAAAGGCCTTGTACTTGGTGCCAGCCTCGCTGCCGCCCATGGTTGATTGCAGCATGCCGAGCACGGCCATCTGCTCCTGGGCGGATATGCCAGCCGCCTGTGCGTTGGCCCCCAGAGCCGTGAAGGCCGAACTCATCTCCGCGCCTGTGGTTTTGAACATCTGCACGGCCAGAGCGGTGCGCCCGGCCATCTGCTCCACCCACTGGGCCTTGCCCATCTTGTCCGCCTGCTGCTTGAAGATGCCGTACATGGTGCCCATGTATGCGGTGATTGTGCCAGCATCGGCCTTAGTGGCTCTGGCCAGGGTGGCGGAGGCTACAGTAAACGAGGCCAGTTCCGTGCCTTGCAGCCCGGCAATGGCGCTCTGGATATCGTAAGCGGAGCTGACGATTTCTGCCGCGTTTCCTCCGTAGCTGATGGCAAAATGCTTTGAGGCTTTTTGCAGGGCATCGAGGGCGGCGGTATCCGTGCCAAGGCTGGCGACCTCGTTGACGGACTTGTTGAAGGCCCTGGCCGGGCCGATCATGCCGGAAAGCGCACCAGCGCTTAACGCCCCGCTCAGGGCAGAGGTCAAGCCGCCAAAGCTTGTTTTGGCAGCGCTGCACGTTTTGTCCACGGCGCGCTGGATGCCCAGCATTTTACCGCTGGCATCATCCGACACGCCGATATGGAACAAAAGTTTTTGCAGTGCTGACATGTTATCCCCGGAAGGCTTTGGCAATGCCGTTAGCCACGGCCACGCTCATCTTTTCCCAGTAATCTTTTTCCAGCCACAGGGCCTCGCCCATGCTTTCCTCGCTGAGTTCCCTCCGGGGGAACCAATGGAGCGAAAGGGCAACCATCTGCCCGATGGCGTCGTCTTCCAGCGAGGCGGCATGGGCCTCTATTTTCCCACCGTGATTTGCACATCGGGGGTATATTCTTCAAGGACGGACGCGGCGATCTGAACGCCAACGCCGGGCAGGTCGACCACCTCGCGCAGGGCATCCCTGCTGTCTGCGTCGACCGTGCGCATTAAGAAGTTTCGCGCAGGGGCAACCTTGTTGAAGGGCGTTATTTCGTTAATGTATTTGTTGTAGTCCCCCAGGGAGACTGTGAAGTTCAGGGGCTTGTCGTTGACCGTGAGGGAAATCTTCTTTTCCATGATTGGTTCCTTATTGCGGTGTGCCAGCATTGTCGCCGGGGTTGACCTTGCGTTGAATGTATCTTTCCAGTGCGCAGACCCCTGCCTCATAGAGCCTGCCCACAAGCTCCAGCCCACCCCAACCAACCAGAAAAAAAAGAGTGTAGTGCCATTGGGCCGGAGTTTCCGCCTGGATAAGCGGACATACCATGTTGGCAGTGACCACGCCGCCCACAACTTCAATAACTGCCTGACCGAGGGTGCGGCCCTTGCGGGTGGAGTGCATGAGCGCCCCACCCGCGCCGTACAGGCTGGCCGGCAGGAGGATGAATTGCAGCAAGCGTTCAAGGTAGTTGAGAGATTCTGGATCCTGCATGTGCATCCTCGTAAAGCCCGCGCAGGGCTGTTTTATCGTCATTAGCGCTGTGAAAGGCGGCTTGCAGTTCAATGGCATAGTCCAGCAGCTCGCCGTTGGTTGCGCCCTGGGCAGGCGGCACAGGTTCCGGCGTTTGGGCCAGTAACGCGCCGGGGGGCGCTTGCCGCACAACCTCAACGCGCGGCGCCGGACTGGAGCAGGCGCACAGCAGCGTCAGGCAAAGGGCTGTCAGCCCAGGCAGAAAACGTTTTGTCATCATGGCGCGCGGCCTCCAGTTGCTTGCGCAGGTCGGCAGTTTTTTTGTCCTGGGCGTCGCGCTGGATGCGCCAGTCTCCCAGTGCTTTGTCCACATTGCCCGCCCATTCTTTTTGTTCCTGCACGGCGGCGGCATTGGCCTTTGCGGTTTCTTCCAGCTTGCCCATTTGCACGGCCTGCTCTCGCCCCTGCCAGACCAGCCAGGCAACCACGCCAGTCAGCAGCATGGCAAAAACGATGGTGGCGATGGTTTTGCCCATTACTGCCCCCCAGCAATTTGCAGCGCGGCCTCAAGGCAGCGCCGGGTTCTGGACGTCCAGCCCTTGCCGTAAACCGGGAATTTGGGCCGCGACTGGTAGTAGGCAAGTCGCTGATCCGCGAGCGCGTGGAGCAGGGACACAAGGTCGACCGCCGCAACCGCGGCAAGGGTTTGCCCGCCGATATCGCCGTCCACGTCCACTTTCTGGCCGCAGGCCTTGAGGGCTTTTTGCAACAGCCGGGGAGTTGCGCCCGGGCCGGGGTTGAGCATCATGTCCACCAGCATGAAGGCCAGGGCGTCCGGGTATTCCGGCTTGATGTTGGGCCGCCAGTAGCGTTTTTCGTACATGGCCAGGGCATCAGCTTCAGTAAGCAGCCTGACGTCGGCGGCGTCGATGACGCCGTTGCCGTCCTTGTCGGGCATAATGTCGCGGTTATAATTGAGGGCCATGCCCCACCTGGTGGGGCCGCCCGCATCGCGCGGGTCATTGGTGTATTTGTCGCGCCCTTCCTCACCCATGCTGAAGCCAAAGGCGCGGCGCAGAACTTCCTTGCGATCCATGTGTTCTCCTACTGGCCGTTGCTGATAAGGCCTTCAGTTTCTTCAGGCCGCAGATAGGGCACGCCGTTGATGCGGATAAAGTCCGGGCTGGTCACAAAGTATTTGACCTTGCTGATGTGCTTCTGGCCGCCCGCCTTGTCGAGGTCGAGCAGGCTGTCGAGCACAAATTTGCAGCCGAAGGCCTCGACCTTCATTTCCTCATCCTGTCCGGTCTTGGCGTAGAACAGCATGTCGAAGGTTGGGAGCCCGCGCCACGAGCCAGCCGCCTTGGCGGCTTCGCCCAGGATGCCAATGGCCTGGGCGTCCAGTTCCATATCGCCAGAGCCGGAGACCTCTCCGTCCACGTGGCCGTTGGGAACGCCGTTGTCCTTGGCCACATCGGTTTTGTCCTCGATGGTTAGGGTCGCCTTGCTCACGTTCATGGCGAGGTCGCCAATGGAAACGTCAAAATTTTTGCCGCTTATACGTTGCATGTGCGCCTCCCTACGCCTTTGCGTAGTTGGTCAGGTCGAGCAGAAGGTTGCAGGTGATCTTTTTGGGGCAGTTGTAAGGACGCGCCGCAATGAAGACTTCCACGCTGTACTTGCTGACCCAGGTGAGGGTGATGTCGCCTTCCCTGGGCGGTTCAATCTCGCCGGGAAAGACGATGCCCAGGATGGTGCGGCTACGGCTCATGGCGCGCAGCGGAGCCATGAAGGCTGTCTGCGCCTGGGCAATGCTGGCGGGGGTCTGGTTGAGGCGGCGGTCGCCAATGCGGGCCACGGCCAGGGGGTACACGCGGCGCATGCACTTTTGAATGACGCGCAGGTTTTCAATGACCTGAAAGTCGCCGCCGTTGACGTCCAGCACGTTGCCGTCGCCCCAGTACATGCCCTCATAATCGGGGTACCACTGCGGCACGGAGAAGCGCGCGGCGTCCAGCGCCTTGAGCACGGAGAGGTCAATGACGCGCCCGGTTTTGTCTGTGGGGCGGTTACTCCACACGCCCACCAGCGCGCCAGTGGCCACGCGCATGGGGCTGTCGGCTACGGTGACGGCCTCGCTGGCCAGCCGCCCGGCAAGGGTGCCCATCTCGTGCCCCCACAGGCTCACAGTCAGCATGACCTGGTCGGCGGCAATGCCCGCCTGAAGGGCAGAGGCCAGGGCCTGATAATCGGCAAAGGTCTGGCTTGCAGGCGTGAACTGGGGAGCGCGGCCCATGATCCAGAGGGGCCGCATATACTTGGCCATGATGCTTTCGGCCAGGGCCTGCATGGCTTCCACGCTGGTTGCCCTGGTGACGGGATCGGTGCGGATGATGGCCTCGACCTTGACGTGTTCCATTGCCGTGTTGACGGCGCTTTCAAAAGCTGCGTCCAGGGCGTCAGGCGTGGATTCGGCTACGGTGTATGGCAAGACGCAGCCGTGCCAGTTTTGCCCGGCATTGAGGCGCGCTGCCGTCACCTGGGTTTTGAGGTCGCTGGCGGTTGTCCCCAGCACGGCGTCCAGATCCGTGGATTGGTCGATGGTGACGATCTTTCCGGTATTTTGGCAGTCAGCCGCCGCAATGCCGGTGAACAGCATGTAGTTTTCAACGCTGGTCAGCTCGCCCTGTTTCAGGTTGAGATTGTTTATCTGTACGGTTCCAAGCATGTTGTACCTTCCTGCCCTGTGTTATGCGCGGGCGGCTTTAAGCAAACTTTTGACGAGCTTTCGGGACAGTTCCTCGGCCTGCTGCGGCGTAACGCCGAGGAAAGGCCGCGCCGGCACTGTGTCGCGCCAGGACTGTTTGCCCCTGGTCTGGCCTGTGCGGATCAGGCGCAGGATCAACCCGGCCTGGCCCAGGGTCATTTTTTCTTCAATCCACTGCACGGTAACGCGCTTTGGCCTGCGCCCGCCCCCCTTGGCCGGAACCATGAGGCGGTAGCCCTCGCGCAGCAGGGCCTTGGCCTGTTTGCGCGTGGCGCGGGCCTTGTAGTTTGGCTGGCCGTATACCCTGCGCGCATGGCCGGGCGACCAGTTTTCGCCCACGCCTTCCTGATGCCGAAAGCCGATGGCGGCCATGAGGGCGTTTTCCCAACTGACGGTTACGCCCTTGTTGCCTTCGGCGGCGCGCACAACCATCTGGCGGTGCAGGCCCATGAGCATGGGGCGGGCCGCGCGGCGCTTTTGCGCCGGGGTCATGGCCGTGCCGCCTACCGTACGCTGCCGCTTGATGTTTTGCCGGGCCAGGGTGCGCACATAGCCGCCCATACGGCGGGCCAGCTTTTGGCGCTCCCTGGCCTCGCGCGCGAAGCGGTCAAGCTGGGCGTTGAGCTGCCTGTTGCCCAGAACCCGCACAGACCACTTCATGCCTGTCCCCTGACGGCCCCGTGCAGGGCGGTGAGTTTTTCCGCAGGGGTCAGCACTGTGGGAGCCATGCTCCAGCGTGTGCCCTCAAATTTGATGGGGCCGTCAGGGTCTTCCACCACGGCGAGGGATTCCTCGAAATAGATGTCCAGCTCAACGTCTGACGTGTCGCCATCGTTGATGGTGACCGTGATCTTGGGATCTTCCAGATCCTGGGCGGCGCGATCCGCGTCATGTTCTGCCAGCCATGCCAGCACCAGAGAGAGCAGGGTCATGCCGTCGTAGGGGTAGCGCTCTAGGTTGATGACGGCCTCGTACTTCCACACGCCGATTTCAAGCTGGCGGAGGGGCTGGTCGTCAACGTAGGCTGGGCCCATGTCCCGGCCAGTCAGCAACAGCTCGCCCTGGTCGGCAAAGGCGCTGCACTGTTCGCGCGGCAGGCCCGAGGCCTCCAGCAGGTGTTTGACGAGGGCGGTAAACTTGCGCATGGCTGACCTACAAAAGTTCAATGTCCGCCCGGGTGCGGCCCAGAATGTCGGCTATGGCATCCTGCGCCCAGGCGTAAAACTGGCGGTATGTTTCCGGGCTTTCCTTGGCGTCGTTTCTTGCTGCCTCGCGCCGCTCAACCGTGGCGAACTGGGCCAGCAGGAGCGCCTTGGCGTGGCAGAACACGGCCCGCCGATAGAGCCGCAAGGCCCCCTTGGGTACGCTGGCAAGATCTGCGCAGCCTTCTGCCTCCCTCTGCTGCCGCCACTCCTCAAGCTGGCGCTGCGCCCATATGGCTGCCAGCTCCAGATGATCCTGCAAGAGCACGTCCGCATATTCCTGGGGGAGGCGGTAGGTCTGCTGGAAGTCCGCCACGGGCAGATCCGGCCACCAGCCATCGCCAGCGACAATGAGGGCGCTTAACCCTTTGGATACTGCGGAAAAGCTCATGCTGCCTGCTCACTGTAGTGGGGCGGGCCTTGCGTTTTTGGCGTGTGGCAGAATGCCCAGGCCGTCACGCAAGGCCGCCCCGGTTGGGTGGGGAGTGCCTAACCCGCGTCAGTTGCGGGGGTAATTTCCTCTGCTGCGGGCGCGGCGGCTTCCCCGGCCTGCGCCTTTTCCAGCTTGCGGGTAACGTCGGCCAGGGCGGTTTTGCACTTGGCCCCCAGGGCCAGCGCCGCTTCATAGTGGAGCCTGGCCGCGGCGAGGTCGCCCGCAAGTTCCGCCTGCTGGGCCAGCACCTTGCGCCAGCGCCCGGTGATAACATCGGGCAGGTTCCAGGCTTCGGGTGCTGCGGTAACGGCTGTGCTCCACTGGTCAAGGTAGGGCTGCACAGTGCGGCTGGCTGCGGTTTCGGCTTCCGCCCAGGTGAGCAGGGTGTCCGAAACAAAGTAGGGCAGCTTGCTGCTGAAGCCTTCGGGCAGGGTTTGACCGTTGCCCACGCACCAGAGGGCCAGCTCAAGGCCTTCTTCAATCATGCCGGAATCCATGAGCCAGACCAGGTAATAGCCGATCAGCTCGTGCGTGTGCCCGGCCTCGCGCAGGCGGCGCACGTAGTCCGCATACTTGGGAATGAGCACATCGCGCTTGGTGATGTCGCGGCTGGCGTGGCTGGACACTTCCTTGAGGGCGCGCAGATCCTCCGTAAGGGAGGCGGTGCAGAAGGCGGCCAACTGCTGCCCGGCCATGAGGCCGGAGGGCAGGCCGGTTGGGGGCGCGGGGGGTGCCGCTTCCGGCAACTGGCCGACCACGGTTCCGGTGTTCTGCGCGTGAGCGCGCTGGAACTGGAGCATGAGGCTGCCCATTACCATTCCCCTTCAAGCTTGACGTTGTTGAACTCCCAGGCCACCAGCTTTTCCGGCGTTTCGACCACGTAGCCCTCGTTGCGGCTGTTGTAGTCCTCGACCCGGTCTTTCTTGGGATTGTCCACAATCTGCCTGCGCCAGGAGCCGTCCTGCTGGTAGATGGAAAGGTTATCCAGACTGGTGATGACAAGCCCGCGCGCGGGGAAGTTACTGGGCGTTTCCCAGGGCAGACCGCCAAAGGTGGCGAGCGAGAGCTGGGCGAGGGTCTTTTCCGTAGGTTTGCCGCCCACTGCGGCCATGAGAGTGGCCTTTTCCTGCGCGATAAGGTCGGTGCCGATGAGCGCCACCAGGTTCTGACGCAGGAAGGAGGGAATGCCCTGGAGCAGGTCGTGCACGGCCACGTCCAGGTTCACAAAGTCGCCGCCAGCGCCAAAGCGGATCTTGCCTTCAACAGTGCCCTTGGTGAGGACGTTGGCGGGTTTGTTTTCGCGCATGTATTGCAGCCAGCCCTTGTTCACGTCCTGCAACATGGGGTTGGCCACAAGGTTGGTGGTGGCGGCAACGCTGGTACCGTTCCAGCCGATGATTTCCATATCGGTGGCAATGCGCGCCTGCACGTAACGGAGGTAACGTTCGGCCAGATCCTTGAACTTGGCCCAGGCGTCCACGGTGTAGTAGCGCATGTACACATCGGACTGGGTGGCGGCCAGTTCATAGGTGTACTTGGCAAGGCCCAGCACATCGCGGGGGGTGCGCTCGGCATCGCCCGTGGTGTCTGTGCGGCCAGTGACAGGGCCGGACGCGCCGGCCAGGATGTTTTCGCCCTTCAGCTCGTCCACGGTGATGATGTTGATGCGGGGCAGGAAGGTGGAGGCTTCCACGATCTTGTCCTTGAGCAACTGCTGCACGCTGGGCGATACGGAAAACTGCTGGCTGACGTCTGCCACGCCATAGCCTGCGGCAATGCGGCCGCAGAGAATATTGAAAAGTTTGCGGGTTTGGTCGCGCATTGCGTTGGCTCCTAGATCAGAGGGGTGTTTTCGTCGGCGGGGCCGGTGGTGTCGGCAACCGCTGCGCCGGGTTTGGCAGCGGCAAAGCGCTTGTCCATTTCGTCCAGTTTCTGGCGCAGGGGGGCCACGGCCGTTTCAATGATGCTTGCGGCAAAGGCGGCAGACATGGCGGAAAAATCCTGCCCGGATTCGCCCTGGGGCTGTTTGCCATCGGGATGGAGTTCGCCTTCTGCTCCGGCGGCGGCAAACTTGCCTTCCACCAGGGATTTGATTTCGCCAAGCTGGCCTTCCAGCCCTTCCAGACATCTGTTCGTAGTCGAATACAGGTATTGGCT
>JABNAD010000741.1_pt1 | contig 16095 bp, 14 predicted proteins | sample 7240381 | NCBI WGS metagenome assembly JABNAD01 (sample SAMN11332834, study PRJNA596920) | anaerobic digester metagenome | biome: digested sludge; isolation source: digested sewage sludge-derived enrichment culture grown on H2/CO2 | place: Germany: Goettingen
GCTGCGTAGAGACCCGGAATGACTTTATTCCAGATATCCAGCACTTCAGTTTTCTCCGTGATGGCCAGGCCGCCCATGGTATGGTGAACGGAAGGCCACTGGGGGATGGCATAGTATGGACCGGATTCGATCTTGAGCATGACGCCCTTGTCGATGACCTTGCCAAAGTCAGGATCCTTGCCCTGATCTACATAGCCGTTGTGAACCTTCAGCGTTTCTTTCAGGGTTTCGGCTGTCATGGCAATGGTCTGATCCTTGTACTGGTGAGCGTTGATCTGTGCGACCAGATCTTCCAGGGTGTCCGCCTTGAAAATCCGTTCTGCCTTGATTCCGGCTTCGAGCTGTGCCGGAGCGATAAACCCTCCCTTGTCGACGATCTCCTGTCCGAAGATGGAGAAGGTCGGGAAGCCTCCGCTGTTCTGTGCCGCTCTGGAGCATACATCGCGGCGTTCCCCTTCGTTGACGTAGCGCTTTCCGTTCACATCCACATAGACAATACCTGAAGACGGACCGGAGAATGGGATGACGGCGGTGGCGTCAAGCACTCCATTGTTTGGATTGGCAAACGGATAGAGCTGGATGTAAGACATCTGGATGGTATTGGCGCCGATTTCCTGCGCCATGGTAAGACCCTCGCCGGTGGCTCCGACATGATTGGTCGTCGGCAGGTCCGCCGTCAGCGCCGGAACATGCTTCTGACGCATCTCGACATTTCCGGAGAATCCTCCGGTCGTCAGGATCACGCCTTTCTCCGCCTTGATATTCCGGGTCTTGCCATCCTTGTCCTTGACCCGGATGCCGATGACTCGCTGATCTCCGGTGGTTTCACGGTAGATCTGGGTCATGGCGGTTTCAAGGTAAACCTTGCAGTCGGTCTTGGCCAGAAGTTCCTTCTGGACTTTCACGATGTCTGCGCCCACGCCGTTTTCCGTTGTGTAGGTACGATAGCCGTAATGGCCGCCCGGGCGGGTAATGGAATCCCGGACCTTCAGGCCGTTGTCGAGCATCAGGTTGAGGAACTCCGGTGAACCATACACCAGGTTTTTAACGAGCTTGAGATCGCCCATAAAGTCCCCGCCCTTGATGGTGTCTTCAATATGCTTTTCTGCCGTATCCGGCGTCAGATTCAGCTTCTTGTACAGATCATCCGCGATTTTGGAGGTGTAGGAAGCATACACGCCGCCGTTGATCTGTGAGTTTCCGCCCAGCATCGGCATCTTTTCAACTAAAGTGACTTTCGCGCCGTCCGTGGCTGCGGTATAGGCTGCCGACAGTCCGGCAAAGCCGCCGCCGATAACGATGACATCAAAGGTTTCATCCCAGGTGGCGGGCAGTTCCTTCGATCCCAGCGCGGGACGGGCATCGGCCTGAGTCTCTCCGTTAGATGGAGCGACTTCAAACTCGGCAATTTTTCCGCCGGCCTGCTCAATGGCACTGCGAACAGCGGTAAGAATTCCCGTGCTGGTATAGGTAGCGCCGGAAACCATGTCAACTTTCACGCTCTGAGCCTCCACGATGGCCTTGGGCAGATCGCGCAGCGCGGCTTCAGCCACCGTCGGGGTTTCGGTATTTTCCACAATTTCTACGGATTCGATCGCTTTCTCAGTCAGTACGACTTTGACCTTCATGGGATTCAATCCCTTGCTCTCGACGATGTATTCGCCGGGCTTCATCGGACTGATGACCCGCACCGCCTGCGTCGCTGCCTGAGTTGCGGCCTGCGTGGCAGCCTGAGTCGCAGCCTGAGTCGCGGCCTGGGTCGCAGCCTGGGTAGTTCCCGAAGTCGCGTTGCCGGACTGAGCTGTGGTCGTGCCGGTTGGCGCAGTGGAACAGGCAGTGAGGCTGAAGATGATCGCAGCCATTAGGGAGGCCAGTGATTTTTTTCTGAATAACAATGATCTCACTCCTTCTTCTTAGGTTTGTAGAACTGGTACCGTTTACCCTTTAATCATACTCTGACTACCGTTATTGTCAACAACTTATCAATAAATTTCTGTATTGAAATATAATTATCATTCCTGTTTTTTCTTTTGGGAGATCTGATCTTTTTTCATGCCCTCCTCCCTCTGACTTCGGCCCAATGGTCGAGATCCGATCAAACGCCCTGATCATGCGTCTTGCGGGTTGGTCTGAAATGCGTGAATGGCGGCAGCTGTCTGCCGGGCCGCCGGGTGATCAGATCGATGAATACAGTTGATTATTCTGTATAGTTATTCCAGGCAAACTGATGCCCCCATTCACTGTTCGCTCCGGAGGCAGGCCTCCCTCGGAGTCAGGCGGGACAAACCCGACGTGTCGGGGCAGTGGCTGGCCCCTCGGAAAAAAAGCCCCGGAGAACCGGTGCCTGAGGCACCGGATCCTCCGGGGCTGATGAACTGGAGCGGCTTCAACAAGCGGCTCCAAGGTGTGGCTTCAAGGATTGACTTCAAAGATGGCTTTAAAGAGATACATCAGAGAGCGGCTCCCCATTGAAGTATCAAAGGACTGCTTCCGTTCTTTATCTGATCCTGGCATCCTTTGGGTATCCCAATGCTCTGACGGGAGATCAGGGCTTCTTACTCAGCCTTTGTCAGGCTCAGGGTGATGGATTCGCCGTTGATGCTGACATCCCCCGTCTGGTCACCCAGGTCGTTCTGAGTGATGGATTCAGCCAGCGTCTCACGGGACAGGACATCCCCGAACTTCGCCAGTACACCGGTGATGGGTTCACGGCTGGCTACAGTCAGGTGGATGCGGTCGGACACTTCCAGGCCGGAATCCTTTCTCAGGTTCTGGATCTTGGAGATCAGTTCACGCAGGTAGCCTTCTTCTTTCAGCTCCGGGGTGATGGTGGTATCAAGCACCACTCCGCGTTCTCCTTCTCCGGCAAAGGCAAAGCCTTCCAGTCCCTGCATGGTGACCAGGAGGTTGTCCTGGTTCAGGGCGATGTCTTCTTCCCCGATGGTGATGAAGACTTCCTTGCCGCCCAGGATGCGCTGAGCCAGATCCATCTGGTTCTGACCGGCGATGGCCTGGCGGATGGCCGGAATCAGCTTGCCGTAGGTCTTGCCCAGAACCGGGAGGTTCGGCTTGATCTCGAAGTTGACGTACTGGGACAGGTTGGCACCCAGCTTGACTTCCTTGATGTTGAGCTCATCCTTGATGATGTCGCCGTAATATTCAGGCAGTTCGCGCTCGGAGATCAGGATGGACTGCAGCGGCTGACGGTTCTTGATCACCGCCTGGTTCCGGGCATAGCGGCCCAGCTTCACGAGGCTGTAGGCAAGATCCATCTTCTGTTCCAGTTCCTCGTCCACCATCTGGTCGTTGTATTCGGGCCAGTAGGTCAGGTGGATGGATTCCGGTGCCGTCGGATCGAGACCGCGCACCAGGTTCTGGTAGAGTTCTTCCGTGATGAACGGAACGAAGGGAGCGGCTACGGTGCTCAGCGTCGTGAGGACATGGTAGAGCGTGTTGTAAGCGCTCATCTTGTCTTCGGTCAGCTCTTCCGCCCAGAAGCGGGACCGGTTGCGGCGCACATACCAGTTGGACAGCTCATCGGTGAATTCTTCGATGGCAAGTCCCGCGCTGGTGATGTCGTAGTGGTCGAGGAAGTCGCCGACGGCTTTCACCAGGGTGTTGAGCCGGGACAGAATCCAGCGGTCCATGATGTGGGTCGTGGGAACATCCTGGTGCTGAGTCGGATCGTACTGGTCGAGTTCAGCGTACAGCAGGTAGAAGGAATACACATTCCAGAGCGTTCCCAGGAACTTGCGCTGGGTCTCGCCCACCTGCTCCCGGCTGAACCGGGTGGGCAGCCAGGGGGCGGAGGAAGTGTAGAAGTGCCAGCGGGTAGCGTCGGCGCCTTCTTCCAGGATCACCGGCATCGGTTCGACGATGTTGCCTTTGTGCTTGGACATCTTGATGCCGTTCTTGTCCAGGACGTGGCCCAGGACAATGCAGTTCTCATAGGAGTTCTTGTCCCAAAGAACCGTGGAAATCGCCATCAGGGTGTAGAACCAGCCGCGGGTCTGATCCACCGCTTCGGAAATGAACTGAGCCGGGAAGGTCTGTTCGAAGTATTCCTTGTTCTCGAAGGGATAATGATGCTGGGCAAAGGGCATGGCTCCCGAATCGAACCAGGCATCAATGACTTCCGGCGTCCGATGCATTTCCTTGCCGCAGTGCGGACAGCGCAGCTGGACATTGTCAATGTAGGGCCGGTGCAGTTCGATGTTCTCAGGTACATCGATTCCCTTCTCCTTCAGCTCCTCAATGGAACCGATGCAGTCCTGATGACCGCAGTCACACTGCCAGATCGGCAGCGGCGTACCCCAGTAGCGTTCCCGGGACAGGTTCCAGTCGATGACGCCTTCCACGAATTTGCCCATCCGTCCGGTGCGGATGTTGTCCGGGTACCAGTTGGTGTCGTTCGTGTTCTTGACCAGCTTGTCCCGCATGGAGGACATCCGGATGAACCAGGAGTCTCTCGGGTAGTAGAGCAGCGGGGTGTCGCAGCGCCAGCAATGCGGGTAGGAGTGCATGTATTTCTCGGACGCGAACAGCTGTCCGTGCTCATCCAGGTACTGAATGATCTTGGGATCGGCTTTCTTGACGTCCATGCCGGCAAAGGGCGTGACTTCGTCCACGAAGCGTCCTTTCAGGTCCACCAGGTGGATCATCGGCAGGCCGTACTTCTGCCCGGTCAGGTAGTCGTCTTCACCATAGGCCGGAGCGGTATGGACAATACCGGTACCGTCGGACAGGGTGACGTAGTCTGCATGAACCACGAAGAACGCCTTTTCTTCGGGAACATGGAACGGAAGCAGCTGCTCATATTCCATACCCTCGATTTCGGATCCCTTGAAGGTTCTCAGATGTTCGTGCTCGACCTTGCCCAGCACCTGATGAACCAGGGCGTCAGCCAGGATCAGGATGTCCTCGCCGACTTTCACCTCGGCGTAGTCGAAGCTGCGGTTGATGGTCAGTCCCACGTTCGAGGGGAGTGTCCAGGGGGTCGTCGTCCAGGCCAGGAAATAGGTGTTGTCCTTGCCCTTGACCTTGAATTTGGCGATGACGGTGCGGTCGGTGACATCCTTATAGCCCTGTCCGACTTCGTGAGAGGACAGGCCGGTGCCGCAGCGCGGGCAGTAGGGCATGACCTTGAAGCCCTTGTAGAGCAGGTCCTTCTCATACATTTTCTTCAGCGCCCACCACTCGGACTCAATGTAGTTGTTTTGGTAGGTGACATAAGGATTGTCCATGTCCACCCAAAACGCGATGGCATCGGACATTTCACGCCACATGGCGGTATAGGTAAAGACGGAATTCTTGCATTCCTTGATGAAGTTTTCCACCCCGAAGTTTTCGATCTGGTCCTTGCCCGAAATGCCCAGTTTCTTTTCCACTTCCAGTTCCACCGGGAGGCCATGGGTATCCCAGCCGGCCTTGCGCGGAACCTTGTAGCCCTTCATGTTCTTGTACCGCGGAATGATATCCTTGATGACGCGGGTCAGGACATGGCCGACGTGAGGCTTTCCGTTGGCTGTGGGCGGTCCGTCGTAGAAAGTGAAGTACTCCTTCCCTTCATTCATACTGAGATTCTTTTCAATGATCTCATGCTCTTTCCAGTAATCCCTGATCTCTTTCTCCATTTGGGTAAAGGACCGGCTGGGGTCAATTTTCCTGTACATTAATATGATCACCATCTTTCCATTATTGTTGCTTGCCTGTATTGCTGCTTGCCTGACCTATCAAAAAAGGCCTTCGTCCCAAAAAAGGACGAAGACCGTTCGTAACCACCTGTTTGATCGGATACTGACATACCCTTCGCTGTAACGTCGCGGGCCACGGGGCGCCTTACTGGTATTCAGGCTCCTGCTCCCAGGTGATCTTCATCTGATTCGCCGCAGGAATTCACACCAGCCATTCCCTCTCTGTCGCGTTGTCTCAGACTACTCGTCCTGTTCACTGCATTTTATTCATATGTAACCATAATAGCGAAAGTTTACGTATTCGTCAATGCAAATACGGGCGGCTCCCGCGAAATCCGGTGACGGCATCACGTAGTAATCGGCTCGTTCCCCTAGTCTTCCGGTTCGCCGATGTACAGGCAGAACGGATGGCCTTCCGGATCGATCATGACGACGAGATTGTCGATAAACTGCTCCTGCGCCCGGACCGCGCCCAGGCTTTCCGCCTTTTTCACCGCCTGGTTCAGATCAGACACCTTCAGATCAAGATGTGCCCCCTGATCCGGCATGCCTTCCTGAGGCGGCCAGACCGGTCTCTGGTAGGTGGGCACCCGCTGCGCACCGATGACCGGTCCCTGGTCGGGATTGGCCAGGAACACATAGTCCTCATACACTCCGACGATGTCCCAGCCCAGAAGCTTTGAGTAAAAATCCATCAGCGCCTGGGGATCCTTGGCATCCAGCACAATGCTGGTCCATTTGATGCTCAGTTTGTCCATTTCATGCCTCCTTCAACTACTTGATTGAGTGGAAAATTGACTTCTTCACCATTTTTGTCAGTGCAGGAAAATTCTGATTTGGCTGTCGGTGCATTATCGTTCCCCCAGGTTTTGCCTTCAGACCCAGTCTTGGAACGGGGGGTTATTCCCACAGACCGTCTTCGTAATCCTCGATCAGCTGCTCGATCTTCGGGATGCAGCGGGTCCCACTGCAGGCTCCGGTGCCGGCGCCGGTGGCCTGATGGATTTCAGCAAAGGTTCTTGCGCCGTTGCGGATCAGCTGCTTGACCCGGGAACGGGGGATTTGCTTGCAGATGCAGATTTTGGTGAGCTTGTCCAGAATTTCGGGCGTCAGGCCATTGTCTTCCATAGTATTTTCCTCATTTCACGGGGTAGATTCAGGGAGAGGCGCTTTCGGGCGAAAGACCTCATTTGAATCCATTATAAACTGGAATCACCCAAAGGAACAACTGATTCACGACACCGGAAATTTCCTAGAACACCTGGAAGATGAAGAACTTGAGGTAATAGGATTCATCCGAACTCATAAGGATCGGATGGTCGGCGCTCTGGGTGCGGAATTCGACCTGGCGCAGGATGCGGCCGGCGGCGGCCGCGGCTTCGGCAATGGTGCGGCGCAGCATGTCTTCCTTCATGAAGTGGGAACAGGAACAGCTGATGAAGTATCCGCCCGGCTCCACCATGCGGATGCCGCGCAGGTTGATTTCGCGGTAGCCGCGCACCGCGCCGGATACCGAGCCGCGGGACTTGGTAAAGGCCGGCGGATCGAGGATGACTACCTGATAGGTCTGTCCGGCACGCGACCAGGCGGGCAGGACGTCAAAGGCATTGTGGGCTTCAAAGCGCACGGTATCTTCCAGCCCGTTGAGCCGCGCGTTGTCGCTGGCCATGGCGACGGCATCCTCCGAGATGTCAATGCCCAGAACGCTTTTCGCTCCGGCTATGCCGGCATTCAGGGCAAAGGAACCAGTGTGGGTGAAGCAGTCCAGGACGGTTCGGCCCTTCACCAGACGGTGGATCGCCTGCCGGTTTTCCTTCTGGTCCAGGAAAAAGCCGGTCTTCTGTCCGTTCATCAGGTCGACCCGGTAGCGGACCCCGTTCTCCGTCATGGTGATGACCGGATCAAAGGGTTCGGTCAGGAAGCCCTTCCAGGGGGTCATTCCCTCCAGCTCCCGCACCTTGACGTCACTGCGCTCGATGATGCCTTTGGCTCCAAAGTCCTCGCGCAGGATGCGCACGACATCGTCCTTGAAGCGGTCAATGCCCAGCGCCAGGCTCTGCAGTACAAAATAATCGCCGTAGCGGTCCACGGTCAGACCGGGCAGGAAGTCCGACTCGCCGTAAATCAGACGGTAGGCTTCTTCCTGCGGCATAATGTCGCGGCGGTAGGCTTCGGCTTCCCGAAGGCGGCGGCGAATCAGGGCAGTGTCCACCGCTTCCTCCGGATCACGGGTCATAATCCGGACAGAGATCTTGCTGACGTCATTGATGAAGCCGCGGCCGACAAAGTGACCCCGGGCATTCACGACGCTGACGATGTCGCCGTTCTCATAGGTTCCGCTGTAGTTTTCAATTTCATCGGTATAGATCCAGGGGTGGCCTTTTTCCGCCGCATGGGTCTTGCCGGGCGTCAGGTGGATCACGCAATCAGGCATATGGATTCTCCTTTTCATGGGCAGGTGTTTTTTCCCAGGTGACCAGTCCCTCCCGGTACCGGGGTACAACGTCCAGCCGGTTGGGGCGCAGGGCGTAGTTCAGGTCATCCTGAAGACCCAGTTCGCGCAGACGGCCGTAATGGACCGACTCGGTCAGGGCCGGGTGGATTTCCGGGCAGGATTCATAGAGCAGGCGGGCAGCCAGGGCCAGATCCGTCAGCGAAACGGCGCCCCGGGCTTCGTGGAGCATGGCTCCGGCGGTGATGAAGTCATCCAGTGAAAACAGACCCATGGTGCCGGCATTGAGCAGCAGGATGTCTCGCCCGGACTCCAGCGCCCTGGTCATGACTGCCCGGGCATTGAGCAGGCAGCCGATCAGAACCTCGGAGGCGCCGGCGGTGCGCAGCAGGGTGCGGGTTCCGTTGGAGGTCGTCATGACCAGGTCGCGGCCAAAGACCGTTTCCGTGGTATATTCCAGCGGGGAGTTGGACAGGTCAAACCCTGGAATTTTCAGGGCATGGCGTTCTCCGCCCAGCAGAAGGCCGGGCTGGTCGTCCCGCAGCCGGAGCGCTTCCTCGGGCTCCATGACGCAGCGGATGGAACGGGCACCGTTGGCCAGAGCCGTCACCATGACGGTGGTGGCGCGCAGGGTATCGATGACAATCACCGTTTTCCCCGGCAGCTGCTCGGGATGAATGGCTTCGTGGCTTGGCAGAATAGAACACTGGATCATCTGATTTCCTCCCTCAGGCTGCCCTGGATGATGTCCCGGCGGGTCAGCTCGCTGTCAATGGCATTCAATATTTCCCACTTCTTCAGGGACCACATCGGTCCGATCAGCAGTTCCCGGGGACTGTCTCCGGTCAGGCGGTGCACCACCATGTCCGGGGACAGCAGGCCGATTGCGTCACAGATCAGCGTGATGTATTCGGCCTCTTCCAGGAACCGGAGACCGCCGCTCTGGTACACGCTCTCCAGTGGGGTATGGCGCATCAGGTGGAGCAGATGGAACTTGACTCCCCGGCTGCCCTGATCGCGCACATAGCGAACGGTTTCCAGCATGTCTTCCCTGGTTTCGCCCGGGAGGCCGAAGATCACATGGGTGACAGCTTCGATGCCGGCCCGGGTGAGCCGCTCCATGGCGGACTCATAGACAGACCGGTCATAGCCGCGGTTAATCCGGCGGGCGGTCTCTTCATGACAGGTCTGGAGCCCCAGCTCAACCCAGAGATAGGTCCTCTGGGAGAGCTCCTGCAGCAGGGCGATGATCTCATCGGACAGGCAGTCCGACCGGGTGGCGATGGCCAGTCCGACCACGCCAGGCTGGGCCAGTGCTTCCTCATAGCGTTCCCGGAGGCGGTCCGGGGTGTCATAGGTATTGGTAAAGGCCTGAAAATAGGCAATGTACTTGCCGCTGGTCCACTTGTCCGACAGGGTGCGGCGTACCGTCTCGAACTGTTCGGTCAGGGAGCTGAGCCGGTCGCCGGCAAAATCGCCGGAACCGCGTTCCGAACAGAAAATACAGCCGTCGAAGGACAGGGTGCCATCCCGGTTGGGACAGGAAAATCCCCCGTCCAGGCTGATCTTCATGACTTTTTCCCCGAATCGTTCCCGCAGGTCATGATTCAGGCTGCGGTAGCGCTTTCCCGACCACATTACAGAATCCCCAGCTGCCTGAGCGCATGCAGAACGCCGTCCTCTTCGACGGAAAGGGTCACCAGGTCGGCTATGCGCTTGAGGTCCTGCGCTCCGTTGCCCATGGCCACGCCGATATCGGCATACTCGATCATTTCGATGTCATTGTAGTTGTCGCCAAAGGCAATGAGCCGGGCACGGTGCTCCGGATCCAGATGCTGGCGGACCGCTTTCAGGCCATCCCGCTTGGTGGAATGGGACAGCGTGATATCAAAGGAATCCGGGGAGGGCTGAACCAGGACGGTAATCCCATGATCGGAGAAATCCTCCATGGCTTCGATGTCCGCCATACGACGGAAAGTCACCGTGATCTTGTTGACTTCCAGTCCGGCGGAATCACCCAGGGGAAGAAGGTAGGCCGGGTCGATGCCGAAGCGCCGGACATAGTCGTCGTCGGCGGGAAGGGGCTGGTTGGTGTAAAGTTCCAGGCCGCACTCCAGGTACAGCACCGTATCGAACTGACCCAGGCGCTGCAGGATAAAATCCAGAGTGTCCTGGGGAAAGAATACATTGCGGATCTCCCGGTCCCCTACGGTCACGTAGGCTCCGGCACAGAGGGAATAGCCGTCGGGTTCCATATCCCGGATCACCTGGGGCAGGCTGCCGTGGGAGCGGCCGGTGCAGATGAAATAGCGATCGCCGCGGTCCCGCAGGGTCCGGAGCGCCTGGCGAAATTCAGGGGTCAGCGTGTTGATGCCCTTGCTGTATTCCAGCAGGGTGCCGTCCACGTCAAAAAACAATAAATTCATGGGGGTCCTCACTTTTTTATAGGCTGCAAACTCAGTGTAACACAGAAAAACAGACGGAACGAGCCGTCTGTTGTCTTCCGGTCCCGCCCGCGGGCAGGGCCGCTGCGGGGCGATCGGGCCGCTGGTCAGCGCAGCACATTGATGACTTTGTCGTCATTGAGCTTCTTAAAAATGGTAATGGCCAAAGGCAGAATGAACATGCCTACGATGCCGAACAGGCGAACGCCGACGTACAGGCACATCAGGATAATGATGGGATGAAGACCGATCTGGTCACCCACCACCTTGGGTTCAATGGACTGGCGCACGACAAAGATGATGGCGTAAAGAATGAACAGGCCGATGGCCAGCTGGAAGTTCCCCAGAATCAGGTTGTAGACAACCAACGGAATCATGACCGTTCCGGTTCCGATCACCGGCAGAGAATCCATCAGGGCAATCAGGAACGCCAGCACGATGGCATTGGACAGCCCGAGGATGGAAAAGCCGATGGACAATTCGATGAAGGTGACCCCGATGATGATCAGATATGCCCGGATGAACCGGAAAGCCGTATGGCCGATGTTGTAGATGATGTTTTCATAGATATGGAGCGTCCGGTCACTCATCTGACGGCGCAGGAACGCTTCAATGCGGTCCAGGTCCAGGGTGAACATGACGGAGGAAACAATGATGAAGACGGTCTTTAAGACCAGGGAGGTCAGTGTGCCGGCCACGCCGGTGAGACTGTTGATGACGGTGTTGGAAGCTTTCTCCACAAAGTTGAGGAGCGTCTGATTGATGCTCTGGTAACTGGCTTCGGCAAATTCCCGCAGGTTGGGGAAGCGGTCCGTAATGTTGAACATCAGGTTACTGATGGCCGGCTGAATTTCCTTCATGTAGAGGTCCGGCAAGCGGTTGAAGAAGGTCCGGATCAGGTCGGCGATCTTGGTTCCGCCCAGTAGCAGCAGCGCCACCAGGAGCAGATAGAACAGGATCAGGCTGATGATATGAACCACGCGCAGTCCGACGCCCTTGACCGGAATCAGCTTGGAAACGGACCGGACCATGATGGCGATGACCAGACCGATCAGAAACGGCCCGAACAGTGGCACGACATACTTGGCCAGGAAAAAGGAAATCAGGCCTATGATAAATAAATAGGCGAACTGGATGATGAAATTTCGTCGTTTTTCTACATTCATGTCTGATCTCCGTATGCTCGGCAGTGCGGCAGGGGCTGAACCGGTCAGGTCTGCCGGGAATCCGGTCCGACACTGATTGATTCATTCTCCCTTGTCACCATTGCGCTGGTTTGATAGGATAGGTTCAGGCTGTGTCCCGCGGGGACAGGCCAACCCTCAATGATCTAATTATACACTATGTGGCGACCAATAGAGCATCCCTTTCTCCCCTTTTCAGCCCCTGCGCGAATCGCAAGGAATCCGAAACGGGATCCGAAATGGGATTTACAACGGGATCCGAAAGGAAAATCATGAATCCATGCAATCAATGTCCCCGGGCCTGCGGAACCGACCGGTCCCAAAAGCCCGGCCTGTGTCTGGCAGGGGAAGAACCCCTGCTGGCCAAAATCATGCTGCACCAGTGGGAAGAACCCTTCCTCACCGGCGAAGGCGGTTCCGGCGCCCTGTTCTTTTCCGGCTGCAATCTGCGCTGTGTCTTCTGCCAGAACCAGACCATCAGCCATGAACTCAAAGGCCGAACCTGCTCGAAGGAAGAACTGATCGACATCATGTTCCGCCTCAAGGAGCGCGGGGCAGTCAATATCAATCTGGTTACTGCCGCCCACTTTACCCGTCAGCTCGTTCCGGTGCTGCGGGAAGCCCGAGCCCGAGGCCTGAATCTCCCCGTGGTCTGGAATTCCTCCGGTTACGAATCCGTGGAATCGCTTCGTCTGCTGGACGGGTTGATCGATGTTTACCTGCCTGATTTCAAATATATGGATCCCGCGCTGGCTCTGCGCTATTCCAGAGCCGAGGACTACCCTGCCGCGGCCAGGGCGGCCATCACGGAAATGGTCCGCCAGACCGGGCCGCTCCGCTTCCAGGATGATCTTCTGATGGGCGGCACCGTGGTTCGTCACCTCGTCCTGCCCGGACATGCCGATGATTCTCAGTCGGTGCTGGCCTGGCTGGCGACGACCTTTGGCCATGACATTTTCCTCTCCATTATGAATCAATATACACCCTGCGGCGATCTAAGTGCCGTGCCGGAGCTGAATCGCCGGCTCACAGCTGCTGAATATGACGAAGTCGTGGACTACGCGCTCGCATTGGGCATCGAAAATGCCCTGCTACAATCGGAGGAGAGCCAGACTCTGGATTATACCCCCGACTTTTCCGTTTCGGAGGAAGGCCTGAGCGATGCTTCTGACGCAAACTGAAGCCATTCTGGTGCTGCTGGCGGCTGCCGGTTCCATCCTCCACCTGCTGGTCCGGATGAAGCGGCGGCGCCGTCTGGCAGATCTGGCCTTGCTGGCGACACTGGTCCTGAGCTCTGCCCTGCTCCTGGTGGAGATCCTCGTCCTGCATCTGCCCTTGCTCGATGTCCTTCTGGCAATTGCCACCGGCAGCCTGATCGGACTCCATCTCCTGCAGAGCCTTTTCCCCGGACAGAACCCCCTTCCCTGATAACAAAGCATACGGCTGCAAAGTTTTCTGATCGCAGCTCTTTCTTTTTGTGACGCTTTCTTTTCGCAACGCTTTCTTTTCGCAACGTAAACCATGGCACCGCTGACTCAAACAGTCAAGGGTGCCATGGTTTTTGTTTATTTGAGCGTAGGGTATGCCGGGGTATGGTTTACCAGTCTCTGGATTTGTAGTGCTCAGTTTTCATTTCTCCGAATTCGTCGGTGCTGTCCTCGCTGGGTTCTGACGGGGCCGGCTGTTCCGGCAGGGCTTCCTCCTGGTGCTTGGCCAGTTCTTTCAGATGCCGCTTGGGGTCGTGACTGCCGGGCTTCTTGCCCTGATCAAAGGCTTCCAGAACCTGCGGGTACCCGAAGTTCTTGATAACTTCCCGGACCAGATCCCGGATTTCCAGGGCTGAGGTCACTCCATTTTCACCGTGACGCTCGATCAGCGTACGTTCCACATCCTGCGACATGAGTTCCGCTTCTTTGTGGTTCAATTTAAGTCCGGTGTCTTCCGATGCATTCATAATGCTCGTCTTTATTTTTTCCGGAATAAAGGGCTGTCGGTTCCCTTTTTTCTTAATTACTGTTAACATAGCCGCCTCCTGAAAATTCTGTCGTAAGCCAATTCGTTCTTATCTACATTTTACAACGCAACCGTTGATGGAATCCCATAAAAAACCGATTTCACATATTGTTAACATGCAAATTAGACTCATTATTATTATTAATCTATCATTTTCAAATCGGTTATTTCTATGTTGAAAATGTTGCTTATTTTTAAAAGCTGACCTTTTTCCCCGGAGTTATGCACAATATCCCTAATTTATGCACAAAAACTGGGGATAACTTTTTAGTTATCCCCAGTTTCCTGCATATTCCATTTTCAATTTGATCATGCTAAATTGTTGAGCGCGAATTTTTTGGGATTCCATATATTTTCCGAACGAAATTTTTCGGTTATTAAACCACTAACATCCGAAAAAGCATACCCAATGCATGGACTTATCCCCAGGCTGTCTCAGGATCAGAGCAGCTTTGTTTCAACCCGAACGAAATGAAGGAGAGCCTTCACACTTTTCTGCGAAACGGTTTCTGAGATCTCCCGATCCTCGCGGCGAAGCAGAAGTACGTTTCCGTTGCCCAAAAGCTTCACTTTGCGAATCACGTTCCGGTTGCCCAGGGCGATCAGGTAGAATCCGTTCTGACTCAGTTCGCGCAGGGGCGCTCCCAGCAGTTCGCTGCCATGCAAGATTCCATAGCCGGCCAGGTCATTGGAATCCTGGCGGATCAGGACGGCCTTATCCGCAGTCAGCCCATGGATCCGGCCGTTTTCCACCGGATACAGGTGCTGTCCGACCGCCTGCTCGAATGCCGGCCCATACACCGGGACGGACTTGAGATTGCTGCCAAACGCCTGATCCCACACTTCATTGCGCGGGGCGGACTGGGCGGAGGGTTCCGCCTTGCGGGGAGCTTCCTTGATCCGGCTCTGGCGCTGGATTTCCTTTTCTTCCTTGAAAACAGCGCTTTCAAACGAATCCAGGCCGAGCTCCGAGACATTTCGTCCCAGGACCTTGGAAAATCGCTGGATCATCGCTTCATTGACAACCCGTCGCCCCAGTTCTACGTCGATGAGAAAGCTTTCGGATACCCCGATCTTTTTTGCCAGGGCTTTGGGTGAGAGTCCGGCTGCTTCTCTGACTTTCTTGATATTTTCTCCTACACGGCTCATGCTGATGGTCTGCTCCTTCGTCTGTCTTCAATGAGTTGTGACAGATCCTGCTTACTGCATAGAGGATCCGTCGTCGGATTCTGTTTGTTCCTGAGCGCGGCGGGCTTCTTCGGCCTGATTTTCCCGGATCAGGTTTTCCCGGTATTCTCTGGAATTCTTCAGATTCCAGTCGCGGTCCTGAATCAGGTGTTCGGTGAGCAGGAATTCAAAACTCCAGTGGTAGGAATTATCGGTCACTGCCGCAATGATCGGTCGTACCGGGAAGGTGGAACGAATCCCCGTCACACCTGCTTTCAGTTCTTCATCCGAGTAGCCATTGAAGATGACGACTCGTTCCGGAGGAAGCTCCGCACTGGCCGGTGTTCCCTTATTGTCAATCAGATCCCGGATCAGACCGCCTCCATTTTCCTGATGAATCAGAACCAGTTCGTGACCCATCAGCTGGAGCCGCGCCAGATCCATGGAATCGAGTCCATGAACCAGGAGAACTCTGCGCTGATTGCGTTCCATTACCGCTTCACCTCCGGCTCGTCCATCTCATCGGCGCCTTCCACGGTAACCTTCTCCATGATCTGGTCTTCCAGCGGACGGTCCTGAGCATTTCTGCGAACACCGACAATTGCGTCGCAAGCCTCCATGCCTTCGATTACCTTGCCAAATGCGGCATACTGTCCATCCAGATGAGGCGCGCGTTCCACCATGATGAAGAACTGCGATCCCGCCGAATCCGGATGCATGGAGCGGGCCATGGAGAGAACTCCCTTGTCATGTCTCAGGGCATTGTCAAATCCGTTGCCGGAGAATTCTCCGCGGATGGAGTAGCCCGGTCCGCCCATTCCGGTTCCGGTCGGGTCTCCGCCCTGGATCATAAAGCCGGGAATGACGCGATGGAAAATCAGTCCGTCATAGAAGCCTTTTTTGACCAGACTGACAAAATTTTTCACGGTATTGGGCGCGAATTCCGGATATAATTCCGCTTTCACCACACTGCCGTTTTTTAATTGTATTGTTACGATTGGATTCATTTGAGTTCCTCCTGAAAATTTGTTTTAAATTTTGTACCTATTCTATTATATGGCATATTATGACTCAGACCAAATGAATAAGTCTTGAACAACCTCCTCTGCTTTATCCGGGGTTCGTCTGGCTTAATTGGCAGG